>WNFD01005875.1_pt1 | contig 14900 bp, 12 predicted proteins | sample 5400491 | NCBI WGS metagenome assembly WNFD01 (sample SAMN13153343, study PRJNA577476) | soil metagenome | isolation source: 120 cm saprolite under Douglas fir tree site 2 hole 2 replicate 2 | place: USA:California | collected 2015-04-18
CTGATTTTACGAGGTATATGCTGCCTGCGCCCTGGTATTGCCGGCGTGAGTGAGAACATCCGCGTCAGAAGCCTTGTAGGGCGTTTCCTGGAGCATAGCCGGGTTTTCTACTTTGGCAACGGGGGAAACGAGGAGATCTACCTGGGGAGCGCCGACCTGATGCAGCGCAACCTGGATGGGCGCGTTGAGACGCTGTTTCCCATCGAGGACCCTGCGTTGCGTACGGTTATCCTGGAGCATTTGCTCAACCGGGCGCTGGAGGACACGGTGAACGCGCATGAGTTGTTGCCGGATGGGCGCTATGTGCGTGTGCAGCCTGCGCCAGGGGTGCAGCCATTTGATAGCCAGGCCTGGTTTCTTGCGCATACCCTGTTCAACCCGGACCTGGATGTCAGGAATACTACGACGAGCGCGCTGCCGTCCGGAGCATAAGTACCCCGTCGCAAGGTGACCGCAAGGGTCGCCCAATAAGCGTGAAAATAACGGATTGACGGCGTAGCTGCGAGATTTATCGCGCCCGGGGTGGGGAGGTATCCCAGGCGAGGCCGTGCCGCACCCCAGCGCCATAAATGTCGCGGCTACGCCCTTTTACGTGACGCCCATAGGGCGATGCAAACGCACACATCAGTATGTAATGAATGTAATGCCCGGGCCTGGTGAAAATTCCGTGTAGGCTACTTTCCAGTAGTATGCTCCCCAGTTCATGCTGCTGGCAATGACATGGCCGTTGGGCAAAATCTTCTCGACAACTCCCACGTGCCCCAGGCCGTAAGCCCCCTGTACCCATGGTTGGAGGGCTATGATTGCTCCGATGGAGGGCCTGGTTGAAGTCCGCCAGTGGAAGTCGTATGCGCGATATTTCCACTGCCAGGCATTGGAATTTGTGCTCCACGGCACGTAAATATGGTGCAATTCGTGGTAGCGCTGGTTGGCGTACCAGGTGCATTGCCCGTATGGGAAGAAGTTACCTGTGCCCTTGACCGGTGGAGGCGGTGGCGCGGGCCTCGCCGCTTTGGGGATGCAGATAGTCTGATTGACATAGATGAGGTTGGGATTCGCAATGTGGTTATAGGAAGCGAGACGCTGCAAGTCGATGTTGTAGTGGGCGGCTATAGTCCCCAAGGTATCGCCGCTCGCAACTACGTAGACGCGATCGCCGCTGGAGCAGGGGGCTTTTGCAAATACCCCAAATATGTTGGCCCCCAGCGCATTACCCAGCAGAAGCATGCCAAGGATGGCTACTACACTTACATGCCCTACTATGATGCTTATCGCCCGGTGCCGCTGAAAATAGTGCCAGATTCGTTGGTATACGTGCATAAGCTCTCCTCTGCTAAATAATTACGGGTCACCAGAAATCACAACACCCGCAATGGAATAAATGGATACGGGGGGGCATATTGGTATATGTGCGGCTAAAACACGGTGCATTCATGGGGAGGATAGGAGAAAAAGGCTAGAAAGAAGGTATTGACGAGTGCGGGGAGGCATGTTATAGTGTGGCACAAGTAAGCGAGACCTCGCTTGCTAGAAGTAGAAGCCAAGGTAGCTCAGTTGGTAGAGCACAGCACTGAAAATGCTGGTGTCGTCGGTTCGATTCCGTCCCTTGGCACTTTTCGTGTTTGGATGGAATTGGCCCAGAAAATGCTCTCAATGCTAGCATGGTACATAGAGTTAGTAGTCGCTCATCGAACAAAAGGAATACACATGAAAACCTCCAAATGGACATCAGCAGACCTGGAAATGCTACCAGACGACGGCAACCGCTACGAAATCATCGGTGGAGAGTTGTACGTGTCAAAACAACCAAGCAATTATCATCAACTGGTTGGCGATAGAATATGGGAATTGCTTCAAGTATGGAGTCGCCGAACCCAGGCAGGAACAGCCATCACCACACCTGGTCTGATTTTTGGAGAAGATAACGACGTCGTGCCAGATGTGATCTGGATGAGCAAAGAACGAGGAGCCAAAGCAACACATCCAGATGGAAAGTATCACGCCGCCCCTGAGTTAGTCGTAGAAATTCTTTCCCCTGGACCATCCAACGAACGCCGAGACCGTGAAGCCAAACTTCAGCTTTATGCGCATCAAGGAGTTCTGGAATACTGGATTGTCAGTTGGATTGAACGCCGTCTGGACATCTACCGACGGGATGGAGCGACGCTCACATTTCATAGCACCCTTACGAAAGATGGCCTGATCCAATCCCCCTATCTCCCAGGTTTTAGCTGTCAATTCAGCCAGTTCTTTGATGACATCCGCTAAAAGAGGGCCTAAGTTGGATTGGCGGGAAGCGTGAAGTAGAACGTAGAGCCGACCCCCTCTTCTGACGCGAAGTAGATGCGTCCCCCATGTCGTTCCACCAGCTCCCGGCTGAGATACAGTCCCAGCCCCGTTCCGCTAATGCGCGTGGCTCGTACATTGTCGGCACGGACGAAGCGCTCAAAGATGTGAGCCTGTTGCTCACGCGGAATCCCCATGCCGCGATCGCGAACACTGAAACGGGCTTCGTGAGCCTCAGCGTTCTCCTCAATCGTCACCTCGATAGGGCCTCCCTGCGGACTGTACTTGATTGCGTTGGTCAGCAGATTGGTAAGGACCTGTTCGATACGAAAGGCATCCACCGTTGCCTGGAGCTGGGCCAGAGATGTGTGTACCGATAAAGGATGACGGTCTGTCGTGGCCTGGAGTCGATCCACAACCTGCCGGGTGAGAGCTACCAGGTCAGTGGGGCTCTGTTGGAGTTGGAACTGCCCCGCCTGCACACGCGTAACATGCTGCAGATCCTCCGTGAGTTTAGCTAACTGATGTGCCGCCTGTTTCATCTCACCGAGCTTTGCACGCTGCCATTCATCCAATTCCGGTCCTTTTCCTCGTGCTGCTCGCCTGAGCAACATATCGGTATAACCAGCTAACACGGTCACGGGAGTGCGAAGTTCATGCGTCACTATGCTGATGAAAGTGTCTTTGAGGGTTTCAGTTTCCTTGAGAGCTGTCACATCCTGGTGCACGATCAGAGCAACGCGTTCTGCCGCTGCAGGCCCCTCGGCCAACTCATGGGAAAGAGGTTGGAGTTCGCGCAGAGCATCAAGAGGTATGGCGTTCACCAGCACGGGAAGATTGGCGCCATCCGGCAGGCGGATCACGTGCTGGTTATGGTAAATGGCCTCACCTGACGCGACTGCGCGCCGGATTGGGGAATCGGCAGAGGAGAGAGGCCGCCCATCTTCAGTAAATAGTCGGATCGCCTGCTGGGTGAGAAAGTCCTCCATTGGTTGGCCGCGTTTCCATTCTGCTCCCCAGAGGGCGGTCGAGGCGCGATTAACAAGGATCAAGCGTGCCTGGGGTCCTTGAACCAGGCAAATACTGATGGGCAGTTCATTCAAGATCAATTGTAGCGCTTTCAGCCGCGCTCGCATCTCGGCGCGCGCTTCTCGCTCGACCTGCTCCAGGCGCCTCCGCTCGGTCACGTCACGATTGAACTCCATAACGGCTGTGGGAGTTCCCCTTGCATCGCGCACCAGCACCTGACGGCTTTCGACGATCACCTGTTTGCCGTCGCGGCATGTATGAATGAGATCGCCTTCCCACTGCCCTTCCTGTTCCAACGCCTGCGCGATGGTTTCAAGTGGCTGGGGAAAGCAGGCGTGAAGAAGCGAGTGCGTGACCTGGCCCACTGCTTCCTGTTCCTTCCACCCATAGAGTTTTTCTGCGCCACGGTTCCAGGAAACGATGTGATCCTCGGGGTCGTGCACCAGGATGGCGTCGTGAGCCAGGTTGACAAGTTTGTCTTGCAGGTAGAGGCGTTTGACAAGTTGCTCGCGTTCGCTTTCAGCAATGCGCTGGACCGTCATATCGCGGATCGCGCCTATCACATGCAGTGCCTGCTCTATCATGATGGGTCGTAAGCTGACATCCACTGGAAATTCGTGGCCGTCCTTGCGCCGGCCTTCCACAATGAGCCATCTTCCCATTGGCCGCAGGCGCGGTGCGCTCGCGTAGCGTGCCCGGTGGGCTGCATGCAGCGTATGAAGGCGCTCGGGAAGGAGCATTTCCACTGGCTGGCCTACCAGTTCCTCTTCGCGATAGCCAAACATCGTTTCTACCTGTGCATTCACCAGGACGATTGTGCCTGCTGCGTTGACGACGACCACTGCATCTGGTGAAAGATCCAGGGAAGCGGCCAATATTTTCATTGTCACCGAAGGGAATGCAGTCAATATGTCCTCTCTGACCGTGCTTGTAGGCCCCCGATTCCTCTCTGACCCTACTGGTAGGCCCCCGATTATGAATTTAAACGACCAACACCGGATTTGTCATGCTGAGCGAAGCGAAGCATCTCTCGGCCCATCGAGAGAGACCCTTCGCGGAGTTTACCCTCGAGCGAAGCGAAGGGCTCAGGGTGACAATACATTCCCGATCTTGCTTGTTAAAGTTCATCATCGGGGGACGAGCGAAGCGAGAACGCATCTGTCGTTTGGTGAAAAATCCTACGGAAAATATATCGTCAGAGTTTCTCAGAAATGAAGTTGAGGAACGCGTAAAAACTGTCTTCATCAAATTCTTCTTCTCTGCTATGGAATATCTCAAGGGAAGAGATATTGTGCCGATAAGAGTAAGAGAAAAGAGGATTTGCCAGGCGATTTTCCGTGCGTTTGGGTCTCCAGTGCAATCACCAGGCAATTACCTGCTAATCCGTGACTATGCGATTCCCGGCGATCTCCAAACTGTTGTGTAAGTGTACACTACCTTTTCCAGGCTCGATCCGCAGAAAAAACTATGTCCAGGATAAATACTACCTGTACCAGGACGAGGTATAGCAACTGCTGATAGTAGATATCTGGGGTATGTAGCCCGGAGAGTTCCCTATGGAGGAAGCGATGAAAGCGAAAGAAGTACAAGAAAGGATCACGCCGTCAAACCAACTTGAATGTATCTTTGAGTCATTACCGGATAGCGTCATTGCCTGTGATGGTGAGGGGAAGATCTTGCGGGCCAATGCAGCAGCCCTCAAGCTCTTTGAAGTACCTTCTGAAGACCTTTGTCAAGGGATGGATTACCAGGAGTTTCTTCATCGCTATACCATGGGTGACGAGCAGCAACGAGCCATCGCACTCGAGCCATGGCTCATGCACCTCGTCGTCGATGACGAGGCGGCATCCTGTCTACAAAAAGAAACCATGTTGCTCCAGCTTCCTTCCGGGCGCGAGGTCTACGTCACCATGTGCGGCTTGCCCCTGCTTGTGTGCATCAAGCAGGCTGCAGGCACGTTCTATGTGTTCCATGACATCACTCGCCGCTATCAGAAGGCACTCCACCTCCAGCGCGTCCACCAGGCGCTGTCGTCTCTCAGAGAAGCCATCGCGCACCTCCCTGAGCAGATTCTATGCACCTTCCCTGAAGGGATATTCCTCCTGTCGCCTCCGGTACTCTTCGTTGCCCAGCAGCTGGTGGACTTGATCGGTCACGTCCTGGATTGTCAATATGTCAGTCTTGTGGCTCTTGGGCCTACCGGTCGCCTGTATTATGCCGTGGGAAGTGGCTTCACCCCGGAGCAAGAACAGTACCGCCGGGAGAAGAGAGGGCACTTTTTGCCCTCAGATTTTTTCGACGAAACGGCACTTGCCCGCCTCGCTGCAGGTCAGGAGGTGATGCTCCCGGCTGATCGCCTGCACCTGCCACCCGGGGTCCGAGCAGATTCTGCCCCAAGGAATCTCCTGGTGCTTCCCCTGTTTCTTGAGCAGCAGCTGGTTGGCGGACTCGAAGTCGCCAAGGCTGGTTTTGACAGCGAGTACACACCAGAGGAGATCGAGCTCGTCAAAGTCGTCGCAGCGGAGACTATGCTGGTCATCGACTGCCTCTACTGCTTGTGTGGGCAGGCCGAGGCGCGCGCCAGAGCACTCGCGCAGCAAGAAATGAGTCTGCTCGTCAATGAATTCCTCAACCTGGCCAGTCATGAACTGAATACCCCTCTGACGTCGATCAAAGGCAATATTCAATTAGCCCAGCGCCGCCTGGCGACGTTGAAGCGCCAGCTGGCCGAACAGCCTGGGCGAGTGAGCGAGCAAATTGAGCAGGTCCGGCATTCCTTAGCGTCTGCCGCTCAGAGCGCCCGTCTTCAGGAGCGCATCATCAAGGCGCTGATGGATGATGCACGCATCCAGAGCGGCACTCTCGAGTTGCATACGACACGCCATGATCTGGGCGTGCTGCTCAAGGAAGCTGTGGCCAATCAGCAGCGGCTGGCGCCTGGACGCACGATCGTGCTGGAGAGCATGCCTCCAGAGCGCGTGGTGCCCGTCAATGTCGATGCAGAGCGGATCACCCAGGTCATCAACAACTACCTGGCGAATGCCCTGAGCTATTCGCCCGCTGATCAGCCTGTGACGGTGCAGTTGACGATAGAGGACGCGGTAGCGCGTGTGTCGGTCCATGACCAGGGGCCGGGTATCCCAGGAGAAGAGCAAGGGTATATCTGGGGACGCTTCTATTTTGCCAAAGAGGTCGCTGTCCAACACGAGCAGGATCTGAGCTTAGGATTGGGCTTATATTTGAGCCGGGCGTTCATCGAGCGTCATCACGGCAGTGTTGGGGTCGAGAGCGATCCTGGTCATGGCACGACCTTCTGGTTTACCTTGCCAATTGAAACAGCTCAAGGAGAGTGATATGAGATGGCCCTGCAAAGCGACTATTCCGGGATGGAGCTTGCAGCTTCTCTATGGACTTTGCTGGCGAATGAAAAATAGGGTGAAGGCGGGCATGGCAGGGGCAAGCCCTGGTCCCTCGATAAATCGGGGACCTACTATAGACGGCCCGAGGCTCTCCCAGCGTAGTATAGTAGTGGCACCCCTTGCGGGTGCCATGCCTCCTTACGGGTGCCATGTGTCCCCACCATCTTCGCCTCCCAGTCGCATTCGCCAGCAGCTTCTCTTTGTAGTTGTTTTGGGGATGCTGATCCTGTCTGCCTGCACCCCTACTCCTATTGTTGTTTCGAAGAAAGCCTCAACGCGCTGCCAACCTGATCGTTTGGTAGGTTTCCTCAGGGGCTTTCACAGCGAGCTGGTGGATGCGTCGGGCTGCCAGGTGCGTCTCCTGGGCGTCAACTGGTCTGGGTTTGAGAGTGGTACTTTCGTCCCTCATGGGCTGGAGGAGCGCAACTGGCAAGACATGCTCAAACAGATCGCGCGCACAGGCTTCAATACCATTCGCCTGCCGTTCTCCAATCAGCTCTTCGACCCTGCGAGCCAGCCGCAGGGGATCAACTATCAACTGAACCCTGACCTCAAGGGCCTGAGCGGGCTGGCACTGTTGGAGCGGATTATCCAGGGTGCTGGTAAGCTTGGCTTGAGAGTCATACTGGACCGTCATGATCCTATGGCCGATCAGCGGCCCCCATTGTGGTACACCGACCAGGCGCCCCAGTCGCGCTGGATCCAGGATTGGGTCATGCTGGCCCAACACTACCGGGGCAATGAGACCGTAATCGGGGCGGACCTGGCCAACGAGCCGCACTGGCCAGCGACCTGGGGCGGTGGCAATCCCAGCACCGATTGGCGCCTGGCTGCCCAGCGTGCGGGCAATGCCATCCTGGCCGTCAATCCAGATTGGCTGATTATCGTCGAGGGCATCGATCTCTACCAGGGCGACTCCTACTGGTGGGGCGGGAACCTGCAAGGCGCCAGGCAGTTCCCCGTGCGGCTCTCGCGGCCGGACAAGCTGGTGTATTCGGCCCATGACTATGGGCCGGAGGTCTACAAGGAGCAGTGGTTCAAGGTTTCCAACCCGGCTGTCCTTGCTCACACGCTGCCTGCCCTCTGGCAGAAGCATTGGGCCTACCTACAACAGAATGGGACCGCCCCGGTGTTCGTAGGGGAGTTCGGATGGCGCTCGATGGGCCAGGATGCCGAGGGCGTGTGGCAGCGCACTCTGATGGCCTTCCTGCACACGCACGGCATGAGCTATGCCTACTGGGCATGGAATGCAGACTCGGGAGATACCAGCGGCATCTTGCAAGACGACTGGATGACGGTCGACCAGAACAAGGTGTGCGCGCTACTTCCTCCTCATCAAGTCGCCAGAAAAGCATCGGCATGCACGTCTAAGCCACAAAAGCGCGCGTAGAGGGCTTGCATGTCATTGCCTTCCTTTCGTGAATTTAAGGAAGTAGTAGCTCCCCGATTTATCGAGGGAGCCCGATTTATCGAGGGGAATTCCTCTTCTAATCCAGAGCACAGCGCCATCGCTGGCTCGCAGTGCTACTCTACTCCCATCGGGAGAAGCAAGATACACCACATCGTGATCCACTCGTACTAGCCTGGAAGACGGGGCAACGGCGTGTTGCCAGAGCACGTAAACGTACTTGTGCCTCGTCCACAGCGCTCTCACCAGTCCGTCCTGGTCTATGAGGTAGATGACGTGATGAACCATTATCATCTGCACGTACCCGGACGAGGCTTGATGGGATGGAGTGAAGATGTGTTCATTAGATGCTTTTTCGAACTGGGGAATTCCGGCCAGGTGCAGTGGGCTCATCAGAAGCCAGGAAAAAAGAGCAGCCCCGAGTATGGTGAGCAGAGCCATCCATAGGCGTGTCCCAAACGAGAGACGATGACCGTGGAGCAGCCGGTTTAAGGCGCGGCTGCCCTTCTTGTGTGGATCGAGGTCCGTGATCTCACATTCAGCTTCTTCAGGCTCATGTTCATGCAAGACGCACCCCTTTTGCAGTCGTTCTTTTCTTGCGCGGGAAGAGGCATCGAACGGCTGACAATAAGAAGTATAGGTCAGAGACGCTGCTTTGTAAACTGGGGGCTGAAACCTTCTACAGCGCAGCCTTCCTTTGTTTAGACCGAAATGGTTCTTGCAGGAAGAGAGTGTCACTCACAGCATTAAATAGCCGCCAAAAACGGCATAACTTGGCCGGGAGCGCTTTTTGTGTGATATGATTTTGTGGAGAAAGGAAACCACGTGCGATGACTGCCGAGAACACATCTCAGCCAATCGAGCTGAATGAAGAAACTCGTGCCATGTGGGACCAGAAAGCTTCATTCTGGGACGAGAGAATGGGCGATGGCAACGACTTCCATCGCCTCCTCGTCAGTCCTGCGGCTGAGCGTCTGCTCAACTTGCAGCCGGGCGAAATGGTGCTGGAGATAGCTTGTGGCAATGGCGTCTTCTCCCGCCGTATGGCCCAGCTTGGGGTCTACGTTATCGCCACTGATTTCAGTGCGCAATTCCTCGAACGAGCGCGCGCCCGCACTACCGAACATGCTGACCGTATTGACTACCACCTCCTCGATGCCACACACGAGGAGCAGATAGTTGCTTTCGGGAAGCAACGCTTCGATGCCGCTGTCTGCAACATGGCAATCATGGATATAGCCGAGATCGACCCATTGCTGCGTGGCATTCGCCAGGTCGTTAAACCTGCTGGCCGCTTTGTCTTTTCCCTCACTCACCCTTGCTTCAACCACTCCGGCATGACGTTCTGTGCCGAGGCCAACGACATCAACGGTGAAATTGTCACGACCCTCTCCATCAAGGTCGCACAATACCTGCACCCTAGCCCGCAGAAAAGTGTCGGCATGCTTGGCGAGCCCACCCCTCACTACACCTTCGATCGTCCCCTGCACGCCTTGTTCAATGCCTGTTTCCGTGCTGGTCTTGTGCTGGATGGCCTGGAAGAACCAGCCTTCCATCATCCTTACGATGGCTCACAGCCCCGGCGCTTGCTGAGCTGGACCAACTATAGTGAGATCCCGGCGGTCCTGGTAGCTCGTCTACGTCTTCCCAACTGAACATGGAAGACGGCTTGCGATGGTGCATCGGCCAGCATGCATGAGGTGTGCAAAGAGAGGTACCCCTTCACCTCTACAAATGAACGATCAAGAGGCCACTCTCGCTGAAAAAACCAAACTGAAGCGGAAAAGGTCGCAACTGTGAAAGGGCTGGGAAGCTGAGGATGGGGGTAAAGGGCATGGATAGGATCATTGTGACTCAGCCGCGTCACAGCAAAGTTGCAAACTCAGCTTCCTATACTCATTGTAATGGTCCCTTCAACAAGCGAGATGCGTATCATTTAATGTCACAATGTGTCTATGTGTAGATGCGTGTTTGACATCTACCGTGGAGCACCTTATGGTGTGCGTCGGCGCGGCCTTGGCATCAACAGAAATGCTATGACCATACCGGAAAGGAGACCCCCGATATGGTCCCAGATGCCTATGCCTGGAACGGCAAAGCCATAGACAAGGTTAATCCCTATCCAGAATAGCCAATTAGTAATGGCTCCTCGCCCATACGCGCCCAATGCCTGCCGGTTGACGATGTAGAAGACTCCTAGAGCTCCAAAGACACCGAAGATGGCGCCTGAAGCTCCAGCCGCTATGGTGTCCGGCGGCGACAAGAACAAGGTGACGATCCCCCCGACAATACCAGAAGCCAGGTAGATGACCAGGTAGCGCCATTTGCCATAGAAGACCTCCACGGCCGGGCCAATGAAGAACAACGAAAGCATGTTCAGGCCAATGTGCGTAATGCTGAAGTGCAGGAACATGGCGGTGAAGATGCGCCAGTACTCGCCCTGTAAGACGAGGAAGTTGACCTGCGCGCCCGCGTTGACAAGAGTGTTCACGTCGATCTGGACAAAATTCTGGCTGAGTATCGCGAGAACCACGTATACGGCGACGTTGATGCCGATGAATAGGTTGGTCAGGAGACGCGGATTCTGGCTCAGCGCGAAGCGCGTGCGAATCACCTGGCGCTGCATGCCATTTGGGCGCGACCAGGTGGGCACAGCTTCGCGTTCAAGCCGGGGACCGCCGCTGGCATTCTGGTCGACCTGGTTGTTCTGTCCGGCTGCAGGACCGCTATAGGCAGGCGTGTAGAGCGGCTCTGCGGGCGGGAAGCAGTTCTCGAAGCGGCCGCCATAGGAAAGGCGAGCAGCGCGTGAGCGCTCCAGCCCGGCATCGTAATCCTGCCCGTTGAGGCGCAGCAGGTGGGCGCGCAGCGCGTGGGCGTAGGCGTTGGCCGGGTCCTGGCTGATGACGGGATCGAGATCTTGCAAGGCACGGTCATAGCGACGATCGAGCAGGTCGAGCAGCGATTGAGCGAGGGAGCTTTCAAGGCCGCCGCCTGGCTGCAATTCTTGTACTTTGTGGCAGGCCATCTGCACTACGCCGTATGAGCCGAGCGCGAGATTGGCCTCCGCCAGGCCCAGGTGGACCAGCGGGTTGTCCGGTTCAATCTGGGCGGCATGGGCGAAAGCAACAGCGGCTTCTCGTCCCTGCCCCTGCGCCAGCGCTTGTTTGCCCCGCTCCAGGTAATCCTGTATATCTGTTTGTGCTTCCAAGGCATTATCCTCCAGTGAAATGCAATGCAATCATTGCAAGCAGTATTGTACCTAGTATTGTCAATAAAGCCAAGGGCCAGCGACGGGAGAGGCTGTGCAGGTCCATCCAGGACGTTTTCTCGCCGCCAGTCGCCGCAACGTAGCGCGGCATAAACCACCAGCCGAGTAGTAAGCCGCTGAGCAATCCGCCGATATGTGCGAAATTATCAACGTCGGCAATGAAGAATCCTACGCTGAGATTTGCTCCTATGATACATACGAGCCATACCAGCGCGGGGATGCCTCCACCGCGCAAGGCCTTGCGATGAGCGACCACGAAGATGCTGTAGGCTCCCACCAGGCCAAAGATGGCTCCTGATGCCCCTACGCTGATCTCCTGTGGCGCAAAATAGAAGCTGGCGATGATGCTGATAACACCCGTCACCAGGTAAATGAGTAGGAAGCGCAGGTGTCCGACCAGTCGCTCCAGGAAGATACCCAGGACGAAGAAGTTGAGCATGTTCAGGGCAATGTGCAGCAGGTTAACGTGCAGGAAGATGGGCGTCACGAAGCGCCAGTACTGCCCGGCCAGGATCAGCGAATTGTCTTTTGCACCGTAGCTGATGAGGATCGCAGCAAGAGTGTCGTTCTGCTGGATGTTGATGGCGTTGGCCAGAATATTGGTGATGACATCGCGCAGATTGTGTGCTCCCGCCGCCAGCGCTAACTGGTCGGCGGTAAAGCACCAGGTGGCAATAGTACCCAGGGTAACAATCCAGGTGACCCATGAAATGCGTGCCAGTCCACGGCGACTTTTATATTGGTTGAGCGCTGTCCTGTAGCCTGCTAATACCCGGAGCTTGCGGGAAATCTCATCCTGTGATTGAGCGATGTTTTCCAACATAACCTCATAGGAATATAAAGGAGCATTATCTCTTCTTCCAGTTTATGCGGCGTCACCTCCACAAGAGCTTTCCCGCTCCTGACATCTTTGACCACAAATGCTCCCTTGACCCGCCGCCCACCAATGTAGCCAACCTGTCCTTTGGCTTTCACCAGTTCATAGAGCTTCCAACTTTTGACCTTGCGAGGCGCCCAGACCTTATGCTCGCTGTGCTTGCCATTATACATCTGGTAATGGCCTCGCGGGACACAGCGAAGCTGGTACACCACGGTGAGCGGCTTGACCACTTCGCCGATAGCACAGGCAATGGCAACCGCATCGTTGGCATGCGACTTGGGAAGGTTGAGCACCTGAATGCGTTGGTATTTCGTCTCATATCCATATCTCACCGCTACCCGCTCTGCTCCGAACTGCTGGGCAAGAGGCTGTACAACGGCAGTCTTGATGGACGAGACGTGGGCAGCATCTGTGAGTGGCACACGAGCCTGGGCTTGGATTTCGGGATAGCCAAACTCTTCTGCCGTCCGGCTCCCTTTCCCCTTGTTACAAGGCTCGCAAGCGATCACCAGATTGCTGGGGCGATCACTGCCTCCTCGTGATTTTGGAATGAGATGCTCCACCTGTAGTGGAACTCCGCTCGTTTGACAATAGGCACACTGCCTCTGCCACTTGGCAAGCAAATACTCACGCAGCAGATAGCCAGCAAGTTGGCCCTGCAGGTAGGAAGCACCGGAGACCTCCGGGTTCTGCATGTGCTGGGTATCAAAGCTGCCAATTTCCACGTTGATCTGACCAATGGGCAGGACCCTGGAGACAAAACGGACCGCTTTGACGGTTGCCTCGGCTCTTGCTCGCAGCGAGGGAGGAAGCCAGCCAGAGGACCTGCGCCGATTGGCCCATCGCGCGGCGCGGTAGCGGGTTTTGCGCGTACGGCGCGTGCGCCGATACTGGCGTCGCTGCATCAACTTCCCGCTGATGTCGGTGCGCAGATGCATCTCCGCCTGAAAGACCACCTCCCGGTTCGCGGTCGCAGCTATTCCGACCATTTGCGAGCCAGTGTCCACTCCTACCGTGACCGGCTGGGTATAGGTGGTCGTCTCGAAACAAAGCTGAATGGTGAATGGCTCACGAGTCAGCACGCGTGCGCGCCGACTTGTGAGAAAGATCCGCGCTCGCCTGGGCGTGGTCGGCATCAATGGTGTTCCTGAGTGTGAGAGAACAAACACCTTCATCGGGTAAGGCTCCTTTCGGAGTAGAAGTCGATCCCCTCGACAAAGATACAACCCGGTACTTTCCCCTGGCCACGGTGGCTAACCGCACCACTGGTTAGGCCTGGAGTTGGAGCGCCTGGTGCTGGGGCAGCACACCAGGGTCCGAACGGGAACACTCAGTTGTATCGTAGCCTCTTCTCAGCCAGTCAAGACGCTCGCTTCCTCGGCTTGGCTGGCTCTGAGACTGAGTCTGGTCAATCCAGCTTGCAAGAGACCGGCTCTCACAAGCCTCCCCGTTCTATGGGGAGGTCATTGACTTCTATATTCTACGCTCCAACCTCCTTTTTGTTTCGTAGATTGGACGTTATTTCATGGTCTCGTTGTCCTCGCCCAGCAGGGGTGGCGCTTTATACAGGCGCGTAGGGGTTTCTGAGAGGCGAATTGGCGAGCCGGAGAGCAGAATCTTGCCGGCGGTGGGATGCTCGCATTCCCATACGAGGCCGCGCGCCTGGATCTGTGGATCACGGAAGACCTGGCTGACGGAATTGATGGGACCGCACGGTATGCCTGCCGCGCGTAGCTCTTCCAGCCATGCAGCGGTATCGCGAGCAAGAAACAGCTCCCGCAGGATGGGGATGAGTTCCTTGCGATTGCGCACGCGTTGTGGGTTGGTGGCGAAGCGCGCATCTATTGCCAGCTCATCGTGCCCCAGGAGATGGCAGAGGGCCTGGTAGAGCCGGTCATTGCCGCAGGCGACGACAATATAGCCGTCGCGCGTGGGGAAAGCCTGGTACGGTACGATGTTGGGATGAGCGTTGCCGTAGCGTTCCGCCTCTTCACCGGAAATCAGGTGGTTTGATGAGACGTTGCTCAATAAAGAGACTGCTGCCTCCAGCAGGGAAATGTCGATGTATTGCCCGCGTCCGCTGCGATCGCGCACGTGCAAGGCCGCCAGGATGGCCATACAGGCGAACATACCGGCAGAGATGTCGGCGACCGGTGTGCCGACACGCTGTGGTTCGCCTTCAATCTCTCCCGTCACCGCCATGATGCCGGATTCGGCTTGCGCCACGAAATCGTAGCCGGGGCGCGAGACGTAGGGGCCATTCTGCCCGTAGCCGCTGATCGAGCAGTAGATCAGGCCGGGGTTGGTGGCGCGCAGCGTTTCGTAGTCCAATCCCTGCCGTTGCAGCGTGCCCGGGCGGAAGTTCTCGACCAGGACAGTCGCGGTACTGATAAGCTCAAGCAGTCGCTGCCTGTCCTCCGGGATGTTGAAATCCAGGGTGATGCTATGCTTGTTACGATTCAGTCCCAGGTAATAGGCGCTTTCCCCGGCAGTATAGGGCGGTCCGAACTGGCGCGTATCATCGCCCTTGCCCGGCTGTTCGACTTTGATCACGGTCGCCCCCAGGTCGCCCAGAATCTGGGTGCAGTACGGCCCTGCAAGCACACGTGA
>WNFD01003946.1_pt1 | contig 14896 bp, 7 predicted proteins | sample 5400491 | NCBI WGS metagenome assembly WNFD01 (sample SAMN13153343, study PRJNA577476) | soil metagenome | isolation source: 120 cm saprolite under Douglas fir tree site 2 hole 2 replicate 2 | place: USA:California | collected 2015-04-18
TTTCGAAGGACAGGTACGCGGCGTATCTCATCATGGCCAGGAGAGACATCTCCACACAACAGGCCGGATACATTGACGCAGACTTTCTTCATCCACCAACTTTTCCCTTGCATTCAGACGGCGGACCATACATTGAGCAGATGGGACTTCTGCCTCAACAGGGCTCGCTCCTTTTCAGAAGTTGAGCCAGGCCTTGATTGTGTTGAGGCTGGCGACTTACTTGACGCGTTCGAGGCCGTAGCTTCCTATACAACTTTGGGTGATTGTGACCGGCTTCAGCGGATGTTAGATTGAGGACGTCCGCACGGCTGATCGTTTTTAACCAGGTCGTCCGTTGTTGAACACGCTGAGAGAGGCCGCAGAGTAACCTCAACGATCAATCCATTGACGTGTATGAGAGTTTTCTCATCCCGTTCTGGAATTATCCGTCGTTCTTCTCCCGCTCTAGCGTTGACTCGTCCGATGGCAGCTTGCAGCATCAAGGTTAGCTGTCTGCACTGTTCGGATTCACGCTATGGGCCGGATTGCATCTTTTCAACTCGCGCGCGCTGCACGTCCACTCCTCCGCAGTGGCGCTTGTGACTGCCTCTTTGCGATCAGCCTTTGTCTTGTATCTGGCCTGTCGTTTTCTGCTTTGGGTCAGTCATCGGCAATGCCTGAAGTTTCGGGCGGTGCGAGTCATGCTCAATCGACCGCTGTTACTTTCTCGCATACCGGCTGGACGCGGCGTTTTCTTGGTGGTCGCACTCTTATCGGGAATGTCTCCGCCGCACGAGCGATGGGCGCTGCGCGTCAGCAACATGCGGCAATGCTGGCGCAGCAAGCTGCTTCCCCTCAACTTTCGAGCTTGAGTGCGCCATGGCAGCCGATAGGTCCGAACCAGGTCGCCAGCATTGCCTATGGCAATGTCACGGGTCGCGTTACGGCGATTGCGATTGATCTGGCGGACACGACCGGCAATACGGTGTATCTGGGGACGACCGGAGGCGGGGTATGGAAGTCGACGAACGCGGCTGGGCCAGCGGCGAGCGTGACCTTCGCTCCGCTTACCGACACGTTGCCGGTCTTCAGTGCAAATGCTGGAACTGCTGCGGTTCCGTCGCTCAGCATTGGGGCGATCAGTGTTCAATCTGGCGTTGTGTTGGCGGGTACGGGCGATCCCAATGACGCCTCCGATTCCTTCTATGGCAGCGGGCTATTGCGATCTGCGGATGGCGGCCTCACCTGGACGCTCATTCAAAATTCGCAGGATGGCTTGGGTGGCAATCATCTTTTCAACGGACTTGGCTTTGCGGGGTTTGCCTGGAGCAGCGCGACGACGGGCACGGTTGTTGCCGCAGTCTCGCAGGCCGCGGAAGGTGTTTTCGTCAACTCTCCAGATGCGACCGATAGTGTGATGGGCCTCTACTATTCGACGGATGCCGGGGTTACCTGGCACATGTCGACGATCATGGATGGCAGCCAGATTGTGCAGACGCCGCAACCATCTGGAGCAGACCTTGGCGGCCGAGCTGCGACTGCGGTCGTCTGGAACCCTGTTCGCCAGCGCTTCTATGCCGCGATTCGATATCACGGCTATTATGAGTCGGCAGATGGCGTGACGTGGACGCGCCTGGCGCATCAGCCTGGGACCGGGTTGACTACGACTGCCTGCCCCACCGCACCGGGCACGACAGGCAGCGCAGCTTGCCCGATGTTTCGCGGAGCGCTCGCGGTTCAGGCGACGACGGGCGATACGTTTGCGCTGACGGTCGATAGTAACAATCTCGATCAGGGTCTGTGGCAGGATGCCTGTGCGCTCTCCGGTACGAGTTGTACCAATACGACGGTCACCTTCGGTAAGCAACTGTCATCGTCGCCACTGGAGATTGGCAATGGAAGCGCTGTGATTCCACAGGCTGACTACAATCTTGCGCTGGCTGTCACGCCAGCCGGGCCCAATGGATCTTCGCAGAACACGGTTCTCTATGCAGGCACTCTCGATCTCTATCGCTGCTCGCTGGCTGCGGGATGTGTGCTGCGCAACACGACGAATGCGGCGAATGGATGCGCAGCGCCCGCGCAGGTTGCACCTGCCCAGCACGCTATCGCTGCACTGGCGACGGGATCGCAGCCGCTTGTTTATCTTGGCAACGACGGCGGTCTGTGGCGGTCGACGGATGGTGTGAACCAGCAGGCTGCTCCCTGCTCTACTGATGACGCGACCCACTTTCAAAATCTCAATGGCGGACTTGGATCGCTCGCAGAGGTCATCAGCTTTGGGCAGCATCCAACCGATGCCGGCACGCTGCTCGTGGGTCTTGGTGCGAACGGGACTGCTTCTACTGCGACTGCTTCCACGGCAACCTCGTGGCCACAGCTCTCGACTGGCGAAGGTGGCACCGTGGCTATCGACCAGACCAATCCTCTGCTTTGGTACGCTTCGACTGCTGCCGGCGTCAGCATCCGTCAGTGCACCAACGGCGCGGCCTGTAGTGCGGCGAATTTTACGGGTGCGGCCACGATAGGGGCGGCTCAGACTGCCAACGACGACTCCCTCATCGACGCTCCCTGGCTGTTGGACCCGGCACTTTCTTCCGATGTTCTCATTGGCACTTGCCGGGTGTGGCGCGGGCCCGCGGGCAACGGGGCACCCTGGTCTTCGTCAAATGCCATCAGCAAACTTCTGGGTGGACCTCAGAATGCGTCCTGCTCGAGTACGAACCCGGTTGTCCGTTCTCTTGCGGCGGCCGGACCGGCGAGTAACGCAGCGGCCACGCAGAATGCCGGCTCGGAGGTTCTCTATGCCGGAATGGCAGGATCGCTCGACGGCGGGGGCAACTTTGGAGGCCATCTCTTTTCCGTCACGACAGCCAACACCGCGGGCAATGCGACAGCGTGGAGCGACCTCGCAGCATCGCCGGTTACGAATGGTCAGGGCCTGAGCTTCAACCCCGGAGGCTTCGATCTTTCCTCTCTGGCGGCGGACCCGCACGACGCGACCGGCAGGACGATCTACGCTACGGTAATGGGCTTTACGGGTAACGGCATCACTGCAGTGCACCTGTATCGCTCCACCGATGCGGGTGCCCACTGGACCAACGTCAGCAGCAACTTGCCCGACGCTCCCGCGAACAGTGTTGTCGTCGATCCGAACGACGCGAATACTCTCTATATTGCGATGGATACAGGGGTGTATGTCACCACACAGATCACGACCTGTGCCACTGCTAACTGCTGGAGTATTTATGGCACCAGCTTGCCAAACGCGCCAGTTGTCGAGCTCGCTGCCGCATCGGCAATGCCTACTGGCGACGGTCGCGTCGGCGAGCTTCGCGCTGCTACCTACGGACGCGGCCTGTGGCAGATTCCACTTCTCACGGCCTCTACTGCAGTGCAGCCTTCGATCACTTTGAACCCCACGGCGCTCACCTATGGGATCCAGGCAGTCGCGACGGCGAGTGCGCCGCAGACCATTACGGTTACAAATACCGGCAATGCTCCGCTGACAGTCAGCACGGTCGCGACTTCCGGAGACTTCAACGAGACCGATACCTGTGCCGGAACTACGATCGCCGTAAACCTGAGTTGCACGATTCAAGTCCGCTTTCTCCCGACGGCGACAGGAAGTCGTAGCGGCTTGCTCACTGTTTACGGGAATGTTGCCGGCGGACAGGCCACCGCAGCGCTCTCTGGTACTGGCAGTGCTGCGGCTCCGATTGTTCTCAATCCCATCCTTCTCACCTTTCCTTCTACGACGATCAGCGCCACCAGTCCGGTACAAAACATTACGATTTCGAATACTGGTGCAACTCCTATTGCGCTCCAAACGCCATCGGTCATCGGTGTGGATTTCAAAATCACCGCAAACACTTGCGGGTCGAGCCTTGGCCCAAGTGTTGGCTGTACGGTTGCGATCGCTTTCATTCCTACCGCTTCTGGGACCCGCAGCGGGACCTTCTCCATTACTGACGACGTTGGCACGCAGACCGCGTCTCTGAGTGGAATCGGAACTTCACCCGCTACAGACGCTCTCTCGCCCCTGGCGCTTACGTTTGCGCCTCAGCAAATTACGACGGCGAGCGCCGCTCAGCAGATTACGCTGACCAACTCCGGCGATCTGCCGTTGACGCTGATTGCAGCGCAGATCACCAGCGGTGACTTCACGGCGGTGAATGCCTGCGGCAACTCTCTCAATCCGCACTCCACCTGCTCGATCAATGTCGCCTTCGCGCCGAAGAACGTTGGGACGCTTAGTGGTCAATTGACTGTCTCGGACCAATATCGCACACAGACCGTCACGCTGAACGGCATCGGCCTTGCTCCGCCTGGTGTGTCTCTTTCCCCTTTCTCGACCGTCACCTTCCCTGCTACGGGAGTCGGTATACAAGCCGCCGCGCAGACTGTCACCCTGACCAACAATGGCGCTGTTCCGTTACTCGTGCAAAGCGTTGTGATCGCGGGAGATTTCGTCATCGTTCCAGGCAGCAATACCTGCGGCAGCACAGTTGCAGTAAGTACAGCTTGCACCATGCAGGTTGCGTTTGCGCCGACCGTAGGGGGACCGCGTTCCGGTACGCTTACCGTCACGGACAATGCTCCCAACTCCCCCCAGACTCTTTCACTTACTGGGAGCGGCGTTGACTTCACGCTAGATCCGAACGGCGGGACCAGTCTTACTATCGTCAATGGACAGAACGCCGTCTATCCGTTGCTCCTGAGCTCTGCCGCAAACATTCCGGGCACGGCGACCTTCACTTGTACGGGAGCGCCGGCGAACTCGACTTGCAACATCACGCCTGCCAGTGTCGCGCTTGGCAACACGACGACGATTTCGGTGACTGTTCTTACCGGTGTTTCCTCGACGGCGCAGTCTTTGCGGCCGCTGACGAATCGGCCAGGTATGTTCTGGCTTGCTACGCTATTGCCGTTGAGTCTTGTGGCGCTCGGTAGAACCCGACGATCATGGCTCGCCAGTTCTATCTTGTTGGGTTGCCTCATTGCTGCAACCGGATGTGGCGCCGGTCGCGCAATTCCTCTGGAGAGTGGCTCGAATCCAAACCCTACGCCCATCCCCATTACCCCTGCTGGAACGTATACGATCGTTGCCTCGGCCAGCAGCGCTGGCCTGACGCGGGCCGTCAACCTTACACTGATCGTTCACTAGGCTTCCTTCCATACTGATCCTTATCTAGACAGCTCGGCCTGCGCTGGCCCCGGAGGCCCACGCCCACTGGAAGTTGTATCCGCCAAGCCACCCTGTTACGTCCACCGCTTCGCCGATGAAATACAGCCCGGGCACCTTGCGGCTCTGCATCGTCTTTGCATCCAGTTCTGCGGTGTCCACTCCGCCGGCGGTCACCTCCGCCTTTGCGTAGCCCTCGGTTCCGGCGGGCATTATGCGCCACGCGTGCAGTTGCTGCTCCATGGCCGCGAGAGAAGCGTTCGTCCAATCCGCGGGCTCATGGATCGCGAGCCATCGCTCGGCCATCCGAGCCGGCAGGATTGCGCGTATCGCGAGCACCGCCGCTGCCGCATCGCGCCGTGCATTGCGCGTCAGTAAAGGCGCCATCACGTCGACATCCGGCGCAAGGTCAACCGTCACCGCCTCGCCGGGTCGCCAGTAGGACGACGCCTGCAGGATCGCGGGACCACTCAACCCGCGATGCGTTACGAGCATCTTCTCCTGGAAGCCAGCGCGTCTCTGCCGGACTCCGGCGGTTGCGACCACCTCCGCGGAGACGCCGGCCAGGTCGCACCATCGTTCGCGGTCCTCCGCGCTGAACACCAGCGGCACCAATCCCGGTCTGCATTCCACGATGCGGAGGCCGAACTGTTCGGCGAGACTGTAACCGAATCCCGTGGCGCCCATCTTCGGGATCGACAGGCCGCCTGTGGCTACGACTACCGCCTCAGCTTCAAAGGAGGTCTCCGTTGTCTCTACGCGAAAGTGTCCGGCCCGCATGACGGAGAGGATTCGCGCGCCGACGATCACACGCACTCCTGCGTCTGCACATTCGCGTTCCAGCATCGCTACAAAGTCGTGGGCGGAGCGGTCGCAGAAGAGCTGTCCGAGCGTCTTTTCGTGATAGCGAATTCCGTGCTGCTCGACCATGGCGATGATGTCTGCGGGTGTGAAGCGGGCGAGCGCGGATTTTGCGAAGTGAGGATTTTCGGAGAGAAAATTTTCCGGGCGGCAGTGGATGTTGGTGAAGTTGCACCGGCCGCCTCCGGAGATCAGGATCTTCTTGCCGACGCGTTCCGCGTGATCGAGCAACACCACGCGCCGTCCGCGTCGGCCCGCCTCCAGCGCGCACATCATGCCGGCGGCGCCTGCGCCCAGAACTACGACATCAACTTTCTGCACTCACCCTCACCTTTGCAGGTTCTTGATTCATGATGGCATGATCGCCGGTTGTCGATGGTTGTGCGACGATTGATTCATGTTCAGAAGAGTGGAAGAGCGTGGGCCGCGGGTGGTTGCGCCTCAGCCGTTTGGACCGGCGGCGGGGGTGACTCGGAGAGCGGCGGATAGGCTGCGGGCGGGGCATCTTTGGGTGTATAGGTCGGATGTGGAGTCGCTGGTGCCGTCGATGGGGGCGGTGGGGATTGACGGTGGGGCGCTGGTTACGGTGATGGATAGCCGCGGGATTCCGCTGGGGACCGGGCTTTATAGTGCGGCGTCGCAGATTGCGGTGCGGATGGTGTCGGCGGAGGCTGCGCTGTCTCGGGGTGTGTATCTGGATCAGGTGTGGGATCGGGTTTTGGTGGCGCTGGCGTTGAGGGATGAGGTTGCGCCGGCGTCGGCGGAGAACAATGCCTGCCGGTTGGTGTTCTCGGAGGCGGATGGTTTGCCGGGGATTGTGGCGGATCGGTATCACGATCTGGTTATCCTGCAGTTGCTGACGCAGGGGACTGCGCAGGATGATGTGCGTGGCGTGGTGACGGAGGTGATTCGGGAGAGGCTGGGGCCGAAGGCTATTGTTGAGCGGCCCGATCCGAAGATCCGGGAGTTGGAGCAGTTGGCTGCGCCGTCCTCCGGGCCGCTGTATTCGGTTGGGGATTCGCCGCAGCTTACTACTGTGTTCACGATCAATGGGCTGCGGTTTCATTATGACGCTGGCTCGGGACAGAAGACGGGGGCGTTTCTCGATCAGCGGTTGAACTATGCTGCCGCGGCGCGGTATGGGCGGGGGGCGGCGCTGGATGTTTGTACGTACCAGGGTGGGTTTGCGATTCATCTTGCTCAGCGTTGCGAGCGGGTCACCGGGGTCGATGCGAGTCGCGGGGCGCTGGAGGTGGCGGATCGGAATCTGGAGCTGAATTCGGTCGCTGCGAGGGTGGAGTGGATCGAGGCGGATGCGTTCGAGCTGCTGCGGGAGTATGAGGCGAATGGCGAGCGGTACGACACGATCGTGCTCGACCCGCCGGCGTTTGCGAAGTCGAAACGGGCGGCTGAGGGCGCGATGCGGGGGTATAAGGAGCTGAATTTGCGCGCGATGAAGATGCTCACGCCGGGTGGGGCGCTGGTGACCTGTTCGTGTTCGCATCATGTGGGACTGGCGGAGTTTACCGAAGTGGTTGCGGCGGCGGCCTCCGATGCGGGGCGGCGGGTGCAGGTGCTGGAGATTCGTGGAGCGGCGCCGGATCATCCTGCGGTGCTGACGCTGCCGGAGACGAGCTATTTGAAGTGTTTGATCTGCCGGGTGGAGTAACCCCTCTCCGGTTGGGTTAGTTGACGACGAGCGTGACGGCTTCGGTGTGGACGATGGTGCCGCTGGTGGCGGTTACGGTGTAGTTGTAGGTTCCGGCTGGGGTGCCGTTGGGGTTGGTGTTGGTGTTGGTGGTGGTGCTGGGGCTCTTGTGGCCGCAGCCGATGGCTGGGATGCAGATGGCGAGCAGGAGCGTGAAGAGGCCGGCGGCGCGGACAGTGAGGTTGCCGAGACGACGGGTGCGGGCGGCGAAGAGCATCAGGAGGCCGGCGAGAGCGAGGGTGGAGGATGTGATCCAGCGGGAGCGGTTGCCGGTGAGACTGAAGCCGCTGGTGGTGGTGCGGGAGGTGGTGGTGAAGTTGACGCTGGTCGAGGCTACTATGGTGGGGTTGAGTGCGAATGGAGCCGGGACTGCGCAACTGACTCCGGTGGGAGCGGTGCCTGAGGCCGCGCAGGTGATCGTGACGGTTCCGGTGAAGGTCGCGTTCGGGGTGACGACGAGGGCGGCGGGGGCGGAGGAGCCCGCGTTTACGGTGACGGAGGTGGAGGTCTTGCCGGTGGCGTCCGCGAGGGTGAAGTCGGGGGTTAGGGTTCCTGTTCCTGTGAGGGTCGAGGTCAACGCGGTGGATGTGGCGCTGGTGATGACCTGGAGCTGGCCGGTGGCGGCGCCGATGGCGGTGGGGGTGAAGACGACGTTGATGGCGCAGGTGGCGCCGATGGCCAGCGTGGTGCCGCAGTTATTGCTGGCGGCGAAGGGGCCGGTGGCAGTGATGCTGGTGATGGTAAGGGCTGTCTCGCCAACGTTGATCAGGTTGACGGTCTGTCCGCTGGAGGGTACGCCAAGGAGGGTACTGGGGAAGGTCACCGCGGAGGGAGTGAGGGCCAGGCCATTGACTGGCGCAGGAATGGTGAAGTAGCCGACGGGGACGTCGTGGTCGGAGGAGCGGGCTGCGGTAGTGGCATCGTTGTAGGCGGTGGCGGGGAAGTCGGCATCGAGGTGCGCGTAGACCATGTGAGCGCCAGCGACGAGCTCCGGCGTGACGACTATGTGGTCGAGGATCTGGGCGGTGCCGTCTTCAACATACGACCAGCGCTGATTGGCGGGAAGCGAGAGGGCGAGGTCGGTGAGGGGCGGAGTTACGAGTCCGCTTACGCCGGGCTGGACGACCTGGGTAGCGGGGAGGACGTTGGTGTTGGTGTAGGTGGCGAGGGTATCGGTGTAGCCGTCGGAGAACTCGAAGGCGTTGAAGTCTCCACCGGAGATGACGTGCCGGCCGGCGGCCTGGAGGGTCTGGATGTACATGGCGACTTCCTCGGCCTGGAGTTCCTTCTTCTGGCGGGTGGAGGTGGAGGTGGTGCTGTTGACGCCGGTGAGGGCCTTCATGTGGTTGACGATGACGGTGACGGCGTAGTCCTTGGCGGCGCCGCGCTTGATGCCGGCGTTGAGGGCGAGCCAGGGGCGGTCGTTGAGGGTGATGGGACTGGTGGAGGTGGTGGGGGTGAAGGATTCTTTCTGGCCGACCTGGGTCATACTGATGCTGTCGACGGTGCTGTTTTTGACGAGGAAGCCTACGGAGATGCCGGTGCCATCCTGCGTGTAAAAGTTGGAGTTGTCGGTGCTGTAGGCGGTATAGAGGTTGGGGATACCGGCGTCGGTGTTGATCTGGGTGGCGATGTCGTTGGCGACCGACTGGTTTTCAACCTCCTCGAGGGTGACGATGTCGGGGGTGTTGAGGACGGTGCGGATGGCGAGGGAGACCTTCTGGAGACGGCGGGTGTAGGCGGCCTGGGTGACATCGACGGCCGCGGAGGTGAAGGTCTGGCCGGTGGAGAGGATCGCGGTGCCGGAGCTGCCGTTGAAGCCGTTGACCCCGGCGGGAACGTAATAGATATTGTCGGTCGGTATCTGGGCGGGGTTGTAGAAGCGCTCGATGTTGAAGGAGGCTACGGTGAACTGGTTGGCAGCGGGCAGCGGCACGGGTTGGACGGTCATGCCTGCGGCGACCTGGGTGCGGTCGTAGGTAGCGTCGAGGATGAGGCGGCTGGGATCATAGAAACTGTCATTCGAGAAGGTGAAGTCGAGAACGCCGGTGACGTTGGGGAGGACGGCTCCGGTGGAGATTTCAAGGGAGGTTCCACCGGCGAGGGTGGAGTCGACGAGGATGCGTTCGGGGTTGTCGTCGAACTGGGCGATGCCGGTTGGCGCGTTGGGGATGGCGGCGTCGCGGATGTCGATGCCGGGCTCGCGGAAGGGTCGCGGGGTGCCGGTGATGACGGCGTAGAAGTAGCCGGTGGAGGTTGCGGTCTCGGTGGGCTCGTTGGCGCTGGTGATGGAGCCGTTGGTTCCGGAGATGGCTGTCATGGAGGCGACGGAGACACGCATGCCCTCGTATGGAGTGAGCTGATAGAGGCCGCCTGATGGGGTGAGCTTGGTGGCGTCGAGAGTGATGGCTGCGGGAAGCGGGTTGCCGGCGCTGATGAGCGTGACGGTGGGCGAGGTGAGCTCGGTGGCTGGGGTGTGGCTGGCGGTGGTGGCGGGGAAGGTGGCTACGGTGCCGGTGACGGAGACGAGATTGCCGATGGCGGCGATGGCGGGAGGCGCGGAGCTGGTGAAGACCTCGATGCCTTCGGGTGTGAGAGGGTTGGCATCAATCGCGCTGTCGGGAGTCTGGATAAAGAAGCCGTTGGAGAGGACGGCGGTGACGATGCCGCTGGTCTGGACCGATGTACCGGCGTAAGCAGACACGGTGGCTGCGGTGGTGGATTTGACGCCCTGAATGGTATGGATGGCGACTACAGGCGGGGCGGTAGCGCATCCGCAGGAGTGGGGATTAGGAGTGCCGGTCGAGAAGTCGGCGGCGTTGTCGTTGGTGTCAACGGAGGGGTTGTTGCGGATGTCAGCGAGGGTTGTGCTGGGAGCGGGTGCGGGATGGTTGTTCTCAGCACAGTTTGCGGTGGCCCCGTAACCGATGAGGTCGAGCACGGCAGATGATCCTGTGGGGCACCCGGTTTGTGGGGTGGCTGTATTCGCCAGCAGGAGCTTGCCTGCAGCTGCGGCCGGTGCGAGGGCCGAGGTCACGTCTGCGGCAACGGGCAGGGCCGATCCGTTGCTCCCGGGATTGCCCTGGACGAGAAAATATTGTCCGGGGGGCAGGGTGCCGTTCAAAGTAGCCTGAACGGACCAGGAGGTGCTCGTGGCAGAGGAGTACTGAATGGTCCAGTTTGCCATTGTGACCGGGGAGGACGTGGGGTTGTAGATCTCTACAAATTTGGCGTTGTAGAGCGCACCGGAGTTGCCGCCCGCAGTATAAATCTGCGAGATGACGAGGCCGGTCTGGCTGAGTGCGGAGAGGGTGCTGAGGAGGAAGAGAGAGAAGGCAGACAGAATGCGGAAGGAACGGAAGGATGTTTTCACCAAGGGCCTCGATTGAAAGCAAGAAACGATCATCTTTTGTCGTGCAAGTACGTGGTACGGGAGATACATGCCCGGCCTTATTTGCTAGAGCGGGTCTTCGGTCTTCAATTGCGAAGTACTGTTTTAGCACGGGCAGACTGCCGGCGGCATTAATTTTTTGTTCGGCAGGCGTTTTGCGGATCTGAGGACGGGTGAACTGGCGCAGGGATTGAGTTTCGCGCGGATATACGAGGATATAGTTGTTAGTAATGGAATTTGCTGCATAGGGAGCTGTGAATGGGTTTGGGACGGGGTTGGATTGGTGTGCTTGCGTGTGGGTTGATGTTTGTTGCTGTGTCGGCGCAGGGTGCGCAGGATAAGAAGGAGAACGACAAGAAGAAGGATGAGGAGAAGGTGGTGGTGAAGGGGTCGGCGGTGGCTCCGGAGGCGGAGTTGCCGGGGGACTCGACGACTGAGGGTTCGGTGACGATGGGTGGGCAGGCGATTGCGTATAAGGCGGTGGCGGGGACGTTGACGGTGGGGTCGACGGATGCGCAGGATGCGATGCTGGGGCAGGACGGGAAGATGCTGCCGGGGACGGGGGAGAAGGCGCCTGATCCTGATAAGCCGGAAGAGGCGACGGCGACGGCGCGGATGTTTTATGTTGCGTACTTCAAGAAGAATGCGGGGACGGTGCGGCCGGTGACGTTTCTGTATAACGGCGGACCGGGCAGCTCGACGATGTGGCTGCATATGGGGTCGTTTGGGCCGAGGCGCGTGGTGACAACGGATGGGCAGCATGATGAAGGCGCGCCGTACAAGATCGTCAATAACGAGTACAGCCTGCTGGATGTGAGCGATGTGGTGTTCATCGACGCGCCGGGGACCGGGTACAGCCGCATTATGGGCAAGGATAAGGAAAAGGCGTTCTGGGGAGTGGACCCGGATGCGCATGCGTTCGATAGGTTCATCCGACGATTTTTGACGAAGTTCGACCGGTGGAACTCGCCGAAGTATCTGCTTGGGGAGAGCTACGGGACGCCGCGGAGTGCGGTGCTGTCGGCGGTGCTCGAGAATGTGGATCTGAACGGGATTGTTCTGCTGTCGCAGATTCTGAGCTTCGATAACAGCATCGATGGGCCGAAGTGGAATCCGGGGGTCGACCAGGCGTATGCGCTGGCGCTGCCGACGTTTGCGGCGACGGCTTTTTATCATCACAAACTGCCGGCGCAGCCGGCGGCGCTGGAACCGTTTTTGGCCGAGGTGGAGCAGTATTGTTTGGGGGATTATATGGCGGCGCTCCTGCAGGGTAGCGAGCTGCCGGAGGCGAAGAAACAAGCCGTGGCGGAGAAGCTGCATGGATATACGGGGTTGCCGGTGGCGTATCTGCTGCGGGCGAATCTGCGGGTGTCGGGTGCGGCGTTCAGCAAGCAACTGCAGCTTGCGGACGAGATGACGACGGGGCGGCTGGATGCTCGGTACAAGGGGCCGGATATGGATCCGCTGAGCGCGGATGCGGAGTATGACCCGCAGAGCAATGCGATCTCGTCGGCGTATACGGCGGCGCTGAACCAGTACATGCGGACGGAGCTGAAGTACGGAGCCGATCAGACGTATAAGCCGGGGGCGTCCGGGGATGCGGACTTTACCTGGGATCTGCAGCATCAGCCTCCGGGAGGACCGCCGGCGACGCAGCAGGAGGGCGGGACGAATGTGATGCCGGACCTGGCGTTCACGATGAAGTCGAACCCGAAGATGAAGGTGATGCTTGCCGGGGGGTACTACGATCTGGCTACGCCGTTCTTCGAGGGGATGTATGAGATGCATCATCTGCCGATTCCGCAGAAGCTGCAGGGGAATATCAGCTACCACTACTATCAGAGCGGCCACATGGTGTATGTGAATGAGGATGTGCTGAAGCAGTTCCATGCGGATGTGGCGGCGTTTATCAAAGGGACTGAGGACGGGAAGTAGGGTTTCTGCCTTGCGCGGGAAAGGCTGGGTGGCCCACATCTAAAATCTGATTTGGCTGGGTGGCCCACATCTAAAATCTGGGTGCCCCATCTTCGCGACGGTTTCATCGTCGCTAAGGTGGGCCATCGTGCGAAGCGCGATCCGTCTTTCTTCGTCAGATTAGGGATATCCGGACTGGGGCCGGGTTCGTCGAGGAGATAGTGACGATAGGTGGACCATGGGCTGGGTGGCCCACATCTGAAATCTGGGTGCCCCATCTTCGCGACGGTTTCATCGTCGCGAAGGTGGGCCATCGTGCGAAGCACGATCCGTCTCTCTTCGTCAGAGCCGGGATATCCGGACCGGGCTGGGCTTATCCAGAAGATAGTGACAGTAACTAGACCATGGCCAATCCTCAGGCCTTTCGACGAGGCTTCGGGTGACTGGATTGCGGTGCATGTACTTCAGCTTTTCGACTCGCTTGTTGTGGGTGAAGACGTTGAAGTCGTAGTAGCGGGTTTGCCAGAAGGGTTTCGCCGTGAGGCGCTTTGAGACGGACAGCTTGAGGGACTGGAGTGCTTTGGAGAGGGGGACTTCGTGGTCGAGGGGTTCGCTGAGAAGGAGATGGACGTGCTCGGGCATGACGACGTAGCCGAGGACTTCGAAGTTGTAGCGTTTGCGGGTGAGTTCCAGGGAGTCGAGGAAGATGTCTTTAGAGGCCGTGGTGGTGAAGTAGGGTTCGCGGCGGTAACAACTGAAGGTGATGAAGTGGTCGTCGCCTTCGTGCTGGTATCGCTTGAGGCCCAACGGCATGGGAGGATTTTACTGTGTCGGAATTTTCGCTGCCGCGAAAATGGCCCACCTTAGGCGCGATACGACCGCGCCGAAGATGGGGCACCCGATTGTGGCGGTAAGTTTTGATGTGAGGGCTCGCCTAGGAGTTTAGATATGGGCCACCCGCCTTAAGAGGAAACGAGCCTGACAATGACTCCTTCAATTGCCATTATCTTTCTGCGCGGCGGCGGTCCAGTCACCGGTTTCGAGATATTTCTGTTCTTGCTGGTCGCCGGAGCCGTGATGCTAGTGGCCATCTGCTGGGGGATATTCGGCGAGTGGATTGAACGCACTCGTGGCCGCAGCTGGCCGACAGTCTCAGCCGTCATTGACGTGGTAAGTGTCGCTTTTATCGAGGATGATACTTCGGGCATGAGAGGCTATCCAAACCTTTCCTACTACAAGGCCACGCTCACGTATACCTACAACAATCCCGAGCAGCAGATGGGCGATTACAGCCGTGATTTTGCCAATGAGGCTGACGCCAAAGCGTGGGCGAATTCCTACAAAGGCGAAACCGTCAAGGTCCACGTAGACCCGCGCGACTCTACGCGTTCCGTGCTGCGAAAAGAAGACCTTTAGGCGGTCCGGTGCGGTCACCGACACCTACAACTACGACGGGCTGGGTGGCCCAGGTCTAACTACAGCCACAAAACCGGGTGCCCCATCTTCGCGACGGTCTCATCGTCGCTAAGGTGGGCCATTTTCGTGGTAGCGAAAATCCCGATACTCTAAACTAGCCCATGCCGCTAGGACCAACCTGGTTCAATCCGTGAATCTTCTTTCATGAACTGATTAGCCACAGAAGTGAGAGCCGTATTATTCCCAAAATGGGAATCCCTCAAAAATAAATCCGGGAAAAGTGGAAAATTTTCGAACCTGAAAAATGACCGTCAACTTACCAGCTTTCACCAGCAATCCACCACAAATTCACCATCAAAAAACCACGCTCTGCACCCCGTTTTTGCCAAAACCCCCAGCAAAAACGGGTAAACCAGCCCCGAGAAAAAATTACTGCAAAAAC
>WNFD01004702.1_pt1 | contig 14894 bp, 11 predicted proteins | sample 5400491 | NCBI WGS metagenome assembly WNFD01 (sample SAMN13153343, study PRJNA577476) | soil metagenome | isolation source: 120 cm saprolite under Douglas fir tree site 2 hole 2 replicate 2 | place: USA:California | collected 2015-04-18
CAGGCCGCGATACCACTCGTCATGTGCGAGAGATCGCGGTGGCCCAGCCAAGAATAACAACAGAAGATAGGTGGCAATGGGAGTTATCCATCGATTCGTGGTGCAAAGGCGAGCCCCCATGGTTGGCCTCCTTTTGGAGGTAAGCAGAATCTAGCGATTTTGACCCTTCTTCTCCTCTTCGGGTAGACGCCATTGCGGGCCGAAGTGTTATCTGGATGTCTGCCTCCCGGGGCAGTGGCTTAAAGAAAGGTAGGAAAGGTCGGTAGCGACTGGGTGGCCAGTGGTCACGGCAACTGCAAGTTAGCGTCTAACGCGAGCCACCATACGATAACCCCTGCGGTGTTGCACGAAAGTCGGTCGCTGGACAGGCGCATCAGCGCTTTGCTTATTTCCCCGAACGCCGTTTTCATTCGAGCCATTGGTGCCACCCTTGGGGCTCTTATTGCCGCCTTTTGCCGCCTCGACAAATCGCTAAGTTGGGAAAAAGGATGGTTGGTAGGGGCGGTGGGGATCGAACCCTTGCCCCGAGGAATGAAACGCAATGCCGCGGAAAGCAGGTCGTCGGAAGTGCATCTCGGCCGAGGTTGTACTCTTGAAGACAGTTCGATTTAAGTTTTGGATCACGGGCAATTCAGGCATTTTGGGATCCGGTTGTCACTCGTGCCGCCGAGAACTGCTCACAAAAACCGGATGCATATCCCTTAATGCCGCCTTTTGCCGCCTCGTTTTTTTGCAACTACCGTCAAGTCAGATAGATATGGCGGAAGCGTGTGGGAGTCGAACCCACCATTCGACCCGCGAAGGACCGAATCGCCGGCTTTGAAGGCCGGGAAAGTCACCGGACTCTTTTCGCCTCCGTGAGCAGTATAGTGGAGCGCTTCGCAGTCTCTCAAGGCAAGATCAGGCGCGATGAGACGCCATTGCGGCAGCTTGTTGGGTGCGGATCAATGCAGCAACGAGATCATAAAGCGCGGGACTGGTACAGACTTCATAGTAGGCATGCGTGGAAGGGGCACCGATTTTCCCGTCGGGGAGCAATTGGCGTGCCATGCCTTTTCGCAATACAAGGAGTTCCACGGATTCACCAAGAGGGACTTCTCCATAATAAAGAGTCACGTTTTCCTTGCCCCATGGTTTGTCTAGCTTCGTTTCGATGGAGTCGAGCGAAATCTCCTCGGAAAGCTTTTGAAAACCCTCCTCGTTAAGCTCGATGCCGTTCATGTTGAAGCGAACCAGGAATTCGTCCAATTCTTCCGCCGACGCTCCTTCCATGGTATTCAGAAATTGAAAAACCGAAACGAATCTCCGTCGGTCCAGTAGGTAGGAGCAGAGCCCTGAAAAGCAATCCCCAGGCCAAGTTCCAGCGCGGGAAGATTGCTGGCCGACGCGCGTTCGTTGTAAGAGTTGCAAACGGCAAGAATCTGGCGCGAAAGTATGCAGGCCTTCGCTACCGGCCGGGCATAGGCCACGGTCGATTCCGTTTCGAAAATGGCCAGAATGATCGCATCACCTTCGATAAATACCTTCTTCGCCGAATAGCGGTCCAGAAGCTTCTTGACGGGCTCGTGCAAATTCAGACTGAAGTGTGAAGCGGGGTTTAGTCCGCGCGAGAGCAAATCCTGCGTCATGCGCGTGGAGCCGCGCACGTCGGACTTGATGATGACGTGCGAGACGACGTGGTCCTGCTCCGGCCGGGCTTCCTCCGGGAGCACGCACTCGTACAGCCGGTTGTTCAAACGCGACAATTCGCGCGCCTTTTCGGTGGTAACCAGGTTGATGCGCTCCATGCAGGTGGTCAGATGTTCGGCGTCACGCAGATCCCTTCTCAGACGAAGGAAGTCGTTGGCGAATCGCAGCACGAGTGCCTGCATCTCCTCGCGGGAATAGCGGTGTATCTTCTTGGAGAGTTCCTCGATGGCCCTGAGCGACAATTTCTTCGCGGGCACCTGCTTAATGACCTGCTCGACTTGCTTCAGCTCTTCCTTGGAAACAAGGGCCTTGCGGAGTTGCTGCAAGTGCACAGGCGGGCAGTAATCGGCGGCAATGGACCGGATTTCATAGCTCGCCAGGACGTGATAGAGAATTTCGAGCTGTTCGAGACGGTCGAGGAGCCGCGCGAGCAAGCGCGCGCGCGCCGGCGCCTCCGTCTCCGAGGCGGAATTTGCGTCGAATAGCCGCTTCGCGTTTTCCGGCTCGTTCAGATATTCACCGAGCTTCCCGGCATGATCCTTGACGAAGAAATCGAGCTTTTGCCTGGCCGCGTCGATCTGCGGTCCCAACTCCTCCAGCTTGCATTCCTGATGCTTGAGCCGGAGTTCGAGGTCATTCAGCGATGCCTTCAAATCGGCAGGATCACCCGAATTTAGAAGCTTCGTGAAGAAACCATCACCCCGGTCAAGACGCTTGCGGGTGCTTTCGCGCTGTTCCTCGAGGTTTGCAATGTCCGCACGAATCGCCTGCACTGCTTCCAGCAGCGCGGTATGAGCCTGGATGGCTTCCGTGTGCGCTGGGTCATGGCTGGGCGTAATGCCGGCCTCGCGGAGGAAATCCTGGAAAAGCGCGTCCATAGCCTCAAAGCGGTCGGGGTCACGGGCATAATTGCCCAGGAGGATGTAATGCTCCAAAAAGAAAACGTCGTCCTTCCCGCCGTCGAGGAAAATCAGTCGGTTCTTACAAAGCTCGTAATAAGAAGCGAATTCTTCGCCAAACAGGGCGCGGCGGGCTTTTGCAATGACGTTGTCTTCCACGTCGGCAACAATCTGCGCCACTTGCTGTCCCACGCGGCGGACTACGGCCCTTCGCGCGGACTGCAGTTCCGACAAGCGTGCTTTGATGACGTGGGCCTGCTGGCTGCGCTCGAAATGCTCGCCCCTCTTGCGAATCCATTCTTTCCCTTCAAGGATGAGGTTGGCAAATTGATTGCCCATTTCGAAGGTCAGAAATTTTAGCAAGCCCAACCGGAAAAGCACGTCTATCTCTATATTTTTGTGATACTTGGCCTGTGTCAGCGAACTTTGCAGCAGCTCGGAGAGCAGCTTGCGAAAGCCCGCACCGTCAGGTCCTCGTGAGGAGCGAAGCTCGATCCCCGGAAGATAGGTGCTGGCGGTGCTCTGGCGAATAAGGTCGAAAAGATAGTCGCGAGCCGCCTGAACAAACTTCGGGCTCAAGAATACATCGTGGTGAATGTTATCCACCCCGATCGCCAGCGAACCCATCGGAATCGTGACGTTGTAGCTCTTGAGTTCCGTCAGGGCCTCTTCGGTGGCACTGGGTGTTAGAAGTTCGTTGGGCATCTACTTAGCCAAAAAGGGCTATTTTTACGTTAGCAGCCGCACGGGAACCGGGCAAGAAATCCAGAGGGGGCCGTAACCAGAGAGTAAGGGAGCGCTGGGGGCCGTAGATTTGCGAGGGCCTAGCGGACGGTAATGCGGCGGGCGTCGCCTCCCAGGTGTTCAAGACGTATTCGGATCTGCGGCCAGGGAGACTTTAATGGGAAGCGCTCCGACCACTCCAGAATAGCCACGGAGGGAGCTGTGAACATATCTTCCATTCCCAGAGTCTCAAAATCGTTGAAACTCTCAATCCGGTATAAATCGGCGTGGTAGACCTTGGCGGGTTTCCCATAGACGTGAACGAGGGTGAAGGTTGGGCTGGTGACGTCGTCTTCGTTGGCGGCGCCGAGTCCGGAAACGATGCCTTTGGTTAAAGTGGTCTTTCCCGTTCCCAGGTCACCGGCGAGAAGCACTAGCACGGGGGCATTGAGGCGCTTCGAGAATTCCCTGCCCCAGCTCGTGGTTTCCTCGGCCGAATGGGTGATGATTTCCTCAAGCACGCTCGCGCAGCTCCTCAAGGAGTTTCCGCCGGGCGCGGGGCACAGCGTCTGCAACTTCGCCGGCGAGGAGGCCGGACAGATCCGTCCCGCGAGATGCCAACTCCGCAGCCAGACCGTGAAGGTAGACGCCGAGGCTCAGAACTCGCGCTCCGTCGTCCGCGCCAAACTGCGCAATTAGCGCTGCGAGAATCCCGGTAAGTACGTCTCCCGTGCCGCCCTTCGCCAAACCGGCATTCCCAGCCGTACTTACGAAAGTTTGCCCGTCCGGCGAAGCTACGATCGAGTGGTAGCCCTTGAGGACAAAGTGCGCGTTCCAGCGACGTGCCGCATCAAGCGCCATTGCGAGGCGGTCTGCCTGAATGGTCTGGGTTGCGATTCCGAGGAGCCGACCCATTTCACCAGGATGAGGTGTAAGAGCGAGAAAATTCGATTGGCGACCGCGAAATAGGTCGCCGCTGCCGGCAAAGGCGTTCAAACCATCCGCATCCAGAATCGTAGGCAGGGGCGTCTCGCGAACAACGGTGCGAATGAATTTCTGCGTTTCGGCGTGTGTGCCAAGACCCGGACCGATGCCGAGAACGGTCTTTCCTTTAAGGATTTCTTTGAAGTCATTTCCCTCGAGGCTGCTGAAGGCAATCGTGCCTTCGTCAGTCGACTCCAGACTTTCAGACATGTATTCCGGCTGGCCTGCCGCAACGTGGGGCAACACGATGTCGGGTGTAGCTATGGTGACCAGACCCGCGCCAGTCCGCAACGCGCCCCGGCCCGAGAGAATGGCGGCGCCGCTCTTCCCGAGAGAACCTGCGACGAGGAGAACATGCCCGAAAGTGCCTTTGTGGGATTTGACGGAGCGAACCAGCGGTAACTGATCAAATTCATCCGGCCCAGCCCAACGGAGCGTTCCCTGCCCGATTTCTTCGACGAGCGCGGCAGGCGAGCCGATGGCGCAAACCTCCAAAGCACCGACTGCATCTGCATCCTGAGAAAGCAGCTGGCTTACCTTGGGCGCAGTAAAGGTAACAGTCCGGTGTGCACGGAGAACGGGACCTACGGCATGTTGCCCGTCAGAAGGAAGCCCGGAAGGAGTATCCACTGCAAGGATAAATGCTGGACGTGCCGCAGTCGCATGAGCCGACAGACGGTTGATGTCTTCGATTGCCGCCGCAATCAGTCCCGTGGCCGCGCCGCGCAGGCCCGTGCCCAAAACCGCATCAACAATAACCTCCGATTCAGCAACCGAAGGCCATGCGCTCTCCCAAGCAGCTTCACCTGCGATGGCAAGGATTCTGGATCCCGTTTCGAGATAGCGAGCGAGATTTGCGCCCGCATCGCCTTGCAGCTCCCGCGGATCGGCGAAGAGGCACACGCGCGGAGCAATCCCCGCCGCTTTCAGGTGTCTCGCGGCGACTAAGCCATCGCCGCCATTATTTCCTTTTCCGCAGAGAATGGTGACGCGCCGTGACAATGCGGGAGAAAACTCACGCAAGACCGCATTCGCGACGTTCTTACCTGCAGCCTCCATCAATTGCAGGCTGGGAATACCGTAACGCTCGGTGGTGAGGCGGTCTACCTCGCGCATTTCGGCGGCAGTGAGAGCTTTCATGGGAGGTTCACGGCACGATCAAAGCATCCAGCCGCCGCTGACATTGACGACCTGTCCCGTAACATACTCGGCTTCTTCGGAGGCGAAAAAGGCCACCGTCGCGGCAACATCTTCGACCGTCGGCGGGCGCCCGATCGGAAAACGTGCGTCGTGAATCTTGCGGGCCTCTTCCAGCGTCAGCTCATTTTCATCGATGCTGGACGGGTTCACGACGTTCACGGTGATCCCGTTCTTGGCTTCCTCAAGTGCCAAAGAACGGGACAACGCCACGACCGCGGCCTTGGCTGCGGCATAGGCTGATATTTTCGCCTGCCCGAATGCGCGCTCCGCGCCGACGGCGCCCAAATTGATGATTCGGCCCCAGCGCGCTTTCCGCATATGCGGCAGTGCGGCGCGGCACATGTACAAAACCGTGAGCAGATTCGAAGTGAAGATGCCTTGCCAGTCCTGCAGCGACGATTCCGCCAGCGTCCCCCAGCGAAAATCTCCCACATTGTTGACGATGATATCGAGTCGTCCGAAGCGGTCCGCGACCGTCTTGATCAACTGATCGCAGCGCCCAGCATCGGTGATGTCCGTCTCGACCGCCACGCAATCCACCCCAGTTGCCTGCAACTGACGCAGTGTCTGCTGTGCGGCAACTTTGTTGGAGCGATAGGCAATGGACATCCGCGCTCCATCCTGCGCCAGCCGTAAAGCAATCCCGCGGCCAATCCCCCTGCTCCCACCTGTTACCAGCGCCACTCGATTGCGAAGCGACATTCTTCTCCCCGGTAAAATCTCTCGGAAGGATTTGTCAGTATAGCTTAGCCGCAACGGAGCTACTACCGAAGCCGCGCGACGATTACCGTCATATCATCAGCCTGTTCGGGAGTTCCGGCCCACTCCTCTACCGTGGCCATCAGCGACTCCGCGACGGTGCGCGGCGCGGCGCCTTGCAAGTGGACCGCGGCTTCCTGCAAACGGCGAATCCCAAATTCTTCGCCGTAGACGTTCTCCGGCTCGATCAGTCCGTCACTATATCCGATCAGCAGCGAGTCGGGCTCTACCGTCAGCGATCCTTCCTCATAGGCGTAGTCCTCCATCACGCCTAGCACCATCCCACCTTTATCTAATTGCTGCGAAGCGCCGTTGCTGATCAGAAATGCCGGCAGGTGGCCCGCATTCGTATAACGCAGCGTTCGCGAGGCGCTGTCGTAGGTTGCGATGAAGAAGGTCGCGAACCGGTCGTCGCCGGTGTTGCGCACCAGATGCTTATTTAACCGCGACACAAGCTCGGCCATACTGAGGCGTTCGCTGCCTTGCGAAAGCATCTGGCTGCGCAGCGCCGCCTGCAGGCTGGCCATCAGCAGGGCCGCCGAAATTCCCTTTCCCGAGATATCCGCGATGGCAATGGCGATGTGCGTTGGGCTGAGCTGAATGAAGTCATAATAATCGCCGCTGACGGAACGCGCTGCCTTGCAAATGGCCTCGATCTCGACTCCCGGCACCGACGGCAGGGTACTCGGAAAAAGCTGGTTTTGAACTTCCCGGGCGATGGAAATCTCATTTTCAAGACGGCGGCGCTTGTTTTCCTCCTCGACAAGATTAGCGATCGAACCGGTCATCTTGTTGAACGATTCGCCCAGCTCACCCAGTTGGTCGCGCTTCTCGATTTGGACGCGATGAGAGAAGTCCATGGCTTGCACGTACTGGGTGCCGCGGTATAGGTCGGCGACAGCCCTGGTAATCCGCCGCGTGAGCACAATTCCAGTGGCCAGCGCGGCAGCCTCAATGAACAGGAACACCACTCCTACAACAATGAGCAGCAGGAGGTAAGAGTCCCGCAACTCTCCGAGCGTCGCGAAAATCCTGCGGCTCAATCGCAACGGCCGCGCATTGAATACCGCCAAGACGGGACGCGACTTCTCCACTTTGCCGTCCTTTGCGACAAATACCGAATCAAAGCTGGATACAACGTTTACGGGAGTGTCGATCCAAAACATGGGCTCCTGCAGCGTGCGGTTGCTCGCCACGATACGACGCGCCACTTTGTATTGTTCTCCGCCGGATGAATAGATGACTTCCTTTTGGGCGCTGCCCTCGTACCGCTCCATCAGGTTTAGCTGGATCGCGCCCAGATCCGGCGCGACGGTACTCAAAAAATCGGATGTGACCGGCACGCGGAGTGTTATTACGCGCTCGCCGTTGCGATCTGGAATGGCCCGGAGACTCGTCAGCGAAAGCGTATCGCCCTGATGCAATAGTCCGGCAAAGGATTTCTTGCCGGGGGGAGCTATCTTGCGAAGGAGCGAGGTATCACTGGAGAAACTGATGCCAAGTCCGGGGAGTTCCTGGTCATGCACCGCATGAGACTGTGCCGCCAGGATGCGCTCGGACTCGCGCTCCGTGACATTGGACGGGAGCGTTTGATGCGCGATGGCAATGTGCTCCGAGATATCCGCGATCATTTCAATGCGTTTCTGGATGTCCTCGTGCAAAAGATAGGCGCCCAACTGGGAATACAGAATGCGGCCGGCCAGAAAAACGAGCGTCACCGTCAATAAGATAGGAACAAACGCTATGAACAAATAGGCAACGATCAGGCGGTTGCGCAGACTCCACAGCAGGCGGCTTCTCCACCAGCCGATCAGCCGGAACAAAAGATAAACGCCCGCAAGAACCGCTAGATATTTCAGGAAGCTGAAAAAGCCGCCGTTGAACCGAAAGATGGCGGCCATCAATCCTCCGGCCGCCAGTGCAGTGGAAACCAGATCGGGCCACGTGACGCGGCTCCAAACGTCTTTGAGGTTAGCGCGGAAGGTTGTCATCGTGCCGTCAACGGAAACAATACTTTACCTGAATCGGCGCGGCGAAAGCAGCGGAAGCAGCGGGTAGAGCAAGAGGGGCAAAGCGTCGCAGGGGCCGGACCCCATTAGTTACTTCAAACTATGGCGAACTTTGCTGTGTTTCACACCATAGGTGAAGTAAATGACCAGCCCAATGATGAGCCAAACAATCAGACGTACCCACGTCACTCTATTCAGACTAGCCATGAGCCCCAGCGAAACAATAATTCCCATGATGGGCACAAAGGGAACCCAGGGTGTCCGGAAGGGCCGGTCCAGGTCCGGCCGGCGAACGCGCAAAATCATCACCGCCCCGCAAACAATGACAAAGGCCAGGAGCGTGCCGATGCTCACCATCTGCCCCAGGCTGCCAATAGGGACAAGCGAGCCGAAGATGGCGGCACCTAACCCGACAACTGCCGTGGACTTCCAGGGAGTGCGAAAGCGCGGGTGAATATCGCCCGCCCACTTCCAGAGCAAACCGTCGTGCGCCATCGAGTAAAACACTCGCGATTGCCCCAGCAACATCACCAGCATCACCGTGCTTAACCCTGCCAGCGCTCCTGCGTTCACCACGTAACTGCCCCATTTGACGCCGGTCTCACGAATGGCCAGCGATACCGGCGCGCCAATGTTAAGCCGCGAGTAGTGCACCGTCGCGGTGAGTAGCCCGGACACCACGATGTACAAAAACGTGCAGACGATGAGCGAACCAAGAATGCCGATCGGCATGTCTTTTTGCGGCTTGCGCGCCTCCTGCGCCGCGGTGGAAACGGCGTCGAAGCCAATGTAAGCGAAAAACACCACGCCTGCGCCCCGCAGCACTCCCGACCAACCGTACGAGCCGAAAGTCCCGGTGTTCGGCGGCAGGAACACCTTCCAATTCTCATGCGCAATCGCAGGGTGCTTGAGGACAAAAGGCAGTGCCACCGCAATGAAAGTCAAGACGGCGGCCAACTTCACAAAAACGATGCCAGTGTTGAAATTTGCTGACTCCTTAATTCCGACGATTAGGATGGTGGTGACCGCGAGGATGGCCAGGAACGCGATCAGGTTGAACTTGGCCGTGGCGTGCGGCAGCGCCGCCACCTGGTCGGCAGTCAAATTGAAAGTGGCCGCCGGCCCCCACCGGCCATCGACCATGACCCAAAGAGCTCCCGGCACGTCGCAAATCTGCGGTGGCAAGTTGATGCCGTAGTCCTGCAGGAACGCGACCAGCGTGCTGCTCCAGCCGCTGGCTACGGTTGCCGCGCCAAACGCGTATTCCAGGATTAAATCCCAGCCAATGATCCAGGCAATCAGCTCGCCAAGCGTGGCATAGCCGTAGGTATAGGCAGAGCCGGCAATGGGAATCATCGAAGCGAATTCGGCATAACAGAGTCCAGCGAACACGCAGCCAGTCCCCGCGAGCACATAAGAAAGCATGATGGCTGGGCCGGCATAAAGTGCCGCCGCCGAACCAGTAAGCACAAAGATGCCTGCTCCGATGATGGCCCCGATCCCGAGCGTGACCAGGTTCACCGGCCCCAGCGCGCGCTTCAGACTGTGCTCTCCCGTGTCACCCGCCTCCTTCATCAGCGTGTCGAGCGACTTGGTTGCAAACAAGGGGTTGCCCATGCAACTCCTCCTTTGGGGGTCGGCCCCGATTCCTGTTTCTGCTGCCAATTTGGCTTTATGCATTGTAGGGGCGCAGCATGCTTCGCCCCTACAAGAAAATTAAACTATTCCGTGCGTGCGACCTGCGCTGTCCGCCGTGACCACAGCCAATAAACCGGCAAACCGATAAGCACGATCACCAATCCTCTGCCCGCCGTTTGGGTCTGATATAGCAGAAGCACCAGCATGATTGCGACCGCCGCCAATACATAGAGCATGGGAACAAACGGGTAACCGAAAGCGCGATACGGCCGCTCGGCATTCGGCCGTTTTGCCCGCAGCACAAAAATCCCTATTGTCGTCAGGACGTAGAAGAGCAACGCGGCAAACACAACGTAATTGAGCAGGTCGCTGTAAAGATTGCCGTAGGTCACTACTCCGGCCGCATCCACGTGTCGCGTGCGCAGCAGGATCAGGATAGCGATCCAAACCCCTTGATACACCAACGCTGTGCCGGGAACACCCTTCTTGTTCAAACTGCCCGTCGACCGAAAAAAGAGTCCATCCCTGGCCATCGCGTAAGCCACGCGCGCACCGGCAAGAATCAACCCATTGTTGCAGCCGAACGTGGAAATGATGATCGCGACTGCCATGATCATCGCGCCCGCGGGTCCGAAGATGGCGTTCAAGGCCGCGCTGGCGACGCGATCATCAGGAGCGGTCTGAATTTGCACCAGCGGAAGTGTGCAAAGATAGGCCAGATTCGCGAGGCAATACAGGGTGATCACGATGATGGTGCCGAAAGCCATGGAGAGCGCCACATCGCGCTTCGGATTCTTCACTTCTGCGGCAGTGAAGCCGATATTGTTCCAGGCGTCCGCAGAAAACAGCGAACCGACTTGGGCCACTCCAAAGGCCACAAACAAGCCAAACGCTCCGCTTGCAGCAGTGATGGTCGGCACAAAGCTTCTCAAGAAATTTGCACCGGGCTCGATAGGCTGCGCGTTGCGAATCGTCCAGAAGTGGCTGAAATTCTCGGTAATGGCCCCCGCATTTCTACCCACAAAAATACCCAGGAAAATCAATCCCAGCAGGGACAGCGTCTTCGCGCTGGTGAAGACGTTTTGGATCAGCTTCCCGAGCCGCACGCCCAGCGTATTGATGAATGTCAGGAAAGCAATCATCAGCACGCCCACCAACTGTTGCACCGAAAGGCTGATCGCGTACTTCGAACCGAGGGCGATGGGGTGAACGATCCATACGTTCGGAGAAATGGATGGCGCCAAAACGCCAAGATACCGCGCAAAACCCACCGCCACCGCCGCGATCGTCCCCGTCTGAATCACCAGGAAAAGCGTCCAGCCGTAAAGAAATCCCCAGAGCGGCGAGTAAGCTTCGCGCAGATAAACGTATTGACCGCCCGCGTGCGGAAACAACGCGGCCAGCTCGCCATAAGAAAGGGCCGCAGAAATCGTCAACAATCCGGTGAGAATCCAGGTGAGAAGCAAGCCACCAGCGGATCCAGTCTGCCGCGAAATATCCGCAGCGACAATAAAGATGCCCGACCCAATCATCGAGCCCACGACGATCATCGTTCCATCAAACAATCCGATGGCACGCACAAAGCCCGGCTCGTTCTTTGTATGAATTTGTGGGATGGCGTGTGTGGTGTCGGCCATTCGCAGGCGCCTCAGACGGAAGCCGCGTGGTTCGCGGGTCCCAGAAGTTCGATATATTGCCGCGCCCGCTGCCCCGGGTCGGGCGCGAGGAGGACATCACTGACGACCGTAACGGAATCGGCGCCCGCTTCAATGACTTCGGCCGCACGATCCAGCGTGATCCCGCCGATGGCCACGATCGGCTTGTCCGTCAGCGGCCGAACGCGGCGAATAAATTCGATTCCAACCACTGGATCCGGGTTGGCCTTCGTGGAGGTGGAAAACACCGGACCGACAGCGACATAGTCAGCGGACGTGGCAGCAGCGGCCTTGAACTGCTCCAGGTTGTGCGTCGAAACGCCCAGCAGTTTCCCCGTCCCGATCACGGAACGCGCAGCTTCCGCTCCCAAGTCGTCTTGTCCGACGTGGACGCCGCTCGCTTCCGCGGCCGCCGCGATATCCGCCCGGTCATTCACGATAAACGTGACACCCTGGGGCACGAACAAAGACGAAAGCCGCTTCGAGCGTTCGAACAATTCGCGCGCAGACGCCCTCTTATTCCGGTATTGGAGCAAACGGACACCGGCAGCGGCAAGATTTTCAGCGCACTCTGTTTCGGCCACGGTAAGCAATGCTGCGTCTAATATCACATACAGCCGCGGTAGAACAAGGCGCTTCAACGTTTATTTTCCGTTCGTTCCGAGCAACCTCTCGATGAAGTGGGTATCGAACTTCCCCGCGGCAAAGTCCGGATCGGCCAGAATCCGGCGGTGCAACGGGATCGACGTCTTGATGCCCTCGATAACGAACATCTCGAGCGCCCGCTTCATGCGGCCGATCGCTTCCGCGCGGTCGCGTCCCTTGACGATCAGCTTGGCAATCATGGAATCGTAGTACGGAGGAATGACGGCGTCGGCATAAGCAGCGGAGTCCACGCGCACGCCCGTGCCTCCCGGCGCCTGGAACGTCGTGATGCGTCCTGCGGACGGCACAAAGGTCACCGGATCCTCGGCATTGATCCGGCATTCAATGGCATGCCCGGAGTGGTGAATCTCCCCGGTGGCATCCTCCATCCGTTCTCCGGCGGCAATCCGGATCTGCGCCTTGATCAAATCCACTCCCGTCACGAGTTCCGTCACGGGATGCTCGACCTGAATGCGGGTATTCATTTCGATGAAGTACAGCGAGCCATCTGCATCCATCAAGAATTCGACGGTCCCCGCATTGGTGTAGCCGATCTTTTCCAGCGCCTTCACCACTTTCCCGCCAAGATCCTTGCGCTGCTTGGCGTCGAGCGCGGGCGAAGGCGATTCCTCAACTAATTTCTGGTGGCGCCGCTGAATGCTGCATTCGCGTTCACCGAGATGGATCACTTTCCCATGCTGGTCGCCCAGCACCTGAAACTCGATGTGGCGAGGGTGCTCGAGGAATTTTTCCGCGTAAACGTCCGGCGTGCCGAAGGCCTGCTGCGCTTCGCTACGAGCCGTTTGGTAAGCGGCCAGCAACTCCTCCTGCTTGCGCACAACACGCATGCCGCGGCCACCTCCGCCCGCGGAGGCCTTGAGAATCAAGGGATACCCGATGTGCGCTGCCTCCTTCGCGAGCTGCTCTTCTCCCTCGACGATGCCCTCGCTGCCAGGAATGGTGGGCAGACCCGCGGTCTTTACTTCCCGCCGCGCTCGGTCTTTTTCTCCCATCATTTCTATGATTTCAGGCTTCGGGCCGATAAACGTGATTTCCGATGCTTCGCAGACCTTGGCGAAGTTGGCGTTCTCGGAGAGGAACCCATACCCGGGATGGATTGCATCGACGTTCGTGATTTCGGCCGCGCTGATCACTTGGGGGATGTTCAGATAACTCTCGCTGCTCCGTGCCGGCCCGATACAAACAGCCTCATCGGCAAACCGGACATGGAGAGAATTACGGTCCGCTTCGGAATAGACCGCCACGGTGGATATTCCCAATTCCTTGCAGGCGCAGATGACCCGCAGGGCGATCTCCCCGCGATTGGCGACTAGGATTTTCTCGAACATGGTCTGGCGTGTCGGCTACTTCTTCCGGCTCGGACGGATGCCGAAGAGAGGCTGCCCGTATTCGACTGGCTGTCCGTTTTCCACGAAGATCCGAATGACTTCGCCGGAAACGTCCGATTCGATCTCGTTCATCAGTTTCATCGCTTCCACGATGCAGAGGGTCTTTCCCGTTTCCACGTACGTCCCTACCTTCACAAACGCCTCCGTCCCGGGGCTGGGAGACTCATAATACGTCCCGACGATGGGGGACTTGACCAGGTGTAGATCTTCCGTGGAACGCTCCTCAACAGCAGCCGGAGGGCCGCCGGATGACGCGTCCGGACCTTCCATCGACCCGGGCACGATAATCTCTGGCACACTCGCTATCCGGGGACCGGCAACCATCATCGCGGACGAGGGCTTGCGCAGCCGTATCCGAAGATCACCCCTCGAGTATTCAAACTCCTCTAGATTGTGCTCCGTCATGAACTGAAGGAGCTGTTCGATCTGCTGAATTTCCGGATTGGCGAACGACGGACTGGATTTGCTCGGCTTTTTGCGTTTCATGCCTATTCTAGATCTCGATGAGATCCCGCGGTGCGCGGGTCAGTACTTCCGTTCGGTCGGCGTGAACGGCGACATCATCTTCAATTCGAATCCCCCCGATGCCTGCCGAATATACGCCGGGTTCAATTGTGATTACGTTTCCCGGTTCCAGGCGCTTCTTCTGCCCCCGCGCCACCCTGGGATCCTCGTGCACTTCGAGTCCAAGCCCATGGCCCGTGCTGTGAACAAAGAGATGGTCGAGATGATACCCGGCCAGGACTTGCCTCGCCGCCGTATCGACATCCCCGCAGGCTACGCCGCTTGTTGCTGCCGCGATCGCAGCCCTCTGAGCCTCCAATACCGCCTGGTACCACATCCGGATGCGTTTTGGGGCCCGCCCCACGTACACTGTCCGAGTAATGTCGCTGCAATAGTGGCCGAGTATAACACCCAGGTCCAGCACGACCAACTCATTTTTCCTCAGTCGCTTGGCCGTGGGTCGCGCATGCGGCAGGGCGGCTCTCTCTCCAAATGCGACAATCGTCTCAAATGCCGGCCCCGACCCTCCTCTCTTTCTCATCTGATATTCGATCTCGGCCCCTACCTCAAATTCTCGAATCCCCGGTTTCAGGAGACCGATCGCCTGTTGCACCACCTGACCCGCCAGAATAGCCGCTCGACGCATTTGCGCGAGTTCTGCCTCATCCTTGCGCATCCGGAGGCTTTCGACCTTACCCAGGGTTGGGATCCAGCGTACCCTCGCACCAGCCGTTCTGCGAAGACTCTGCAGCTGCCCCACGGTAACCTGCGTGGGATCGA
>WNFD01008589.1_pt1 | contig 14893 bp, 12 predicted proteins | sample 5400491 | NCBI WGS metagenome assembly WNFD01 (sample SAMN13153343, study PRJNA577476) | soil metagenome | isolation source: 120 cm saprolite under Douglas fir tree site 2 hole 2 replicate 2 | place: USA:California | collected 2015-04-18
TCTGCGACCAGATGGAGCAGCCCGGCCCCGGCAAGAAGATTGTCCGCCGCGAAGTGGTGCGCGTCATCACGCCTGGCACCGCCACCGACGTTGCGGTGCTCGACGCGCGCGAAAATAATTTTCTCGCCGCCGTCGCCAAGCATGCTTCCGGCTCTCCCGTTGGCCTCGCGTACGTCGATCTCTCCACCGGCGAATTTCAAGCCACGGAATTTTCCGGCGCGTGCGCCGACGAAGATCTTCGCGACGAGTTGCAGCTCCTCCATCCCCGCGAAACCCTGCTGCCGCGCCCGCACCAGCTTTTCGAGACTGCGAAAACCTCCCTGCTCGACGGCACGGGCGGCGTCGAATCGCGCCTCGAAGACTGGATTTTTCAATACGATTACGCCGAGCGCGTCCTGCGCGAGCAGTTCGGCGTAGCCGAGCTCACCGGCTTCGGCCTCGACGCGCACCCGCAAGCCATCGCCGCCGCGGGCGCCATCGTTCACTATCTCCGTGAAAACGCCACACACCAGAGCGATCAGCGCGACGGCGCGAACGGAAATGGCGCGGCGGCGCTCGAAGCTCTCGGGCATCTCGATCGCGTGCGCTATTACCAGCAGCACGACGCGCTGGTGCTCGATCCCGTTTCGGTCCGCAATCTCGAGCTGATCAATCCCATTTTCACCGAAGAATCTTCGCGCAGCGGCCCCACCACGCTGCTCTCCGCGCTTGACGTCACCGTCACGGGCATGGGCGCGCGGCTGCTGCGCTCCTGGATTCTGCGCCCGCTTATCGACGGCGACGCCATCGGAGCGCGCCTCGGCGCCGTCGCGCATCTCCTGCAGCAAACCGTGGTGCGCGGCGAAATTCGCAAAGAATTGCGCGGCATTCTCGATCTCGAGCGGTTGACCAGCCGCATCACCCTCGGCCTCGCCACGCCGCGCGAGCTTCTGGCGTTGCGGAAATCACTTACGCAGCTCCCCACCCTCAAAAATTTTGTAATGCCTCCTCCCGCCGGCGGCAGCGACCTCCTCCGCCATCTCCACCAAGAGATCGATGAACTCGCCGATGTCCGCGAAATCCTGGAAGCCGCCCTCGCCGACGAGCCGCCCGCTCTCGCCACCGATCCCGGCATCATTCGCACCGGCTTCCACGCCGAGCTCGACGAGCTGCGCAATCTCAGCCAGCACAGCAAGCAGGTCATTGCCTCCATGGAAGAGCGCGAGCGCAAGCGCACCAACATCGCTTCGCTCAAAATCCGCTTCAATCACGTCTTCGGCTACTACATCGAAATTTCCAAGCCCAACCTGCACCTCGCGCCCAACGATTACGAGCGCAAGCAAACGTTGGTCAACGCCGAGCGCTTCACTTCTCCTGAGCTGAAAGAATACGAGCGCAAAATCCTTGCCGCCGACGAGCGCATCCTCGAAATCGAGCGCCAGCTTTTCATCGACCTGCGCTCCAGCGTCGCCGCAAAGGCGGCGCGCCTGCGCAAGACCGCCTCGGCCATCGCGCAGCTTGACGTGCTCGCCGCCTTCGCGAAACTTGGCGCCGACCGCGGTTACACTCGCCCGGAATTCACTTCCACCGGCGAACTCCTCATCGTCGCCGGCCGCCATCCGGTCATCGAGGAGCTGCTCCGCCAACGCGGTGAGCGTTTCGTCCCCAACGATTTATTCTTCGAGCCGGCGCTCCAGCAGCTTCTGCTCATCACCGGCCCCAACATGGGCGGCAAGTCCACCTACCTTCGCCAGGCCGCGCTCATTGTTTTAATGGCGCAGATCGGCTGCTTCGTTCCCGCGCGCCAGGCCAAGCTGCCCATCATCGACCGCATCTTCACGCGCATCGGCGCCAGCGACAATCTCGCCCGCGGCCGCTCCACCTTCCTCGTAGAAATGTCCGAGGTCGCCGCCATCCTCAATCACGCCACGCCCGCTAGCCTCGTCCTGCTCGACGAAGTCGGCCGCGGCACCGCCACCTTCGACGGCCTCTCCATCGCCTGGGCCGTGGTCGAGCATCTGCAAAAACACACCCGCGCCCGCACGCTTTTCGCAACGCATTATCACGAGCTCACCGAGCTAGCCGACCTTTTACCGGGAGTAAAAAACGTGCACGTCTCGGTGAAAGAAACTCCGAACGAGATTATATTTCTCCGCCGCGTCGAGCCCGGCAGCGCCGACAAAAGCTACGGCATAGAAGTAGCCCGCCTCGCCGGCCTCCCGCGCAGCGTAATCGAGCGCGCCCGCGAAGTCCTAAAGCGCCACGAACAAAGCGAGCACCAACTCAGCGAAACGCTAAGCCCCGGCGCAACCGACCCCGCCCACCCCAACGGCGCTCAAGAAGTTTTGTTTACGCCGCTAGATCGCGCCGTCCTCGAAAAACTCCGCGCCGCCGACCTCGACCAACTAAAGCCCCTCGACGCCCTAAATCTCCTCGCCGACCTGAAGAAACAAATCTCCTAAGCAGCGGCACAGCCATTTTTGCCTGTGCGTCTTTTTCTCTGCGAATCTCGGCGTACTCTGCGTCTTTTTACCCTGCTTGCCCTGAGCGAAAGCGAAGGGAGCATCGAAGGGCGCGTTATCTTTTTCCCCTCTGCTCGCTTTTCTTCTCTGTGCTCTCCGTGCCCTCTGTGGTGAAATCTTCTTTCTAGCTTTCACATGACTCGCAAATCCTCCCTCGTCCTCGGTTTAATGTCCGGCACCTCCGCCGACGCCATCGATATCGCCCTCGCGCGCATCTCCGGCGCGCCGCCGCACCTCAATGCCAAACTCCTGAATCACATCTCGATAAGCTTTCCGCCCCAACTCCGCAAGGAAATCCTCCGGGTGGCCGAGCAGCAACCCATCTCTGCCGGAGATCTCAGTCAACTAAATTTTCGCTTAGGAGAAACCTTCGCCGGAGCCGCGCTAACCGCCTGCCGCCGTTTCCGCATCGCGCCGAAGAAAATCGCGCTAATCGGCTCGCACGGCCAAACCATCTTCCACCACGGCCGCCGCGTCCCGTACCTCGGCCGCCTCACCGCCTCCACGCTGCAAATCGGCGAAGCGAGCATCATCGCCGCACGCACCAGCATTACCACCGTCGCCGACTTTCGCCCCGCCGACATCGCCCAAGGCGGGCAAGGCGCCCCGTTAGTCCCCTACGCCGACTACCTTCTCTATCGCCACGAAAAACTCGGCCGCGTCTCCCTAAATCTCGGCGGCATCGCCAACATCACCGTTATCCCCGCAAACGTCAAGCCGTCGCATATCCTCGCCTTCGACACCGGACCCGCCAACATGTTAATCGACGCGCTTGTCGCGCATTTCACGCACAACCGGCAGCGTTACGACAAAGACGCCCGTCTCGCCCAGCAAGGCCGGGCCATGCCCGCGCTGCTCGACGAACTAATGCGCGATCCGTACCTGAAACTCGCGCCACCCAAATCCACCGGCCGCGAATACTATGGCCACACCTATTTCCAGAAGCTCTTAGCCATGGGCAAACGCCATCGTGCCAAACCCAACGACCTCATCCGCGCAGCCACCGTCTTCACCGCGCTCTCCATCGTCGATGCCCTAAACCGCTCTGTCCTCCCTAAAATGAAAATTCACCAACTCATCGTCTCCGGCGGCGGCGCCCACAACCCGCTGATCCTCGCGCAGTTGGCCGCCGCGCTTCCGCAAGTCGAAATTGTCCGCTCGCCACAACTGGGCGTTCCCGAAGATGCCAAGGAAGCTTTTGCTTTCGCAATCCTGGCCTACGAGACCTCCCACGGCCGCCCCTCGAATCTTCCCTCCGCCACCGGCGCACGCCGCCCCGCCATCCTTGGTAAAATCTCCTATGCCCCACCCCGCTAAACTCTCCATCCGCTCTGTGCACTCCGTGCCCTCTGTGGTGAAATCTCTTTCCTCTTCTCTGCTAAGCTTTAGAGATGGCAGATTCGCCTACAACTGCGCCTGGAGCAGCAACACCAGAACCAGAGCCGTCAGCGCCAGCGAACGCCGTGAGTTCGGAAACCCCAAAGCCGGTTACGTTTGCGGAGTTTCTCGAATCAACTCCTCCCAATGTTGAAATGTCTATTTCTGATCTCGCAGTGAGAAAATCCAGTCAATATGGCGGCACATTTCTGGAAATGCTAGAGCCGGATATTCAACTACATTGCGACTCGGATGTGTGCAACGGTGTTCGAGTATTTCAATGCACTACGGGCGGGGGAACAATCAATACAAACGTGAAATGTGTATTTATCTATTACCGCTGCCGCAATTGCGAGAATACGACCAAAATCTACTCCGTCATGGCGCGGGTCAATGGAAAACTGTCGGCACAGGGTGTTGCACGGAAGTTCGGTGAGGCTCCTACTTTTGGCCCTCACGTCCCTTCCCGAGTCATCTCACTGATTGGTCCTGACCGGGACATTTTCCTTCAAGGTCGAACAGCCGAAAATTTGGGGTTGGGGATTGGAGCATTTGCCTACTACCGCCGAGTCGTGGAAAACCAAAAAGGTCGAATCATTCGCGAACTCGGTAAGGCAGCAAAGCAACTCGGCGCTACCGGCGATGTACTAAAACGTTTTGAGGAAGCCGCAGCCGAGACGCAATTCTCTAAAGCCATCGAACTTGTGAAGGATGCGATTCCCGAAAGTCTCCGGATTCGAGGGCATAATCCTCTAACGTTGCTGCATCCCGCTTTAAGCGAAGGCTTGCATGGCAAGTCAGACGCGGAATGCCTCGAATTGGCGAAGGATATCCGCGTTGTTCTTACTGAACTTGCGGATCGAATTTCCCAGGCTTTGAAGGATGAAGCCGAACTAACATCTGCTGTGACGCGGCTGCTTCAGAAGGAAGCGAAAAACACAGACTCCGATTCCCAATCATCCCCAAAAACTGAGGAGCCAACTGGAGAGCCAAAGCGCGGCTCCTGAGTGGCACCCGAGTTTTTCTCAAAAGTAGTTGGCTCCCGAGTTGAAAAGTTAAGTCTATTAAAATCAACAGAACTCAGGAGCCAAAAACTCAGGCAAAACACCCGGGGAGGTGCCTACTGCAGGGCCTTCTCGATCTCGGCGATGGGAATCGCCCCTTCGCGCAGGACCTTCCACTCTTCGCCACGCAACTCAACGATCGTGGACGGCAATGATGCGCCTGTGTTGCCTCCGTCCAGCACCAGCGGCAAGCGGTTCCCCAACTGCTTCATTACCTGGTCCGCGCCGGAACATGACGGAAATCCAGAGACATTCGCGCTCGTGCCGGTAATCGGCCCTTCAAACTCGTCAATCAACTGGTCCACGACCGCGCTTTTCGGCCAGCGTAGCGCTACCTTGCCGGTGTTGGCCGTAACCTTCAATGGGACGCGGTTGGATGCGTCCATCACCAGCGTCAGTCCGCCCGGCCAGAACGCCTCCGCCAGCCGCAAAAATTTCTCAGGAGGAGTCTTCACTCCGGTCAGCTCTCCCCCGCGGTCGCGCACCAGCATCAGCGCCTGCTCCAGGCAATTCACCAAGATGGGCAGCGCTCTGGTCTCCGGTCTTCCCTTAACGCGGTAAATCTCATCAACGGCCGCTAAGTTAAAGGGGTCCGCCGCGAGTCCGTAAAATGTGTCGGTGGGAATTGCCACCACGCAGCCGCGCGTCAAAAAATGCGCTGCATAACGCAGCACCTCGGGTTGTGGCGATTGCGCGTCAACGCGCAGCAGTTCGGCGGGCAACTTGATGGCCTTTGCGAAGCCTTAACGTGATTCCGCGGCGCGGTCGAGCGCGCCGCCAATCCGCTGGACGCTACCACACCCCCGCAAGCCCACGCAATAAACACTTGCCACGAGGCGACTGGGCGCGCGCGAACCGGGGTATATGGAGTGCGGCGTCTTGTTTATCCTGAGCCTCGAAGGGCCGCCGCTTTCACAAACAACAGTCCTTGCTACCATGAACTGTGCGAGTAAATGCGTGAGCGGCCGCCAAGGATGGTGCGCATCGGAATTGCGACGGCCCACAAACCCGCAAAATTAGCGCCAATGCCGCGAAATTTGCTACGCTGCCTCTGCTATGGCGACCCCGAGCAAAGCCGCCCGCGCCTTACGGACTTCGGCCGCTCCGGCCGCGATCACCAGCCGGGACAATCGCTGGCTCAAGGAATTTCGCCTCGCGCTGCGCGGTGGACTGCCCACCGAATCCGGCTTTGTCGGCGTCGAGGGCGTGCGCCTGGTTGAAGAGGCGCTGCGCTCCGGCTGTCCCATCGAGGCGGTGCTGTTCAGCGAATCCGGCGAGCGCCATCGCGAGCGACTCGCTCCGCTGATCGATCGCCCGGAAATCGCCATTCCGATTTTGCGCACCACCGATCGCCTCTTTGAGGGCGTCGCCGACACGGAGCACCCGCAAGGCGTCGCCGCCCTCGTCAAGCCGCGCGTCGCCAGCTTCGACGATCTTCTGCGCGTCAGCGAGGGCGTGTGCTCGCCGCTGCTGCTGGTGCTCGCAGGAGTACAGGATCCGGGAAACGTCGGCACGATTCTGCGCACCGCGTCGGCGTTCGGCGCGACCGGCGCGGTTACCGCAGCGTCCGGCCAGAGCGGCACCGCGAGCCCATTTTCTCCGAAGGCGCTGCGCGCCTCCGCCGGCGCCGCTTTGCATCTTCCGATTCTCGCCGGCATGTCGCTGCCTATTTTGCTCGCGCAACTTCGCATCGCCAACGTGCGCACGCTTGCGTCTTGCGTGCACGAATCCGCCGACGGTGATAAGCCGTTGCTCGCGCCGTGGGAGGTCGATTGGTGCGAGCCGGTCGCGCTCCTTGTCGGCAACGAGGGCGCCGGCTTGCCCGAAGAAGTGGAACGCAGCGCGGACGCGCGCATTCGCATTCCCATGTCGAGCGGCGTCGAATCGCTCAACGCCGCCGCAGCCGCCGCGGTTCTTTTTTATGAAGCGGCTCGACAAAGAAAATCTCTCGCGACCGGCGGAGCAGCGCGGTGAGCCTCTTCTCCAAATTGCCGCAGCCCATCGAGCCGGAAGTGCCGGTCGCGCACCAGCCGCTCGCCGAGCGCATGCGCCCGCGCACGCTCGATGAAGTCGTCGGCCAGGGAAAGCTCCTTGGTCCCGGTAAGCCGCTGCGCACGCAGATCGAAAATGACGATCTCGGCTCCATGCTTTTTTGGGGACCGCCGGGCTGCGGCAAGACCACGCTGGCGCGGCTGATCGCGCGGCTCACGCGCTCGGAATTCATTCCCTTCAGCGCCGTCCTCACCGGCATCAAGGAAATCAAGGAAGTGATGGCGGATGCCGAGCGCAAAGCGCGCTCCGGCGAACGCACCATCGTCTTCATCGACGAAGTGCACCGCTTCAACAAAGCGCAGCAGGATGCTTTTCTTCCGCACGTCGAAGCCGGGCACATCACCTTCATCGGCGCGACCACGGAAAATCCCTCGTTCGAGGTGATCTCGCCGCTGCTTTCGCGAACCAAGGTCTACATTCTCGATCCGCTAACGACGCCGCAAATCGTGAAACTGCTGCGCCGCGCGATCGGCGACAAGGAACACGGGCTGGGCAATGAGAATATCGAAGCCAGCGAAGAAATGCTTTTCCGCATTGCGTCCTATGCAAACGGCGACGCGCGTTCCGCATACAACACGCTGGAGCTCGCCGCGCGCAGCGCCATCCGGCAACCGAACGGTGCGCTGTCGATTACGCCGGAATTGCTGGAGGACGTGCTGCAGCGCAAGCTGCTGCGCTACGACAAGGCCGGCGAAGAGCACTACAACTTAATTTCCGCGCTGCACAAATCCGTGCGCAACTCCGACCCCGACGCCGCGCTCTACTGGCTCGCGCGCATGCTCGAATCCGGCGAAGACGCGCTGTATCTCGCACGCCGCCTGGTGCGCATGGCCAGCGAAGACATCGGCCTCGCCGAACCTGGCGCGCTCGCCGTCACGCTTGCCGCGAAAGACGCTTTCGATTTTCTCGGCGCGCCGGAAGGCCACCTGGCGCTCGCGCAAGCCGCCGTGTATCTTTCTCTCGCGCCAAAATCCAACGCGCTCTACACCGGATACGGCGAAGTCCTCGAGGACGTGCACGAAACCGAAGCTGATCCCGTCCCGCTGCACCTGCGCAACGCACCCACCGGCCTGATGAAACATGTCGGCTACGGCAAAGGCTACCAATACGCCCACAACTACGAAGAAAAAGTCACCGACATGCAATGCCTACCCGACAACCTAGCCGGCCGCGCCTACTACCAGCCCACCGACCAGGGTTTCGAGCAACGCCTCCGCCAGCGCCTCGACGAAATTCGTAAGATCAAATCCCGCGGAGCTTCCAATGCCTGATCGCCACATCCCAAACTCTCCCACTGTGTCATCCCGAGCAAAGCAAGGGATCTGCTTTTTGCTGGCCGCGAGCGCAATCTTTTCACTTGCCGTACTCTCTCGCGCGCATCCTTCTCCCGGACCTGCTCCGCAACGTCCGCGCATCCTTGGCATCGCCAGTGTGACGATCCTCTCGACGGATATCGCTGCAGCGAACGACTTCTATAGAACGACCATTCTTCCGGAAAGCGTCTGCAAACTTTGCGAGCGGCCACCCATACGCTTCTTTGGTTTTGTCACGGGGCAGAAAGTCGAACTTCGAGAGGCTCCGACTGCGGCCTCGAACCTGCTTTTGGAAGTTTCTTTTCTCACAGAAGATCTCGGGAAACTCCAGAAACTTTTAGCGGCGAATGGCATAAGGTATGAGCAAAAGACATTTCAGATAGCCGGGCCGGCTGCACCGATTGTGACTCACGACTCCGAAGGGCATCAAATCTCGTTCGTTGAATCCCCCTACATGATGTCAACCCGTGATTTGGCCTCAGATGCCGATCTCGCCGGTCCCCTTCGCATAATCCACGCCGGTTTTGTCGTCCATGACCGCGCGGCGGAAGACAAATTCTACAAGGATATTCTCGGCTTTCACGTTTACTGGCATGGGGGGAGGACGGACGAAGAAACGAGTTGGGTGGACATGCAAGTTCCTGACGGAACCGATTGGATCGAATACATGCTGAATGTTTCGCCGGACGCAAGCCACAAAACACTTGGCGTCATGAATCACATCGCACTCGGCGTTCGCGACATTCACGCTGCCCGAGAACAGCTCATCAAGAGCGGCTGGAAAGGGACGGAAGAACCTAAGATCGGGCGCGACGGTAAGTGGCAACTCAACCTGTACGATCCCGACGAAACGCGCGTCGAGCTTATGGAATTCAAGCCGACCAGGGAACCGTGCTGCTCACCCTACACCGGTCCTCATCCGGGACCTCAGCAGTGATTCGGCGGCGGCATGGCTCATAAGGTAAACTCGCTCATCATGCAGGGCCTCATTGGCATCATGCGAATCTATTTGAAGCACGTCGCAATTCTTCTCGCGACTGGGTTACTTTTCCAATTGGCCGCGCTTCACTCCGGTGCGCAGGACAAACCAAAGCGTCCGCGCATCAACGGCGTCGACCGTGTGCGCCTCTACGCAAGCAGCATCGAGAAATCACAAGCGTTTTACACCCGTATTCTTGGTCCGCATTTCTCGGGAGGCAGTTGCTCCGGCGGCACGCTCCCCTGCTTTCCGGTCAATTTCCAGCAACAGGTCGAGCTGCAAGCCGCTCGATCGGGTGCACCAAAAAATTGGTTAGCGGAAATCGGTTTCGCCACCGATGACGTGTCGCAGTTGCGCGCTTACTTGCTGGCGCATGGCGTGGCCGCCAGCAAAATCTCTAATGACATAAGCGCATATGACAAGCACCCGGTCAACGCGCACTTCGAGGTCCTCGACCCAGAAGGCAATCCAATATCCTTCATCGAACGGTATGAGGCTGTAGTTAACGATTTCGTGCCGGTCGTGCGAATACTTCACGCCGGATTCGTCGTTAAAGACATAGCCGCCGAGAATCGGCTTTATGTTGATGTGCTGGGCTTCAAGCTGTACTGGCAGGGTGGGTTCAAGGACGACGGGCTGGACTGGTACGAACTGCAGGTTCCTGATGGCGATAACTGGATTGAGTACATGCTGAACATTCCGTCCACCGCCGATCACAAAGCGCTCGGCGCACAAAATCATTCAGGCGGCTGCCGAGCAGCTCCGCAAGAATGGAGCGGACAAGATTGCCGGTCCGGGAATTGGGCGCGACGGCAAACGCGGACTGAACGTCTACGATCCCGACGATACTCGCGTGGAAATCACTGAGTTCACGCCAGCGCGTGAACCGTGCTGCCATCCCTACACGGCGCCGCACCCGAATCCATGACGTGCCCCTGCTCCGTTAGCCGCTATCGCTGGCTCCGAAATCTTTGCTCGCTGGTTTGCGCCGTCATCGGCTGCTGTTCCCTTCCCGCCGTGCGTGCGCAAAGCCCCGACCTCGAAAAGCCGCTGCTCAACATCGACGAAGACATTTCCGCGTTCGCGTTCGCGCCCGACGGCCGCATCGTCTACTCCGCGCGCCGCCAATTTCACACTAAACAATACGACCTGGAGCGCGACGACATCTGGCTGCAGGAAAACGGCGGAAAACGACGCCGCCTGCTGCAAGGCGAAAAATTCCTGCGCGGCAACACACCGTTCACCTACACCATCGATTTCTTTCGCTGGTCGCCGAACGGCCGCCTGATTCTCGCGCAGCTCTTCACCACATCTGTCGTCGACGAGCACGGCGGCACGCAAGACTCCATAATGACGCTGGCGCTCGAAGACAACGGCAAGGAGATTCGCCTCGGCGGCAACGACAGCCTGCTCAAGGACGCCGCCGACGCTTCCTGGCTGCTCGACAATGCCACCATCGTGTATCTCACCGAAATCGTGAAGCCCAGGGTGCTCTCTTCTTTCAAGTACGTGAACATCGCCGCGGGACCCAGCGGGTACGTTTTCGAGGGCCGCACGTTTCTCGACGCGTACCCGATTCCGCGCACGAATGTCGCGATCGGCGTCGAGCGCGACCGCAATCTCACCGGGCCCCCGCGCTTGCAGCGCCTGGAACTGCTCGCGCAAGACGACCGCGAGCTGGCCACGCTCGACGGCTACGAAGGCGGCGTCTCCGTTTCGCCCAGCGCGAAGAGAGCCGCATATTTCATCGATAAGGAAGTGCTCGAAGTCCGCGACCTCACCGAGCCCAACAAAGTCGCGCGGCTGCGCACCGGCTTCGGCACGTTCCAGTGGTCGCCGGACGAGACGCGCATTCTGCTGAAGCGGGCGCCAGAGAAGAAATCCGGCGACCTGGTATGGATCGATATCCCGCCGCTGACCGCGCGCGCCGCGAAGGACCAAGATCCTCCAGTAACCCAGCCCGCGTTGATTCCGATTCTGCACGGCCTGACGTTCCGCGATTTCGCGATCACGCCCGACGGCAAGCTGGCGGTGATCGCGCCGGGCAAGCGCAACTTGCTGGTATTTCCGCTCCCTCGGTAGGAAAACGGAGAATTAACACAGAGATCGCAGCGGGCAGAGCACAGAGGTCACGGAGAAAAGTGCGGAAAACCTTACGACAACTGTTGGCGTCGTTTCTTGTGTTCGATGAACATGCAGGCGTCCATTACCACCGTAATTCCCGCGGCGCGCGCTTTTTCGGCAGCGGCTTCGTTTACGATGCCGAGCTGCATCCAAACTACTTTGGCTCCGACGCGAATCGCGGCGTCCACGACCGGCGGAACTTCTTCGGGGCGGCGGAAAATGTCGACGATTTCAATTTTCTGCGGGGCGTCCTCGAGGCGCGGATAACTTGGCTCGCCGAGCACATCCGTCTCGTTGGGATTCACCGGAATGATCTGGTAGCCGGAAGACTGCATGTATTCGGTCACGCCGTAACTTGGCCGCGTCGGATTTGAGGACAGGCCCACCACCGCGATCGTTTTGTACTTGCTCAGAATATCGAAAATGGGGTCGGCGCTGGGCGCGGCGCCATCGGGGAGCAAAACCTTCATCGCGCGGTCAGCTCGCTTTTGCCCGCGCGCTTGGCCAGCAAGCGGCCCATCACCGCAAGCAACTTGTCATTTTCTTGCGCGACGCCAACGGAGACGCGCATCGCTTCCGGGAAGCCCATCCAGCCGAGCGGCCTCACGATAACGCCTTCGTGCAGCAATTCGTCGCACAACTCCTGCGCTTCCGGCCCGATGTCGATGAAAATAAAATTGCTGTGGCTGCGCGCCGGGCGCAATCCAAGCTCGCTCACGCCTTTCGTCAGCCGCGCTCGCTCGATGGCGTTCTCTTTGATCGAGCGATTCACGTGCTCGTGATCATCGAGCGCCGCGATGGCCGCAGCCTGACTCACGCCGGCGAGATTGAAAGGGGTGCGCAACTTGTTCATCGCTTCCAGCACCGGCGTGTCGCCGATGCCATAGCCGACGCGCAGCCCCGCAAGGCCGTACACCTTGGAAAATGTGCGCATGATCAGCAGATTCTTGTGTTCGCGGAAAAGCTCAACCGAATCCGGCATATCGGCGCGATCCGCGTAATGAATGTACGCCTCGTCGAGCACGACCAGGACATCGGCCGGCACGCGGCGCAGGAATTCCTGCAACTCGGCCGCGCCAAACGCGGTTCCCGTGGGATTGTTTGGATTGGCAAGGTACACGATGCGCGTCTCGGAGTGCGCCAGGACCGCATCCGCAATCGCGCGAAGGTCGAAGGCGAAATCCTGCTGCGGCACGCGCACCAACTCCGCGCCGCTCGCGCGAATCGCCAGAGAAAAGGGCGCGTAGCTGCCATGCGAAGTGACGCCGGTTTTTCCGTTTTTCAGCAGAATGCGCGCGGCCAGGTCGATGATTTCGCTCGAACCAAGGCCCATCAAGATTTGGTCGATCGCGACGCCGTGCAGGCGCGCCAGCTTCGCGCGCAGCAGATGCGTGCCGCCATCCGGATAACGGTTGGACTCCGCGACGGCAAGTTTCACCGCTTCGACCGCTTTCGGCGATGGCCCGATGGGATTTTCGTTGGAGGCCAGCTTGATGGCATGAACCTTGAGCTCGCGCTCGACTTCCTCGATAGGCCGGCCGGGAATGTAAGCAGGAAGCCCGCGAATATATTCCGGAATCAGCTCTGCAATCGTGTGTGCCATCAGCTCCTGGTTTTCTTTGAACTCTGTGTTCTCTGCGCTCTCTGTGGTGAATTCTTACTCTTCGCTTTCGCCGGTGCGGTCAGCGCGTGCCGCAATTGCACGATCTCGCGCTCGCCGAGCGTCCGGTAATGCCCCGGAGGCAAGCCCTCTAATGTTAACGGTCCGAGAGCGATGCGCTTCAATTTCTCGACGGGATGTTGCGCGGCAAACAGCACCCGGCGCAGCGCGTCGCGCTTGGAATCCTTCAGCGCGACTTCGTACCAAAAGTTTGCGACGTGTCCGCGCGCCGCATCCGGCTGCCGCACGGGGCGCATGCGCGCTCCGGCTCCCTTGCCAAACTCACCGAGCTGCTCCGGAGTCAGCCTGCCCTTCACTTTGATGTGATACACCTGCGAGAGGTTTTGCCAGCGCTTCAGCATTTCGGCGGCGAGGTCGCCGTCGTTGGTGAGAAAAATCAGTCCGGACGCGGCGTATTCCAGGCGTCCCACCGGATACACGCGCTCCGGCAGGCCGCGCAGAAGATTGCGCAAAGTCTTGCGGCCTTCGGGATCGGCCATAGTGGCCACGATTTCCGGCGGCTTGTTCATCAAGATGTGTACGCGGCGCTCTTCCGCGGTGATCACCCGGCCCGCAGCTTCGATGCGATCGGCGCCGGCGTCGGCTTTCGTGCCCAGCTCCGTGACCACGTGGCCATTCACGCGCACCTGCCCGCTGACGATCAGTTGCTCGGCGTGGCGCCGCGAAGCGATGCCCGCGCGCGCGATTATTTTTTGCAGTCGTTCTTGCATGATTCTGTATGCACTCTGTGGGACAGGCGTTTCTGCCTGTCCGGTTTGATGCCCGGAATGGCGCGTGCTATGCGTCCGCGATTCTGCTCGCGGACAGACAAAAATGGCTGTCTCACAAGTTATTCGCCGGCTACGGCGGCCTTGTGCGCCTGGTCGTCGCTCGCGACTGCGCCTGTGTCGGTGCTTGCTTGCGATTCGGAGGAGGCTTCCTCGGGGGCCTTGGCAACAGCTTGTTCGGGGACGCCGCCATTTGTCGAGGTGCCGTGTGGCGCGTCGAGTACGCTTTCGTCGCTGGGCTCGCTGAGGGCGACGCCTTCGTCGCTGCCGAGCGCTTCGCGGGCAAGGGCCTCGAATTCTTTTAGGCTGGGCAGTTCGTCGAGATCACTTAAGCCGAAGCGCATCAGAAATTCTTTCGATGTTTTGTACAGAATCGGGCGACCGATGACTTCTTTGCGGCCCGCGGTGGTGATGAGCCGCTTGTCGAGCAAGGTTTTCAGCACGCCGGAAGTGTTCACGCTGCGAATCTCGCCGATTTCCGGCGCGGTGACCGGCTGCTTGTAGGCGATGACGGCGAGAGTCTCGAGCGCGGGCATCGTGAGGCGCAGCGGCGGGCGCAGGCTCTTGATGAAGCGGCGCACCACGTCGTGATGCTGCGGCTTGGTGTACATCTTGTAGCCGCCGGCGACGGCGCGCACTTCGATGCCGCGTTCGTCAGCCGCGTAGCTGGCCACCAGCTCGTCGAGCGATGCCTGCACGACGAGCTTCTCCTCGCCCAGCACCGAGGCGAGCTGCTCGATGGTGGCAGGCTCGTCCGCCGCGTAGATGATCGCTTCGAGTGCTGCTTTGCGTTCTTCGTTGGTCATGGTTCGCTTCTTCTCTGCGGCCTCTGTGCGCTTCGCTCCGTGACCTCTGTGTTAAAGCCTTTCGGAAAAAACCTTAACACAGAGTTCACAGAGCGCTCACAGAGATCACAGAGACTATTTGTATTCCTCGTCGATGTGGCGCACCGCACCGCTCTCGTCAAACGTGCTGTCAAACATTTTATGCTTGCGCAGCACGATTTCGCCGAACTGTTTTTCCTGGACCATGGCG
>WNFD01011574.1_pt1 | contig 14893 bp, 11 predicted proteins | sample 5400491 | NCBI WGS metagenome assembly WNFD01 (sample SAMN13153343, study PRJNA577476) | soil metagenome | isolation source: 120 cm saprolite under Douglas fir tree site 2 hole 2 replicate 2 | place: USA:California | collected 2015-04-18
GTTTGTTACGCAAACGCGCTCCAAACGGTTCCCTTGTCCTAACCACCCTCCGTGGATCTCTCGGCCGGCTGCTACTCGTCCCGGAAATCTACCGAAAGCCTACATCAGAGCGTTCTTCATCAACAATGGCACTTCCGGATCAGTCTCCCGCCGCACCTCAACCCCAAGCGCCTGCAGAAACTTATCCACCGCCGCCAGCGTCGACTCGGCAGCCGCGGCCGGGTACAGCAACCGAACCACCGGCGGCACCGCGGCGTCCCCGCGAATCAGATTGCCCCGCACGGCAACGCACCGGTCCGGGCGGTACACGCACGATGCCAGGTCGGTAATGCTCAGCGCATAGCTCGGCGTGCACAGAATGGTCTTCGGCGGCGCCATGCGGTCGATCATGCTGAAGATCTCAAGCTTCGACTCCAACTCGTCCGGCACGAAGTCCACGGCAACATCCGCCTCGCGGACGGCATCTTCCACCGTCAACGCCAGCTCCAGCCGTCCAGCCGTCCCGCGCTGACTCAGGTCCGCGTAGTCCGCCTTGGCCCTCCGCAGATTCGCAGGCATCACGTCCTCCAGCACAACGTGAAAACCCGCGCCAGCGCAGGCCAGAGCAAAACTGCGGCCCGCCACCCCGGCCCCGATAAGTGCGACCCTGCGAATCTCAAACGACGGCTGAACCGCAGCCGCCTGGTTCACTTCTTGCTCGCGACAGCCGTAACCACAGATTCGTAGCTCGGCTCTGCGGCCTTGATATGATCTGCCACGCGCTGGCGTTCGTCGTCAGTCAACGATGGCAGCACCGCAAGGATGCGGCGCAGCGTTACGGAAATATCGTCAACGTAGTTCATGGTGCGGATGGCTTCGCCAGAGAGAGGCATTCGTGTTGCTCCTGAAGAATTAAAGGTACATCTCCAGTCTAAACGTTCGCGCCCAGCTCTGCCCGTTTCGACGCCTCTTCGACCGGCTTGCCCGCCTCACCACCCTCCACCGGCTTCTCGTAGCCATCGCGGTCGGTCATCTCCATCAGCGCCGCCAGCTTTATCGCGAAGTCAGGATGCACCGCATGCAGGTTGTACCTCCAGGTCCAGTTCCCCGCCCCCGCCGAAGGCGTATTCATCCTCGCCTCACTGCCCAGATGCAGTACATCCTGCATGGGAAAGACGCAGAGATTCGCCACCGACCGTGCCGCCGCGCGGATCATCGCCCACACAATGTCGCCTTCATGCTCGATAGTCTGAAGATACGTCTGGACGTTGGCCCGCTCGACATCCGTCGCACCCTCGCGCCACCAGCCCAGGGTCGTATTGTTGTCGTGCGTACCGGTGTACGCAACCGTGTTTGGAACGTAACGGTGCGGAAGATACAGATGCGCGCCGCGATCCGAAAAACCGAACTGCAGAATCCGCATCCCCGGCATGCCGAAGTGCTCTCGCAGCTCATCCACCTCGGGGGTAATCAGCCCGAGGTCTTCGGCAATGAATGGCAGATTGCCAAAGACATCCTTCAGCCGCTGAAAAAGCTCGTGTCCCGGAGCCTTGACCCACTGCCCGTGGATCGCGGTCTCTTCGTCGGCCGGGATCGACCAGAACGCCTCGAAGCCGCGGAAGTGGTCGAGACGAATCACGTCATACAGCGCCAGCGCCCGCCGAATCCGCGCCACCCACCAGTCAAACCCGCGGTCCTTCATCAGCCCCCACTTGTACAGCGGATTGCCCCAGCGCTGGCCCGTCGGTGAGAAATAATCCGGCGGCACGCCCGAGACGCGTACCGGCTTCAACTCTTTATCCAGCTCGAAAAGCTCAGGATGCGTCCACACGTCGGCGCTGTCCATATTCACGAAGATGGCGACATCGCCCAGAACGCGAATCTTGCGCTCCGCACAGTAGCCTCGCAACGCGCTCCACTGCTCGTTGAAGAAGAACTGGATCACCTGCTCGATAGCCAGCTCGCGGCCATGTTTGTTCATCACCTTCGTCATCGCGTCGTCTTGCCGGCGCGCATATTTCGCCGGCCACTCGTTCCAACTGGCGTAGTTATAGATTCGCCGCAGCACGTTGAACATCGCATAGTCAGGCAGCCACGAAATATTGTCCTGGCAGAATTTGTGGAACCTCGCACGCTTGTCATCGGGCGCGCGATCGAGAAAGTTCGCCGCCGCCTCTTCGATCAGCGGCAGCTTCAGCCGGTGCGCCGCCGCAAAGTCCGCAGGCCCGTCGTGCCCCGGCAGCCCCGCGATCCGCTCGCCAGCGATCCATCCGTCCCGCACCAGCAGTTCAAGACTGACAGCTCGAGGCTGATCAGCACCGGATTCCCCGCAAACGCCGACAACGCCGAGTAAGGAGAGCTGCCATACCCCGTCGGACTCAACGGCAGCACCTGCCACAGCCGCTGTTTGGCAGCGGCCAGAAAGTCGACAAACGCATACGCCGCAGGCCCAAAGTCCCCAACCCCACCGTACGAAGGCAACGACGTCACATGCAGCAGAACACCCGACAGACGCTCCTGACTACTCGCTTCCCCACTCATCGATCCCCCTTGACCCCTTCATCTAGGATGCCAAAATCATACGTCGTCGCGGCCAATACCGTGTGATACGATCGCCCAACTGCAAACAAACTAATGACATCAGGGGTTCCTGTGACCGAGATAGCTCTGTTCCGCAAAGCGCTCTTGTCCCTCGCTGTTCTACTGCTGGGCCTCTCCACATCCTGTCTCACTCAAACCGCATCCGCACCACCCGCGACAAAGGCCGACCTGGTGCTGATCAACGGGACCGTCCTTACCGTCGATCCTAAGGATTCCGTCGCCGAAGCTCTCGCTATACGCGCCGGAACGATCGTCGCTGTCGGCTCAAAACAGCAGATTCTAGCACTCACCGACGCACAGACGCAGGTCCTTGATCTCCACGGCAGAACCGCCACCCCCGGACTCATCGATACCCACGGCCATTATCAGGATGGCGGCGTCGACGAGCTGTACAACATCGAGCTGACCGACGCCAAAAGCGTCGCCGAGATCGTCCGCCGCGTGCAGGCCAGAGTCGCAATCACCAAGCCCGGCGAATGGGTACTCGGCTCCGGCTGGGATGAAGGCAAGCTCGCCGAAAATCGCTACGTGTACGCCTCCGACCTCGACAAAGTCTCCCCCAACAACCCGGTCTGGCTGCAAAACATAACGGGACACTACGCTGCGGTCAACAGCTACGCCCTGCGCCTCGCTCACATCAACCCCGAAACCAAGGACCCTCCCGCAGGCACCATCGACCGCGACGCCACCGGCGCCGTCACCGGCGTTCTCAAGGAGCAGGCGAACGTCGCAATGATCGCAATCATCCCTCCGCCTTCCATGGACCATCGCAAGCAGGGCATCCTCAAGAGCATCGACAACCTGCACCATGAAGGAATGACCTCCATCAAGGAAATCGGCAGCCCTCGCACATGGACCGCCTACCGTGAGTTGCTCGCAGAAGGAAAGCTGGACGAGCGGGTCTGCATGCTCTGGCGCGCCGACAACACGCTCGAAACCGCGAAGGCCGCGCTGGCAGAGATCCAGAAGAACCCTCGTCCGCCGCAGTCCCTCGGCGACGGCAGACTCGTCGCCTGTGGAGCGAAGATCTTCATGGATGGCAGTACCGCTGGCCGCACCGCATGGGTCTACCAACCGTGGCACAAGAATTTCACTGAGGTTGACGAAGGCAACTTCGGCTATCCAAATATGGACCCTGAAGTCTATCGCCAGATGGTGCGCCTCTTCCACCAGGCCGGCGTAACCGTCGGGACCCACGCCATCGGCGACCGCGCCATCGACTGGGTCGTCGACACCTACGCTCTGGTCCTCAAAGAAACCCCCACTCCGGGCCTCCGCCACTCCATCATCCACGCCTATCTGCCTACGCCCCACGCCGTCACAACTATGGCCACCCTGCAAAAGCAGTACGACGCCGGCTACCCCGAGCTGCAACCGGGCTTTCTCTGGTGGATCGGCAAGACCATCTCCGCGAGCCTCGGTCCCGATCGCCTCCCCCGCACCATGCCTCTCAAAACCTACCTCGATCAAGGCGTCCGCTGGGGCGGAGGGTCCGACTACTACGTCACTCCCCTCGCCGCACGTTACGGTCTATGGGCATCGGTCGAGCGCGAGACCATCGCTGGCACGCACCCCTTCGGCATGTCCGAAGCCATAGATATTCACACCGCCCTGCGCTCCTACACCGCATGGGCCGCGCCTCTTCTCTTCCTCGAAGACAAGGTCGGCACGCTCGAACCCGGAAGGCGCGCTGACATCGCCATCTGGGACAGTAATCTGTACACCATTCCGCCCGAAAAACTCAAAGACATCAAGTGTGAAATGACCATCTTCAACGGCAAGATCGTCTACAGAGACGACCACACCCTCATCACGTCGACGCCAACGAACAAACGTCCCTGAATCGCGGTGATCGTCGCGCAAAAAAAAATACCCCGAGGCCCAAGCCCCGGGATATTTCGCTAACTCGCTGACTTGCTGACTCGCTAATTCCCAAACGGCGACGACCCCGGCGCCGGCTGTTTCTGCGAGTACCTCACCGCGCCGCCCTTCTCGTACTTCTGTGTCAGCTCGCCGATGTAAACGCGGAAGATCTCCTCATGCTGTTCGTTCAGCAGCCTCTCGCGAGTCGCGATAAAGTTCTTCGCAATATCCTCAGCCGTAGGCTCCTGTTTGTCGACTACGCTCAGCACAACACCCGACCGGCCCGTATTGATCGGCCCCGATATCGCACCCTTGGCCAGAGAGAACGCAACCGAACCCGGACCACTCATCGCGCCAAGTTCAGGCACCTGGGCGTCCTTGCCCACCAGGTCGCTCGTCTTCATCGGAAGGTTCATCTCCGCAGCGGCCTTCTTCAGATCGTTCAGCACCTTCGCCCGCTCGTCCAGCTTGTTGAGCTGTGCGTTCATCAACTGCGGCACCTGCTGCTCGCGATAGTCTTCGAGAATATGCGCCTTGTACTCCGCAAACTCGGGAGCATGCGCAGGCTTGATATCCGTCACCTGGAAGACTGCGAATCCCTCGCCGGTCGAAACCGAAGCCGGATCGGCGCCCTTCACCACAGCAAACGCCTGCGAGAGCAACGCCGACCCATCCGACAGCCCTGGAATAACCCCATCCTTCGCAACAAAATCGGTCGTAACGACATGCAACCCTTTCGCAGCTGCTGCCTTGTCCATGCCGTTCTTCTTTGCGTCGGCGGCAAGCGCGGAGGCAAACGTCTGCTCCGCCGCACCGGCACGCTGCTGTTCCAGAATCGGCACAATCTCCGCCTTCACTTCGGCCACCGGCTTCGTGTGCGCAGGTTCCTTCTGCTCGGTCTGGATGATGTGATAGCCAAACTGCGACTTCACCACATCCGACGTCTGTCCCGGATTCAGCGCCATCGCAGCCTTCGCATACGCCGGATCGAGCCCGCTCGTCGGGTACATCGGCAGTTCGCCACCCTGCACCTTGCTCCCGGGGTCGTCCGAGTTCTTGCTCGCCAGATCCGCGAAGTTGCCGCCGGCCTTGATCTGTTTCAACTGATCCTCTGCCTTCGCCTTGGCGGCCGCATCAGCCTTGGCATCAGCGCCTGCGGGAACCGCGATCAGAATATGGCGGGTCTTCACCTGCTCCTTCACCTGATACTGATCCTTGTGTGCGTTGTAGTAGGCCTGCACATCGGCGTCCGAAATCTGCGGCTTGCCGCCAGGCAAATTCGACGCGTCAAAAGAGACATACTGAATCTTGCGGGTCTCCGGAATCGCCGTCGCATAACGCGCTGCGTTGCTCTTGAAGAAGGCCTGCAGGTCGGCGTCCGAAGGATTGATGCCCTTGCGCACGTCGTCTGCTGAGATCACCACATAGTCGAACTTCACCTTGGTGCCATCGACCTTGTAGGCCTCGCGCACCGCATTGTCGGAGACCGTAACCCCGCCCGTGATCAGCGCCTGCAGGCGATTCAGTTCCATGTCGCTCTTCACCTGCGACTCAAACTCCGCGCGGCTCAACTGGTTCCCGAAGGCAGTCGACACGAAGTTGATATAAGCTTCGTCGCCGATGTAGTTCCCATTGGGAAAGAGGTACTGAGCAAACGGACCAGTCCGCAGCTCGCGCGCCAGATCCTCATCGCTCACCTGCAGATTCATCCTGTCGGCTTCGTGCTTCAGGATCGCCCGCTGCACCAGGATCTGCCCGGCGCGCGGCAAAAGATACGGCATCAGCGCTTCAGGAAGATGCTGCTGCTGCAACTGGCGCGCGGCCAGCTGGTTCACCTCGACCGCCTTGATCGGCGTGCTCTCGCCAATTGTTCTGCCGAAGAAGCCGGGCTCCTTGACCGTTGCGTACACCGACGCATCGTTCGTGCTGGAGTTGTCCATAATGCCCGGCACAAGATAAATCACCATTGAAATCACCGCAAATCCAATAATGACGGCGAAGATAATCTTCATGAGGCGGGAGTCTTGCTGCAGGAGACGAATCATGCTTTGTAGAGACCTTCACTTTACGTGGGCCCGCTTCCGTTGCGGAAAGCAGGGTGCCCGGGATTTTGCATGACCCTGCGGGGGGAGCCCTTCGACTCGCACCACGCCGGTTGCAGGGCAAGCAACTAGTATAAATCAATGCCCCCGGGAATTCACCCAACGCGGAAGTCCGCTTAGGGGATCAGTTTCCGGATTGCTTGCTATCCAACCATAGCGCCGCCTTGACTGTTCAGTTGATTGCAAAGGGGATTTGCCCTAAGGCTTCAGAGTGTCATTCTGCGCAAAGCCCTTCTCAAGCTCGCGCCGTATTTCAGGAGTGTCTTCCTGCACACTGCATCGTTCGAACCTGAGTGGCGAGTCCTTGGTCACGAGTTGAATCCTGTCGTCATTTCCGATGGCAAACACGATGTATCGTCTTCCGGGAAACATGTGTTCGCCTTCGCTCGACCGCGAAGCATCGTCGGCCCAATAAAGGTGGTCAGTACTTGCGATCGCGCCAGGCAGCCAGGGAGCAGGCTCCTTGAGTGAACTGACAACCCGTACCTTTGCCACCTCGCGATGGTACTCGCCATAGTCCTCATGACCCTTCACGATCTTCGTCGAGAGTGCCTCAACGGCCAGAACGTAGCGGGCGTCCCGCGCCATCGCCCATACAGGAATGTCGCAGGGTTTTTCCGGCAAAGAGCTTTGTTTTAGTTCGTCTTCTTTGTAGAGATGCCACTCTTTGGCCGCAGGCAGCAGATCTTCAATCTCTGCACATGGATTGAACCGGGTAAAGCAGGAAAAGTCATATGAGGTCAGACGCTCGATCTCGGCTGGTGGAGTATGGGTGGAATAGTAGACAACCCCTATCTGGCAGTTGATTTTGCAACCGCCCGGCCTCCCCACTTTGTAGTATGGGTGTTGGGCGAGCCCCTCAGCGCCGCCCATATACACGAACGGGTTCTCTAGTGTCCGATGGAGTCTCTGGTAACTCAAGGCACCGATAGAAAGACTCTTATCGAAATCATCGAAAACGAGAATCTTGTCGGCACCGATATCCCTTTGCATCCTCCTCCTTCTGGGGACGCTGACGCCCATCGCGGTGCTTTCTCTCCAGATGGTCCCGTCGTGAACCGTGAAGGAGGCTCTAACCCCTGAGCCGCGTCCGCCGAACCACTGATAGAGATTGAACCGGTCGTGGGTGAGAAGCCAATCCAGCCAGGCATGGCGTGGAACACGGGGGTTGTAACGGTCGATGCTGTCCATTTCGATCTCGTACTTGCAGCTTTCAGCCGTGCAGCTTCCGTCGTAGTGGCCCCACGCTCCCCAGCGGTGCATAAGCCGCTGCGCATCTGCCCATGTACTCTCGTAGAGGCGAATCTGGTGCATATCCGCCAACAGCCGCTCAGCGTGCCAACGCAACATTCTTTGCTGAATCTGCACAGCCAGAAAAGTGATCAGCACAAGGGACACAACCACCACACCGGCCAAGCGGACAACCCGTACAGCCCACTTTCTAAAGGTCATATTGGAGTTTAGACACCAGCGACAGTGAAAATGCTCCGGGGTTGACCGTTGGGCAGCAAACGGCCGGTGAATTGACGTACTTCTGAATGGTCGGCCGTTCGGAAACGTCGGCTAGCTCCGGGAACCGGGTGTGAAACCAGACCGCCCGCCTAACGGGTCGCCTCTGCCTTCGCCAGCACCGTAGCCGACTTACCCGCAGCCGACTCGTAGTACCGCACCATCCGCTGCGGCTCGCTCGCCTGATACGGCGCCAGATTATGCGCCCAGCGAAACCCGATCGGCTGATACCAAAGCTCCGCCTCCACCTTGAACGGCCCCGCCGCACCGCCGGTCGAGACCACATACCGCACCGTGCTCCCCTTGTCGGTGAACCCCGGATCGTCCACCGCCCCACCGGTCACCGCAATGTCCTTCTCCGCCGTCGCCTTGTCGAACCCATGTGGCAACAGACGATTGTCCTTCAGGTACCCCACCGCATGCAGCAGTCCCGTCGTCACCTTGCCGTCCGAATCCTTCAGGATCGGCTCATAGATCTCCACCTGGTCGGCACGCGTAATCTCCCGGTAGTGCGGCTCGTACTTCAGCGGATCTTCATCATTGTCGTTGCCCACAATCGAGCCATCCGGATTCAGCGCGCCCGACTCAAACACCACACGCCCACTCGCATCGCGCACCACCACATGCAGCCACGCCCGCCGTGAAGGATACGCCGTAGGCAGCTTGTGCCCGCCGAGATTCTCCACATGCACCTCGACCGCAACGCGATCCCCTTTCCGTTCCACGCTGCCAATGGTCACCTTCGCCGCCTGCGTCTTCAAAAACTCCGTCGTGCGCTTCATCGCCGCATCCATCTCCTCCGGCAGCGCCGCCGTGGCCAGCTCCCCGCGATGATCCTGCAGCATTCCTTCCACAACAAAATTCGATCCCACAAACACATGCCGGTGCATGCCCTCACGCGGCTGGCCATACAACCTTGTCACCGCCACCGCCTCGTTCACCACCGGCATATGGCAGTCCTGGCAGGTCTGTTTCGTCGCGTAGTCGCTGTGCTGCCACTCCTGGTAAGGCACCTGCTCCGGGAACCTGGCGATCTTCTCGCCATGCGGCCCCAGCGCCGAGGTAATCAGCGTATGGCAGCTCCCGCAAAGCCCCGAATCCCGCACCTGGCTTCCATGCGTAGGCAGGTACGTGGCCGTCGAGGAGTGCATCACCGTCCGGTGCCCCTTATCGACGTCGAACGGCCCATACTCCGCGCGCTCGCCGTTCCGGTCGGGCTGAGCGATCTTTACATTCCCGACAAACGTCGCTTCCGTCCCCAGCCCCTCCTTCTCAATCTGGTGGCACACCGAGCACGTAACCCCATCCGCCGCAGCCTTGTCCCCCTTGGGAAACGTCGCCAGCGGAAACCGCGAAAACACATCCGTGTGCCGTCCCGCATCCCTGTCCGCCATCCGCACCGCCGGCATATGGCACACCGAGCACTCGTCCTCGATCGCCTGCTTCGACTCCGGATGATCGATCGACTCCCGCCGCACGCTTCCCTGCCAGTAAGGATCGCGCGACGAGTTCGCCATGATGCTCGCGCGCCACTCGAACCCGATGGAAATATCCTCGCCCTCTTTCGTCGTCAGCCCGTTGTGACAAGCCACGCATCGATCCGACGTCCGAAACACCGTCCCCGGAGGCACCTTGTCTCCCTTCGCATTCTCCGTCTGCGACTTGCCCTGCGACACCCCCGTCGCTGCAGCCATCATCAGCCCAAGCAGCATCGCGCCAATCGCGCTGATTGTTCTACCTGAAGGAATCCTCATCGCCAACCGTTCCATAACTTCCCATCCGCCCGGTCCCAAAGCAAATAAAACAAAACCTGCGGCGTTCGCCCGCTCGTATTGGTGAACGGCTCCCTCACGCCAAAGCCCACGCGGACATGCTGCCGCCGGCTCACCGTCACCTGCATCTCCGGCAGAACGTCCCAGTCCGTGCTCGCCCCGGGCGTAAAGTCGCGCACCGCCAGAAACTCCACCATCGGCGTAAACAGCCGTCCCAGCATCTGGTCCGGAGCCATCGCCTGCCCTACTGTCGCCCGCCAGAACATGCTGCGTGGAGCCACGCTCGTATCAAACGGCAGATCCGCCCCCAACTGCGTCTGCAAAAACGTATTTTCCTTAAACAGCTGATCGAACGCCGCAAACGGCTCGAACTGCGTCGTCCCCGCTCCGAACCCCCGCTTGCTATCGCCCGTAGGCAGCAGGATACCCCCCTGCAGACTCAGGATCGACCCCGTCCGCAGACTCGAAAACACCTCCCGCTTCACCGCCAGCGTGATGTCGCCAAAACCTGCCGTCCAGTTGTGCGCCTGGTCCGCATAGTTCACCGGAATATCGGTTTCAAGCTGCGTCCGCGCATCGATGATCGTCCGCTCATCGATAACATCCGTAGTCCACGCCGGCGCACCCGACGCACTCGCCGCCGTCGAAACCACAATCTCGTTCTCAGGAAACGCCTTTTCCGTCACCAGCGCACGCGGCAGGTTCAACTCGCCCAGCGGATCGTGGTGGACATTCCTGCAAAACCCCCGCATATACGCGATGACATCGTTGATCTGATCGTCGGTCAGCAGATCCCCAAAGGCCGGCATGATCTGCGACAGCCCACGCGACGGCCCGCCATGCACGATCGCCGCCTTCCAGTTGCCGTCCGGCTCCGGCGTCGTCCCGGCGCAATCCGTGAAATCCGGAAACGTATCCGGCCGCAGAAACACCGTGCTCGACATCGGAGCGCCCTTGCCTCCACATTCGGGCGCTTCGTGTACTGGAGCCTCTGCCCCGACGCCTGGAAAGCCCACCCCCCCAGCAGCGCCGTGACGCTCAGCAGGATGCTTCGCCCCCACCCGTTCAGCCTTCGCGCCCTTGCCCCCTCTCCCTGCCGACCGCCCAGACCTCGCATCGGATATCCCGCCAGCCCAATCTTACCCACAGCAATCCTTACATCGAACCTTCGTTTTGAGCTCCAGAACCAGAGCCATCGGCTGTGATCAGAAGCTGCGTGGACCTCAAGAAACCCTTCGTACAACTTTGCCAAATAGGATGCGCAAAAAACCTCCATTGGCTCCACATAGAGGTTCACTTTTTCCCAACGAAAGTAAAATGTATTTGATACCGGCAGCCGCGTGGTTCCAGACAGACGCGCCGAAGACCAGAAGACCAGGACTCACGCCGCTCGTATTGTCTCCGCGCAAGCCGCATTCGGTATATGGCGATGATATCTCAGATGTCAGTAGAACGGCCACTCTGATGGACGCACTGTGAGTCGAGAAGTCATCCAAATCCTGTTCCTCTCTCACCTGAAGCAGGAACACGTTGACTCCCGAGCACCACACCTATAGCCTTTCACCACTGCCATTACCTCGCAGCGGGCCCCAGCACCAAGAATCGCCGCGGCCAAAACTCCCCATATCGCGGCCGGAGTTTCCATGACCAGCAAGCGGCCTCGAATCTTCTACGGGTGGCTGATCGTCTTCGCGAGCGCCGTCGGCCTCTTCCTTGGCGCGCCACTCATGGTCTTCTCCTTCAGTGTGTTTTTCAAGTCGCTGGTCCTGGACTTCCACGCCAGCCGCGCCGCCGTTTCCTTCGCCTTTTCCCTCTTCAACTTTGTAGGTGCACTATGGCTTCCCGGCACCGGTGTGCTTATTGATCGTTTCGGGGCCAAGCGCGTCATCCTTGTGTCCACCCTCCTCTTCGGCCTGGTCTTATGCTCTGCATGGTGGGTGGGCAGCGGCCTGTGGCAGCTTTATCTTCTCTTCGCAGTACTGGGAATTGCCATGTCCAGCGGCCCCGCGCCGGTTCCTTATGGAGTCGTGATCTCACACTGGTTCGACCGCCATCGGGGTCTAGCCCTGGGACTGTCGATGATGGGAATCGGAATTGGCTCCATCGTGGTTCCGATGCTCGCGCAGCGCCTCATCACCATCTTCGGCTGGCGCATGGCCTTTGCGATCTTCGGAGCCGCCGTCCTGCTGCTCCCGCTTCCGGTTCTAGCTGCTTTCCTACAAAACGACCCGAGCCAACGCGGCCTGCAACCGGATGGAGACGAGAGGAATCAGGCGTCAGAATTGCGACAGGACAAGCAGGGTTTGACCTGGCATGAAATCTGGCACAGCCCCACCTTCTGGATCATGATCTGCATCTTCTCCCTCGCCGGCGCGGGCGTTCATGGGGCAATCCTTCATATGTCCGCGATTTTTACAGATAAAGGTGTCACCGCAGAGCGTGCCGCCATAGCTACTTCGCTTGTCGGAGCCGGCGCGCTTTTGGGCCGCCTTTGCTCCGGATACCTCCTGGACCGCCTCTTCGCCCCCCGCGTTGCCATTCTCTTTTATGGCGCAACGGCCCTGGGCATGGCCATCTTGTGCGCGGGAAATATTGGAACCATCGCGCTCGCTTCTTCGTTTCTCGTCGGGCTCGGCATGGGAGCAGAGGTCGAGACCATGGGCTACATGATCAGCCGATACTTCGGCCTGCGCGCCTTCGGCACCGCCTATGGACATGCCTTCGGATCCTACATGCTCGCAGGAGCGGCGGGAGTGTTCCTCATGGGCGCAGGATACGACCGCTTTCATTCCTACACTGTCCCGCTCGCAGGCTTCTGCGGAGCAATGCTGCTTACGCTGATCCTGCTCACCCGCCTTGGGCCATACCGGTACGGAGTTGAAGCGGAAACAAATCAGCCGATCAAACCCATAGAAGTACCGAGTGGCGCATAACCCGCCCATCCGGTTCCTGCTTTTACGTTTGTCATTCTGAGCGGAGCGAAGAACCCCCGTATCTGTTCTTGTTGTTGTTTGTTCTTGTCGTTGTTTGTTCTTGTTGTTTGTTCTTGTTGTTTGTTCTTTCTCGCACTCACCAGAAGTTGGTCCACCGGAAGCCACTCTTTATTTCGAGAACTTCTGAGATGGGACGCTCAAAACTAAGGAGAATCCATGACGCAACAAGCCCCTTCCAATCCTCTTCCGCCAATCCTGTTACGCGCGCGAGACGGACTCATCCTTCATCAGACGTTGTACGTCGCTGCCAGACTCGGCGTTGCGGACTGCCTCGAAGGGGGCTGGCGCTCCGCCGCCGAACTCGCCCGCCAATTGGAAGTAAACGAAGACGCGCTCTACCGCACCTTGCGTTTGTTAGCGAGCCAGGGCGTCTTCGAAGAGAACAACGCTCGTTGCTTCAGAAATAACGAAGTCTCCAACTTCCTGCGAACCGGCGTGCCCGGCTCCGTTCGCTCTCTCTTCATCTTCTGGGGGAGCGATTTCCACTACCCCAGCTTCGGCCAGATCATGCACAGCGTTAAAACGGGAGAGTCGTCGCGGACCTTACTTTCCGGCACCGACGGCTTCGAACATCGCGATCGCCGCAGCCTACGACTTCGGCGCCTGGGGAAGCCTCATGGATGTCGGCGGCGGCAACGGCATCCTGCTCTCGCATATTCTCCGCGCCCATCCCGGGCTGCGCGGCGTGCTCGCAGACCAGCAGCACGTACTCGACCGCGCCCGCGAACACGGATATCTCGGCGGCGATCTCGCAGCGCGCACCACCATGGAGCCCTGCAACTTCTTCGAGCACGTCCCGCCAGGCTGCAAGGCGTACGTCATGAAGAGCGTCATTCACGACTGGGACGACGATCAGGCGCGAATCATTCTCGCGAACTGCCGGAAGGCAGTTCCCGCAGACGGCGCGCTGCTCCTCGTAGAGTGGGACCTGTTCGGCGAAAACGTCCCCTCGAACGGCAAATTCATCGACATCGTCATGCTCATTTTGACAGGAGGCCGCGAGCGCTCCGTGAACGAATATAGCGAGCTACTGGCAAGCACGGGTTTTCGGCTCAACAAGGTCTTCCCCACCGCCGCTCAATTCGCAGTGGTTGAAGCGTTTCCCGTCTAGCCACCGGTCGTGGGTTGAAGTGAATGACTGAAGTTTCCGAAAACCAGACTTTTCAGGAACGTCGCTGTTAGGAATGTTATGCGAATGACTCGGACATGCCGGATTGGCTTGAGATTGATCTTTCTCGGACTCATCCCGCTTTTATGTTGGATGGCCTGGTTCTACACCCGTACCTGGGTTCTGCTAGATGTGCCTATCTCGCTTTCTGAAGGGACCCATTTTAGCGCGGGCGAGTTTACGGCAAATATGAACAGGCGGTATTCGATTGAAATTAATGCGGTAGTCAAGGGTTGGACCGAAAGTTCGTCTGAAAAGTTACCGTGCCCATTCGGCAGTCAGTTTACGTCAATGGGGGTGTGCCAGATTGCTCCAGAGTTGAATACGCATTGGGTTCTATCCAGCGAAGGTGAGACCGTGCAAAGTGATTTCCGCGAACGGGTGCAAGTTGGAATGTATGCCTGGAGCACCATGATGGCTAGCTTTGACTGCAAGAGAGGAAAACACTACAAGCTTGATGTCTATGTTCTCTCTGATAGCAGTAGTCTTAACGTAACGAATCCTCATTTGTACGTCACCGTTTTAGACGATGAACACATGTTGGGCCAGCTCCTGACCCGTCTGCTCAGTATCGTTTGTGGACTGATTGCGGCAATTGGAGGAGTGATGTTGATTGGATCATTCTTGGAGCAGCGAGGTCAGACGGGTGGCGTGAAGGCGACACCTTAGTAGCCCAAGTTAACCCAAAAATCGGAGTGACATGGGTTTCGCGATTGAGTGTTTGGGAGCCCACTTCGGCCGTAGCTTTACCAATTGCCAGACGAGTAACGGGCATCCATGTAAGTTTTTGTCAACAGAAAAGCACAGGATTTTCTGGGCGCGCTCAGGAGAGCGCGCTATCGGTTTGATCAGAATCTGCCGTTACGCAACAGTGCCTCTCGGCTGGTGGTTCCTGCTCTCCGCAGA
>WNFD01007963.1_pt1 | contig 14892 bp, 12 predicted proteins | sample 5400491 | NCBI WGS metagenome assembly WNFD01 (sample SAMN13153343, study PRJNA577476) | soil metagenome | isolation source: 120 cm saprolite under Douglas fir tree site 2 hole 2 replicate 2 | place: USA:California | collected 2015-04-18
ACATCCTGCATGCCGCGCAGCGCCATCGCCCATACCATGCGCAGGTTCTTGACGTTGTCGCGGTTGATCTGGCCGAGCTTGGAATAACGGGTCGAGCCGTAGTCGCCGTTCATCATCAGCCAGTTTTGCGGCTCGTTGGCGGAATTGATGAGCCGGTCGCGGTTGACCGTCATCTTGTACTCGGCGGCCTGTGCCGAGACGGCGAGCGCGGCAAGCGATGCGCCCGCCATTGCGGTGCGCGCGGTGATACCGACAATTCCAAAACGACGACGCATTGCGTACTCCCTGTGGTTTCCAAATCCCGCCCCGTCCGGCGCGCAAATCGCTTTGGCGAAATGCCCTTGGGGCTTGGCCCCGACATTACACGTCCACAAAGCCCTCGCAAAGGCGGCGCCATCGCGTGCTGCCCGGGCGGGCCGCCTGTTCTCCTATCCCGACTTTAAGGGGGAGGTCCGAATCCGATGGCCTGGCACTCACCCCGCCTTGATATTGGCGGCCTTTATCACCTTTGCCCACGTTAACAGCTCCGCCCTGATCCTCTGGCCGAATTCCTCCGGCGTGCTCGCGACCACGTCGTTGCCGAGCGCAGCTTGGCGCTCTTTCATCTCGGGCGTTGCCAAGCTCTTGACGATCTCGCGGTTAAGAAGCGCGATCACGTCCTTCGGGGTTCCGGCCGGGACCACGAATCCCACGAAGCTATCTCCTGCGATGTCGGGATAGCCGCTTTCCGCCATGGTCGGCACATGGGGCAGCGTCCCGGTGCGCACCTTGCTGGTAACGGCAAGCGCACGCACCTTTCCGTCATTGACCAGAGGCACAGCGACCGTCGGGGCACCCATGCCGACCGGCGTATGGCCAGCGACCACGGCAGCCATTGCCGGAGCTCCTCCGCCGAAAGGCACGTGCACGAGGTCGGGTGCAAACGCCAGACGGAACTGTTCGCCTGCAAGGTGCCCCGTCGTCCCGGTACCGGCCGAGGCGTAGCTGTATTTGCCGGGATTGGTGCGGATCAGAGCGACGAGTTCCTTGATATTCGACACCGGGACGTCGGCATTGACGACGATTACTGTGGTCGAGGTGACGGCGAGCGCTACCGGATCGAAGTCGTTGACCGGATCATAGGGAATCCGCTCGAACAATGAGGGGTTGATCACATAGGAGCTGAACGCCGTCAGCATCGTATAACCGTCCGGCGCGGCGCGTGCGGCCTGCCCCATGCCGGCATTGCCAGAGCCGCCGACGATGTTTTCAACATAGAACTGCTTGCCGAGCTGCTCGCTGATTTTTCCCGCAATGAGCCGCGCCACGACGTCGGTCACGCCGCCGGGGGCGAACGGCACGATCACCCGCACCGGACGGTTCGGATACGCGGACTGCGCGCGTGCCGGCATTGCGCCCGTCACGGCAAGCGCGAGCGTACCGGTGATGAGACGGCGACGATCTGGCCCCATGAGTCCTGCCCGTTTGTGAGTCCTGCCCGTTTGTGAGTCCTGCCCCGTTTAATTGATCCTGATGCCAAGCTCCTTCGCGAGCCGTGCGTATTTTGCGGAATCTCCGCGTACCACGCGGCCGAACTCCTCGGCGCTGCCGCCCACCGGCTCGGTTGCGGTCTGTAGCAGGTTGTCGCGGGTCGCCGGATCCGCCATGGCCGTGGCCATCTCGGCATTCAGGTACGCAATAACGGCGGGCGGCGTGCCGGCCGGGACGAAGGCGCCATACCAGGATTCGAGCACCACATCCTTAAAGCCCGCCTCCTCCAGCGTCGGCACTTCCGGCAAGCTTTGGGCGCGCGCTCGGGACGATTGCGCGAGGAATCGCAGCGTTCCGGTCTTGTAGTGCGGCAACAGCGCGGTCGGCCCCAGGAAACCGATCAAGACATGGCCGGCGATGAGATCGTTAACGGCCTGGCCGGCGCCCCGGTACGGCACGTGCTCCAATTTGATGGCGGCCGTCTTGGCGAACCATTCCGCTAGAATGTGCTGGTTGGAGCCGACGCCCGAGGTGGCAAAGCTCATGCCGGGCCGCGCCTTCGCGGCCGCAACAAATTCGGCCACCGACTTAACGGGAAACGAGTTGTGGACCGCGAGCACCAGCGTCTGGCGCGACAATTCGATGACCGGCACGAGGTCCTTCACGAAATCGGTATTCACGCTAAGAACGTGCGGCGCGCTCGCGACGTTATCGTTGGTGATGAGAACCGAGTAGCCATCGGGCGCGCTCTTCGCCGCCGTCTCGATGCCGATCATGCCGCCGGCGCCGAGCTTGTTCTCGATGTAGAACTGCTGGCCGATGGCGCGCGACATGTATTCGCTGGTGAGCCGCGCGACAAAATCCAGCCCGCCGCCGGGCGCCAGGGGCACGATGAAGCGCACTGGCCTGGTCGGGTAATCGAGCGCCGCGCCGAGACGCGGCAGCGCAGGCGCGGCCATAGCGGCGGTTGCGAGGTGAACGAAGCGGCGGCGAGAAAATTGCATGGCGTCACCCGGCTGATTGCGTCGACGCACTAACTTTCCCGCATTCGATCGAGTTTTCAATCGGCAATTTCGCCTAGGGGCGGGGACAGCGGAATTGAAGGACCCGGTCAAGAACAGCTTTCGTTGGCGTTTCGATTGAACTTAAGTTGATTGTGGGACACTAAATGTTAAGGTTTGGGCAGCTCTCGCGCGGCGTGTCGTCGCGACCAGAGGACACTGCGACCGCAAAGCGTCCGGCTGAACGATTTCGCAAATCAAAGCTATGGCAAGCAGCCAAGCCTGTGGGGTGCCGGAGATGACAGCACGGGCAGTCCATATTGTAACATTCCTTTGCGTCTATTTTTTTGCCTGGGGCCCTTGCGCCTACGCGGACAAGCGCGTCGCGCTGGTGATAGGCAATTCCGAATACGCAACGCAGATGCGGCTTCTCAATCCGCGCAACGACGCCCAGGATATGGCGGACGCGTTGAAGTCGCTCGGATTCGAGGTCTTTTTGCGCGTAGACGCCGACCAGCAAAGCTTCACGCGGGCGCTGGAGGATTTCACGCGGGCGGTGGCCGGCGCCGACATTGGCCTGTTTTTCTATGCCGGCCATGGCATGCAATACTACGGCAGCAATTATCTGATGCCGGTGGGAGCACGCCTTCAGGACGAGGTCAGCGTTCGCTTTGAGCTCATTCCACTGGATGAAATCCAACGCGCGCTCGATCGCAGCGCCGGCGTGAGAATTCTTATACTCGACGCCTGCCGCAACAACCCGCTGGCGGCCGAGTTGACACGATCCATGCGAGCGTCCAACCGGGATGCCAGCATCCCGCGCGGCCTTGCGCGGATCGAGCAGGCGCGCGGGACAGTGGTCGCCTATTCGACCCAGGCCAACGAAATCGCCGAGGACGGCAGCGCCCGCAACAGCCCGTTCACCCGCGCACTGCTCGAAAACCTCCGCGAACCGGGGCTTGAGATCGGCGCCATGTTCCGCAAGGTGGCAGCCCGCGTTTACGAGACCACGCACGGTAAGCAAGTGCCCGAGCTGTCCATATCCTTGCTGTCAGAGGTATTCCTTAACCGCAACGAAACCGACGCCCAGGTCTGGGGTCGCGTGCGGGCCGCCAACGATCTGGCCGGAATTCGTGATTTTATTGATCGCTTTCCAAACAGTTTCTATGCGGCGGACGCACGCATGCGGCTCGACATGCTGGATCGCGAGGCGCGCGCCCGCCATCAGATCGAGACCGTCGAGCAGGCCCGTCGCGAGGCGGAGGCGCGAATCGCAGCGTTGACGCAGCAGACGCAGACTCTGATGGCGGAGGCTGGCGGCAATGGGATTGCAAGCCCGGCCGCAACCCCGCCGCCGCACCGCGAACCGCGGGGTCCGCCCGTGGCCGCGATCAACCCCGACCAGCCGCCCGCCATCAACCCGGCCACGAACGAGGGGCAACTCGTCGTCGCGATCAAGACGGAGCTTAACCGCCTCGGCTGCTATTTTGCGCCGGTTGACTCCAATTGGCAGGCCCCCGCGCTGCGCAAGGCCATAGCGGACTTCGCCGCGCGCACCCGTCAGGCGAAGCTGCCCGACGGCCCGGCACCCGAATTCCTGGAAGACCTCAAGGCGCGCAGCGGACGGGTTTGCGTGCCCGATTGCGGACGGCGGGAACGGGAAAGCAATGGACGGTGTGTCGCAAAGACCTGCGCTGAGACCGAGTTGCTTGACCGCGACGGGAATTGCGTGCCGCGCGGCCAGGTGAAGCAAGGACGCCCCGCCGTCGCCGGCGGCGCCCCGCAGCCACATCCGACCGAGACGCCGCCAGCCCGCCACGCCGGGCGGGGCAGCTGCTTTAACTTCAACGGCCGGCCATATTGCGAATGAGGGCAGGCGGGCCGCTTCAATGGCCGACGTTCTTGCGAATAGGGGACGAAATGGTGCGCGCGCCTATTTCGAAAGCGATGAACGGTGTCCTCCTCAGCGCGGCGATGTCAGTGCCGGGCATTGCCGAATCCGCCCCGTTTCCGGCGCCGCTGCCTGGCAAATCCGTGACCGTAAACTGGACCGAAAATCAGCAGCGGAAATTCGAAGACACTGGTGAAGTCACCTTCCCCACCCTCAGCCACTCGCTCCGCATTTATATCAGCACCGCCGGACGCGCCTTTACCAGACAGTTGACCGTTTCCACCGGAGGCCGCGGAGGGCAGCGCGCCAGCCCGTCCGTGTCGGACCAGGCTCCGGACGACAGCAGGAGTTCCAACGGAGATAACCGCATCGTTCACTTCGAGCGCGACGCGCTGCTGGTGAATAACCATCTTATCGGAGGGACGCGGCACATCTCGATCACCTTCGGTGCCGGTTACGGCAGCTGCAATGCACGCGTTACATACGATCGCCCGGGCGACGGCGGTCCGATCCGCATGCAAATCCGCCCGAGCGGGCGGCGCTATGAGCTGGTATCGATCCAGACTTCAGTGCAGAGCTGCTCGATCATGTCCGGCAACGTGTTGGTCGAGCAATAGCCTCCGCCTCACCTCAGCGCCGCTGCGATGTTGCCCCCGTCGACGGTGGTGACGTCGGCGGTGGTCTTGAGCGCCAGCGCCTGGGCGAGGAAGGCCTGTGCCACGTCCTCAGCCGTCACCTCGCGGCGCAGCAGGTTGCCGCTCATGTATTCGGTTTCGGTAAGGCCGCGCGCCTTGGCGCGCTCGGCGATCATGGCGTCGCTGAGCAGGCCCGAGCGGATGCGGTCGGCGTTGACGGCGTTGGCGCGGATGCCATCGGCGCCGTGGTCGAGGGCATATTGGCGCGCCAGAAAAAGGGTCGCGGCCTTGGGCAGGCCGTAGGGTCCGAAATTCGGCCCGGGATTGATCGCCTGCTTGGAGGTGTTGAAGAGCAAGCAGCCGCCGGTGCCCTGCGCCCGCATGATCCGCACCGCGGCCTGGGCGACGCGCTGATGGCCGTAGAAGTTGAGATCGAAACTCTTGTGCAGGATCGCCTCGTCGACCTCGCCGATGCGGCCCTGCCAGGCCGCCCCCGCATTCGACACCACAATGTCGACGCCGCCAAAGTTTTCGACGACCTTGTCGAACCCCGCCTGCACCGAGGCCGCATCGGTGACGTCGCAGCGAACCGCAAGCGCCGCACCGCCGATCGCCTGGGCGACAGAGCGCGCCGCCGCTTCGTTCACGTCGAGCAGCGCAACCTCGGCCCCGGCAGCCGCGAACGCCCTGGCGGTGGCGGCACCGATCGCGCCGGCCGCGCCGGTGACTGCGGCGATCTGGCCGGCGAGCGGCAATTCCCTCGCGGCGCCGAGCTTCGCCTGCTCCAGCGACCAGTACTCGCAATCGAACATGTCGGCTTCGGAGATCGATTCGAAACGGCCGATGGCTTCGGCATCGGTGATGGTCTCGACCGCCGCCTGCGCGAGGTCGGCTGCGATCCTGGCGTCCTTCTTGGAACGGCCGAGACCGAACAGGCCGAGCCCGGGCACCAGCGCCACGCGGGGCAGCGGATCGAGCATCGTCTTGATGCCGCCGCAGCGCGCATTGTGGCGTGCGAAGTAGCGCCGGTAGTTTTCCATGAACGCGGCTGCCGCTGCGGTGGTGCTCGCGGCAAATTCCTCGCCGTTTTGCGGCGCCTCGACCACGAGCGGCCAGTTCTTGGTGCGGATGGTGTGATCCGGCGTCACCACGCCGGCGGTCGCGTAACGTTTCACATCAGCGCCGTTGACGAAATTCAAGATGGCGTCGCCGCTGCGGAATTCGAGGATCAGGCGGCGGTGCGCGCCGCTGGCGGTGTCCTTGAGGGTGCAGGCGCCGCGCACGATGGGCGCTGCTTCCGCGAGCCGCAACATCCCCCCAACCTTTCCTCCCCCGCTTGCGGGGGAGGAAAGGGTCGAAGCGCTTGCGAACACCGCGTGGCGACCGCGCCGCAACGCCGCTTCGGCGAGCGTTACCATTTCGATCATGCGCTCATAGGCTTCCTGCGCGCTGTCGCCGAAGGTGAAGATCCCGTGCTTGTGGAGAATGAGGCCATGGGCGGCGGTGTTCGCTTCGTAAATTTCGGCGGCATTCTTGGCGAGCGCAAAGCCCGGCATGATATAGGGCACAATGCCCATGCGGCTGTCATAAACCTCTGCCGCGCGCGCCTCGCCGTCCGGCTGGTCGATCAGGCTGAGGACCGCGGTGGAATGGGTATGATCGACAAACTTGTGGGGCACGAACGCGTGCAGCAAGGTCTCGACGGAGGGATTGGGCGCCATCGGATCGATGAGATTGGCGCGCTGCACGCGAACCATATCCTCATCAGACAGCGCCTCGCGCGCCCGCAGCTCCCGCAACTCCGCAAGCCGCACCGCCGGCAGGCCGGCGGGCCCGATGGTCGCCATGTCGGCGCCCGAGCCTTTGACGCAAAGCACCTCGACCTCGCGCCCCATGAGATCGCCCGTGCGTGTCTTGACTGAGGTGTTGCCCCCGCCATGGAGCACCAGCCGCGGATCGGCGCCGAGCAACCGGGTCGTATAAACCCGCAGCGCAAGATCGCGCGATACGCCGGCCTCGCCGTAGCGCACCACCATAGCCTCGGCGTCGGCCTTCACGAAGCGGCTTTGCATCAACGTTCTCCACGCGGCTCGTGCAGCGATATGCCCACGTTTCGCGCGGGCGGCAAGGACGACGTAGGGTGGGTTTCGCTTCCGCTCAACCCACCCTACGCTTGCGGCATCAAATGGTGTAGCGTCGGCTGGATGCGACGGAGGCAGATTATGAAAACGCGTGCCCTGTTTTCATTGATTGCGATCGTCCTTGCAGTCAGCGGCGTCAACCAGGCATCCGCCCAAGTCTATCCGTCCCGTCCCATCACCATGGTGGTGCCCCTCGCAGCCGGTGGGCCGCTCGATACAATTGCGCGTATCCTGGCCGAACCGATGCGGATTTCTCTCGGGCAACCCGTCATCGTTGAGAACGTCACCGGCGCGGCAGGGACGATCGGGACCGGCCGCGTCGCCCGGGCGACGCCGGACGGCTATACATTCGGCATGGGTTTCCTGGGCACCCTTGTGCTCAACGGCGCGATCTATTCGCTGCCCTATGATGTGGTGAAGGACCTCGATCCGATCGCGCTGATCTCCAGCAATCCGCACCTGATCGTCGCCAACGTTGCCCTGCCGGCAAAAAACCTCCGCGAGTTCATCGCCTGGCTGAAGCTCAATCCGGACAAGGCATCCGCCGGCACCGCCGGCGCTGGCACCACCACTCATCTCGGCGGCCTCCTATTCCAGCAGTCCGCGGGGGTTCGATTTCAGCTGGTGCCCTATCGCGGCGCTGCGCCGGCCCTGCAGGATGTCATGGCGGGTCAAATCGATCTCATGGTCGACGTGGCGTCGAATTCGCTGCCCTATCTGCAGGGCGGCAAGATCAAGGCCTACGCGGTCACGGCCCCTGCGCGCCTCGCTTCGGCGCCGCAAATCCCCACCGTGGACGAAGCCGGACTGCCGGGATTTCACATGTCGACCTGGTATGGGTTGTTCGGCCCAAAGGGGATGCCGAGGGACGTGCTCGCCAAGCTCAACGCCGCAACGGTCAGCGCGCTTGCGGACGGCGCCGTCGGCCGGCGGCTCGCCGATCTCGGGTTGGAGATTCCACCGCGCGATCAGCAAACGCCACAGGCGCTTGCGACGCTTCAGCGCGCCGAGATCGAGAAGTGGTGGCCAATCATCAAGGCGGCCAATATCAAGCCGGAATAACCGCGACATGGAGCGTAGTCCGTAGGGCGCAATAAGCGTAGCGCATTGCGCCGTTCTGCTGCGAAAGGCGGGCGACGTCGCAACAGGGCGACTTCGGCGAGCGTGTTTAAGGTGAAGGGGCGCAATGCGCTGAGTTTATCATCGGGCCGGCCAAAGGCCGGACCCGGTGGCTTATTGCGCCCTACGGACCTACACACTCGCAGAGGATTGCGCGCATGGACCCCGACTTCATTCGCGAACTGTTCGCGCCGTTTCGTCCCGTGGCCGTAAAACGGATGTTCGGCGGCATCGGCATTTATGCCGAGGGTCTGATGTTTGCGCTCGTTTTCGACGGCGTGATTTATCTCAGAGTGGATGAAACCAGCATTCCAGGTTTCGAGCGCGAAGGCAGCGCGCCGTTCGTTTATCCGCTTGCTAAAAACCATCCCGGCCGGCCGTCGCGGCATTTTTGGCGGCTGCCCGAGCGGCTCTACGACGATCCCGATGAACTCGCCGCGTGGGCCGGCCGTGCGCTTGCCATCGCGGAACAACGCAAGGGCTCGCCTCGCGGGCGAGCGAAGAAAAAGCCAACGTCAAAAAAACGCACGCGCGATTGACCAAGCTCGACCAGAGCCGTAGGGCGCAATAAGCGTAGCGCATTGCCCCGTCATGTGCGAAAGGCGGGCAGCGTCTCGGCATGCGACTCGTCGAGCGGGTTTGAGATGCGGCGCAATGCGCTACGCTTATTGCGCCCTACGGCCGTGATCGAGCCGCGCTCACCCACGCGCGCGGTGGCCGCCATGTGCGACGGGACGCGGCCCACCAAATCAGGTGAGCGACGCATGGGACGCCGTGATGGGAGCAATCCATCTCCTATCACGTCAATCTCGCGGGGCTGCTTGAAGATGAAGGTATACACCTGCCTAGATCGACGGCAGAATGAATTCAGAGTCATCGTTCCGAATGACTCGTAGTGGGGGAGATGCCAGCATGTGTAAACTGTGCGATCGAGGGAGTCTGCAGAACCATTACTTCGCTTCGCGACGTGATTTTCTGAAAGGTACCGCGGCGATCGGGGCGACGACAGCAGGGCTCAGCCTGTTCGCGGCGCGCCCTGCTAGCGCCGACGATGACGACGCGCCCGAGGCCACAGGCAGGCCGGGCCGCCGCTACGTCATTCGCGGCGGTTCCGTGATGTCGATGGACCCCAAGGTCGGCGACTTCGTCCAGGCGGACGTGCTGGTCGAGGGCAAGAAGATCCTCGCTGTCGGCTCGAACTTGGGCGCAGGCGACGCCGGGGTGATCGACGCCCACGGGCGCATCGTCATGCCCGGCTTCATCGATACGCACCATCACCAGTTCGAGACCGTGCTGCGCAGCTTCCTCGCCGATGGGGTGCTGATCAACGACGGATCGGGCACGCCGAGCGGCAGCATCACCTACTACGAATACGTCCTGCTCAAGTTCGCGACCGTCTACCGTCCGCAGGACGTCTACATCAACGAGCTGTTCGGAGGGCTCTCCCAGCTCGACGACGGCGTCACCACGGTGCACGACGTCTCGCAGATCCACCACACGCCACAGCACTCCGACGCGGCCGTCCAGGCGCTGTTCGATACGGGACGCCGCGCGGCGTTCGGCTATTTCGAGGGCGCCGGCGAGGGCGTTACCGTTAACACTCCCGGATATGCCTATCCGCAGGACGCCTTCCGGCTCGTGAAGAAGTGGTTTTCTTCGTCCGACCAACTCGTCCACATGATCATGGGCGGCGAGGTCTACCTGGGAGCCCCGGTCTACACTCAGTCCTGGCAGATCGGCCGCCAGCTTGGTCTTCAGATTGCAGCGCACATCCTCTCGCCGTTCGGAATCCGCCCGATCCTGGACACGCTCGCCCAGGGCAAGGGCGGGACCGGCGGCAACATCGGGCTCGGGCCCGACAACCTGTTCATCCACATGACCGGGATGTCCGACCCGGGCTGGCAGGGCGTCAAGAATGCCGGCGCCCAGGTCTCGCTCGCGGTTCCGATCGAAATGAACATGCGCCACGGCATGCCGCCCATCCTGAAGATGCAGAGCCTCGGCATGGAACCGTCCCTGAGCGTCGACGTGGAGGTCACCCTGACGGCGGACTTCTTCACCCAAATGCGCTCGATGATGAACATGCAGCGCGTGCTCGTGAACCAGATGATCCTCGATCAGGGGCTTCCGCCGAACCCCGTCGATTGGGGACTTCCCCCGGCCGCAGCAGCCAACCCGTGGCCGACGCCGCCGGCCGGCCTCACTCCCGGCAAGGAGGCCGACATCATCATCCTCGACGCCACCCGCATCAACGTGGCGCCGCTCAATCAGGTGCCGGGGGCGGTCGTATCATTGATGGATCGCACCAATGTGGAGACCGTGATCGTCGCCGGCAAAGTGCGCAAGTGGAAGGGGCGGCTGCTCGACGTCGATCTGCATGCGCTGCGCCGCCAGCTTGAGGCTTCGCGCGACTTCGTCTTCAACGCGGCGGGCATTCCGCAGGACCTGTTCCGCAGCAATTGACGCGGTTTGGGTGTCAGCAGGATGTGTGGGGCGGCTCCGGCCGCCCCGCGCTACGTCCGATTGTGAGCACCGCCCGGCAGGAGCTAAGAAGATTTTGGCGACGCTGCGGGTTTCTGCATAGACTCGCTGCTGCTGTCGTAAGGTTTTACTTGACATAGTGTAGGAATTACCTTACACTCTCCGCAATGATCCGGTCGTTCCGCTCTAAAGCCTTGCGACGATTTGCGGAGACCGGCGACGGCTCAAAATTGAGCGTTCCAAATGTCGGTCGCGTCCGCCGCATTTTGCGAGCACTCAACGAAGCCAAAAAACCGGAAGAGATGAATCTTCCCGGCTATCGATTTCATAGGCTTCTTGGCCGCAGCAAGGGCCGGTACGCTGTCGATGCCAGCGGCAACTGGCGGATCACATTCGGTTGGGGCGGCGAATACGCGATCGACATTGATTTGGAGGATTATCACTGATGACCAAGAACCCGCTTTTGCGCGGATTGCCGCCTGTGCATCCGGGCGAGCTGTTGCGCGAAGACGTGCTCCCGGCGCTCGGCAGGCCGAAGGCAGAGATCGCACGTCTGCTTGGCGTGTCGCGTCAGACGCTCTACGATATCCTCGCCGAGAAACAGCCGATTACGCCAGCGATGGCGCTGCGCATCGGCAAACTCTGCGGCAATGGTCCTGATTTGTGGATCAATATGCAGCGCGCCTTTGATCTCGACGTGGCCGAAAAGGAACTGGCGCGCGAGATCGAGAAAATTCCCACGCTGACGGCTGCGTAAAGGGCATTCGCCTGCCTCTATTCACGCTCCGGAAAGCTCCCCGCGAGCGCCTCGCGCGTCGCCGCCGTCACGCCGCGCTCGGTGATGAGGCCGGTGACGAGACGTGCCGGGGTCACGTCGAAGGCGTAGTTGGCGACCGGCGAGCCGTCGGGCACGACCGCCACGGTCTCGATCCGGCCGTCGGCGGTGCGGCCCGTCATGGTGGCGACCTCCTCTGACCCGCGCTGTTCGATCGGTATCTCGGCGATGCCGTCACTGAGCGTAAAGTCGATGGTGGACGACGGCACCGCGGCATAGAACGGCAGGCCGTTGTCCCGCGCCGCCAGCGCCTTGAGGTAGGTGCCGATCTTGTTGCAGACGTCGCCTTGCGCGGTGACGCGGTCGGCGCCGGTGATGACGAGATCGACGAGGCCGTGCTGCATCAGATGGCCGCCGGTGTTGTCCGCGATGACCGCGTGGGGAACGCCCTGGTGGCCAAGCTCCCACGCGGTCAGCGAAGCGCCCTGATTGCGCGGCCGGGTTTCATCGACCCAGACGTGAACGGCTAAGCCCTTGTGGTGGGCCTTGTAGATTGGCGCCAGCGCGGTGCCCCAGTCGACGGTGGCGAGCCAACCCGCATTGCAGTGGGTGAGGACGTTCACCGGCGCCCCCGGTGCCTTGGTGGCGGCCGCGCGCTCGATCACGGCAAGGCCGTGGCGGCCGATCGCCTCGTTGTTGGCGATGTCCTCCTGGCAGATCTCAGCGGCGCGTGCATAAGCGGCGGCGACGCGCTCGCTGCGCGGCTGGTTGCGCACCGCCGCCATGACCTCATCGAGGCCCCATTTCAGGTTGACCGCCGTGGGTCGCGTGGCGAGGAGCATCCCATAGGCCTGCTCCAATGCGGCGTCGGACGGGTCCGCACGTAACGCGAGACATAGCCCATAGGCTGCGACCGCGCCGATCAGCGGCGCACCGCGGGTTTGCATTGCGCAGATCGCATGGACGGCGTCGCCGAGAGCCGTGAGCCGAACGGTACGCATCGCATGCGGCAGCTTCGTCTGATCGATGATGCCGACGGACCAGCCATCGGGCTCGATCCACACGCTGCACATCCACTTACCGTCGATCAACATTGCGATTCCCGGAGATCCGGCCGGACAAGCCAGAGGCACGGCACCATGTTACCCACCCTTGCTTCGGCCCCCACCCTTCCCTCCCCCGCAAGCGGGGGAGGGAAGGGTGGGGCCTTGTTTGGAACCAATGAACCGATCGTGACCAGCCCCAGCCATTAAGGACTTGTTAAAACGCGTGATTTCCCAGAACGCTTAAGCTACGCTTGGCGCCCCTTTTGAATTGTTGCGGCTCCACATGGACGCTCAAGACGGTTCAACAGACGTCGTCCAGGTTGAAGCATCACGCCGCCGCGAGAGCAAGGTCGTGACGGGCGGGCGGGTGCGCTCGATCGACTACGAGGCGATCATCGAAGACACAGTGGCCGGCTTCGTCGGCAGTACCCCTGATCAGCGCCGCAAGATTTATGCGCATGCCCGCAGCGTGGTCTTGCATCGCCTGTGGCTCCTGCGGCTGCCGGAACCGATCGTCGAGTTCGAAAAGCTCGCCCTTGACCTCGCCATCGGCAAGATCGAGCGACGGTGGGGCGCCCAGGACATTACCGAAAAATTCGCTGCCCAAAAATTGGCTGCCGAGAAGGCGATCCCGTTCAATGGGCCAGAACCCCCGATCGAGCGGTCGGCGACCGCGATCATGTCCATCGCCGGGACGATGTTGGGCCGCCTGGCGAGTCCGATCGGCATTGCGGTAGCGCTGCCGGCCATCGCAGCAACGATTTTCTTCGGCCTTGATATGCACCGCAACGTCGCCTACAGGGGTTTCGTTGGCGACGTCGTTGAACGCTGGCTTCGGAATCCCGGTGGTGAGCCTGGTGTGACGGTCCGCGTCGCCGATGTCTCAGCTGACCGCGGTTCCACTTGGGCTGCCCCAATTCTTGCCGCGCCGGCGGCCGAACCTCGGGCGGCGGCGACAACGATGATGACGGCAGCGTGCGGCCGCGGATCGTCGACGTCCGAACGCGCCTGCGCGCGCAACGTCTCAAGCCGCGGCCTCGCAGCGGAGGCACCGAAGACGGAACATGAGCCGCTTTGGCTCGAGAGCTTTACGGCTTTCAGCGACATGACTTTCAGCGACATGACTTGGGGCTCGGGGCCTGCGAACGCGCTCAACGGCCCCGCGGTGGCCGCGGAAGATTTCGCGGTCGGCAGTGCGACGCCATATGTTGCGCCGGCCGCCGATGCGGCGCTCATGCCGGCGGATGCGGCGCCGCAGACCGCTGCACCGCAAGCGCCCCGACCCCCCGTGAAGCCGGTCAACGCCAAGATCGTGGCGCTCATCGCGAGCGGCAACCAGGCCACTCTAAAGGGCGATCTCGACGGTGCGGTGCGCGATTTCAGTGAGGCGATCCGCATCGATCCGAAATATCCGGACACCTATTTGGAGCGTGGCCAAACGTTCTTCAAACTTGGCGAGACCGAGCGATCGATCGCGGACTATTCTGCGGCGCTCGCGCGCGACCCGCGGCACGGCGCGGCGCTCCGCGCACGCGGGATGGCGCATCTCTACCTCGGCAAGACCGATCTGGCGCTCGTCGATCTCTCGAAGGCGATCGAGCTTGGCGAGCATGATCCGCAGATGCTGGCCCCGATTGAATTGTTCTATGCGCGCCGCAGCCGCGGCTCGATTTACGAGTCCAAGCAACAATATGACCTGGAGATCGCGGACTGCACCGCTCTCATCGAATCGTACGCGCACGACCCCATGCTGGTGGAGGCCATCGCTGCCAATTACGGCACCGCCGGAGCCGCCAACATCCTGGCCAGGGTCTATCGCCAGCGAGCAAGCGCTTTAGCAAGACGATCGAGCGTGGAGCGCGCGGTGGCGGACCTCACGCAGGCGATTCCTTTGAGTTCGGACCGCGGCTATGCGGCGCTGATTGACCGCTCCAAGCTGCATGAAGGGCTTGGTCGCCACGATCTGGCCGCAGCCGATGCGCGCGCGGCGCTCAACATCCGGCCGGGCAGCGAAGAGGCGCGGCTCGCACTTAGCCGCCTCAGCGCCCTCTCCAATCCGGCTCCGCCCAGGGGATTGTGACGCCGCAGGCGCCTGGGCGTTCTGCTCCCTCTCCCCGCTTGCCATAAGGGCGTTTACGCCCGTCTTCGACGGGCTATGGAGAGGGTCGGGGTGAGGGGGCCTCTCCACAAGGACGGACTCGCTGAGGGTGAAGGTGCCGGCGAAAAGCGCCGCTCAGACCGCGCCAATAAATTCAAGCAATGTTTGAACCTCTGCGCCGGATTGGCTGACTATTTGTTCAGGTGGTCCCGCTAAATCCCCATTCTCACTGCGA
>WNFD01012473.1_pt1 | contig 14892 bp, 17 predicted proteins | sample 5400491 | NCBI WGS metagenome assembly WNFD01 (sample SAMN13153343, study PRJNA577476) | soil metagenome | isolation source: 120 cm saprolite under Douglas fir tree site 2 hole 2 replicate 2 | place: USA:California | collected 2015-04-18
CGAAGGAAGCGGCCATCGCCGTCCTGGATCGGCCCGCCACGCTGGAGGAGCGTGGAGACCTTCTGGAGACCCAGACCCTGGCTGAAAACTCCCGAAGGAAATCAACCGGAAAGGAAGCGTCCCCACAGAGATTCGAACTGTACCGAGCCAGCTAATCACAACCCCGCGACGACGCACGCCAAAGCCGAATTCGCGAGGGAATCCGAGGGCGCGGACCGTCAAGAACGACTCGACAGACGTTGACGGGCTCCGTCTGGACTTGGCCCTGTCGGAGGAGAGATAGGGGAGAGAAAGTCGAGCCAGCCGTGCCGAGAGCGCTCTCGCCTCCGGGACGCACGTCGGGCCGGGCGAAAGGCCCCGCGGGAGTTCCTTCACGGCAAGTACTCCCGACGTTCTCCCCCGACCCGCGGTCGAGCGTGGCGAGCTGGTCCCGCTGTTGGCGAGATTTCAGCCCCCGCCGTACAACTTTCATCTCGCCTATCCTCCGAACCGCTACGTGAGCAACCGCCTCGCGTGTTCATCGACTGGGCCGCTGAGCTCTTCGCAAGACTGGCGTAGCTCTTGCTGCCAATCTTCAGCGCGGGCAGGGCATGTCTGCCCTGACCCAAGCTTCCAACGCCTCGACGAATTGCGCGTGGTTCAGCGGCGGCGTCGTGCGGGCGGCGCCTGGATCCCACGCCCACAACACGAGCGGATCCACCTTCATGTGCTCGATGACTTCCTCACCGGTGCGACGGCCGCCGTTCCGCTCCGGATCCTTCATCTGCTCGCAGATCTCCGCCTTGGTCTTGCCTTCCCACAACATGGAGAGAGGCGCGAGGCGCCAGGTGGTCACGCCCGGCACGAATCCGTCCGCGGTGTTCGTCGCCTGGTGGCAAGTCTGACAGGGCTGCGTGGGCGCGCCGTGGTCATCCTTTCCGCGGACGACGAAAGGCCGATGGACGATCTTCTCGTCCGTCTGCCGGGGAGATTCGTCCTGATGGCAGTTGATGCATCTCGGATGCATCACGACGCTGGCGATGGGCTCGAACAGTCCGGTCTCCGGCGGGGTGGGCTCCGCGGCTTCGCCGCGGCTGCAGCCCGCGAGAGGAAGGACGACGACGAACAGCGCGACGACGCGCATGGTGCCTCCTCAAGCCGGACGAAGCTGCTTCTCCAGCGGCAGCTTGCGAATTCGCTTCCCCGTCGCCGCGAAGACCGCATTGGCCACGGCCGGGGCCGTCACCGCCGTACCCGGCTCCCCGATCCCGCCGGGCGCCTCGAGATTGCGCACCAGGTGGACGGCAATGGCCGGCGCCTCGTTGATCCGCAGCACGCGGACGTCGTGGAAGTTGGACTGCTGGATCCGGCCCTTCTCCAGCGTCACCTCTCCCCAGAGGGCGCCGCCGATGCCGAAGATGATCCCGCCCTCGATCTGCGCCTTGACCGTGTCGGGGTTCACCACCGTGCCGCAGTCCACCGCGCAAACGACGCGATGCACGCGGACCTCGCCCGCTTTGGACACCGAGGCTTCGGCGATCGCGGCGAGATAGCTGCCCCACCCGCTGTAGAGGACGGATACGCCGCGGCCGCGGCCTTCCGGCAGTGGTCGGCCCCAACCGGCCTCGCGCGCCGCGACGTCGAGGACCGCCTTGGCCCGCGCTGACTTGCCCAGCAGCGCGCGGCGATAGGCGACCGGATCCTGTTTCGCGGCCGCGGCCAGCTCGTCGATGAAGCTCTCGATCACGAAAGTGTTGTGCGTCACTCCCACTCCGCGCCAGAACCCGGTGTTGAGAGCTGGCTCCTCGTGGCGCACGTACTCGACCCGAATCGCCGGGATGTCGTAGAGCAGATCCACCGCTCCGTCGACGGCATCCGGGTCGATGCCGTTCGTGACGGCGGGCGGTGCCCAGCGTCCCATGATCGACGGGCCGACCAGGCGGTGGGTCCAGGCGGTCGGCATGCCGCGCGCGTCCACGGCAGCCGCGATGCGGTCGTAGTAATAGGGCCGGACCACGTCATGCCGGATGTCTTCCTCGCGGGTCCAGATCACCTTGACGGGGCCCTGCACTTGCTGGCCGATGCGCACGGCCTGCGGGACGTAGTCGACCTCCAGACGCCGGCCGAACGCCCCGCCCAGGTAGAAGTTGTGCACGACCACTTTCTCCAGGGGGAGGCCGGTGACCTTGGCGGCCGCGGCCTGGACGCGAGAGAGGACCTGCGAACCGGTCCACACCTCGCACCGGTCGGGCCGCACGTGCACGGTGCAGTTGATGGGCTCCAGCGCGGCATGCGCGAGGAATGGGGCCTCGTACACTGACTCGATCTTCCGGGAGGCGCCCGCGATGATCCCGGGCGCATCGCCCTCGTTGCGGGCCACCACGCCTGGCGTCTCCGCGGCCGCCGCGAGGCCCCTAACGACGTCGGCTGTGGCGATCGTTCCGTTCGGCCCGTCCTCCCAGCGCAACGTAAGCGCCTTCAAACCCCGTTTCGCTGCCCACATGTTGTCTGCCACCACCGCGACCGCGTCGTCGAGACGGACGATCTGGCGCACTCCCGGGATCGCTTTCGCCTTGCTGTCGTCGACGAACGCCAGCTTGCCGCCCACCACGGGGCTCGCGGCCACCGTGGCGATGTTCATCCCCGGGAGCCGGACGTCGATCCCGAACTGCGCCGTGCCATTCACCTTCGCGGGCGTGTCGAGCCGCTTGGCGGGCGTCCCGATCAGCTTGAACTCCCGGGGATCCTTGAGCACGACCTGGGCCGGCACCGGCAAGGTCGCCGCCTTGTCGGCGAGGGCGCCGTAGCGAAGGGTGCGACCGGTGGGAGTGTGCGTCACCACTCCCTTCTCCGCCCGGCACGACGCGGCATCGACGCTCCACGTCTGCGCCGCGGCCGCCACCAGCATGCTCCGCGCGGCGGCGCCTGCCCGTCGCAGCGGCTCGTAGAGGAACCTCACGGAACACGACGCGCCAGTGACCTGGAAGCCAAACACCGGAACGCTGTACAGCTTGTCGTCCGGAGGCGCGTGCTCGAGGTGGACCTGATCCAGTCCGACTTCCAGCTCTTCGGCCAGCAGCATGGGCATCGATGTGTACGTGCCCTGTCCCATTTCGACCTGGTTCATGATCAGCGTGATCCGGCCGTCCCTGCCGATGCGGATGAACGCGTTCGGCGCGAAGACCGCCGGCGCTGCCTTGGCGGCCGCGGCAAGAATCCGCGGACCCGAGGGGCGATGCCATCCCACCAGAAACCCACCGCCCGCGGCGGCACCGACGAAGAGCAGCTGGCGACGCGATAGGTCCATGGTTCAGCCTTCTCTCTCGGCAGTGGTCTGTTTCCGGGCCGCCTGCTTGATGGCCTCGCGGATGCGTGGATAGGTTCCGCAGCGGCAGATGTTCCCGGACATCCCCTGGTCGATGTCAGCGTCCGTGGGCGAGGGGATCTTCGCCAGCAACGCTGCCGCCGCCATGATCTGACCGGACTGGCAGTAGCCGCACTGTACGACTTCGAGGTCGAGCCAGGACTGCTGGACCTTCTTGCCGATCGGCGTCGCGCCGATGGCCTCGATGGTGGTGATCGCGTGCCCGACCGCGGCGCTCACCGGCGTCACGCACGATCGCCTCGGGATACCGTCCAGATGCACCGTGCAGGCCCCGCAGAGCGCTACGCCGCAGCCGAACTTCGTCCCGTTCATGCCGAGCAGGTCGCGCAGGACCCACAGAAGCGGCATGTCCGACGGCGCGTCGACCTTGTGCGACTTGCCGTTGATCCTCAGCGTGACCATGAGTCGCCTCCGAAGTGCACTCGAGGAAAAGCAACGCGCGGGCCAGCCTTCGTTGCCTCGGTGGCCTGGCAAATTGCTAGTTCCCGATCAGCAATCGCCCGGCATTTGCCGGCGGGCGAATGACTGGCCCCCACCCGAACGTCACCGCCTTGGTCGAGACTGAGCTGGCCTTCCTTGAACGGCGTTTGCGGCGGTCCGGATCACGTCGATCACGAAGGCGGGCTTCGAGAGCATGGGCACGTGGCTGCTGTCGGTCTCATGGATGCTGGCGCCCATCCGCTTCGCGACGAAGCGCTGCAGCTCGGGATGAACGGTGTGGTCGTTCTTGCCCACGATGTACCAGGTCGGCTTCGACCTCCAGGCGGTGCCTTCCATCTTCTGGTTGAACAGATCGACGGTCGGCACACCTTGGGTTGCCCAGACGACCTTCTGCTCCTGCTCGGAGAGATCTCCCGCGAAGTACTGGACGCCGTCCCGGCGCATCCACACGCGCCCGTCCGCGACTTCGATGTGGGCGAAGATGTCCGTCCTGGGGAACTTGTCCTGCTGGCTCTGCGACGTTTCGTCCTCGTCCGGAGCGAGCGCGGCGATGTAGACGAGCCCGGCAACGCGGTCGTCGGTTCCAGCGGCCGTGATGACGGTTCCGCCGTACGAGTGGCCGACCAGGATGGCCGGGCTGCTGACCCGTCCAAGCGCTCGGATGACGGCGACGACGTCGCCTTTGAGCGTGTCGAGGCTGTTCTGGGCGGACACCACCTCGTGCCCCTCCGCCTGAAGCGCCGGGATGACCTTGTTGAAGCACGAGCCGTCGGCCCAGAGCCCGTGGGCGAACACGATGCTGGGTTTGGTCTGCACGGACATTCGTCTGCTCCTTTATGAGGTGAGAACGATGGTCACTCGCATCGCTTGATCCATTCGCGGATGTAGGTCGGACAATGGAGCAACTCGATGCCTTGCCGCTCGCGTGCCAGCAGAAAGCGGATGACGTCCGCGCCCACGACGGTGACCTCCTCGAGATCGAGGGCGGCGCGGGGACCGCAGAGATCCAGTGGCTCTGAAATCTCCCCGAGGTGCTCGGCCTTCGCGGCTCCGATCATCCGGACGATCCATCGTCCGCCGTCCCCGCTGCGCTCGAGCCTGAACGTCATCCACCATCTCCCGCCGTCAGTTGCGGGAGGAGCAATCCGCGAGCCAGCGCTTGCGGAGGGTGCGTGGGGACTTGCTCGCCGCTGGCTCAGCAATTGCTCGGCCTTTGCACGGCGGATAGAACGGCGGCCATGGGTGATCGAGATGAAGCACGCAGGTTGCTCGACTACCTTCCCGTGCTCTCCTGGCGCGGGTTGCCCGACGGCTCGAAGGACTTCTTCAACCATCGCTGGCACGAGTACACCGGCCTTTCTCCCGAGCAGGCGCACGGTTCGGGCTGGCAGGTCACTGTCCATCCCGACGACCTGCCGGCGGTGGCGAAGAAGTGGCTGGAGGTCGTCTCCTCAGGCCAGCCGGGCGAGGTCGAAGCGCGCCTGCGGCGATTCGACGGGAGCTACCGCTGCTTCCTATGCCGCGCTGCGCCAGTGCGGGACGAGCAGGGCAGCATCGTCGCCTGGTTCGGTACCGACACCGACATCGAAGATCGCAAGAACGCGGAAGACGAGGCGAAGCGCATCCTCGACGCGATTCCCCAGACGATCGTCGTTCTCGATCCGGAGGGGAAGACCGTCAGCGCGAATCGCGCATCGCTCGAGTACCACGGCCTCACGCCGGAGCAGATCGCGGGCACAGATGCGCGCAAGCTAATCTTTCACGCCGACGACGTCGAGAGGCTGAAGGAAGAGCGGGCGCTGGCGCTCGCACGCGGCGTTCCTTTCAGCCTGGAGTGGCGGGCCCGGCGCCATGATGGGCAATACCGCTGGTACCTCATTCACTACAACCCGCTTCGGGACGAGCAGGGTCGCGTCCTGCGCTGGTACGCGTCGGGGACGGACATAGAGGATCGGCGCCGGGCGGAGGACAAGCTCCGTCAAGAGGAGCAGGAGCTGCGGCAACTCATCGATTTCCTTCCCGAGCACGTCGTCGTCCTGGATAAGGAGGGCAGACTGCTCCACGCCAATAAGACGATGCTCGATTACTCGGGCTACACCCTCGAAGAAATGAAGGGCGGAGGGGACGCGGCGCGGATCAAGAGAGACGTGCACCCCGATGATCTAGACAGGGTTCATAGCGAGCGAGCGGCTGGTCTATCGAAGGCCGTCCCATTCGAAATGGAAAAGAGGCTGTTGAACAAGAACGGCCAATTCCGCTGGTTCTTGTTTCGCTACAGGCCCGTATTCGATCGCGACGGCAGCGTCGTCCGCTGGTTCGCCTCGGCAACCGACATAGAGGAGCGGAAGCAGGCGGAAGACCGAGTGCGCAACGAGGCCGTCGCGCTGCGAGAGGACATCGTCCGGTCCTCGATGTTCGAGGAGATCGTCGGATCGTCAGCGGCGTTGCGTGCGATCTTGGCGCAGGTCTCACGTGTGGCGCCAACCGACTCCACGGTGCTCATCCGAGGCGAGACGGGGACCGGCAAGGAGCTGATCGCGCGCGCGATCCACAATCGGTCGAAACGCGCGAACCGCGCTTTCATTCGAGTCAACTGTGCCGCCATCCCATCCTCCCTGATCACCTCCGAACTGTTCGGCCACGAAAAGGGCGCTTTCACGGGCGCTCTACAGCGACGGCTTGGGCGGTTCGAATCGGCCGATGGCGGCACGATCTTCCTGGACGAAGTCGGAGAGCTTCCGCCCGAGATGCAAAGCGCCCTGCTTCGAGTCCTCCAGGAGCGGGAATTCGAACGAGTTGGGGGAAGCCGGCCGATCCACGTCGATGTGCGCGTGCTGGCGGCGACGAACCGCGACCTCGACGCGGCATTGGAAGAGGGAAGCTTTCGCAAGGACCTGTTCTACCGCCTCAATGTCTTTCCGATCGACCTCCCGCCGCTCCGTGAACGTGCCGACGACATCCGACTGCTGGTCGAGTACCTGGTGCGCCGCTACGCGCAGTTGGCCGGCAAGAGGATCAAGCAGATTGAAGGAAGGACGCTCGAGCTCCGACGGCGACGTCTTCTCCATCGATGAGGCTTGGCTGAAGCGGAATGCAGATGCCAAAGATGCCGGCGTGGGCGAGCGGAAAAAGATCGAGGCGGCGCTGGCGGCAACCAAGGGCCGGGTATCCGGGCCCCACGGAGCGGCGACGATACTCGGCATTCCGCGCCAGACGCTGGAGTCCCGGATCCGCGCGCTCCACATCAACAAGCACCAGTTCAAGTCGTTCTAGCGGCTCAGCAAATGCCGAGCATTTGCACGCCTGCGCGGGCAATCGCTGGCCTGCACCGCTGCGTGCGGCAATGGCTCGCGGATTGCTCGGCAACTGCGCATGCCGATGATCGATCTCTACGCCGTCGCCGATCTCTTTCCTGCCCATGCGGACCGTCAACTCGCGGAAGAGCTGACCCTCGCATTGCTGAAGGCGGAGGGCGTCGAGAAGCCCGGGCCGACGCACTTGAACAACACGGGTGCGTACATCCATCGGATGCCGCCGAGCGCGGTGAACACCGCCGCGGCCGGTGCCGCCCGAACCGTCCGCGTGCAGGTGCTGACGCCGCCCGGCGTGCTCCAGCGCGCGGGGCAGAAGCAGCTCGTCGCCGAGATCACCCGGATCGTCTCGAAGGTCTCCGGCGATCCGACGCAGGCGGGCCGCACCTGGGTGCTGCTTACCGAAGCGGCCGAGGGCGGCTGGGGCCTCGCCGGCACCGCGTTCGGGAAGGAGGAGTTCGCCGCGCTGGCCGCGCGCGCAAAAGCCAAGCCGTGACCCTCGGACTCCTTCCCGGCGCCGGGGGCACGCAAAGGCTGCCACGCACCATCGGAACGCGAGCCGCGCGCGCTCATGCACATCCTCATTGCAAGGAGAGCGAATCATGACTGATTCAGCGGCGCACGTGCGGGTCATCGAGGAAACGTCTGCGTACTGGAGGGTTCTGTTCGAAAATCCGCCTTTCAACATTGTAGACGCCACCATATTCGAAGGTCTCCAGGATCTGCTCGCTCGGATGGACACCAGCCCGAGCCCGCGGGTCGTAGTATTCGAAAGCGCGAATCCTGAGTTCTACCTTGCCCACTTTGACTTGACCGGCAAGATAGGAAACATCATGACAGCTGTCGGGGCTTCCGGCCTCCCGGTCCTGATGGATACGTTCGTGCGTCTCACCAAGTCCCCGGTGGTCAGCATCGCGAAGATCCGAGGCTGCCTCCGGGGCGTGAGCAGCGAGTTCGTCCTCGCCTGCGACATGCGCTTCGCGTCGCGCGAGAACACGCGACTTGGCCAGCCCGAAGTCGGGGTCGGACTGCATCCCGGCGGCGGCGGTACCGAGCGCCTCCCCCATCTGGTCGGCCGCGGTCGCGCGCTGGAAATCGTTCTCGGAGCGAACGACTTCGATGGTGACACCGCGGAACGATACGGATACGTCAACCGGGCACTTCCAGACGCCGAGCTGGACGGCTTCGTGGACGCGCTCGCGCGCCGGATCGCCTCCTTCGACCGGCGTGCCATCGCGGCAGCGAAGGGTCTCGTCAACCAGGTCTCGTTGCCCCCAACCGATCGGCTCCTGGACGCCTTCACTTCGTTTGGAGCAGCGCTGACGTGGCCCGAAGCCCAGCACCGCATCGGAGGCGTGCTGGAGCGTGGACTGCAGCGTAACGCCAACTTCGAGAAAACCTGGCCCGATATCCTCGGCGATCTCGGCGAGGCAGGAAAAAGAGGCTCGCCGCGATGATAAGCAAGATCGAGATTGAGCGACGCCCTGAACTGGATCGCGAACTTCCCGGCATAGACGCATCCCGAAAGGAACACCGTCATGCCAATGATTGATGTTTACGCCGCCGCAGGCACATTCGCCGATAGGCACGCGTCCAGGTCCTCACTCCCATCAACGTGCTGAACCGCGAAAAGCAACTCGACGTGGTTCGCGAACTGACCGACATCGTTGGCGCCGCAGCTGGTGATCCGACTCTGGTGAACAGAACCTGGATGCTCATCACCGAAGCTGCAGAAGGCGGTTGGGGAATCAATCGTCATGCAAACACGGGCGCGGAAATTGTCGTCGCAGCCCGTGCAGAGTCAGGAAATTCAGGGCGAACTAAAGATTCTTGAAACATTATTCGTCATCTGTCCTGAGGAGAAGTCATGACCAGCCGATTGCAGTGTGAAGTTTTTGTCAGCGCCCAGATTCCCGTGGTCACTAACGACTTTCCGCCCGGCGCGAGCGACATGAAATGGTCACCCATTTCTTCAACGCTCATCTCGGGTAAGCGCGATGCCGTGCTGGTAGATACCGCCATCACGGTCGATCAAAACCAGAAACTTGTCGACTGGATGGCAGCCAGCGGCAAAAATCTGACGACGATCTACGCGACCCATGGCCATGGCGATCATTTCTTCGGCGTAAACACAATTCAGAAGAAATTTCCAAAAGCGCGGTTCGTCGCGACGCGAGAAGTCATCGCTGTCATGCAAAAGCAGGCGTCGGCTCCCGTGGTCAACACATATTGGAAACCACGGTTTCCCGGACAAATCGATTCAACACTCGTGGTCGCGGACGCACTCAAGGGAGGCGTTATCGAACTGGAAGGGGAGCAACTTGTGGGCGTTCCCCTCGGGCATACCGATACGGACAACACGACCTGTCTCCACGCCCCTTCGATCGGGCTGGTCGTTGCCGGCGACGCCGTCTACAACGATGTTCATCTTCATCTGGGCGAGTCGAACGCCGAAACCCGGAACGATTGGATCGCGGCGCTCGACAAGATCGAGTCGCTCAAGCCCGTGGCCGTTATTGCGGGACACAAGAGGCCAGGGGCGCCCGATACGCCGAATAATATCGAAGAAACACGAAAATACATTCGCGACTTCGACAGGATCGCTATCAATACCAAGACCGCGTCGGAGCTGTACAACCAGGTGCTCGCGATTTATCCCGAGCGCGTGAACCCGGCAGTCTTGTGGTTGTCGGCACGGGCAATGAAGCCGGGCACCTGAACCCGGTGGCGTTCAGCCACGCCAGCGCGAAATTCTGGCACGTCACAGTCTGCGCAACGCCGAATGAAAGAGAGGTCAGCTGGACATGGCAAAGGACCTACTTCAGAAAGTCTCTTGCGGTGCGGCGGGTTGGACCGCCGGCACTCGTTTGAGACAGTGCAGGCGACGATCGTTACTGGAGGGCAACTATACGGGCCACAATGCGTATGCGACGTCGTGTTTCTACCTGCCCCTAGACGGAGGACGCGTCAGCCGTCATGCCGAGCTTCTTGAGCAGCGCAATTAGCGTCTCCCGCTCGGCGCGCGTCAAGCCGTCGGCGGCGTCGTCGAGGTCGGCCTTGTGCTTGTCGAAGATGCGCGTGATGAGCGCGCGGCCGCTGCGCGTCAGGGCCACCTTCTTGACGCGCCGATCACCGGCGTCGGCAGAGCGTTCGACGAGGCCGCGCGCGTCGAGCCGGTCGATGGCGGTGGTGATGCTGCCGCTCGTGAGCTGGATGCGCCGGCCGATCTCGTTGACCAGCATCGGCCCCTTGTGCAGCAGCGCCTCGAGGATGGCAAAGTCCGAGAGGCCGATGTCGTGCGCGGCGATGCTGCGCTGCGCGTGCCGCGCCATCGATCGGTACGCCTTCATCAGCACCAGCCACAGATGCGTCCCGGAGCTATCGGCCATCGTCACCTCGTCGCGGCCAGCGCGCGGTCAGCCGGCGAGCAGCTTCTTCCAGTCCTGCGCGCGCGCCCAGGCCTCGAACGGGAGCCACGGCACCTCGGGGAAGTCGCGGCGCAGCGCCGCGCGATCGGCGGAGTAGCCCGTCGTCTCGAACCACTCGTACATTTTGACGCCTTCCTCGCCCATCGCGCCGCGAATCATCGCCATCGGCACCTGGAAGTAGGAGAGTGGACGGCCCGTCACCTTCGACAGGATGGCGACCACCTCTTCGCCGCTGAGCTCGTCGCCGGCGAGGTCAAAGCGCTTGCCGGCGTAGCGCGCGCGGTTCTCCAGCGCCGCGACCACGGCGCCGGCAATGTCGCTGACGGCCACCTGCATCAGGCGGCGCGTCGGCGCCAGCGGCGAACCGTAGACGCCCTGGCGCAGCTGGGCGAGGCCGAAGAACGCGTTCTCCATGAAGTAGACCGGGGCGACGATCGCGGCTTCGATGCCCTGCGCGCGGATGTGCTCCTCGACGGCGAACTTGCTGTCGAAGTGCGGGACGCCGGTGTGGCGGTCGGCGTTGGCGACGGACGAGTAGACGAGGTAGGCGCCGGCGGCGGCCGCGGCGTCGGTGGCGAGGATGCTCTGGCGCGTCTCGGCCTCGGGACCGTGCTCGTAGGGCGTGGCGACGGAGAACATCGCCTCCATGCCGGTGAGCGCGCGGTCGACCGAGGCGCGGTCCTCCAGGTTGCCTTGCGCGAGCTCGACGCCGAGGGCAGCGAGCGCCTGCGCGGCAGGCGAGGCGACGTTGCGCGTGAGGGCGCGAATGCGATGCCCCTTTTTGATGAGCTGCCGGGCGACGGCTCCTCCCTGGGTTCCGGTCGCGCCGGTCACGAGTATGTCGAGTGGCTTGGCCATGAGGGCTCCTGGTATGAACTTGACATCAAGATGCTTGACGTCAAGAAACGGATTCGGTACCGGTGCATCCACATCCATGGTCTCGAAAGCAGCGCATCCGGCGCGGCGGCAACGCACACTTTCGCATACGGAGGAACGACATGAAGACCATGCAGATCGATCGATTCGGCGGCCCCGAGGTGCTCCACGCGGCCGAGACGCCCGAGCCGCACGCCGGCCGCGGCCAGGTGCGCGTGCGCGTGCGCGCGATCGGCGTGAATCTGTTCGACGCCAAGGTTCGCTCCGGCGCCATGGAGGCGGTGTTTCGCACGCCGCTGCCGGCGCTGCTCGGCATCGAGCTCGCCGGCGTGGTCGACGAGGTCGGCGCCGGCGTGACCGAGCTCGCCGCCGGCGACGAGATCTTCGGCTTGTCCGAGGGCGGCGCCTACGCCGAGCTGGCGGTGGCCTCGGTCGTGGCCAAGAAGCCCAAGGGGCTCTCGTGGGAGCTGGCCGCCTCGCTGGCGGTCGCCGGCGAGACCGCCACCCGCGTGCTCGACGCGCTGGCCGTGCAGCGCGGCGAGATGCTGCTGGTCCACGGCGGCGCTGGCGTCGTGGGCAGCGTCGCCGTGCAATTGGCGCGCTTGCGCGGCGCCCGGGTGATCGCCACCGGCAGCGCGGCCAACCAGGCGCTCTTGGCGTCGCTCGGCGCCACGCCGGTGGTGTACGGCGACGGCCTGGTGGCGCGGGTGCGCGCGCTCGGCGCGCCCGTCGACGCCGTCTTCGACGCCGCGGGCAAGGGCGCGCTGCCCGACTCGATCGAGCTGCGCGGCGGCAAGACGCGCATCGTCACCATCGCCGATCCGTCCGCGCACCAGCTGGGGATCCCGTTCTCGGCGGGCACCGCCGCGATGCGCAACGTCGCTGTCTTGCGGACCATGGCCGAGCTGGCGGCGAGCGGCAAGGTGACGGTGGCGGTCGCCGAGGTATTGCCGCTGGCGGAGGCGCCGCGGGCGCATGCGCTCATCGAGAAGAGCCACGCGCCCGGCAAGATCGTGCTCACCGTCTAGCTCGCGACGGTTTTGAAACCGCTTTGCACTCCGCCGCGCAGGGCGATGACAGTGCACCAGGCCATCCGGCTGGCTCGAGCAGCGGCCGCCGCTGCGGGGAGAGAACGGGGAGAGCTGGCACCCCTCCCCAGGAAAACACGAATAATTCCCACTAGAAAGGTGCGTCCCCACAGAGATTCGAAATTTCACCAGGCCCTTCCACGGAACTCGGCGATGACACACGCGAAAGGCCGAATCCTTTGGAAGCTCGCCACCTAAACCTGTCAGATGCAGTCCGTCGCTGGTCGACGCCAATCCGCTCGATTTGACCCGGTCCGGGGCAATAGAGGGGCAACAAAGTTCCTGCATCCGCACGAGGGCGGCGGGCTGTCCATTACGCGTTCCGCTTCCCCTCAACGATGCGGACGTCCAGGTGTCCACCAAGCGCGCGCGCGACCTTCTCGAGAAAGTCCAGCCTCGGGACCACCTTGCCGCTCTCGAGCCGCGCGATGTTCGGTTGCTTTGTGCCGGCGAGCGCGGCGAGCTCGACCTGACTCATCTTCTTTTTCTCACGAAGCCCCTTCACCTTTCGTGCGAGCTGCAGCCGATCGAACTCCGCCCGGAACACGGGATCCCTCGCGCGCTGCTCTATGGTGCGCTGCTGGATCTGGTCCGTCGCGCGGTAGCAGACGCGCTCGGCGACCGACTTCTCGCCCTTGCGCATCACGTGAAGCCGGTGCTCGAGGTGAAGAGCAGGCGCGTGGGCGGAGCGACCTACCAGGTGCCGGTCGAGGTCCGCCAGGACCGCCGCACCGCTCTGGCGATGCGTTGGCTCATCGACTACGCCAAGGAGCGGGGCGAGAAGACGATGGACCAGAAGCTTGCCGCCGAGCTGATGGACGCGGCCAACAACTGCGGCAACGCGGTTAAGAAGCGCGAAGACACGCACAAGATGGCCGAGGCCAACAAGGCGTTCGCGCACTACCGCTGGTAGCCCCGCTAGAACCGCAAGGCGACGCCCAGGCCGCGCCCGCGGCCCCCTGGTCCCAGGACCGGTCCTAGCGCGACCGCGGGCGCGGGCTCGGTGGAAAACGCGGCCCAGTCGACAATCATGCCGACCCCGGATCCGATCGCCCCGAGCACGGGAAAGGTGAGTTGGTAGCAGCCTTCCCTGCAGCCGCTTTGGCTCGTGGTGATACCGAACAGCACCAAGCCGAGACCGATCGGGACGGTGCGCACGGCGAAGCTCAGCAGCGCGTCACGCGAGGACCCGTGGGCGAGATGGATCGCGGGCGGGACCAGCGCGAACGCCGAGGCGGCTAGCACGCCCAACGCCACTCCTCTGCCGCCGCTATCGGTCCCCGCTGTTGCGAGCGCCAGCGTCAGACCGGCGACGGCGCCGTCCGCGATCATGATTTGCCAGCCATACCATCGCGTCGGCGCTGGCTCCTCCTCGGCGCGGGCCAGGGCCGGCACAAGCGCAAGGCTCGCTACCAGGAAAAGGGTCCAGAAACGCGGCATCCGTCATCCCCCCACCGCCTCGACACACCCCGTGAACGAGCGGCCACTCGGGCGCCCGGCCGGTCGTCCGTTTGCTTGACACAGCGCGCGAGCTCGGATGCACACCGCCGACTTTCCGCTCTGAGAACCGAGCTCTTTCTCCTGCGCGGCCAGTGCATGGCACGGCCGCGGGCTGGTCTGCTACGCTCGATCCCGCGAAGGGATGGGAGAGTCGGGGATGCTCGCTATGGCGCAGTCAGGTCATCCCGCCGTTGCCCGAGAGAGCCGCGAGTGCACCGCCGTGCACTTCCGCACCGCGGCGATCCGAGGACATGGCACCCGCGGTGACCGAAGCTGCCGGCGACGATCTGGCCACCGCGAGGCCCCAACGCCCCGCTGGCCCATCGCGCATCCCTTGGGCGGAGCTTCTGCTGCGCGTCTTCCGCGAGGACGTGCTCCTCTGTCCCTGTGGCGGCCGCCGTGTCGTGCTCGCCTTCGTGACCGAGAAGAAGGTCGTGAAGGAGATCCTGGAGCACCTGGGCCTGCCGACCACAGGTCCGCCCGTTGCGCCCGCCCGGATTGCCGCGGCATGCGAAGACCCCCCTTCGCAGGACGACTTACCGGAGCTGCACCAAACGCTGCGCTGACCGCGGCCGGACAACTGCTGCTGGTAGCGGCCCGGCCACACGCCGACCTGATCAACGCGCGCCTCCAACTGCGTCTTTCCGCGGGGCGCAACCTGCTCGCTGCCAAATCCTCGCACTGACACGACGTGAACGTCTGGAAGCGGCAGTGCAAAATGGGAGCGGCGGCGGGCGATCCGAGCCCCCGCCGCCGCTCCCATCATCACTCGCTACATCTAGTCGTCGTCGGTCTCGTCGGCTAGTTCCTCCTCGGAAGAATCGACTCCGAGCGCATAGACCTTGTTGTTACCGACTCCTCCCGTGGTCCTCCGATAACCGGAA
>WNFD01010533.1_pt1 | contig 14889 bp, 14 predicted proteins | sample 5400491 | NCBI WGS metagenome assembly WNFD01 (sample SAMN13153343, study PRJNA577476) | soil metagenome | isolation source: 120 cm saprolite under Douglas fir tree site 2 hole 2 replicate 2 | place: USA:California | collected 2015-04-18
ATGGTACGTCTCCACTTCGGAGTGCGCGAGGTGAGGCCGCTGCCTACTTTCGCGGCGAGCGCTCTCGAGCAGGGGCGTGCGCCGCGGGCGAGGATCTGGGCTCAGCGGCGGGCGACGAAGACGTATTCGCGGCTGTCGTCGTCGAGCGGCTCTCTGTCGAAGCCACCGAAAAGAGCCTCGAGCCCAAGCCCCGCGAGATCGAGCAGCCCGAGCCATTCATTCTTGGTTGCCCACCCGGGCGAGCTGGTGGCGCCGTCGTCTAGCGTGATGTCGATCCGGTTGTCGCCGACGGCGTACCGAATTCTGTGCGGAACGGGGTCGTCCTGATGCTGCCCGTCCAGCCGGGCCGCGATCTGATGATCGAACGCGAAGGCGTTCCAGGCGAACAGTCCGCCGGGACCGAGCGACGCCGCAACACGTTCGAAGGTACGCCGTCGGTCAGCCCAGGTCGGCAGGTGCAGGAGCGCCCGGAACGGGCAATAGATCAGCGCCGCCTGCTCGTCGACGGTGAGCTCGCGCATGTCGCCTTCGCGCAGGTCGAGCTCCACACCCGCCACGGCGCCGCGGGCGCGCCTGCTCGAGCATCGCCGGCGAAGAGTCGATTCCGATGACTGACCGACCGGTCGCCTGTGCAACAGGAATGGCGACCCGACCGTTCCCGATAGCAAGCTCGACAAGCGGCCCGTCGGCCTCGCGCGCAAGCTCGACATAGAGGGCGACGTCCGCCGTCATCTGCGCCGACCACTCGTCGTAGCGACTCGCGAACGCCTCGTCCCAGCTCATAAACCGATGCTATGGCAGCCGAGTGATCACGAATGCGTCTCAACAGCGGCGACAGCAGTGCTTCCGACCGCAACGAGAGCTCCGACTGCGGAACACAGGTGCCGTCCTCAGCCTATGGCTAGAAGCCGATTGGGTTCTTGGGTCGCGTGGCCGCGTTGAAAGCTTTTGGTTGCGCCCGCTGGGCTCCATAAATGCTCCATCCATGCTGCCCCAAAATCCCTGATGGGCAGAGGCGTTCCGGCCCGGTCCCCCAGGCATGCGCACAGTTCCTCCCGTTGACCGCGCAGAAAGCTCGCCGCTCCTCCGCGCGAAGACTTAAGTGACACCGGACCGGTAGATAGTCACGGAGCCGCCGCCCGAGCCCGTGAACTGGCCCGAGTCGCTTCCATGAAGCGTTGCGTTCACGACGCCGTATTCGTTCTCGACGGTGACCGTTCTTTCTGTGCCGACGAAGTGGACAACGGTTGGCATTCGACCTCCCTCTCTCTGAATCGATGGCGAGGGACCCTCACACGCGCAGTGTGTGGCGGCGGCGTGACGACCGTTCAGTAGCCCGCGTCGGGGCTGACGAGACCGATCAGCTCGTCGCCACGGGCGAACCGTTGGACGTTCTCTCGCACACGTTCGGCGAGAGCAGCGTTGCTCATCGCCCACCCGCCCGCTGCTGTGTGGCTCGTAACGATCGCGTTCTCGAGATCCCAGAGCGGGTGACCGTCAGGGAGCGGCTCCGGATCTGTTACATCGAGCGCCGCACCGCCGATTCGCCCGGTGACAAGCGCCTCGACTAGGGCGTCAGTGTCTACGAGTGTGCCGCGGGCGACGTTGATTAGCCAGGCGTGCGGCCGCATTAGGGCGAGGCGCTCAGCCGAGATCAGCCGGCGCGTCTCTCTGGTGTCGGGCACAGCGAGTAGGACCCAGTCGCTCTCGCCTAACAGGCGTCCGAGCGCATCAGGGCCGAGTGATTCTGTCGCCCCGGGGACCTTGCAGCCACTCCGCGTGATCGCGAGCGTCCTCAGCCGGAGCGGCGTGATGAGCTCAATCAGAGCCCGGCCAATCCCACCCGCGCCGACAATGCCAAGCGTTGAGCCCGCAACGCGACGCGTCTCTGGCTGGTGCCACGAGCGGAGGCCAACGTAGCGCGGCAGCTGTCGCGCTGCCGCGAGCATCATCGCGAGCACGTACTCTGCGATCGGGCCGGCGTAGACCCCTTTTGCGGCCGTCCAGAGTCGCTCGTCATCGACCACCGCCGCCGCGAAGAAGTCCTCGATTCCGGCGAAAGAGAGTTGCACCCAACGGATGCCGGGGTGGAGCGCACGGGCGAGTTCCTCCGGGTCAGACGCTGCCCAGACGATCGCGTTCGCTTCCTCGAGTGGGACGACGACTCCGCCGCCCGCGACCACGGCCTCGTCGAGCCGGATCGGCGCATCGTTTCGGACGAAGATGCGGGCCTCAGCGCTCGGCATACGACCGGCCCCGCCGGGGTGTGAGCCTCAAGTCGCGGCTGAGCGGTCCTTCGGTGGAAGCGATCGCTCGGAAGCCGTCACACTTGACCTCGTACGCGAAGTCTCGTCGCTGTGGGAGGGGGCCAGACTTCGCGAGCATCGGCTCCGCTAGCGAGCTGTACGGCATTCGGCAAACTATCGCGGATCGCTTATGTGAAAGAGGGCGTCGCAGGAGGGGAGGCGGTGTCGCCCCTCCTCGCACACCCAAGTCCCCGAGTAGAGGAACGGGCCTCGATGAAGTCTGCGGTTTCTCCCGCTTGGAAACGGGCGATAGGCCGCGACGTTTTGAGATAGTCACTAAGCTCGCGCAGCGTGAACTGGGAGGTCTTCGTGACGTGCGCTGTCACCGGCGTCGGCGACACGGTGGGCAGAAGCGACCGTGTTCCGATCGCCCCCGAGCAGATTGCCGATGCGGCGATCGAGGCTGCGCAAGCCGGAGCAGCAGTGGTGCACCTCCATGTGCGCGATCCAGAGAGCGGCAAGGGCTCGCGTGACCCGCGCCTCTACCGCGAGGTCGTCGATCGGATCCGCTCGTCAGCGGTCGACGTTGTGCTCAACCTCACTGCGGGGATGGGCGGCGACCTCGTCCTGGGCGGAGCCGAAGCGCCCTTGCCGTTTGACGGCACCGGGACCGATCTGGCCGGGGTAGAGGAGCGGCTCGTTCATGTCGAGGAACTCCGGCCGGAGATCTGCACGATTGACTGCGGGACGATGAACTTCGCTGCAGGCGGAGACTACGTGATGGTTAACACGCCGACGCTGATCCGCGAGATGGCGCGGCGCGTGCTCGAGCTCGGAGTGCGACCGGAGCTCGAGGTCTTCGACACCGGGCACCTCGTCCTCGTTCATGAGCTGATCCGCGACGGTCTAGTCGAGGAGCCGGTGCTGATCCAGCTCTGCACCGGGATTCCGTACGGTGCGCCGGACGACCTGGCGACGCTCCTGTCGATGGTTCAGCGGCTTCCCCCGGGTGCGATCTTCTCCGCGTTCTCGATCGGTCGCATGCAGCTGCCGTTCGTTCCGCTCGCCCCTCTCATGGGTGGGAACGTGCGCGTGGGCCTCGAGGACAACATCTACCTGTCGCGCGGCGTGCTCGCGGGCAACGGCGAGCTCGTTCAGCGTGCCGTCACGATCCTCGAGGCGATGAACGTCCGTGTCCTTGGCCCCGACGAGGTGCGCGAGCAGCTCGCACTACGCCGTGCCTGAGCGCCCTGCGGCGGTGGCGCTGCTCGGTGGCGGCGTAATCGGCGCTGGCTGGGTTGCTCGTTTCGTGTTGAACGGGGTCGACGTCCGGCTCTTCGACCCCGACCCGGATGCGCCGAGGAAGATCGGCGAGGTGCTCGACAATGCCCGTCGCGCCTACGGTCGATTGACGCTGGCTCCGCTGCCTCCGCCGGGCCAGTTGACCTTCGCCGACACCGCGGCCGAAGCGGTGGAAGGAGCGTCGTTCGTGCAGGAGTCCGCGCCCGAGCGGCCGGAGGTCAAGCGCGAGCTGCTAGCCGCCGCGAGCGCGGCCGCGCCGCCCCAGACGGTCATCTGCTCGTCGACGTCCGGACTCCGGCCGTCCCTCCTCCAGGATGGGATGCGCCATCCTGAACGGTTCGCGGTCGGACATCCGTTCAACCCGGTCTACCTGCTCCCGCTGGTGGAGGTCTGCGGCGGCGAGCGAACCGCTCCGGAGTTTCTTGACCGGGCGGCGGCCGTCTACGAGGCGGTCGGGATGCACCCCCTTCGCGTCCGGACCGAGATCGACGGCTTCCTGGCCGACCGGCTCCTGGAGGCCTTGTGGCGCGAGGCGCTCTGGCTCGTCCAGGACGACGTCGCGACCGTCGCAGAGATCGACGACGCAATCCGCTACGGCGCCGGACTCCGTTGGGCGTTCATGGGGACGTTCCTGACGTACCGGATCGCGGGAGGCGAGGCGGGAATGCGGCACTTCATGGAGCAATTCGGCCCGGCTCTCCAGTGGCCGTGGACGAAGTTCGTCGATGTTCCAGAGTTGACGGACGATCTCGTTGCGAAGATCGCAGGACAATCGGACGTGCAGGCAGCCGGTCGCTCGACGCGCGAGCTCGAGCGGCTTCGGGACGACTGCCTCGTCGCCGTCCTGCAAGGCCTTCGTGCCATGGGGGCGGGCGCGGGCGCGGACCTCGCCGCATGGGAGCGCGTGCTCTTCGAGTCGGGGAACACGCGCGTGCTGGGGGAGGACGACGACCTCACGCAGCCTGCTCGACTCCATTCGGCGCGCGTGCCGGCCGACTGGATCGATTACAACGGCCACGTTCACGAGAGTCGCTACCTGCAGCTGTTCGGCGACGCTTCGGACGCGCTCCTTCGCTACCTCGGCGTCGACGCGGAGTACCTCGCGAACAGCAGCTACTTCACGGTCGAGACGCACCTCTGTCACCTGCGCGCACTCGCGGGCGGTGATCGGGTGCACGTGACGACCCAGGTCCTCGGCTGGGACCCGAAGCGCCTACACGTATTTCACACGCTGTATCGCGATGGCGAGGAGGAACCGGTCGCAACGGCTGAGCAGCTGTTCCTCCACGTCGACACTGCGGCCGGTCGTGCGGCGGGCGTGCGCGAAGGCGTGCGCGATCGTCTCTCGCGCCTCGCGGACGCGCACGCGCGTCTGCCGCCACCGGAACGGGGCGGGCGTCGGATCGCTCTCGGCTAAGCGTGGTCTCGGTCCGGCGAGGAAGCGGCGGTTGAACGCGTGCACCAGGTCGTCCTTCTGCGGAGGAACCCGTGCGTGAAGGAACGCGACCGCACCCCTTTCTGGTGTGCTCGCAGATCGGTGGCCTGCGCTAGCCGCCGCGTTTGCGGCGAGCCCCCGTCGAGCTTGCCGTGCAGTTCGCCGGCGACGACGAGACCGTCACGCGTGCAAGAGGCGCTGCGAGACAGGCTGAAGGAGCTCGCCGACGATGGCGCCGCGGCGTACACGGCGTGCATGGACACGTAGAGCCGCGAGGCTCGGCGCCGACCGATCGAGGTGCCGGAAGAGATCGCCGCGAGCGCCGCGGAGGTCACGCGGCTGGCCAGGCACGTCGGGGCACAACTCTCTTTGGGCGTTGCAGGAGACGCCGAGGCCGCCGAGCTCGCTCGAGCGGCGGCTGGCGTTGCCGGCAGCCTGGCGGAGCTGGATCTCTAGTAGCGGTGGCTCGTTTGCGACCTTGGGGCACCTGCGTGCGCTCGCAGTACGCTGTCGACGATCGCGACGGCATCGTCGCCGGCGAGGCCACGGAGCGCAAGTGTGGTTCTCCGGTTGAGGATGTCGTCGGGAGTACAGGCCCATTCGACGTCGCGCGCATAGACGGCCTGCGCGGCGAGGTCTGGACCGTCGGGATGAAGTCGCCGGAGGAGATCAGGGTCGTTCGCGGCCGGAGCGAGAACGTTCGCGGCAAGGCTCCCGTAGAGGTGCGCGAGGTGGGTGGAGACGCGACCCTCGAGCTGGGGCCAGCGCTGGGCGAGCCCGGCGGCCACCGCGTCTCTGTCGGCGGCTCCGGGCAGTGGAGAGGGCGCCCGATCGAGCCGGTGTAAGCCCAAGTCGGCGCGCAGCGCGCCGAGAGCCGCGAGCGCGATGCGACGGTAGGTCGTGAGTTTGCCCCCCGCGACGGGCGCTCGCGGTCGCCCCGCGCCCGAGTGGGAGGACGCGGAGGCCGGCGAAGGTCGAGCAGATTGCATCCGGACGAAGCACATCCTTCGTAATGGCTACTGCCGCCTCGTCGAGGATCTGCGCGACCTCGGCCTCGGTCGCCTCGACTCGGTCAGGTGCTCCGTCGTAGAGCACGTCCGTCGTTCCGAGCAGGAGCATATCCTGCCAGGGAACGGCGAACGAGACGCGCACGTCGTCGTGTGGGATCGCCAGCGCGGCCGTCCATGGCTGCCCGAGCCGGAGCAGGACGTGCGACCCCTTGCTCAGTCGTACGGTGGCTGACGCCGACGGATCCTCGAGACGTCGGACTTCGTCCACCCAGGGGCCTGTCGCGTTGACGACCGTCCGCGCCGAGATCGCCTCGACACTCCCGTCGACGAGCACCTCGGCGCCCGTGACGCGCCCGCCGACGGTCCGGAGCTCGCGCACCTCCGCGTAGTTGAGGAGAGTGGCCCCGCGGTCTGCGGCTGCGCGGAGGTTCGCGAGGCAGAGGCGCCCATCGTGAGTGACCGCGTCTGCGTAGACGCCGCAGCTGCGCAGGCCGTCGACCTGCAGGCTGGGAACGCGCACGCGGGCCCTGGCGGGAGCAGCGAGCCTGTGGAGGCGCGAGCGCGCGAGCGCGGAGTAGAGAACGAGACCGGCCTGGATCGTGAGCTGGCCGTACGGGCCGTTCCGGTAGAGGGGAAGCAAGAACGGCAGGCGCCGGACGAGATGCGGCGCAACGACGTGCATCAACAGTCGGCGCTCGTGGTGTGCCTCTCGCACAAGGCGAACGTCTCCCAGCTGGAGATACCGAAGACCGCCGTGGATGAGCTTCGAAGAGGCGCTCGACGTACCGGCGCCGAAGTCGCCACGGTCGACCAGCGCAACGGCGAGACCGGCCCGGGCGGCCTCCGCCGCGATTCCGGCACCGATGATTCCGCCGCCGATGACGAGCAGGTCGAACCTGCGCTTGCCGAGCTGCTCGATCGAATCACCGCGCGTCGTCATCGGCTACTCGAGTTGCTCGCGAATGCTGGTCGCGGCCGCAAGAGCCGTCTGAACGGCTGTCTCGGTGTACCACGTGCCGAGGTAGTCGCCGGCGAGATAGATCGGCGCGAGTGATCGCGTCAGGGCCGGTTGGAGGCTGCTGCGACCGGGCCGGGGATAGGGCAGGCCGCGCTCCCAGCGGTGAATCACGATCTCCTCGACGACATCTCGAGCGCTGGGAAAGAGTTCCTGGAAGTCAGCAAGGAAGCGTTCGGCTACCTTGGAGTCGTCCAGTCCGGCAAGCTGGCGAGCCAGGTTCGCAGCCGCATAGACCATGAGGCTACCGCCGGGGAGCCGTGTCCGTCGTGGGTCTCGAAGCACGTTCGCGGTGTTGAACAGCATGCTGAACGAGCGCTTGGGAGTCGCAAGCGCATAGAGATCGTCCCACGGCATCGGCGCCTGCTCTCGAGTGAAAAGCGCGCCGACGACGTACGGCCCGTAAGGGATCGCCTCGAGGGCGTCCGCCGTGTCTGGCGGGAGGTCCGCGACGATGGCGCGGGTGACGTACGCGGGCGTGGCGACCACCGCCGCCCTCGCACGAATTTCGCGCTGCCGACCTGCTTCGACGAAGTGGACGCGCACTCCATCCCGTTCGCGTTCGACGACGGCGACCTGCGCGCTGGTCCGGGCACGATCGCCCAAACCGAGCGCGAGCGCATCGATGACGGCACCCGAACCCCCGATGATGTTGCGCGACAGGCCGGCGACGCGATTCCAGACGAGGTGGAAGTATCCAACCCCGTACCCGGCTGCGAGCTCCTCGGGCTCTCCCGAAGAACGGGTCAGCGTCGAGCGCAGCAACGCGTCGGCGTCCTCGGGCAGCGGCCCGGTGAATTCGGCGAACGACTGATCGCCGAGGAACGCAAGCATTCGCATTTGACGATCCGCCGGGTCCTCACCGCTCCGAGGCGCGGCGATCGCCGCGTACTTTCGCACCGCCAACCGAAGCTTGACCCCGGTTCGGGCGAGAGCGAGCCGTGAGTGGCCCGACATCGGCAGCCGGAACGGAAAGAGCTCGACCGGACCGTCCGCAACGATCTTCCCGTTCAGCGAGGCCGCCGTCAGCCGGCCCGGCACCGGCCTGGCCGTGACCCCGGCGGCAGCGAGGAGACGCCCAGAAGCTGATTCGGGCGCTGCGAAGACGTGCGCGCCGAAGTTCAACCAGTAGTTGCCGCGGCGTTCCGATCGGATCCGGCCACCGAGTCGATCTGTCGCTTCGACCAGAAGCACGCGTCGGTCGCGCAGCTCCCAGGCCGCCGCCAGGCCCGCGATTCCGCCGCCGACGACGATCGCATCGAGTCTCGAATCGGCGGTGCGGACCATCACCCGGGAAGCGAAGCCGGCTCGGGCTCCACCTCCGCCGCCTCAGGCGCCGGCTGTTTGGTGACGAGGAGCCAAAGTCCCGTTGCGGCGGCGCAGATCATGAGCGCCAGGAATGCCCACTGCTCGCTCGCCGCCTGCGCGATCGCCGCGGCGGCGACCGGGGCAACGGCCCCCGCCGCCCCCCAGGCCAGGTTGAGCAGCCCCATCACCGCGCCACGGCCGAGGTCGGCGCGATAGGCGCCGAGTGCGCCGAGTGGATACGACAGCGTCGAGAGAACCGCCCAGAACGGCGAGCGGACGAGCAAGAACGTCACGATTGCCGCGGTCGACGTACCTGCGACCACGAAGGTCATCGTGCCGGCGTAGCAGAGTGCGGCGATTCCGACGACGCGGAGGGCGACGGCCCTCGCACCTGCACGCGTGACGAGTGCGCTGATGAAGACGAAGATCGCCGAAGAGGCGCTGAATGCCAGTCCGGTTGCCGCCGGCGAGAGGCCGTTACCCCGAAGCTCGATCGGCACCAGCAGATTGACGCCTCCCCCCGTGACCCCGAGCAGGACCATCAGCACCGCGCTGCCGACGACGATGCGGTTGCGACCCGCCGCCTGCAACGTTTTCATGACGGGCTCGTGCCGGTACGGCGAGTCGGCGCCCCCGCCCCGGAGGAGCGCGACCGTCACGATCGCCGACGCTGCCGCGAGGGCGAGGAACGGCGCGCGAACACCGAACGCGTTCGCCGTCACACCAGCGAAAGCCGGACCGAGCATGATGCCGACGCCGGCTGCTGTGATCGACATGCCGAGCGAAGACGGGCGTGTGCCGCGAGGACCGTGTTCGGACTGCCAGGCGAGGCCGGCGGTCCAGATCGTGCCGAGGGCGACGCCGAACGCGGCTCGGGAGAGCAGAAGCGTCCAGAAGTTGGCCGCGAGCCCCTGGCCGAGGCTCGAGACCGCCACGAGCGCGGAGGAGCCCACGGTCAGCGTCCGTGTCCCCACGCGGTCGGCAAGGACCCCGATCGGGAGCGAGACGACGAGCGTTGCAAGACCGGCTGCGGCCAAAACCGTTCCGAGCTCGACCTTCGTCAGCGACAACCGTTCCGCAAACGTCGGAGCGAGGGGCACGATCGCCATCCAGACGACCTCCGTGAGGAAGATCAGCGCGTAGAACGGAACGGTCGCCTTGCGCAACAGGATGATGCTGCTAGACGGCGGCTTCGACCGTCGGCGTGTCTGCCAGCAACTCCTGCGTATACGCCTCCTGTGGCGCGTCCAGAACGGAGCGAACACGGCCGTGCTCGACGACGTTCCCCCGGCGCATGACGGACACCGTGTCGGCAATCGTGCTGATCAGAGCGAGGTTGTGGGTGACGAAGAGCAGGCCGAGCCCGAGCTCCCTCCGCAGCTCCTCGATCAGCTCGACGATCGCGGCCTGGACCGACACATCGAGTGCCGACGTCACCTCGTCGCACACGAGCACTGACGGTTGTGCCGCGATCGCGCGGGCGATCGCGACGCGCTGCCGCTCGCCGCCCGAGAGCTGGTCGGGGTAGCGATCCACGACGGACTCGCTCAGGGCGACGCGATCGAGCGCCTCGCGAACCCGCAGCTCCGAGTCCCGGCCGTGCAAGCCTTCGAAGATGCGCAGCGGCTGCGCGATGATCTGCCCGATCGTCTTCCGCGGATTGAGCGAGCCGTACGGGCTCTGGAAGATGTACTGGATCTGGCGCCGCGTCTCCCGGTCACGCGCTCGTGCGCCGGGCGGCAGCCGTCGGCCTCGGAGCAGCATCTCCCCCGCGAGTTTCCGATGCAGCCCCCCGATGCAGCGCGCGAGCGTCGTCTTGCCAGAGCCTGATTCGCCGACCAGCGCGACGCACTCGCCGGGCTCGACGCGCAGATCGATCCCGAAAAGCACCTGCCGGTCGCCGTAGAAGGCAACGAGATCACGAACCTCCAGCAAGGCGGCTTCCGTCGCGTCACGCGTACGGCCGGCAAGGCGGGCCTGTTCCCGCCGGGCGTCCGCAAGCACACTCTCGTAGTGAAAGCAGCGCACCTCGTGACCAGCGCTCACGGCGACGACTGGCGGGAACGAAGCGCTGCACTCCGCCGTGGCGTACGTGCAGCGGGGAGCAAAGTGGCAGCCGGGCGGCCGGGTGCCGGGCCGGGGCGCACCGCCCGGAATGCCAACCAGTGCGTGCTCGCCGCTGATCTCCGGGATTGCATCGATCAGCCCGCGCGCATATGGATGGGCCGAGCCCGCAAAAAAAGTCCGTTTCGGTCCGAGCTCGACGATGCGACCCGCGTACATGAGGGCGACCCGGTCGGCAAGGTTCGCGACAACCGCGAGGTCGTGGCTGACGTAGAGCGCGGCGACGCCGTGTGCAGAGCACAGCTCCCGAACCGTCCGTAGCACGTGAGCCTGCGTGGTGACGTCGAGACCTGTCGTCGGCTCGTCGAGCACAATGACGCGCGGCCGGCATGCGAACGCCATCGCGAGCGCGATCCGCTGCTGTTGACCACCGGAGAGCTGGTGGGGATAGCGGCGCAGAAATTCACGATCCGAGGGCAGTGCCACCTCTTCGAGCATCTGCGCGATCCGAGCCTTTCGCTCCTCGTCGGAGGCTCCGAACCCGTGGGCCTCGAGCACCTCTCCGAGCTGACGACCGACGCGGAGATTCGGGTTGAGCGCCGCCGCCGGGTCCTGCGGGACGTACGAGATGACGCCCCCGCGGAGCGCGCGCAGCTCGCTTGCGGAGAGGGCGAGCACATCGAGCTCGCCGACCCGAATGCTGCCGCGGGCGATGTGCACGCCGCGACGGGTGTGACCAAGGAGCGCGAGACCTGCCGTCGTCTTGCCCGATCCGGACTCGCCGACGAGGCCGAGCACCTCGCCCGGGGCGATCGTGAACGAGACCTCGTCGAGGATGTCGTCGCCGGTCCGGATCAGCTCGATCTTCAAGTCGGAGACGGCGACGGCGGGCGCACTCACTCCGCGGCACCCCGGTCGATGCCGGCCACGGCGCGCGAAAGGCCGTCGCCGATCAAGCTCGTCGCGACCGTGAGCGCAGCGATCGCGACCACGGGCAACGCCACTCCCCACGGGGAGCTGAGGATTCCGAGCCGGTTCTCGTTGATCATCAAGCCCCAATCCGCAGCCGGCGGCTGCAACCCTTCGTGCAGGAACGAGAGCGCCGCAATCAGTCCGATCGTGTACGTGTAACGGAGCGAGGCCTCGACGAGCAGCGGGCTCGCGATATTGGGGAGCACCTCGCCGAGGAGGATGCGCGTCCGAGACTCGCCGGCCGTTTCGGCGGCGCGCACGAAGTCGCGTTCGACGACCTCGAGCGCCGCACCCCTGACGACCCGCGCGACCCGTGGCATGGTCGTGATGGCGACGGCCAACACGACGAGCCACAGTTTGGGCCCGACGGTCGCGACCGCGACGAGTGCGAGAATGATCGACGGGAACGACAGGATGACGTCCATCGACCGCATCAGGATGTCGTCCAAGCGGTTGCGCGCGTAGGCGGCGACAAGACCGATGGCGATGCCGAGTGCGAGGCCGAGACCGGTCGCGATCGTGGCCAGCGCGAACACGCTTCGGCCGCCCCAAAGGAAACGCGAGAGCACGTCACGGCCGATGTAGTCGGTTCCGAAGGGAGACGCGCTCGAGCTCGTGAACGGGAGGCCGGACCGGCTGGTGAACGCGGTCGGCGAAGACGGCGCAAAGAAGGGGCCGAGGAGGGCGATTCCGAGCAAGAGCATGAACAGCGCAAGCCCGATCTGCGTGCGCCGTAGGCGAATCGCCTGCCCAAGCATCCGGGCGACCGGCCCACGCACAATCCGGGGAGCGAACCGCGGCGCGTGAGCGATTGTCGCCACTACAGCGAGGTCCTCACGCGCGGGCTGACGAGGATGGTCGCGATGTCGGCGAGGAGATTGACGACGACGTAGACGGCTGCGATCAGCAAAGACACGGCCTGGACGATCGGTACGTCCCGGTTGTTGACGGAGTCGACGAGCTTGGCGCCGATCCCGGGGTAGCTGAACACGAACTCGACCGCGACGATCCCGCCAGCGAGATAGACAAGCGTCAGCGCGATGGCCTGGATGCTCGGCACGATCGCGTTCGGAATCGCATGCCGCAGCACGACTTCGCGTTCCGGAAGTCCTTTGAGGCGCGCCATCTCCACGTAGTCGCTCTCGAGAACCTCGATCAGCGATGCGCGCATGAAACGCGCGATGTACGGGGCCACCGCGATCGACAGCGTCGCGACTGGGAGCACGAGCTCCCTCAGGTGCTGCCACGGGCGACTGCCGGGTGGGATCAAAGCGTCAGGCGGGAGAAAGCTGAAGACGACGGTGGCGAACAAGAGCACCAGCGCGATCCCCACGACGAATTCGGGCAGAGCGGCGAGCATCAACAGCACAAGGGACGAACTCGTGTCGAATAGGCGGTCGCGTCGAATCGCCGCGTAGATGCCGATTCCGAGTGCGAGCGGAATCGCGATCAGAGACGAGCAAAGCACGAGGAAGGCGGAATTGACGATCGCGTCCGAGATCACCTTCGTCACCGGATCGCCGGACGCGATCGAGGTTCCAGGATTGAGCGTCAGCATTCCCTTCGCCCAACTGAGGTACTGGTCCACGACCGGGCGGTTGAGGTGGAGTTGCTCACGCAGCGCGCGCAAGCTGTCGGGCGTCGCATTCCGGCCGAGCAGCGCCTTGGCGGGATCAGTCGGCAGCGCCTGCGTCGCCGCGAAGATGATCAGCGAGACGACGACGAGCGTCAGCGCGCCCAGGGCTATTCGCCTGATGACGAAGCCGCTGATGCCGCCGAAGAGTCTCCTCATCTCTCGGGACGACCGATCGATCCAAACCGACCAGGTTGGGCGCCTCACGGCGCCCAACCGGACTTACTTGAACGCGATCGTGCGGAACGCGTTCCCATAGCCGCCGAGCGGCAGCGTCCCCTTGCTCGGCTGGAATCCCACGACCTTAGGGCTGTAGGCGTCGACGAGGTTGTAGAACCCCCAAACGATGTAGCCGCCGTCCGTGTACTCGATCTTCTGCATCTCGTGCACGAGCGCACAGCGTTTCTTCACGTTGGCTGTCCGCAACGCCTCGTTGTAGAGCGATACGAATCTCGGGTTGTTCCAGTGCGTCTCGTTGTACGGAGCGACGCTGAGGCTGCCCGCGGCAACCTGGTTCAGGTAGTTGCGCGTGCCCCAATAGTCAGTCGAGAACGGGTACTTGAGGTACTGGCTGCCGTAGAACGTTGTCGCGTCGAGGTTCCTCACGTTCACCGTCACCCCAGCGGCCTTCGCCTGCTGCGCGAACACCTGCGCACATTCGACCTGACCGGCGCGGCCGTTCGTCGTCGCCAGGTCGATCGTCATGCCGGCATGCCCGGCGGCGTTCAGCAGCGACTTCGCCTGCGCGATGTCCTGATGACGGTGCGGCAAGGCAGTGTCATAGCAGGCGTCGAGCGGCGAGTAGATGTCATTGCCGACCCGTCCGTGCCCCGAGAAGGCCAGGTTGACCATCTGCGGGCGGTTGGCGATCAGCCGGAAGGCCTGGCGCACGCGCACGTCCGTGAACGGCGCCTGGTCGACGGCCATGCAGATCGGAACCCAGCCGCCGCCCGCGCTGTCCAGGATCTTCAACCCCTTGGCCTTGGCGCTGCTGATCTGTGCGAACGGCATCGCCGTGATCGCGTCGACCTGGTTGCCGAGCAGCGCGTTCGCGCGGGCGACGTCGTCGTTGATGTCAATAACGATCAGCCGGTCGAAGTAGGGCTGGCCGTGCCGCCAGTAATGGGGGTTCCGAACGAACTGTGAGCGGTTCCCCGGCGTGAAGCTGACGAACTTATACGGCCCGGTACCGATTTGTGGGCCGCCCTGCTTGCCGTTTCTGTAACCGACCGGCACCATGCCCATGAAGTACTGGCCGAACGCGTCCGGGAGCACCGAGTTCGGGGTGTCGAGCGCGAGCCGCACCGTCCACTTGTCCACCTTCTTGACGTTCTGCGGACGCAGCCCCGCCAGCTGCGCCGTCGCGTACAGGCTCAGCGACTTGTCGAGCATGCGCCGGATCGACCAGACGACGTCGTCGGCGGTCATCGTCTTGCCGTTGTGGAACTCGACGCCCTTTCGGAGCCTGATCGTCCAGGTCTTGGCGTCCTTACTCGTGAACGACCTGGCGAGACCCGGGCGCAGCTTGTAGTTGCTGTCGTAATAGACGAGCCCCTCAAAGAGCGCTGCCAGCCGCGCCGCGTCGGGGTCGAGCACGGAGGTCTGTGCGTCTATGTACTCCTTGTCAGAGCCGCCTTGGACGCCGACGCGGAACGTCCCGCCGCGCTTCAGCTCCGGCGCTGCTGGCGCCGCCCACCCATCGGCCGTGCGAATGAATCCGAGTGCGCCGAGCCCGATACCCGCCGCAGCGCCACGGCGCAGCAGTTCCTCTCGCGTGAGCGCGTGATCGGGGGGGCCGTCGGCGCGGGTGTAGTCGGTCATAGGTCTCGCCTCCTCGGGCGTCGTCGTTCACCGGCAGCCAGGGGCGCAACTACTACTCGAGCCCCCGTTCCTCGTGTTGAGCG
>WNFD01010415.1_pt1 | contig 14888 bp, 10 predicted proteins | sample 5400491 | NCBI WGS metagenome assembly WNFD01 (sample SAMN13153343, study PRJNA577476) | soil metagenome | isolation source: 120 cm saprolite under Douglas fir tree site 2 hole 2 replicate 2 | place: USA:California | collected 2015-04-18
GTTTTGGATCATCTTCCCCACGCTCCCGGCACTCGCATCAACAAACGGGATCTGTACTTCGAGATAGGCCTTGTCGTAGGACGTGGCGGTCGGGTTGTACATCATCGTCTCGATGCGGATTTTGTCGCCCTTTTGCACGCGATATCCATAGCCGGGCACTTCGGCCCAGTCCGTCATCTCGCTGCCCGCGCCGAAAATATGTTCTTCCTTGTTGGGGCAGAGAAAATCCGCGCGATTCTCGTTCCAGAACGCCACGTGATGAAGCACCATTCCCGGCACCGCGTTCCCGCTGCCATCCACGAGCTTCGGATGATACGCGAGCAGCCAGCCGTCCATCGGTACTTCCCAAACCAAATCCGGCGGCTGCGGCATTTTCATGTGGCTGGTATGCGCCGGCAAATTCATCGGGCCCACGCGGAGAGTGACCGTATGCGCCGCCGCATCCACTTTTGCATCCAGCGTGACGCCTTTCGCGACCGCGTGGTGCATTCCCTCCTGCATGAACCCGCCGTGGTGCGTGTGCTGCATCTCGCGCGATGCCGTGGCGGGTTTATCTTGGGCGAGGGCCGTGGTCGCGGCCAGCAAGAACGTTCCGCAAATGGCGATTTCTTTGATCATCGGGTTTCTCCGCGTCTCCCATCGAAGCGATAGGAACTTCCTTCATCATACTCCCGGCTGGAAAACAGCGGAATGAATTGGAGCGCAATTTCGGAAGAACAAAGAGCCCGCTCGATGACGGAAACAGTAGACGCGGAGAAATCGAAGAAGCTGCAGTTTGCAAGGCGGAGATGCCGGCGACAAAATTCTTCCAGGTGAACTTCGGCGGCAAAGCAGATAGCATGCTGAGCGATGAAAATACGCGGACGTTTTGCCATTCACTCCGGCATTTGTTTTGATTGTTTTACTTTTCTCCCAGCCCTTTCGCGCGCAGAAGCCGCGGCGCATCGCCAATTTTGAACGCCGCAATGCGCGCTTTGAATAGGTGACCTGCGATCGGGCAAGTGCATTCCCGGAAGTTGGCTTCTTTTTCCCGCGGGTGTTGGTAAACTTTTCTCCACACTGGAGCGTTCCTGAAATGAAACTGATTCGAATCGGTGAGGTGGGGCAGGAGAAGCCGGGCGTGCTGCTCGAGGATGGAGCTCGGCTGGATGTTTCTGGATTTGGCTCGGACTATGACGAAGCGTTTTTCGCGAGCGACGGAATTCCGAAACTCCGGAATTGGCTGTCAAAGGAAGGCGGTTCGGCGCCGCGTGTATCAATGGCGGTGCGTTTGGGGCCGCCCATTTGCCGGCCGAGCAAGATCGTGTGCATCGGGCTGAATTTCCGCGATCACGCCGAAGAGAGCGGGATGGAGATTCCCAAAGAGCCGGTGATTTTTTTCAAGGCAACATCGGCGCTGGCGGGGCCGAATGATCCGCTAGTGATTCCGAAAAACGCCACGAAAGTGGACTGGGAAGTGGAATTGGCGATGGTGATGGAGAAGAAAGCGAGTTACGTCAGCAAAGAGAACGCACTCGACTATGTCGCAGGTTTTGCGCTGCACAATGACTATTCGGAGCGCAGCTTTCAGTTGGAACGAGGAGGGCAATGGGTGAAGGGCAAGAGCGCGGATTCGTTTGCGCCGCTGGGGCCGTTCCTGGCCACGAAAGACGAAATTCGAGATTTCAATCAGCTGGGCATGTGGTTGAAGGTGAATGGAGAGTTCCGGCAAAGAGGTTCCACATCCAAAATGATTTTCGATGTGCCAGCGCTGGTCGCTTATGTCAGCGAATTCATGACGCTTCTGCCGGGAGACGTAATCAGCACGGGGACGCCACCGGGCGTTGGCTTGGGCATGAAGCCGCCGCAGTATCTGAAAGCGGGCGATGTGGTGGAGCTTGGAATTGAAGGCTTGGGTGAGTCGCGGCAGCAAGTCGTGGACTACAGATGAAAAAGGCTTCGGATCTGAAGGAAACGTCAAGGCAAGATTTAAAGCGGGCCGCGTCATTCGAACAGGATCTTGGCCATCATGCCCTTGTCTTCATGATTGAGAAGGTGGCAGTGGAAGAGAGACATGCCTGTGATGACGGGATTGGTAAAGTCCATGACGACGTCGACGGATCCGCCAAATGGCACGTTTACGGTGTCCAACCATACGGGTTGCTCCAGGCGCACGCCATTTTCGGCATAAGCCAGGAAATGCACCTGATGGATATGCATGGGATGCAGCTCTGCCGTTTTGTTGAGAATGCGCCAGTGCTGGTATGTCCCGACGCGCACACGCGCCATCGGAGCAGATTCCGGTGCGTACTTTTGGTCGTTAATATAGAAACCGTTCTTATCTTCGGTAAAGGACACAACGAAATCGGGCTGTGAATCTTCGAAAGCTCGCAGATCGATCTGCTTATATTCCGGCTGCCTCAAATCGCGATTGATCTTTTGCTCTTCGGGTGGTGCCGAAGATCCCGGTCGAACATCGGCGAGCACCATAGCCGGGTTCGGATCACCATCAGGCCCAGTATTTACACATTGCGTTCGAAGAGCCGAGTGAACATTTGAGGCCGGGCCGGTGACAACCGCTTCCAGACGCCCAGCTGGCGGTATTAACGCGTGCTCCACGATCTTCATGGGATTCCTGGGGTCATGGTAAGCGAGAGGCATGCCGTCCAGCGCAACGACTTCGAATTTCTGGCCATCGAGTTGAAGATCGATGTAGCGGTCGGCGGAGGCGTTGACAATGCGCCAGAACTGGCGCTCGCCAGGGTTAATGCCGATCGTGGGACGAACTTCACCGTTCACAGTGAAAATTCGATCTGTTTCATCAGGCTCGCTTCCGCACGAAGGGGCTTGCGCTTCAACGCGACGCAAGAGAGCGGTGGCATCGCGAGCGCGTTCAATGGACTCGCCACGTACGACGAGCACCTGCTCGCGCAAGTTGCGGAGTTCGGGGAGATAGCGGTCCATCCCTTCGATGACAATGGCGCCGGACATGCCGTCGAGCGCCTGGCGGTGACTCTCACCGTGCGGATGCGTGTGATACCAGAAGAGCCCCGGAGGATGATCCGGGGGAATTTCGACGACATAGTGGAGCGTGTCCCCCGGCATGGCCATCATGTCGATCACATTGTCCTGCGGCGCCTGTGGTGAAATCTCCAGACCATGAAAGTGGAGATTGGTCATGTCCATGCACGGAGAGATCGCGCAGCTTTCCTTGGAGTGAACGGGCAAGTCGTTCACATAGTCGATCTTGAGCGTATCGCCCGGAGAAACGCGGATCACTGGGGCAATACTCTTCCCCTTGTAAACGAAAGTATCCCTGCCATTCGCATTAAGAGCCGCATGCAGCGTAAAAGAAGCGATGCGATTCTGCGACCGGACTTCGGGAGGCGAGGGAACGGGAACTTGGGCGTCTCCAGCGACGCCTATCGCCGTGAAACAAAGAGCGGCAATACAACTCCAATACCGAATACTCATAGCAACTACCTTCTCCTTCTTTCCTCAAACGCTCCTGGAACAAACCATGGAGGACCAGAATGAAACGACACCTGACGCAGAAGACTACGCCGCGCGGCGGATTTGCCGGGTCGGGGGAGCCATGTATTCCGGGCCGACTCCATTGCGAATATTTCCGCCAGTGTCACTGGCCGCGCAGCGTGCCCGGCGGGATGTCATTGCGGCGGGCCAAGTCTTCCAGGTCGTCGAGCCCCATTTGTGCTTCGTTCACGCGCTGCTGCAGGAGTTCAATGCCGTCTTCAAGAGTTATGGCTATGTCGCCTTCAGCGAGATTTATGCCGCCCGTTGTATTCCTGAGACTTCGGGCATCTTCAATCGCCTGCAGGTATTCATGGAGCTGAGCCTGTCTGCGTTCAAGTTCATCGCGCAGATTCGCTGCCTGCTCGGCATACCACTCGGGGTCCTGGGTTTCCACGTACGGTCCAGGCTCAGATTCTGGCGCTGGCGTTTCTTCGTACGGTGCAGGCGCAGATTCCGGCTCTTGCGTTTCTTCGTCAATTTGACCCACGATGGAAATCAGGCCAGGAACGTCGCGAAGTTTTTCGAGGTCGTCGTTGGTCCAAACCACTGTGTTCTGGCTGTCCGTTCCCGCGCGCGGCTTGTTTGCCGCGCGCAGAGGAATGGCCAGGGTACTCAGGGTCATTGAGATAGCGAGTGAAAAGGTAAGATAGCGATTCATCTCGCTCCCCTTAGTGTTTGTTCGACGGGGCGGGAGGAAAATGCTGGAACATTTTGTTCACCCCTTTGTCGAGGTTCTTTGTGTTCTTGTCCGCGTTATCGGAGAGCGTATCGCTTGATGAGCTTCGCCAGATCAATTTCTCTGTTTTTGCATCGAAGAGATCGACCACTAAGCTCCCCACTTTGTAGCTTTCGACTGTCGTGGTTGCGTTGCCAAATCCGCCCCAACGGCGACCTCCCCCGAACCCGTTATAAAACGTCTCCAGGGTTTGTTGATTCTGAGTGGTCTCAATGGCATCGACCTCGACGTCACCCCCCGATGGAACCAGCGTCCAGCCTTTAGCGGCAAGCGCGCTATTTACCGCATCCTTGATCCGGTCGACCAAGAGAGGGTCTTTCGTTTGGACCTTTTCCCAAGAGTAGGTCTTGTATTGGCCAAAGTTTGCACTGTGGTCGTAGTCGGTTTTAACTTGTTGAGCGAATGAAACGGTCGCTAAAACTAGCATTAGTCCGACTGATGTTGCGGTTTTTGATAGAAACTTCATACTTCCTCCTTTTTATTTTGTTGGATTTGTTGCTGTTTCTCCGGTTTGCTGATTGGGATCAAGCGGCGGCGGAGCTGACACTCCCAGCCACCCGCCGCCCAGAGCTTTTACAAGAACAACGGTGGCAACCATGCGTTGCCCGCTGATCTGCGTGGCCACGCGTTCGCTGGACAAAAGCGTGGTTTGCGCGAAGACGACATCGAGATATCCGACAAGACCCGCCTTGTATCTGTTCATGGCGATTTCTTCTGCCCGCTTGGCGTCGTCCACTGCATCGGTTTCCGACTGCGCCTCACCGGACAGGATTCGGAGAGCCGCGAGCTGATCCTCGACTTCTTGATACGCGATGAGGACAGTTTTTGAGTATTGTGCGAGCGATCCCTGGTATGCCGCCCTTGCTTGGTCCACGCCAGCACGAACTCGCCCGCCATTAAACAAAGGCGTCAAGGCCGCTGCTCCCAACGACGCTATGCTGTTTTGCCAACTGAAAAGGCTGCCGGTCGCGGTGCTCTCGAAGCCGAGGAACCCGGTCAGAGATAGCTGGGGCAAATACGCGGTTCTTGCAACCCCGATCTGCGCGGTGGCAGCCGCGACATAGCGATCGGCTTCGGCGATATCGGGACGCCGCGCAAGGAGGTCAGAGGGAAGGCCCGGCGGTATGGAAGGCGGCAGGCCACTAAACGGCGCCTTTGGCAGGGAGAAGTCGGACGCGGTGCGCCCATCGAGAACGGCGATGGCGTGCTCGAGTTGTGAGCGTTGAACGTCCAATGCTTGGGCCTGGGCCTTGGTCTGATCTAAAAGAGTCTTTGCTTGCTTTACCTCGAGCTCGCTATTAATGCCTTCGTGGAAGCGATTGGTCGTCACGTCGAGGGCCTGCTGGAGTTGCTCAATCGTGGAATCGAGAACGGCCCGTTCGGCATCGTTCTCACGCAAACTGTAATAGTCCATGGCCACGTTGGCCTCGATCGATAGGCGCACAAAGCGCAGATCCGCCTCGGTGGCCTGCTGCACATCCCGTGCCGCCTCGAGCGAACGTCGCACGCGGCCCCAAGCGTCAATTTCGTAACTAAAGAAGAGAGGCATCTGGAAATCGTTATACGTGGCAGCCCGGCCCTTGGTGTTGCCGTTGTTGGGCCGGTTCTGCGCCTCCCGGGTTCGCGACACGCTCGTGCCAATACTGAGCGTGGGAGACAAGAAGGAACGCGAATACCTTGCCGCAGCTTCGGCCTGATCGACTCTGGCCACAGCAACGCGGATGTCCTGATTGGCAGAGTCGGCATCGCTTTCGAGCTGATTGAGAGTGGGATCGTTGAAGACGAGCCACCAATTGTTGTAGGCGATCGGAGGCGTCGCGGCCCCTTGTGCGGCACTCGATCGCGCGGCGGAGATTCGAACGCGCGTCAAGGATAAAGTCATCGGGACGAATCTGGTGAGACGCATGTTCACTCCTACTTTCCGTTACCCTGTGCGGTCTGCACTGTCACCGGCATTCCATCGACAAGATAGTCGGGCGGATTGGCGATCACCGCGTCCGGCTGGCTTATTCCGCCGAGGATTTCGACTCTGTTTCCGAAGTCGCGCCCCAGAGTGACCTTTCGGAGTTCGACGCGATTTTGGCTGTTCACCACGCCCACTTGCGGACCCTGGGCTTGGAAGAGAATGGTGTTTCCTGGGAGCACTAACGGCACGGCCTTCAGCGAAAGATGGAAGTGGACCTGGGCATAAGCGCCGGGGAACAGTTCCCCTTTAGGGTTGGGCACATCGACTTCCGTAAGCAGCGTCCGCGAGTTCATGCCGATGGCGTGGCTGGTTCGCGCGACAGTGCCGGTAAACTGGCGGTTGGAAAGAGAAACAAGCTCCATTGAGGCTCGCACGCCTGGAGCAATGGGCTCGCTGTACACCTCAGGCACATTCACGTAGACGCGCATCGTGGTGATGTTGGAGATGCGGAAAAGCTCTGCACCCAGACCGCTGTTGCCCGCGTTGATGAGGTCACCCACTTCTGTTTTTCGAGCGGTGATCACTCCGTCGAAGGGCGCGTAGATTTTCTCGAATCCCTGCATCTGCTCGAGCCTGCCCACTTCCGCGGAGGCGGCTTGCACGTTTGCGGTTTGCGAGTCGAGGTTCTGGTTGTTGTTGTCGACTTCCTGCTGCGAAACTGAATTTGATTTGATCAGCTCGCGGTAGCGCGCAGAGGTCACCGTGGCAAGCAGGAGATTCGCCCGCGCCTGGACCAGCATCGCGCGAGCGTGGCTCAACTCCTGATCGACCTCCGGCGCTTCAATTACCGCGAGGAGTTGTCCTTTGCGGACGTGTGCTCCGATATCAGTATTCCAAACGCGGAGGTAGCCGTTGATTCGCGCGTATACCGGGGATTCGGAAAAGGCCTGAACGGTGCCGGGAACCGTCAAGTCGGTAACAGGGCTGCCGAGTTCCGCATGAAGGACGTTGACGTTTTGCAGCGCAAGGGTCTTGGTGGTTGCGGCCAGGCTCTCGTTGCTCATGCGGCGTGCATAGGCGGTGACAACGGCAGAACACGCCAGCAAAGCGGGAATCACCAAAAACCACAGCAGCCGTTTCCCTTTCGCACGTGAAGCTTGCTTCTGCTGGTCTGTGCCCGAAGGTCCATGGTCTAGCGTCACGGAAGTTTCAAATTGTTTAGTCATAAAGTCCTCAGGCATTCTCTGGAACCAAGTCTTGAGATTTTTTCTGACCGCGCACCATGGCGAAAACGATTGGAACAAAGAAGAGCGTCGCGATTGTGGCGAAGAGCAACCCGCCAATTACCGCGCGCCCGAGGGGCGCATTCTGCTCGCCTCCCTCGCCGAGCCCGAGCGCCATGGGCACCATGCCGATGATCATCGCGAGAGCGGTCATCATCACCGGCCGCAGCCGGGTGGAGCCGGCCTCAAGGGCTGAGCGGAAAGCATCCTTGGTATCGGCGAGACGTTCGTTGGCAAATGTAATTACCAGAACGCTGTTGGCCGTCGCAACGCCGATGCTCATGATCGCGCCCATCAGCGAAGGCACGTTTAAGGTCGTGCGAGTTAAGAAAAGCATCCAGCAAATGCCCGCAAGCGCACCGGGCAGAGCGGTGATGATGATGAAAGCTTCCGTCCATGACTGGAAATTCACCACGATGAGCAGGTAGACGAGCACGATCGCAAAGGCGAGCCCGCCGAGGAGTCCGACGAAGGAAGAGTGCATGGTGGCAAGCTGTCCGCGGGTTACCAGAGTGCTGCCAGCAGGCAACTGCTTCTGAGCCGCGGCCGTGATCTGTGCGATGTCCGCTCCCACTGCTCCCATATCGCGCCCTTGCGTGCTCGCAAAGATATCCACGACCGGAAGAACGTTGTAATGGCTGACCACCGCAGGCTCATCCATGCGTTTCATCGAGGCCAAGTTTTCAAAAAGCTGTGGAGCCGTTTGATTTCCGGCGTTGACGGGAATGCTCCCCAGCGCGTCGATGGAGTCGATGTTGCGCTGCGGCGTCTGAACCGCCATGCTGTAGACGACGCCGTTTTTCGAATTCAGCCAAAAATTGGGAGTTGTTTGGAAGCTGGAGCTCAGCGACACGAGAAGGTTGTTCGCCACGTCGCGTTCGGTGAGTCCTGCCTGCTGCGTTCTGGTGCGGTCCACTGAGTATTGCAACCTCGGCTGATCCAACGCTTGTTGTATATGGACATCCACCGCGCCGCGCACGGAACGAATCTGGTTCGCTATTTTTGTCGCGACGGCGAAATTGTTCGTAAGATCCGGACCCACGATCTGAATATCGATGGGGGAAGGGAGACCGAAATTGAGAATCTGGCTGACGATGTCCGCAGGCTCGAAGAAGAACGATGTTCCCGGGAAAGCCTTGGGAAGCTGTTCGCGCAAACGCTCGACATACTGTGCCGTCGGATGATGCTTGGCCTGGAGCGATATCAGGATTTCCGCGTCGGCGGTGCCGATTGTGCCGCTGTTGCTGTAGGAAAGATTGATTCCACTGGTCGGCAGGCCAATGTTATCGAGTATGCCGGCGAGTTCCGAGGATGGTATCTGCCGGCGGATTACGCCTTCAATCTGATCGCTGAGGGCAGCAGTAGTTTCGATTCGGGTGCCGGTCTTTGCGCGGATATGCAGACGGATCTGGCCCGCGTCGACTAACGGGAAGAAGTCTTGGCCGAGTAGCGGAACGAGAGCGAGACTCGCCAGGCAAAAAATGAGAAAGCAGACGGCAAAGGCGCGCCGGTGCTCCAAGCACAGACTCAGCAAGTTCGAATACTTTTCCCGCAGAGTCTCGAAGCCGTGCTCGAAACGAAGGTGAATCCGCGCGAAAAAGCCGGGCCGCTTCTCCGGCTCAGGGTTTTGGCGTTTTTCCACTTCGGAGCGCAGCAAATACATTACGAGCGTGGGAATGAGGGTTCGCGAGAAGAAATAGGAAGCCAGCAGAGCGAATACGACGGCTTCGGCTAAAGGTACGAAGAGATAGCGGGCCACACCCGTCAGGAAAAACATCGGTACGAACACGATGCTGATGCTGAGGGTGGAAACGAGCGCCGGAACCGCGATCTGCTGTGCTCCATCCAGGATGCCCTGGTGGAGGTCCTTGCCTTGGCTGAATTGCCGCTCGATATTCTCGATTGTAACCGTTGCATCATCGACTAGAATTCCGACCGCCAGCGCCAGACCGCTCAGGGTCATGATGTTGATGGTTTCTCCAAGCGCACTCAGAATCAGCAGCGACGTCAAAATGGAAAGCGGGATTGAAATCGCGATGATCAAGGTGCTCCGCCAACTGCCCAGGAACATGAGGATCATCAGCGAGGTCAGCGCAGCGGCAATCGCGCCTTCGCGCAGTACACCTTGTAGCGAGGCGCGCACAAATAACGACTGATCGAAGAGGGGCCGTATATTCAGCTGCGACGGAAGCGTGGCCTTGATCTTCGGCAATGCTGCGCGAATATTGGACACGATGGCCAGGGTGGAAGAATTCCCGGCTTTCTGGACGGTGAGCAGGACACCGCGTTGCCCATCTTGGCGGACTACGTTGGTTTGTACGGCGTAGCCGTCACGCACATTGGCGACGTCCCGAACGTAGACGGTGCCCCCATCGACGACCCTTACGGGGAGATCGTTTAGTTCCTCTACTGTTAGCGGATTCCCATTGAGGCCGACGTTGTATTCCGTGCTGCCAATTTTTGCGGTCCCAGAGGGCAGGACAACGTTCTGCGTATTCACGGCGTTAACGACATCCATCGGCGAGAGGCCCTTGGAGAGGAGCTTCTGCGAGTCGATGTCCACCATGATCTGCCGCACTTTCCCGCCGTAAGGAATCGGGACCGAGGCTCCTTGAATCGTGGCGAGCTGCGGGCGAATGAAGTTCAAGCCCAAGTCGTTCAGTTGCTGCTCGGAGAGACCTTGCCCGCTCAGACCCAACTGCAAGATGGGCACGGAAGAGGCGTTGTAGCTGATGACGAGCGGAGGTGTGATGCCGGGCGGGAGCTGCTTCAGCCCAACCTGCGCTTCCGCGATCACTCCTGAAAGCGCGCCGTCGATATTTGCCGATGGCTGGAGGAACACTTTGACTACGGCCACTCCGTTCAGTGACTGCGACTCCATGTGCTCGATGTTGTTGACGCTCGTTGATAGAGAACGCTCGAAGATGGACGTAATGCGGGTACCCATTTCAGAAGGTGCAAGACCGCTATAGTTCCAGATCACGCTGATCACCGGGATATTGATATTCGGAAAGATATCCACGGGGGTGCGCAAAAGAATTACCGGGCTGATGAGAAGCAGCACCAACGCCAGCACGACGAATGTATATGGGCGCGATAGCGCAACTCTAACGATCCACATATGGTCCTTCTCTTCGGTTGCTCATCACCGAAGCGAGCTCCCGAGGCCGGCAGCAAACTTGTTCATACGCTTGCATGTCAATCTGCATCCTTTGAGGTCGATTGCCCGGATGACAGCTTGATCATTCGCCAGCCGGAGAGCCGCGCATCCAGCGAATAGCCGCCTGGACCTAGCAAAGCGAGCGAGCTCGATAGGAAAAACACAAGAGCGAATAGGAATAGCCACGCATCCATCGCGCTCCCTAACAGTTTTAAGTGATGGCTTCCGTACAGGGCCGCTCCGGCTGTGCAAATGGCGGCAGCGCTGCCTGCCAAGGATGTCCGCAGACCGAGGATCAACAGGATCGCGCTGGCCACAAGCACCAGGCCGAGAAGCAGCACACTCGTGGGTTCCGAGGAGGTTCCTGCGGGGGTGAAGAGGTGTATCCCTTCTCCAACTAGTCCGAGTCCATCGACAAGCCTCAAGAGAAGCAGAGCCAATCCGACGCTGCCAGCGGGAAACCTTGAGTAAAGCCTGTCCACCTCTGCCTCCTGCGGCGCAAATCCTTTCGAAGAACTCGCGTCTAAAGCAAAGTTACGCGTCTCGCAGCGGCGCTAAAACGCGAAAGCGAGCGTAAAGCCGATAGCCATTTCGGGTGTATGAACGCGTACTCGTAAGGAGGTTAGAGGTGGATGATGCCTCGACGGAGTGCGATCGTAACCGCCTCTGTGCGGTCGTTGACTTGAAGCTTGGAAAGAATATTTCGCACGTGCATCTTTACGGTGTCTTCCGCGATCGAGAGCTCGCCGGCGATTTCTTTGTTTCGCTTTCCCGTTGCCATGAGCGACAACACCTCGAGTTCGCGCGGGCTGATCGGCTCGTCAGCCATGTGCTCGGCCAGCTTTTGGGCAACCGCAGCAGGAAGCCGCCTCTTTCCCGCGTGAACGCTGCGAATGGTTTCCAGTAATTCCTCGCGAACGAGTCCCTTCACAACATATCCTTGCGCTCCTACTTCAAGCGCGCGTTGTATGTCGACGTCACCTTCGTGGGAACTCAGGACGATGATGCGGGCGTTCTTCGACTTGATTTTGATTCTCGTGATTAAATCGAATCCGCTCATGTCGGGCAACTGCAGATCCACGAGAGCTACGTCTGGGTGCAACTCGAAAAATTGTTCGAGCGCTTCGCTCCCGGTTGCCGCAGCCCCGACTAACTGCATGTCGGGCTGAAGGTTAATAATTGCCGCTATCCCGTCCCGGACCACGGGATGGTCGTCCACGCATAACACTCGAATCTTTCCGGCGTCCTTCATGAATTTGTCTCGTCCGGTTCACCTGTTTCGGAACCGCTTTTCGTGGGCGTGCTCTGCGGTCCTTTACCCGGCTTTGGCTTTCGAAGCCCCAGTCTTCCAGTTACGTTATGCCACCTCTCTCCGAGGCGCCAACCGGATCGGCGCACATTATCCTGGTAAAGGAGATGCGCTGGAACAGTCAAATCAACTTCCGTACCTTCGCCTACGCGGCTTCGGATGGAAATACTGCCGCCTAGGCGCTCAGCGCGCTCCTGCATTCCTGCCATTCCGTAGTGCCCCGGACGCCGTAAATTTGGGGTCTCCTCGTTTATGCCGCTACCATTATCCTGAACCCGAATCCGCAAGTATTTCTCGCCATAGCTCAATAGAACGTGAATCTTGCGGGCGTCGGCGTGCTGAAGCGCGTTTGTGATTGCCTGGCGGCCAACTTGCAACACGTCATTGCCGGTCACCGCGTTCAATGGGCGCTCGCGCCCCTCGACGATGACATCCATCTCAGTTCCAGCGTCTCTCGTAAATTCCTTTGCCAGGAGCGAGAAGGATTTGACGAGATCAGCAGCACTCAACGAAGCGGTACGCAAGTCATTCAGCGCGCGGCGCCCTGCATCCAATGCCGATTTGCACAGACTCACCGCGCGCGCCAGCGATGGCTTGGCTGCGAAATCGGGCGGCAGGAGCTCGTCGGTAACCTCGATTTGCAAACTGATGCCCATAACGTCTTGAATCAGGCTATCGTGCAGGTCCTGAGCGATCCGGGTTCGTTCCTTTAGACGCTCTTCAAAGCGCTCTCGCAACTGCGTCGTCACTTGCCACACTCGCAGACGATAAGCGCCCCAGATGAGAATGATCAGAACCAAGGCGCACAGCAGAAGGAACGACTGCGTTTGATAAAACGCTGGAAGAAGATCGAAATCCAGAGTGGCGCCAGACTCATTCCAAACGCCATCGTTGTTGCAAGCCAGCACCCGGAAACGATAGGGGTGAGGACGCAGATTCGTATAAAACGCCTGGCGTCGCGTACCAGCGTCCCGCCAGTCGGAATCAAAGCCTTCAAGCTTGTAGCGAAAGCGAACCTTCCGCGGCTCTGCAAGGCTGAGAGCCGTGTAATCAATTTCGATATCTCTAGTAAGCGGCCGCAATCGCACCGGCTGCGTGGCGTCAACCGCCGCGCCGTCAGCAACCAAGCGTTCGACGTGAACCGGTGGCACAACCAGATTTCTCGTCAGGTCTTGCGGATCAATGATCGCTACTCCTTCCGAAGTCCTGAACCAGAGCTTGCCATCACTTGCTCGAACGGCCGGCGATTGCCAGCCGCGGTCCGGGTTGCCCTTCAGGCCGTCACCATCGTCGAGAAAGCTATAAGCCACGAGGTGTGACACATCTCGCGCCGCCCGGTCGAGTTCGGACCGGCTGACGCATGCGACTCCGGTGCTGTAACCCAGACAGATTCGCCCTCCGGTCTCCGAAAGAATCCACAGCACGCGGTCTCCTGGAAGGCCGTTTGCACTGTTCCAGGTAACAAATCTCTGGCCTTCGAGGCGGCTCAGCCCTCGTTCCGCTCCGAGCCAGACGGTGCCTTCGTCATCGACATGTACAGCATCTACGAACCCACCTGCCAAGCCTTCGCGTTCCGAGTAAGCGTGAAACTGGCCTGCATCGAAAACAACGACGCCTCCTTGGTCAAGTCCAAACCACACTTTTCCTCTGCCGTCTTCACGTGCGGCGAAAATCGATTTCCCCTTCAACAAAGGCTCGTTCGAAAAATCGGTGATACGGCCGTTGGCCCAGCGGTAGAGCCCTTTGCGAGCATCAAATAGCCAGACGCCCTTTTCATGGTCCCCTGTAATTGCTGTGACGTCTTGCAGGTGAAGCCCCGTCGGCATCGGAAGGTACTGCCACTTCCCGTTTTCCATGCGCACCACTCCGCGACTTGTTCCAGCCCACAGTGTATTTCCCCCCTCCATCGACAATCCCATGGTAGTGGCGCCGTTGAGGTACAGATCGCGGTGCTCACCATCAATTCGATTCATCCCGATTGATGTCGAAGCCCAGATAGCTCCGTCCCGCCCAGCAGCGAGTGCGCCGACACTGTCGCTCGCCAATCCTTCACGCCGGGTCAACGTGGTGATCTTTTCGTCGCGAAAACGGTTCAGGCCGTTTTGCGTTCCAACCCAGATGTTGTGTTCCCGGTCCTCCAGCAAACACCACACAAATTCGGCCGACAGCGCGTCGAGTTGCGAAAACCTCTCCATCTTCTGCACGTCATCCGAATCCGCACGAAGCCGGGCTAGTCCCTGTCCGAGAGTTCCGATCCATGTGTTTCCTTCACTGTCGCGCAGTACCGTGTGGACGTCGAGAGACTTTATCGTGCCAGCCCCGCTGAACATCTGCCCTTCAATGACCGGTCGCGTAGACCCGTCAGGACCGGTAAGCCAAATGGTTCCGCGTGTGTCTTCACTCAGCCAGAACTTGCCTTTGGTTATTTTCACGAACCCAACCTGCGGATCGCGTGGGTTAAGACGGAGGACGCCGTTATCCGTGCTGAACCATATAGAACCACTTTTATCCTGGAGCGGTCCGGACAAGAAAGGCCCAGGTAGTGAGATTGCAGTAGCAATCTGTTCTTGCGTTGCTGCGCGGAATCGTAGTACGTGATCCTCCGTCGTTGCCCAAAGCGTGCCATCACGATCCTCTAGCATTGCCTCTACTTGGGCCCCAGCGGAAGAGGTTGTTAAGTCATCCCCACGAATGTGACCGACCAAGCCAGAAGCAGTCCCGACCCAGAGACTTCCATCCCGCACCGCGCACAGAGTCCGCACAACGCCCAGAAGTGCTTTATAGCCAGTCTTGGGACGCCAGTGGACAAACCGCACGCCGTCAAACCGGACAAGTCCGTCCGTTGTGGCCAGCCAAAGATAGCCGTCCTGAGTCTGCGCGATCGAGTAGATGAATGCGGATGGAAGTCCGTCTTTGTGCGTCCAGACCGTATGCGTGTACTCGGTGAGGGGCTTGTTAGGATTAGATGCCTCGGACTGCAG
>WNFD01004130.1_pt1 | contig 14887 bp, 12 predicted proteins | sample 5400491 | NCBI WGS metagenome assembly WNFD01 (sample SAMN13153343, study PRJNA577476) | soil metagenome | isolation source: 120 cm saprolite under Douglas fir tree site 2 hole 2 replicate 2 | place: USA:California | collected 2015-04-18
CCCAAGATGCTCGATGCGGTCGTCAAGGCCGCCGGGCTGGAGTCGCTGCTCGATGCGGTGCTCTCGGTCGAGGAGGTCGGCGTCTACAAGCCGCACCCCAAGGTCTATCAACTCGCCGTCGACCGTCTCGAGGTGCCGGCTGCCGCGATTGCGTTCCAATCATCGAACGCGTGGGATGCCTATGCGGCCTCGGCGTTCGGCATGCAGGTCGTATGGTGCAATCGCTATGGCCAGCGGCCGGAGCGACTGCCCGGCGTTCCCGATCGTGTGGTGAGTTCGCTGGCCGAGCTGCCGGCCCTGGTCGGAGTGACCTGAGTGAGCCACACGAAGGTCGATCTCGGTGCCGGACGGTCGAGCGCGAAATCGACCTGGAAGCTCGCGTGCCTGTGCGCCGTATCCGAGGGCGTGCCGCGCCGCTCGTTCTATGTCGCGCTGGTGGTCGGAACGGTGCTCAACCTGATCAATCAGGGCGACGCGCTGCTCGGCATGGCCCCGATCAATTGGCTGAAGCTCGTTTTGACCTACTGCGTTCCCTACGCGGTTTGCACGTACGGTGCAGTTTCCTATCAGTTGAAGATGACCGAAATGACGGTTGAACGGGAAGTTTGACCATTTACGGAGTAACGCTCCCGGTGCAGGCATCGTATGCCTTGGGCATTGCCGAGCTCGTCCTCTCGCTCGCGCTGCTGCTCGGGTTTTATCGCACGATCAGCTACGGCCTCTCGCTGCTCGTTCATACCGTGACCGTGATCGTAAGCTGGCGGCAGTTGCTCGACCCATGGGGGCTGGCCAAGGTCGGCAACCATCTCTGGATCTCGACGTGGCCGACCTGGGGCGGCTTCGCGGCGCTGTTCCTGATGCGGGAATGGGATACCTGGACCGTCGACGGCCGGCGCCGATCGGATCAGGCCGTGAGGCCTTAGTCGTCGGCGTTCATGCCGACCCCTGCCCTCGGGGGCGATGCAACAGGAGCAAGAAACATCATGGTCGTCGTGCGAGAGAAGACCACCGTCACCCAGCGCATTCAGGGTCACTGTCCGACCCATTCGCGCACGGAGATTTCCGTCCGCGACGTCAAGGCGACCATCGACGAGCCGAAGGAGCGTGACGGAACCAACATGGGCCCGACGCCGACCGAGACCATGGTCGCAGCATTGATCGCTTGCACCAACGTCATCAGCCACAAATGCGCGAACAAGCACGGGGTCGAATTCAAGACCATGTCGATCGACGCCGAGGCCACGCTCGACCGGCGCGGCACGCAGCTGCTCGAGGAGATCGAAGTCCCATTCCCGAAAATCCGCCTCGTCATCAACATCGCGACCGAGGCGAGCGAGGCCGACATGGAAAAGGTAAAGGCCGACCTGCATCGCTTCTGCCCGATTGCCAAGGTGGTTCGCAATTCGGGCACGGAGGTCGAGGAGGTCTGGAACGTGACCCGCCCCTGAAGGCGCGCAACCGGCAATCGACGGCACGAATGGAGCCTGGATCGATGGCGTTGCTTCGCTCGCTTCCCGAGAATGCCACCTTGGCCGACCTGCGGCGCAGCTATGCCGACCTGCTGGAGAAGCTGCGTCCCTACGGCCATCGGCTGATGCGCGGGCCCTCGCCGTTGACTCCGGGCGAGCGGGAGCTCATCGCCGCCTTCGTATCCGGCGTCAACAGCTGCCGGTACTGCCATGGCGCGCATTCCCTCGTCGCGCGCGCCTTCGGCGTCGAAGAGACGGTGCTTGCCGGCTCACTGGACAACCTCGACCTGGCGCCGATCGATGCGCGGCTCAAGCCGATCCTGCGCTATGTCCGCAAGCTCACCGAGACCCCGAGCCGGATGACCGCAGCGGATGCGGCCGCGGTGTACGACGCGGGCTGGAACGACGAAGCCCTGCTCCATGCGGTCGCGGTCTGCGCCTATTTCAACAACATGAACCGGCTGGTGGAAGGCGCCGGAATCGTCGGCAATGCGCAAGAATACGCGGTGGCCGCCGAGCGATTGGTCGCGCAGGGCTATCGGCGAGGCGGCGCAAAAGGGCGGAAAACACGAGCGAGCCGGAAATCCAAACCCGCACGGCGCCGCGCCGGGCGCAAGCGATGACCGCAATGGTGCGCCGCTCGTGGCCATGTCGAGCGGGCACCACGCAAGTTCGAGGAAAACCAAATGCCGTTCTTTCCTTCAATGCCCAAAGACGCAACCACCAAGCACGTCTTCACCGCCCATCCGGAAATCTATTCGCACTGGGTCCATGTGTCGCAAGCGATTCTGCGAGGTCCGTCGCCGCTCACGCCCGCCGAACGGGAGTTGATCGGGGCCTACGTCTCGTCTCTCAACTCCTGCCAATATTGTTACGGCGGGCACCGCGCGACGGCGGAATTGTTCGGCGTCGCGCCGGCAACGATCGATGGCCTCGTCCGCGATCTCGCGACCGCCCCGATCGACGGCAAGCTGCGGCCGCTCTTCGCCTTCGCGAAGAAGTTGACGCTGACGCCGGCGCGCATCACGCAGGCCGATGCCGACGCGGTCTTCGCGGCCGGATGGGACGAGGCCGCCCTGCACTCCGCCATCGCGGTCTGCTGCGTCTTCAATTTCATGAATCGGCTGGTCGAGGGGCACGGCATCGCGGCCGATCCGGCAAGCTTCGGCGAGCGCGGACGCAAGCACGTCGAGATGGGATACGTCGGCCAGTACGAGGCGGCGGCAAAAGGCATCCGGTGACGGAGCTCGCGATGACCACGGCTCGATTCGCTTGGGGTGCCCGGGGCGCCGGAATTTTGGCGTTATCGGCCGCCGCGGCGATGGCCGTCATCGCCGGAATTCCACTCGGCAAGACCAGTACGCACGCGGCGCAGATCAAGTCGGATTTCAGCGCCGCGGCGCGCTACGTCTTCATCCCGAGCCGCAACGCCCCGATCGTCACCGTCGTCGAAAGGGACGGCGATCGAGTGGTCGGCACCCTGGATCCCGGCCTTGTTCCCGAGCAGGTCGTGGTGTCGGAGGCGGCCGGCAAGCTCGTGGCCATCGACGGGAGTGCACGCGGCGTGTCGGTCATCGACCTCGCGAACGGCCGCCGGCTCGCGATCGATTTGGACTTCACGCCGCATAGGCTGATCGCCAGCCCGGATGGATACGTGGTTGCCGCCGCGGACCTTTCGGCCGGAAGCGTGGCGTTCATCGAATTGATGCGCGCGCGCGTCGCGTCGCGGATGACGGGGCTTTCCCCGATCCGGGATCTCATGTTCGGCGCCGACGGAGCGTTCCTGTACGTGGTCGCCGAGCGCTCGAACGGCGTAGGCGTCGTCGACGTCGCGCGCGGCAAGCTGATCGAAGACATCGCGGTCCCAAGCTTGCGCTCCGCCAACGCCGCCGGGCTCACTCGCTCCCCGAGCGGCCGCATGGGATACGTCAAGGCGCAGGGCAACGGGACGATCAGTCTGGTCGATCTGAGCAATTTCCGTCGGGTTCGAGAGATCGAGGTTGGGCGCGACGCGGTCAAAGCGTTTCCGACCGGGTTCGGCGGCTACCTGGTGGTCCCCGACAATTCGGAAAGGACGGTGACGATCATTGCCAACGCCTCGTTGACGGTCGCCGCCATGCTCAAGGGAGCAGCCGAAATGACCACCGTCTACAGCGGCTGGTTCGATACGCTCGCATTGGTGCCGAGCTCCATCGAACGAAAGCTGCTGGTGTACGACCTCGATCGGCTGAGCCAGGCTCCCGACATTGCGCTGCCGGGCATTCCGGGCTTAGGCGCCGTCACGCCGGACGGAGCCAGGCTCTATCTCGCGTTGCAGGACGCTGGCCAGGTCGCGGTGATCGATCTTCAACGACGAGCGCTGCTGCGCACCATTGCGGTCGCTTCCGATCCGGCCGCCGCCATCATGGCGAAGAGCTTCGATGTCTGCCACTGACGAACCTCGATCGAGGGATCACGCGTGCGAGCTCGTCCACAACGCGCAAGCTCAAAGGAGGAACTGCAATGTCGAGAACCCCAAATCGCTGGCCGCGCTGGCTGGTCGCGCTCCCCGCCGTCTGCGCAGTATTCCTATCGCCTGTTCCATCCGCGTCGGCGGACGACTGGGCGACGCCGCTGGCGACCAAGCTCGGCCTGACGCTGGAGAAGAGCTTCGATTCGAGCGGGCCCGATGCCTGGGATCCGAAAAAGCATCCGCTTGTCTTCGTCACGACCGAGGGGCCGGGCTACGGCGGCCTGCTCAGCGGCGTGACCTTGCCCGGCGTCGCGATCATCGACGCCGAGACCCGCGAGGTCGTGACCTCGCAGCATTATGACGTGTTGGCCTGGGGCTGGAAGAACGTGTTCGAGGACCACGGCGTGGGCGTCTCTCCCGACGGCAAATGGATCTACCTGCCGACCGGAGAGGGGACCTTCGGCACCATGGGTTTCGGCCGGCTCCTGATCATCAATGCGCGCACGCTGAAGCTCGACAAGGTCCTGCACACCAACGGCAATCCGCACCACGTCAAGGTCCTGAACACGCCGGACGGCCGCCACTACGTCATGAGCTACGGCTGGGGACAGCCGCTGTTCGTGCTCGATCCCGCACAGGACAACAAGGTGGTCGGCGGGCTCGACTTCAACGACATCGGAATCGACACCTACCTCTACTTCGCCTCACCCGATGGGCAGGAGATCATCGCCGGCGGCCGCTTCCGCGACAGCGCCGCGCGCAAGGACACCTTCGGCAACATCATGGTGCGCATCAGCAGCAAGGACTGGAAGGTGATCGGGACCGTTCCGGTCCAGGAGGCCGATCCGGTCTGGGTCGCGTTCAGCGTGGACAACCGATATGCCTACTTCACCGGCGCGGTGACGAGCCGCGTCTTCAAGTATGATCGCAAGGCGGACAAGATCGTCGGGGTCGCGCGCGCGGGCGTGGAAGGGCCGTATGGCGCGCATTTCGGCTGGAACGACAAGGACCTTTACGTCATCGGCAAGGGCGAGGAGTCGCACAACCGTGGAAAGGTCGTCGGCTTCATCGATACCTCGCTGATGGAAAAATCGGACCGGCCGGTCGACCAGTTCGTCACCAACTGCATTCGCGGCGATCACGGAATTTTGCATCCGGATCCGGATGCAAACGAATTGTGGATCAGCTGCAATTCCAGCTTCGAGGTCGTGATTTTCGATCTCGATCAGAAGCAGGTGACCAAGCGCATCCCCATGCCCAACGGCGGCAGCTCGCATTCCGGCGCCTTCGTGAAATACGACGGCTGGTCGGGCGACGTGCTTTCCGACCAGAACGGGCTGCATGGCAGCGCGCTGAAGAAGAAGCGCGAGCTCCTCGGCATCAAGGACGTCGGCGCCAATGAGCCCGGGCGACCGCCAACCGGCGGCAAGATGTAACGGCAGCGTTCGGTGCCCCAAAAAACTTGCTCGTAACATCGACAGGAAGCTCAGGAATGCGCAGCGGCCTCGGATCGGTCGTCTCTGTCTCGGCGATGCTTGCCATCGCAGGTAGCGCGCTCGCACTCGCCGCGGCCGCTCTGCCCGCCCTCGCCGACGAGCAGCTCGATTTGGTCGAGCAGGGCCGGCAGATATTCGAGACGGTCGCGGGCGTGGGCTGCAAGGCCTGTCACGGACCGTTCGCCGAAGGAAAAGTCGGTCCGACCAACCGCGGCGTGAACGAGGCCACGATTCGGGAAGCCCTGGCCAAAGTCGGCGCCATGCAGTTCCTGCGTGAGCAGCTTGGCGACGAGGACATCAAACGAATCGCGGCCTACACCGAATGGATGGGCCGACATTTGCTGGTCAAGTCGCTGCTCAAGCGCGGCCGCTTCATCCCGGACGCGGTCAGCGTCTATCCCGGCACGCCGGTTCAGCTCGTGATCGAGAACACCGGCTCGGAGCCGGCGACGCTCGCTGCCGAAGGGGTGCCGGTAGCGACGCCGACCCTCCCCGCGCGCGATACCGCGAGCATCGTGTGGACGGCGCCAGAGGCCGAGGGCAAGTCCACGATCGCCTGCAGCGATTGCAAGATCAAGGACGGTTTGCTGACGATCGAGGTGACGAAGACGGCCAGGCCGTATATTCCGCCGCCGCAGCCGAAGGTCGTCGCCAAGCCGTGACGTGACCGAAGCCGGCGGCGGGACAGAGGAGCGGGTCATGTCTCTCTCCCTCCTTGCAGCGCAAGCGGAGCGCCCGCATCGGCGCGCGCGCTCGGCGCTGCTGGGGACGTTCTGGCTGGTGCTCGCGGTCGCGCTGGCGTTGGCCTGGCTGGCTTTTCCTTACCTGCTCAATGGTCGCCGGGTTCTCGGGGACGTCGGCTATTCGATTCAAGCCGAGCGCATGAATCGTTCGAGCGCGACCGCCCGGCTCCTGGTCAGGCCCGCTTATGGTCTCGGCGAGGCCGACGTCGATGCGCTTTATGCCACGACGGAGTATTTGGACCTGATCGACCCGTCGGGAGCAGCGCGCAAGTATCAGCCCGGCCGATATCTCGTCTTCCTGGTGACGGAAACGACCCACGTCGAGCAGCTGCCGGCGCAGCCACCCCGTGCGACCCTGTCGGTCGACGGCCGCCGCATAGCCCTCGCGGACGCCGCTGGCCCGGCCGACGTGCGGCATCACCGGACCTCGGTCATCCGCTTCCCGCTGATCGACTCGACCGGAGCGCCCGTCCTGACGGGATCGGCCAAGCGGCTCGAGCTCGAGCTCGAATCGACCTGGGATCGCGGCCGGCCATCGGTGCGAAAGGCCTCCTGGGACCTGCCGATCGTCTACCCGCCGGGCACATCCATGCGGGGCATCTGGAGTCTCGCGCTGGTGATGTCGCTCTCCGCGGGCCTGCTTTCGGCAGTGCTGACGCCGTGCCTCATCCAGCTCGTCGTCGTCTATTTGGCGGGAATGGCTGGAATCGGTGTTGGGGACGCGAGCGGGCAGGTCGAACGCCGGCGGGTGTTGGTCTTTGCCGCTGCCTTCGTCATAGGATTTACGGCCCTTTATACCGCCGCGGGAGCCGTCGTCGGCCATCTCGGCCACGAGTCGCAAATGTTGTTCGCGACGCTCAATCGCCCGGCGGGCATCGCGTCCGGAGCGCTGATCATTGCCCTCGCGCTGTGGACGGCGCGACAGTCGAGGGTGCCCATGGTATGCCGGCTTCCGATGCCGGAGCCGATCGAGCGCATCGACCGCAGCGGCGCGTTGCGGGCGGCGCTGACGGCCGCGGCCTTCTCGTTCGGATGCATCACCTGCTTCGGCGGAGCGATCGTCGGCACCCTGCTCGTCTATGTCGGTTCGGTCGGCAGTGCAGAAATAGGGGCGGCGATCATGCTGACCTTCTCGGCCGGCGTTGCCATACCCTTTCTGGCCGCCGCCTTCGCCCTTTCGCGCGCAGGACGATCGGCTGGCGGACTGGCCAGGATCAGGCCTTGGGCAGGCCTCGTGGCTTCCGTCATCATGGCGGCCTTCGGGCTCGTCCTGATCACCGACAATTTCCACGTCTTGAGCGACTCTATCTACCCGCTGCTGCATCTCCCCGCACAGCGGTGATCGATTCGACTGATCGGATCGTCATCGCGTCTCGGCGCCGTTCCCTCTCGATGTCATGTGCCGAGGCGCCCTCATGTCATGTGCCGAGGCGCCCTCGCGGGCCGCTTGGCGAGTTGCCGCAAGATCGCAAGGCGGGCCTCATTTGCGGTCCTGGGAGCGCGCCCCTGGCCCGGTTCCGCTTCGTTGAGCAGGGTCGCGACCGACCCGAGGGGGACGAGGGGGGACCGAGGGGGTTCTTCAAGTTGACATTTTCAGGTAATATCGACCGGTGAGCTTGGCGGCCCTTCCTGGAGGGAGGAGCGGCGGGCATTGGTAATTTGGCGACCGGCAGGCTGATCATGCGCCCACCCATCGTGTCCCGGGGACTTGCGGCCGCCGCGGCAGCGGGCATCAGCCTCATCCTGCTGCTGCCGGCGCAGGCCCAGTTCTGGGACTGGGGCAACCGCCCGCAGCGCCAGCAGCAACAGCCCTTCTACGGCAATCCGTTCGGGGGTTGGTTCACGCCGCATCAGCCCCGCTACGAGAGCCCGCGCGAGCGCGAGGCCCCGGTCGACTATTCGCATGCGCCGCCGCCCTCGCAGAAGAAGCCGGAGGCCAACACCCCGATCGTGGTCCTGGGCGATGCCAACGCGGACTGGCTGGCCTACGGGCTCGAAGAGGCTTTTTCGGAGAAGCCCGAGATCTCGATCGTGCGCAAGCACCGCACCGATTCCGGTCTCATCCGCTACGAGTCGCGTCGCGACACCGAATGGCCACAGGTGGTGCGCGAGGTCATCGCGGCCGACAAGCCGAAATTCATCGTCATGATGATCGGCAACAACGACCGCCAGCAGATCCGCGAGAAGGTCCCGCCGGTGGTGCGGCCCGCCGCGAAGCCGGCGACGCCGGCCGGGCAACCGGCGCAGCCGCCGGCGACCGCGACACCGGCAGCTCCGGCGCCACCGGCCGACCCGGAGCAGCAGCACCCCGACCCGTCCGCGACGGCCGAGCAGCCCTCCAACCTGACGCCCGAGCAGGCGCGGCAGGCGGCCACCGGCCCTTGGGAGTTCCACACGGAAAAGTGGGAGCTCGCCTATATCAAGCGCATCGACGCCACCATCGCCGCGCTCAAGAGCGCCGGCGTTCCCGTGTTCTGGGTCGGCCTGCCGTCGCAACGCGGGACCAAGGCGAGCGCCGATTCCAGCTACCTGAACGAGATCTTCCGCAGCCGGGCCGAGAAGGCGGGCATCGTCTATGTCGATATCTGGGACGGCTTCGTCGACGAGGCCGGCCGCTACTCGCCGCAGGGACCGGACTATGAAGGACAGACCCGGCGGCTGCGCAGCGGCGACGGCGTCTATTTCACCAAGTTCGGTGCCCGCAAGCTCGCCCATTACGTCGAGCGCGAGGTCGAGCGCAGCATCGCGAGCCGCGGCACGCCGGTCGCCCTGCCGGTGCCGGTCGATCCGGGTCCGCAGGCGGCGAAGCCGGGCGGCCCCGCGCAACGGCCGGTGGCCGGACCGGTGGTGCCGCTGACGGCCGTCAACGTCTCGCCCGAGGAGCTGCTCGGGGGCGCCCGCGCGGCGCGCCCCGGGGCGGCCGCCGACCCGACCGTCACCCGCGTGCTGACCAAGGGCGAGCCGGTCGCCGCCCCGAGCGGACGGGCGGATGATTTCAACTGGCCGCGCGGCGGCCCCGCTAATACGGAGCCGGCCGCGGCCGCGCCCGCGACGCCGCCCGCGAACGCCCCGCCCGCCGGCGGGAAAACGTCGAAGCCCGCGGCGGCGGCGCCGCCCCCGGCCGCGCAGCAGCGCCCGGCGACCGACGCGCAGACCGCCCAGACCGCTCCAGCGACGGAAAATCCGGAGCCGAAGCCGCCGGTCCAGCGCCGCGCCCGCCCCAACCCGAACGCGCCGCGCCCGCCGCTGCAGATCCTGCAGGGGCTGTTCCGGTAGCGGCACTGAGCCGATTTTTCGAAGCGACCGACGCGCCTGACTCAAAAATCAGGTTGGGCTTGCCTCCGACCTGTCATGCCCGCTTGACCCGGGCACCCATCAGGAAGTGGTTTGAGGCCGGTTGCCAGGTGACGCACTCGCGCGCCTCGGCCGTCCGGTGCCGCTTTTGGAGGGAGCAATCATGAGGCTCATCCAGTTTCGCGCACCGGGTCCGCCCGGCGTGCTGCAGTGTCTCGACGTGCCCGTCCCCGAGCCGAAGCCGGGCGAGGTCCTGATTCGGGCGCATGCGATCGGCGTCGGCGTCCCGGATGTGCTGATCCGCGCCGGCACCTACGGCTTCATGCCGCCGCTCCCGGCGACGCCCGGCACCGAGCTCTCCGGCACGATCGAGAAGGTCGGACCCGGCGTCACCGCCCGCCGGCCCGGCGAGCGCGTCTACACCAGCGCGCGCGAGCGGCCGCACCGCGGCGGCCATTATGCCGAATACGTCGCGGCGCCGGTCGAGGCGACCTTTCTGCTGCCGGCGAGCGTCGATCTCGATGCCGCGGCGGCGCTCGCCAATTATCAGGTCGCCTATCACATCTTTAACGATGCGCTGCGCCTGCGGAAGGGCCAGAGCGTGCTCGTCTACGGCGCCGCCGGCGGCATGGGGAATGCGCTGATCGACCTCGCGAAAGCGGCCGACCTCACCGTGATCGGCGTGGTCAGCGGCGCCGAGAAGGCGCGCTTCGCCCGCGATCTCGGGGCGGATCACGCCATCGACCGCAAAAACGAGAAGGTCGGCGAGCGGGTCCGGGAGATCACGCGCGGCCGCGGCGTCGACGCCATCATCGATCCGGTCGCGGGGCCGAGCATTCCCGACAACATCGCGTTGCTCGCGCCCTGCGGCACGCTCGTCCTCTACGGCGCGCTCGGCGGAAGCGCGCAGCTCGACCTGCAGCCGACGCTGCGCGCGAGCGGAAACTCGCCGGCGGTGCGGCAGTTCACCATCCACACCTGGGACCACCTCGTCGAGGAGCGCCGCGCCGGCATGCGCGCCCTCATCGACATGCTCGCCGCCGGTAAGCTTCGGCCGCGCATCCATGCCCGCCTGCCGCTCGCCGAGGCGATACGGGCGCACGAGATGCTCGAGAGCGGCGCGGTGCTGGGCAAGCTGCTGCTGCGGCCGTGAGGCTCGCACTCCGGCCGTCATCCCTTGACGCCGGGACGGGGCGAGGCCGGCCCGCTCACCGCGGCAGCGTGGTCGATCCCGTCAGGAACTTGTCGACCGCGTGCGCGGCTTGGCGGCCTTCGCGGATCGCCCACACCACCAGCGATTGGCCGCGCCGCATGTCGCCGGCCGCGAACACCTTCGGATTGGAGCTCTGGTAGGCGAGCGTGTCGGCCTTCACGTTGCCGCGTTGATCGAGCTCGAGGCCGAGCGAGGCGATCATGCCTTCGTGCACGGGATGCACGAAGCCCATGGCGAGCAGGACGAGATCGGCGTCGATCTCGAACTCGGTGCCGGGAATGGGCTTGATCCGGCCGTCGACGCGCAGGCAGTGCAGCTTCTTCACCGCGCCGTTCTCGCCCGAGAATTCGCTCGTCAGCACCGCGAAATCGCGCTCGGCGCCTTCCTCGTGGCTCGGCGAGGTGCGCAGCTTCAGCGGCCATTCCGGCCAGGTCAGGAGCTTGTTCTCGCTCAGCGGCGGCTGCGGCATGATCTCGAAATTGACGACCGACAGCGCGCCCTGGCGGAACGCGGTGCCGATGCAGTCGGAGCCGGTATCGCCGCCGCCGATGACCACAACGCGCTTGCCGCCGGCGAGGATCGGCTCGCCGGCGGGAGCCGGCTCGCCGCTCACGCGCCGGTTCTGCTGCGGCAGGAAGTCCATGGCGAAATGGATGCCCTTGAGCTCGCGGCCGGGAATCGGCAGGTCGCGCGCCTCCTCCGCGCCGCCCGCGAGCACCAGCGCGTCGTATTCCGCGAGCAGCTTCTCGGCCGGCAGATCGACGCCGACATGGGCGCCGTAGTGGAAGGTCACGCCCTCGGCCTCCATCTGCGCGACGCGCCGGTCGACGTGATGCTTCTCCATCTTGAAGTCGGGGATGCCGTAGCGAAGCTGGCCGCCGGCCTTGGCGTGCTTCTCGAACACCTGCACGTCGTGCCCGACGCGGGCGAGCTGCTGGGCGCAGGCCATGCCGGCGGGACCCGAGCCGACGACCGCGACCTTCTTGCCGGTCCTCAAGAGCGGCGGCTCGGGCTTCACCCAGCCCTGCTCGAAGGCGCGGTCGGCGATCGCGCATTCGATGGTCTTGATGGTCACCGGATTGTCGTCGAGGTTGAGCGTGCAGGATGCCTCGCACGGCGCCGGGCAGATACGCCCGGTGACCTCGGGGAAATTGTTGGTGCTGTGCAGGTTGCGCGCCGCCTCCTGCCAGTTGCCGCGATAGACCAGGTCGTTCCAGTCCGGGATCTGGTTGTTCACCGGACAGCCGGTGTGGCAATAGGGAATGCCGCAATCCATGCAGCGCGCCGCCTGCTTCTTGTTCTCCTCCTCGGGCAGCGGCAGGACGAATTCGCCCCAATGCTTGATGCGCTCCTCGACCGGCTGGTAGTGACGGTCGTTGCGCTCGAACTCCAGAAAGCCGGTGATCTTGCCCATACGCTATTCGGCCGCCTGCATCGTGCGCGCCTTCTCCATTTCGGCCAGCGCGCGGCGGTATTCGAGCGGCATCACCTTGCGGAACATCGGGCAATAGTTCTTCCAGTCGGCGAGGATGTCCGCCGCGCGCCGCGAGCCGGTGAGCCGCGCGTGCCGGCCGATCAGCAGGTGCAGCCGCTCGGCGTCGTGGCGGGTCAGGTCTTCCAGCACCTCGACCCGGCCGTGCGATTCGAGATCCTGGTGATAGAGCCGCGCGCTGACCTCCTCCTCCGACGGCACCGGCTCGAGCTCGACCATCGCCATGTTGCAGCGCGACTTGAAGGTGCCGTCCTCGTCGAGCACGTAGGCGATGCCGCCGGACATGCCGGCCGCGAAGTTGCGGCCGGTGCGGCCGAGCATCACCACGATGCCGCCGGTCATGTATTCGCAGCAATGGTCGCCGGCGCCTTCGATCACGGCGATGGCGCCGGAATTGCGCACCGCGAAACGCTCGCCGGCGACGCCGCGGAAATAGCATTCGCCCTCGATCGCGCCGTAGAGCACGGTATTGCCGACGATGATCGATTCCTCCGGCACGATGCCTGCATCGGCGGTCGGGCGCACGACGATCCGCCCGCCCGACAGTCCCTTGCCGACATAGTCGTTGGCGTCGCCTTCGAGCTCGAAGGTGACGCCGCGCGCGAGCCAGGCGCCGAAGCTCTGGCCGGCGGTGCCGGTGAACTTCACGTGGATGGTGTCGTGCGGCAGCCCTTCGTGGCCGTAGCGCTTGGCGACCTCGCCCGAGAGCATCGCGCCGGTGGCGCGGTCGGTGTTCCTGATCGCGGTCACGATCTTGACCGGCGCGCCGCGATCGAGCGCGGGGCGCGCGTCGGCGATGAGCCGCCGGTCGAGGATATCGTGGATCTTGTGGTCCTGCGGCTCGCAATTGTGGATCTTCACGCCCGCCGGCGCCTGCGGCTTGTGGAACAGCTTGGAGAAATCGAGCCCCTTGGCCTTCCAGTGCTCGACCATCTGGCGCTGGTCGAGCATCTGCATCTGGCCGATCATCTCGGCGAAGGTGCGGAAGCCCATCTCGGCCATCAGCTCGCGCACCTCCTCGGCGACGAAGAAGAAGAAATTGATGACGTGCTCGGGCTGGCCGACGAAGCGCTTGCGCAGCACCGGATCCTGCGTCGCCACGCCGACCGGGCACGTGTTGAGGTGGCACACCCGCATCATGATGCAGCCCGCCGCGATCAAAGGCGCGGTGGAGAAGCCGAACTCGTCGGCGCCCAAGAGCGCGCCGACGACGACGTCGCGTCCGGTGCGCATGCCGCCGTCGACCTGCACGGCGATGCGCCCGCGTAGCCGGTTGGCGACCAGCGTCTGGTGGGTCTCGGCGAGCCCGATCTCCCAGGGCGAGCCCGCGTGCTTGATCGAGGTCAGCGGGGAGGCGCCGGTGCCGCCCTCGAAACCCGCGATCGTTACGTGGTCGGCGCGCGCCTTGGAGACGCCGGCGGCGACCGTGCCGACGCCGACCTCGGAGACGAGCTTGACCGAGACGAGACCCTCGGGATTGACGTTCTTGAGGTCGAAAATGAGCTGCGCCAGATCCTCGATCGAATAGATGTCGTGGTGCGGCGGCGGCGAGATCAGGCCGACGCCGGGCATCGAGTGGCGCACCTTGGCGATGATCTTGTCGACCTTGTGCCCCGGCAGCTGGCCGCCTTCGCCGGGCTTGGCGCCCTGCGCCATCTTGATCTGCATCATGTCGGAATTGACGAGGTATTCCGTCGTCACGCCGAAGCGGCCGGAGGCGACCTGCTTGATCGCCGAGCGCATGGAATCGCCGTTCGGCAGCGGCTTGAAACGGTCCGACTCCTCGCCGCCCTCGCCGGTATTGGACTTGCCGCCGATGCGGTTCATGGCGATCGCGAGCGTGGTGTGGGCCTCGCGCGAGATCGAGCCGAACGACATGGCGCCGGTCGAGAAGCGTCGCACGATGTCCTTGGCCGGCTCGACCTCCTCGAGCGGCACCGGCTGCCTGCCGTCGTCGGCCGCCGATTTGATCCGAAACAGGCCGCGGATGGTGAGCAGGCGCTCCGACTGCTCGTTCGAGACCTTGGCATAGGCGCGGTACTGGTCGGGCAGGTTGCCGCGCACCGCGTGCTGCAGCGCCGACACGGTCGACACGTTCCAGACATGGTCCTCGCCGCGGACGCGGAACTGGTATTCGCCGCCGACGTCGAGCGCGTGGCGATAGATCGGGGCGTCGCCGAAGGCGTCGCGGTGCCGGCGCACGGTCTCCTCGGCGATCTCGGCGAGCCCGACGCCTTCGATGCGGGTCGCGGTGCCGGTGAAATATTCGGCGACGAAATCCGACTTGAGGCCGACCGCGTCGAAAATCTGCGCGCCGCAATAGGACTGGTAGGTGGAGATGCCCATCTTGGACATCACCTTGAGGATGCCCTTGTCGATCGACTTGATGTAGCGCTTGACGATCTCCTTCTCGTCGAGCTTCTGCGGGAGATCATCCTTGATCGCGACCAGGGTCTCGAAGGCGAGATAGGGATTGATCGCCTCCGCGCCGTAGCCGGCCAGGCAGCAGAAGTGATGGACTTCGCGCGGCTCGCCCGACTCGACCACGAGCCCGACCGAGGTGCGCAGGCCCTGGCGGATGAGATGATGATGCACCGCCGCGCAGGCGAGCAGCGACGGCATCGGGATGTTCTCTTCGCCCGCGCGCCGGTCGGACAGGATGATGATGTTGATGCCTTCGCGCACGGCGGCTTCGGCGCGGGCGCAGACCGTATCGAGCGCGTCCTTG
>WNFD01006959.1_pt1 | contig 14887 bp, 17 predicted proteins | sample 5400491 | NCBI WGS metagenome assembly WNFD01 (sample SAMN13153343, study PRJNA577476) | soil metagenome | isolation source: 120 cm saprolite under Douglas fir tree site 2 hole 2 replicate 2 | place: USA:California | collected 2015-04-18
AAGCCCGCCGGCGGCCCGCCATAAGCCTTGTAGGTCGACATCGTCATCAGATGCGCGCCCTCGGCGAGCGGCGCCTGGAAGCTTCCGCCGGCGATGATCCCGCCCATATGGGCGGCGTCGTAGAGGACATAGGCGCCGATCTCGTCGGCGATCGCCCGCACGCCGCGGACGTCGTAGGGAAAGAGGCAGAGCGAGCCCGCCACGGTGATGAGCTTGGGCCGGAGCCGGCGCGCGTCCGCGCGCAGCCGGTCGAGGTCGATCGCCATGCGCGCCCCGTCATAGGGGACGGGATGCACCTCGAGGCGGTAGAGCCCGGCGGCGCCGTCGCGGTGGTGCGTCACATGCCCGCCCATCTCGCCGGGAAAGGCCATGATGCGGTCGCCGGGTTCGCAGACCGCCATGAAGGCGTAGAGATTGGCGAGCGCGCCCGAGCCCAGACGGAGCTCGGCAAAGGGCGCGCCGAAGAGCCGGCGGACCAGCGCCTCGGCGACGATCTCGATCTCCTCGGCGAACTCCATCCCCATCTCGTATTTGTCGCCGGGATATCCCAGCGACGGGCGATTGCCGAGCGAGCGGGCAAGGAGCGCGGCGGCGCGCGGATTCATCACGTTGGTCCCGGCGTTGAGGCCGATGCTCTCGCGGTCCATGTGGCGCTCATGGGCGTCGATCAGTTGCAGCAGCCGCGCCTCGACCGCCTCGCCGCTATTGCCGATGAGCCGCGCCTCGGCCTCGGCGATCAGCTTTTGCGACTCCGCCGGCAGCCACGCTTTGGCGGGAGCAATCGTCGTCATGCGCGGCCTTCCTTCCTCGATCGGCGGGAGCAGAAGAATTCACCACGGAGGCACGGAGAGGGAACAGGAGAAGTTTCACCACGAAGATACGAAGGACACGAAGTTTGTTTTTTGGCGCCTCGCGCCAGTATTCGTCCTTCGTGCGCCTCGCGTCTTCGTGGTTCAAGCGTCCTTCGTTCTCCGTGGCCTCCGTGCCTCCGTGGTGAACCCCCTCGCGATAGACTCGGCGCGGTGGCCGTTGCCGCGCAAGCGGCTTATTCTCCGCCCGAGCCGCAGAAAATCTACGGCTCAAAAAGTTACGGCTCCCACGTCGCCAGGGCCACCATGCTCGATCCGCCGAAAGCCGCCATGCCGCCGCTCCTCGCCCTGCGCGCGTTCGAGGCGGCCGCCCGTCACGAGAGCTTCGTTGCCGCGGCGGCCGAGCTTCATGTCAGCGCCGGCGCCATCGCCCAGCAGATCCGCAAGCTCGAGGAATGGGTCGGCCACCAGCTCTTCCGCCGCCTCGCCCAGGGCGTCGTCCTCACCGCGGAGGCGCGGCTGGCGCTGCCGGAGTTGAGCGCCGCCTTCGCCGCCATGCGCCTTGCCGCGGCGCGCCTCGCGGGCAGCCGACCCGCCGACGGCGCGGCGCCGCAAGCGATCCGCCTCGCCGCCCTGCCGGCGATCGCGCAATGCTGGCTGGCGCCGCGGCTGGCGCGGCTGAAACGCGATCTGCCGGCGCTCGAGATCTCGCTGACCGCGATGGAGCAGCCGCCCGACCTCGCGCGCGAAAACTTCGACGCCGCGATCTTCTATAGCGGCGGCGATCACCCCGATCTCGAAACGCGCCTCATCGCCCGCGACGCCGTGGCGCCGGTCTGCAGCCCCGCCGTGGCGGCCGACCTCCAGGCGCCAGCCGACTTGGCACGGGCGACCCTGCTGCACGATTCCGTCTGGCGCGACGACTGGCGAAGCTGGCTCGCTGCGGCCGGCTTGCCCACGATCGACCCCTATCGCGGTCCCGCCTATTCGCTTTACAGCCTCGTCCTGCAGGCGGCGCTCGACGGCGGCGGCGTCGCCGTCGGCCACTATCCCCTGGTCGCTCCCGCTTTGGCGACGGGTCGCCTGGTCGCCCCCTTCCTCCCTTGGCGCCCCTCCGCACGGGCGATCCACCTGCTGCTGCCGCGCCGCCAGGCGCCGGTGATTGCCGAGTTCGCGCAATGGCTCGCGCGCGACGCGGCTTCCGACTCGCCCATTCCTCTGACGACCGCCGGGTAAGCTTGGCTGGCTTGCCGCATAGAACAAGTGTCCCCACATGGAATACGGAACGGTGCCGTTCCGTTATCGAGCCGGAGAAGAATATGAGCGAGCAATTTCGAGCCACTCCCAAGATCGCCTGCCGGCGAGCGGCGCTCTGGCTGGGCGCCGGGCTTGTCGCGGCTGCCGCGATGGCTCTCCCGGGCGCTGCCGAGGCGCGCGGCTTCGTCTCCTTCGGCGTCGGCGTGCCGCTCGGTCCGCCGGCCTACTACCCACCGCCGGTTTATTACGCGCCGCCCCCGGTCTATTACGCGCCGCCGCCCGCCTATTACTACCCGCCGCCGGTGGCCTATGCGGTGCCGCCCGCACCGCCGCTTGCCCCTCCCGTCGCGCCGGAGGACGGGCAGACCTGCCGCGAATACCAGTCGACGACGACGATCGACGGCAGACCGCAACAGACTTACGGCACGGCGTGCCTCCAGCCGGACGGCACGTGGAAAATCGTCCAGTGAAACCATCGGCCGAATAGGGGAAACGAGATGCGCAACCAAGGACTTTCACGCGCCGTCGCGGTCGTCGCGCTCGCCGCCGGCCTCGCCGGCTGCACCGTCTATCAGCCGGCCTACCAGCAGCCGGCCTATTACCAGCCGCCGGCGCAATCCTACTACGCGCCGCCCGCCTATTACGCGCCGCCCCCGGCCTATTACGCCCCGGCCCCGGCCTACTACGCGGCGCCCTCGGTCAGCCTCGGCTTCGGCTTCTGGGGCGGCGGCGGCCGTTGGCACGGGCATCACGACCGCTGAGCAACTCCTCGCACGCGATCACCCCTCTCACTCGACTAACAGGGAGCGCATCATGACCATCGCCGAACCCTCTGCCGTGGCCCGCCGAAAACGCCTGACCGGGAAGCTCCTGCTCGCCCTGGTCACCCTCTCGATGTTGTCCGGCTGCGTCGTCTACGAAGGCTACGGCCCGCCGCCGCCGCGCTACCATTATTGGCGATGAGGCCGGAGCTGCTCGCTTCCATCTGGCGGCCGGGCTCGCTATCGTCCTCGCGGCGGCGCTCGGCCGCTGGGCGCGGGAGGGGGCGATCCGATGCCATGCTGAACGTCGAACCGCGACGCGGCGGCCGGCCCTCGCGGCTGGCGACCGTCCAGCTCCAGGAGACCATCCTCGACGTCGCGACCGAGCTCTTCCTGACGCATGGCTACGGCGCCACCAGCATCGAGGCGGTGGCGGCCGGCGCGCGCATCTCCAAGCGCACCTTCTATCATCGCTTCGACGACAAGGCGGATCTCTTCGAGGCGGTGGTGCGCCGGCTGATCGATCGCTGGCTGCCGCCCTTCGAGGCCCAGTTCGCCGAGGCCGTCGCGATCGACGCGCTGCTTCTGCGCACGGCGAACCAGATTCTCGCCGTCGCCCTCTCGCCGCCGGCGCTGGCGCTTCATCGCGTCCTCGTCGCCGAGGCACAGCGCTTTCCGCAATTGATCCAGCTCGTCAACGAGGCCGGCGCCGGCAAGGGCGTCGACCGCATCGCCGCCCTGCTCGAGCGCGAGAGCAAGGCGGGCAGCCTGGCGATCGCGGACAGCCGCTTCGCCGCCGAGCAATTCCTCAACATGGTGCTCTCGGTGCCGCAGAAACGCGCCCTCGGCTTCGGCGAGATAATGAGCCCCGACGAGCTCGCGCGCTGGACATCGCGCACCCTCGCTCTATTCCTCGACGGTTGCCGCGGCAAAACATCTCCGACTGCGCGATAGTCCGACTGCGCTATAGTTCGCCCCCGCTTGCATGCGAGGGGAACGAGGCGATGGCGAGACACTCCGCGGCGATCGGTTTCAGCGTCCTCGGCGTTGCGCTGCTGGCGTCCGGCGGCGCCCGGGCCGATGCACCTCTCGATCAAGGGGCCGGAGATCATCACCCCCGCCGGCACCAGGATGCAGGGCAACTACACCCGCCACAGCTTCCTCTACGTCGTGCCGCAGGCCGATCCCGATGCCGGGCAGACCGTCGCGATGCTGCTGGTCAACGAGGAGACGGTCAATCTGCGCATCGGTGCCAGCGCCGCCGAAGCGGCCTCGGCACCCGTCCAGGTCTGGCACCGCTGCGCCCCCAAGATCAGTTGACGGATCGGCTAGAAGCCTTCGACCACCTTCGCGGTATGCTCGACCTCGGGCGGGCTGGCGAAGCAATGACCGACCAGCTTGCGCCAGGACTGGAAATCCTCCGAGCCGCGGAAATCGACGGTGTGATTCTCCAGCGTCTCCCAGCCGACGAAGAGGCGATAGCGGGCCGGCTTCTCGATCGAGCGCTGCAGCTCCATGCGCCGGCAGCCCTTGGCGCGCTTGAAGAGCGGCGCCGCCTTGGCGACCGCGGCTTCGAACTCGGCCTCGAGGCCCGGCTTGACGTCGATTTGAGCGATTTCGAGAATCATCGTCGCGGCTTCCCATTGGCTTGTCGCCGCCGATAGAGGACATGCGGCAACCCAGCATGGACGATATCGCGCTCGAAGCGGAAGCCAATCTTCTCCATCACCCGGCGTGACGCCGCATTGGTCGTCAGGGTGAAGGCGACGATCTCGGCGAGACCGAGATGCGCGAAACCGAGCTGCAGCGATGCAAGCGCCATCTCCGAGGCGAGGCCGCGGCCCCAGAATTCGGCCATCACGGCATAAGCGAGCTCGACCTCGTCGGCGCCACCGAGGGTCGCCATGACGCGCTCGTCGCGATGCATGCGGCACAATTCGTCGAAATGCGCCTCGCTCAGCCGCTCGGCGCTGAGGCGCTCGGTATGCGGCAGCACCATGCGATCGCTCACCAATCCGCGTAGGCAATTCGCTCGGACGCCCCGCCGCTCAGGCGGAAGATGGCGTCCTGCGGGTCTTCGAGCGCGAGCCCGATCTCGCGGGGCAGTCCGAGATAGAGACTACGCAGCAGCCGGCCGGTAAAGCCGTGCGCGACGACGATCAGCCGCTCGTGCGACGCCGCGTCCGCGAGCCAGGCGCCGACCCTGCCGGCGACATCCTCATAGCTCTCGCCGCCGGGTGAGCGGAAGATCCAGTCATCGCGGCCAGCGCCATCGAGGGCCCCCGGCGATGCGGCTTCGATGTCCTCCTCGGTGAGGCCGGCCCAATCGCCAACGTCGATCTCGCTCAGCCGCGCGTCGGTCTCGATCCGCGCGGGGTCGATGCCGAGCACGCGGCAGACGATCGCCGTAGTGTGCAGCGCGCGGCCGAGCGGGCTGGCAACGATCGTCCAGACGGCGCGGTCGCTGATGTGCCGCGCCAGGGTCGCCCCCGCCCGCCGTGCCTGGTCGAGCCCGCGCGGCGTCAGCGGCGAATCGCGCCGGCCCTGGAAGCGCCCGTCGCGGTTCCATACCGTCTAGCCGTGCCGCATTAGATAGATCGTCTGCTGCATGATCGACCTTGACCTGCTTTGTCGCGGCGCGCCGGCGATGCTACGCTGACGCCGCGGCGGCGGGAATCGCCGCCGTCAGTATGGAGGATTGGGTGCAGCAAACGGTCGATCTCGGTGACATCAAGGCGCTGACCTTCGACGTCTTCGGCACCGTCGTCGACTGGCGCGGCGGTATCATCCGCGAGGGCGAGGCGCTGGGCCGCGCCAAGGGCATCGCGGTCGACTGGGCGCGCTTCGCCGATGCCTGGCGCGGCCTCTATCAGCCGATGCTCTCGAAGGTGCGCGACGGCGCCATGGCGTGGACCAAGCTCGACGATCTGCATCGCATGAGCCTCGACCGTCTCCTTGATGAATTCGGCATCACCGGGCTCAGCGAGAGCGAGATCGACCATTTCAATCGCGCCTGGCATCGCCTTGACCCGTGGCCCGATGCGGTCGCCGGGCTGACCTCGCTGAAGCGGCGTTACATCCTGGCGACGCTATCGAACGGCAACGTCGCGCTCCTCGTCAACATGGCCAAGCGCGCCGGCCTGCCATGGGATGCAATCCTCGGCGCGGAGGTCGCCCGCCACTATAAGCCGCAGCCTGAAGCCTATCGTGCCACGGCGGAAATTCTAGGTCTCGCTCCGGCGCAGTGCCTGATGGTCGCGGCGCATTACCAGGATCTCCTCGCCGCCCGCGCCTGCGGTTTCCGCACCGCCTATGTCTGGCGGCGCGACGAGTTCGTCGTTCGGCCGAAGGACGATCTGCCGCAACAGCACACGCTCGATCTCGTGGCCGAGGATTTTGGCGAGCTGGCCGAAAAGCTCGGCTGCGTCTAGCTGGCGGCCTGGCGCGGGCTCGCCGCTGCCTCGGCCTGCGCGACGACACGCGAGGCGGGCAGCACGACGCGTGCCGTCGTGCCCTTGCCCGGTTCGCTCTGCAGCACCAGCGCGCCGCCATGCATCTCGACGAAGGCCTTGACCAGCGGCAGGCCGAGCCCGGTGCCTTCATGCTTGCGCGCCAATGCGCTCTCGACTTGGCGGAAGGGCTGCAGCGCGATGGCAATCTCCTCGCCGCTCATGCCGATGCCGGTATCGCTGACGGCGATCTCGATGCCGCCCGCGGCGAGCAACCCGGCGCTCAGCGTGACGTGGCCGCCGGCCGCCGTGAATTTGACGGCGTTCGCCAAGAGGTTGAAGAGAATCTGCTTCAGTCGCATCTCGTCGCCGCGGATGCCGGGCAAGCCGGCCGGAACGTCGATGGCGAGCGCGATCTGCGCGTCGGCGGCCTGCCGCTCGACGATCTTGAGGCAGCCCGCCGCAAGCGTCGCAATGTCGACGGTTTCCTCGAATAGCTCCATCTTCTGCGCTTCGATCTTCGACATATCGAGAATATTGTTGATCAGGCCGAGGAGATGACGCCCGGCGCTGAGAATATCTCCGGCGTATTCGCGGTACTTGATGTTGCCAATCGGCCCGAGGACCTCGCGGTTGATGACATCGGAGAAGCCGATAATGGCGTTGAGCGGCGTGCGCAGCTCATGGCTGATGACGGCGAGGAAATCACTCTTCGTTCGGCTCGCCGCCTCGGCCTCGGCCTTGGCCTCGAGCAGTCGCCGCTCGACCATGATGTCTGGCGTGATGTCGCGAGCGTTGCCGGCATAGCCGCGGAATCGGCCGCTGTCGTCGAAGACCGGCTTGCCGTTGATGCTGATGTGACGCAGCGTGCCGTCGCGCATGATGCGCTGAAAGCGGAAGTCGCGGAACGGCTGCCGCGCGTCGAGATCCGCATGGTGCTGACGCCATTGCTCGGCCGAGACGCCGCGCGTCACCATCTCGCGACGCGTCTTGCCGAGATGCTCGTCGACCGGCACTCCCGATCGCTCGAAGACTGCAGGCGACAGATAGGTGAAGCGCAGGTTTTCGTCCTGTTCCCAGAACCAGTCGGATGAGGCCTCTGCGAAGCGGCGAAAGCGCTGCTCGCTGGCGTGGAGCACGCCGGCAAGCGCCTCGCGCCGCCGCACCTGCTTCGCCAAGAGGAAAATCAGCGCGCACACGGTGCCGCCGACGCCGGCCGCTCCGACGGCCAGCAGGCGAGCTTGCCGACGCCACGGTTCGAGCGCGATGTCGGTCTTCATCAATACCAGATTGACGAGGGGCAAGCCGTTGACATGACGATAGCTGACGATCCAGTCGACGCCATCGGTCGAATCGGTCGCGCGATAGACGCCGCTCGGTCGCGCGGCCAATCGGGCGGCGATGGTCGGCTCGCCGGAGCATGGTGTTCCCGCGCGGTCGGTGGCCGGAACGCGCGCCAGGCAGACGCCGTCCGCGCGCAACAAAGCGACGTTGTTCGCCCCTCGCATGTCGAGCGCACGATAGGTATCGGTGAAGTAGGTCGGATCGAGTCCGGCGGCGACGATGCCGCCGAACGAGCCGTCGGCGCGATTGATACGGCGCGAAATGGCGATGCTCTCCTTGCCGTCGAGTCGGGCAAGGAACGGTTCGCTGATGAACATGCCGATCGTGGAGTTGTCGCGCAGCGCAATGAAATGCGAGCGATCCCCGATCGAGAATGGCAAGCCATCGCTCGGCGCGCGATCGCTAACGACGCCGTCCGCATCGGCGACCACCATGGTGCGTAGTTGCGGCGTGTCCGCGATCAGCCGTGCCATTTCTTCGGACGCTCGATCTCGACCTGTCCCGCTGTCGTCGGCCGGCAAGCGCTCGATCGTCGTGCGCAGGATAAAATCGACGTGTTGGACCGAGCGCGCCGTCTGTTCTGCGATCAGCAGATTAAGGTTTCTCGCCTCGCGGACCGCCTCGTCGAGTGCCAGGGAGCGAAGATGCCAGAGGAGACCCGCGGTCAAGCTCGCGACAAGGAACACGAGCACGACCGCGAGGCCGAGTAGGGCTGAGCTCAGTCGAATTCTCGCCAGCAACTCGCGCCAGCGGTGCAGTCCGGCGGTCAGCGGCAAAACGTTCCCGGCATCGCCAATGCCTCGCGGGGCCGCTCATAGGAGCCACCCGATCGAGATCAATCCAAGCGGGATCTGTGATCGAAAATAGTTAATAAATTATCAAGCGCCGCCGCTAGGGCGCCCCGGGGAGCGCAATGGCTGCCCGCGCGCTCAGATCGGGCGGCGAGCGCCGCGCTCGTTGAAACGTGCCTCGATCGCGTTCCAGACCAATGCCTCCAGCCGAGTTCCGTCAAGCCGGTTGATCTCCTGAATGCCGGTCGGCGACGTCACGTTGATCTCGGTCAAATAGTCGCCGATGACGTCGATGCCGACGAAGAGGAGGCCTTGCTCGCGCAATGTCGGGCCGATCGCGGTGCAGATCTCGCGTTCGCGGGCGGTCAGGCCGCTCTTCACCGCAGTACCGCCGACATGGAGATTGGCGCGTGCCTCGCCCTTGGCGGGCACTCGCAATACGGCCCCGACCGGCTCGCCCTCGATGAGGATGATGCGCTTATCGCCGGTCCGCACCTCGGGAAGATAGCGCTGCACGATCAGCGGTTCGCGATAGAGCAGGGTGAACATTTCGAGCAGCGCATTGAGATTCTCGTCGTCCGGGCGAACCCGGAAGACGCCGGCGCCGCCATTGCCGAATAGCGGCTTGACGATGATGTCACCGTGCTCTTCGCGGAAAGAAAGCACCTCCGCGCGATCGGTGGTGATCAGGGTTGGCGGCATCAGCCCCTCGAATCGGGTCACGAACAGCTTCTCCGGCGCGTTGCGCACGCTGGCGGGGTCGTTGACCACAAGTGTAGTGGGGTGGACATGCTCCAGGAGATGCGTGGCGGTGATGTAGGCCATGTCGAATGGCGGATCCTGACGCATCAGGATGATGTCCATGGCTGCGAGGTCGAGTGTCTGGAAATCGCCGAAACTATGGTGGCGACCGTGCTCGCGGCGCACTTCGAGCCGGCGGCCGCGCGCACGCAATCTGCCGTCGCGAAGCGTCAGGTGGGTTGGCAGGTAGTGGTAGAGAGCATGGCCGCGCGCCTGTGCCTCCAACGCCAGCACGAAGCTGGTGTCGCCATCGATGTTGATGGTCTCGATCGGGTCCATCTGGATCGCCACCGCGAGTCCCATGCTCTTCCTCTCCCGCGCTCGCCCTCCCGGGATCGAGAGGCGATCTGGTTAGCCGTTCAGTTCAACCGTTCTTTGAGCTGTTGAAGGAGCGCCATGGTTCGCTGCCGCGCCGTGCTGCCGCCGTCGCGACCGAGAAATTCCTCGAGCGCGGCGATGGCGGCACGATAATTCTCGAAATGCGCATGCAGCAGCCCCGCCTCCTGCCAGAGCGCTGCGCAGTCGGGCGCGAATAGCAACATGCCCTCGACGATGGACAGCGCCCGATCGAGACGCTGGCTCTGCACCAGGCGAAGCTTGATGTTGTTCTGCAGCCGCAAGAGTACCTGGCGGTCGCCGACCGACGCGCAATGCTCGGGCGTGAGCTCGGCGGCGATCCCCGCCGTCGCCTTGAGCATGTCGCGCAGCTCGGCCGGCGAGCGGGTCGCGCCGGCGTTGAACGGATCGATGATGGCGCGTTCACCAGCGAGCTCGAGACGCACCAGGAAATGGCCGGGAAACGCCAGCCCGGAAATCTGCCAGCCTTGCGACCGGCCACCGTGGATATAAAGGATGCCGAGCGCGACCGGCAAACCCTTGCGACGGTCGATCACCCGCATCAGATTGGCGTTCTGCAAATCGTCATAAGTTGTCGTGTCGCCGCGATAGGCATAGGTCCCGAACAGGATGTCGTTAAGGGCGGCAATTCGCTCGCCGATCGTGCTCGCGCCGGCGACCGCGTTGCCGACATCGCGCGCCAGCGCTGCGAGGTGGTCGCGATAGCCAGCGATATCGGTCACCGGCTCGTCGCGCGCTGCAAGCGCGAGCGCAGCGTCGGCCAGCGCGATCGGTCCGTCCCCGCCCGCTGCTCCGATATCGCGCAACAGGCGCTCGCCGATATTGCGGTCGGCGAGATCGGCAGGCGAGCGACCCGTGTTCTGCACCCCGATCATTGCAGCGGCTGCACCTCGATCTTGGCCGGCCCGGCCGGGCTTGTCGTGCTGGGACCGGTGGCCGCTGGCGCGCCGCTTGCCGGCGACGCCGGATTCCCCTGTGATGCCGGTTGCGGCCAATCCTGCGTCGCTCCGGACGGCTGCGCCGACGTATCCGTCGGCGCCGGCTCGCCGAGTCGAATCCTGACATAGGAGACGACGCGCTTCACATTGGGGATGTTGCGCGCATAGTTGGTAACCTTGTCGAGCTCGGCCTGGCTGCGTGCCGAACCCGAGAGGAAAACCGATCCATTGACGGTGTCGATCGTGTAGTTGACCGAGCGGATGTCGCGATCGAACAGAATCGCGCTGCGCAGCCGGGTGGTGATCAGCTCGTCGCGCGCCGTGTCGCCGAGTCCCGAATTGGCCGCCAGCTCGATCTCGCTATTGACCTCCTTGACGTCCTTGACCTCCCAGGCAAGGCGGACCGCATCGGTCTTCCATTCCGGATTGCTGACCGCGCCGGTGATGAGCACGCGTCCGTCATAGACGCTGATCGACAACTGGTGCTGCATGTCGGCGCTGAAGCGCGCCCATTTATCGACGATTTGGGCGCGTATCACCGTGTCGCTGAGCTGGGTTTGAACGCCGCGTTCCTGCCCGGCCACATAGCCGCCAGTCGCTGCCGTACTGCCGACCACCGCCGGGATGCACGAGGTCAGCGATACCAGGCCAACGAGCGCGACACCGGCGGCAAACGAGTATTTGATGCGTACTGGAACGGGCAATTCAACATCCTCCGGGGAAACCGCTGGCTGCATCTTGTGGCAGCGCGCCGCCAACGCCAAGCCCCTCGCGTCGTGATCTCCTCCACCCCGGTCATTCATCTATCCGCCACGCATTGCTGAGATGATGCGGCAGCCGCCCTCGTGCCACTAGCATGACGTCGAAGCGCAAGGTGAGTCCGCTGTGCTGCGGATGAATGGCGAGAAAATGCTCGAAGGCGCGAGCGACTCGGCGCCGCTGTCGCGGCGCGATCGCTTCGCTGGCAGCGCGGAGGTTGTCGCGGGCTTTGACCTCGATCGCCGCAAGGACCTTGCCGCGTCGCGCGACGATGTCGATCTCACCGACCGGTACGCGATAGCCGCGCGCGAGTATTCGGTAGCCGCGCAGGCGCAAATGCCACACGCACAGTGTTTCCGCGGTCCGGCCGCGCTGCCAGGCGCGCCGCCGCTCGGGACTTGCCGGGCGCCGCTCAACCGTCATCGGATTCCTCGGCGGCGAGAGCAAGGGCGCGGGCGTAGACGGCACGGCGCGGCAGGCCGGAGGCGATGGCGACGGCCGCGGCGGCATCGCGCAAGCTCGACCCGGCGAGCGCCTCGCGTAGCATGTCGTCGAGCATGACGGCGGCGTCCTTGTTATCCTTGCGCGGTGCCGAAGCCGGCGGCCCGATGACGACGACGATTTCGCCCTTCGGCGGACCCGCGGCAGCGTAGTGCGCCGCGAGCGTTTCCAACGAGCCGCGCCTGACTTCCTCGAAGCGTTTCGTCATCTCGCGCGCTACCGCTGCCGGCCGATCGCCCAGCACCGCCGCCATATCGGCAAGCGCCGCGCCCAACCGACGCGCCGACTCGAAGAAGATGAGCGTCGCCGGTGCGCCGGCAAGCTCGCCAAGCTCGCGGCGCCGTGCCGCGGCACGATTGGCAAGAAAGCCGGCGAAGAGAAAGCGGTCGCTCGGCAAGCCGGACAGGGCCAGCGCAGCGAGCGGTGCGGAGGCACCGGGGACGGTGGTGACCGGCAAGGCCTCATCGAGCACCGCGCGCACCAGCTTGTAGCCGGGATCGGACACTAACGGCATGCCGGCGTCGGAGACCAGCGCGATGCGCTCGCCGCGGCGCAGACGCTCAAGGAGCAACGGCCTGACGCGCTCGGCGTTGTGGTCGTTATAGGCGAGCCGACGGGTGGCGATTTCATAGCGCGCCAGCAGATTGCCGGTGACCCGCGTATCCTCGCAGGCGATGAGATCGGCGCGGCGCAGCACGTCAAGCGCCCGCAAGGTGATATCGGTGGCGTTGCCGATCGGCGTCGCGACGATATGAAGGCCGGCGGAAAGTGCTTCGCGCGGGCCGTTCGCCGGCTGCGCGGGCTGTGTGGTCGGCGAAACGATCTCCGGTTGCGCGGGCAATTTGCCGCGTCGCAGTGCCACGCGTACACCTCGATCAGGCGGCGATTTACTTGCCAGGGAGCCGCCGCTAGGCTGCGGCGCCCGATCGCTTGAGGATCCGTCGGAGGTCACGCTTGTCCTGCTCCGCTGCCTGCCGTCCGATTGTCGCGCGCCGTTCCGCCGCGATCGCAGCCATTGTCCTAGCTCTCGCCCTGCCGGCAATTCTGGGCGGCTGTGTCAATAACAGGGTAGCGACGGTGCCGGCACACCTGCAAGCCCCCGTCGCGCCGCAAGCCGGTCCGCCGCCGGCGAGCGAGCAAGCGGGCGAGACATCGGTGCCGCCGGTGACGCCGACCGGCGATCAGGTGCGTGTCGCGTTGCTGCTGCCGCTTTCCGGACCGAGCGGGGCGATCGGTCGTGCCATGCTCGACGCGGCGCAGATGGCGCTCTTCGATATCGCCGACGAGCATTTCGTGTTGCTGCCGCGCGATACCGAAGGGACACCCGAGGGCGCCGCGCGCGCCGCCGCCGCGACGCTTGCCGAAGGTGCCGAGCTGATCCTCGGGCCGCTCCTCGCCGGCGAGGTCGAGGCGGTGAAGCCGCTGGCCCGCCAGGCCGGCATCAGCATGGTGGCTTTCTCGACGGCCGATCAGCTCGCCGGGGACGGCACTTTTCTTCTCAGCTTTCCGCCGCGCCAGTCGGTCGACCGTATCGTCGCCTATGCCCACGAGCGCGGCGCCAGCCGCTTCGCCGCGCTGGCACCGAACACGCCATACGGCCAACTCGTCGTCAATGCGCTGCACGAGGCGACGGCGGCGGTCGGCGCCAGCGTGGTGGACGCCGAAACCTACGATCCTGCGGCAAACGATTTTCGCCCCGTCGTTCGCCGCCTGGCCAATTTCGACGAGCGCCGCGCCGCCCTCGGGCGCGAGCGCCAACAATTGCAGGCGGCGGGCGATGAGGCGTCGCGGCAGGCACTGCAACGGCTCGCCGGCCGCGAAACCTCGAGCGAGCTCGGATTCGACGCAGTGTTGCTGCCGGACGGCGGCGGAAAGCTCAAGGCCGTCGCCTCGCTGCTGCCGTATTTCGACATCGACCCCGGCAGGGTGCGGATCCTCGGAACCGGTCTGTGGGACGAGCCCGGCCTCGGCAACGAGCCGGCGCTGATCGGCGGCTGGTTCGCCGCACCGCCTCCCGCCGCGCGCGGCGAGTTCGAGAAGCACTTCCGCGAGTTGTACAAGCAGGCGCCGCCGCGCCTCGCAACCCTCGGCTACGACGCCACGGCGCTCGCCGCAATTCTTGCCCGCAAGCCGCGTCGCGATGCCTTTACGCCGGCATCGCTGGCCGATCCGAGCGGCTTCGCCGGCGTCGACGGCATTTTTCGTTTCCGTCCCGATGGCGTCGTCGAGCGCGGCCTCGCGGTGATCGAGGTCGGTCGCGATGGCACTAAGGTGGTCAGCCCGGCGCCCGATACGTTCGAACGCCCGACGTCGTAAGCCGCCCGTCACGCGGCGCGATCGTATTCGAGGGGCTTGCCGCGGGGCGGATTCGCGGTCCATAATTTGCTCATGGCTGGGGTGCCGGTCCGCTGCGGACCGGCTGAGATCATACCCATCGAACCTGTCTGGATAATGCCAGCGAAGGGAGCCGGAATTGGCCGCAACAGCCGTTCCATTCTCGTCCGTCCTGCCTAGCGTCGCCCGCTCGCGATGCGCATTGCCGCGTGTCGTCGTCATCGGCGGCGGCGTGATCGGCCTGGCGATAGGCTGGCGGCTTGCCGCTGCGGGTTGTCCCGTGACGCTCTTCGAGCGCGACCGTGTCGGGCGCGGCGCGAGCTGGGCTGCCGCCGGGATGCTGGCCGCCGCGAGCGAGGCCGAGCCCGGCGAGACGGCGCTGCTTCGGCTCAACCGACATAGCCAAGCTCTCTGGCCCGGCTTCGCCCGCGAGATCGAGGCAGCCGCCGGCCAGACAATCGGCTATCGCGACGAAGGCACGCTGCTCGTTGCTTTCGATCGCGACGACCACGCCAGGCTCCGCGCGAGCTACGAGTTCCAGCACCGCCTCGGTCTTGATCCCATCTGGCTCAGCGCCGCGGAGCTCCGCGGGCGCGAGCCGCATCTTTCTCCCGCTTTGGCGGGTGCGGTCTTCAGTCCGGACGATCACCAGGTCGACAACCGGGCCCTCGCTCTTGCCCTCAAGACGGCATTTCTGCGCGCCGGCGGCGTGCTGCGCGAACGCGCTGCGGTCGAGGCCGTCGTCACCGCCGCCGGCCGCGCCACCGGGGTTCGGCTCGGCAGTGA
>WNFD01012220.1_pt1 | contig 14884 bp, 25 predicted proteins | sample 5400491 | NCBI WGS metagenome assembly WNFD01 (sample SAMN13153343, study PRJNA577476) | soil metagenome | isolation source: 120 cm saprolite under Douglas fir tree site 2 hole 2 replicate 2 | place: USA:California | collected 2015-04-18
ACTTTTGACGCGCACGACGGTCAGGGCCTCACGCTCGCCGTCACTTCCGGGCTGCGCACGGGCGTCATCACCGGCCGCGCCAGCGCTGCGCTGCGCAGACGCTGCAAAGAACTGGACATCGAGTTTGTCTACGAGAAGCAGGGGCACAAGATCGCGGCCTACGAAGATGTCCTGCGGAAGACCGGGGCGAAAGAATCGGAAGTCGCCTTCCTCGGCGATGACCTCCCCGACCTGACCATCATGAACCGCGTGGGGCTGGCCGTCGCCGTTCACAACGCCACCCCCGAAGTCCGCCGCGCGGCCCACTTCACCACCAAAGCCGATGGCGGCAAAGGCGCCGCCCGCGAACTCGTCGAACTCATCCTCAAGTCCAAAGGCATCTGGGAAGAAATGATCGACAAAGCCCGCGCCTGAAGACGGGCTTGCTCCCCGGTTTTCCCGGCGCCAGTCCGCTGCTCGCAAAACTCCGCGGCGGGGCGGCTTCAACCCGATCTCTTCACGACAGACGTGTAATTCCAGGGAAGCCGTCAAACCCTGCATCGAAGGTCATGATTCGCTCGATTCCATGGTGTTCCATGACGGCGAGATGCACGGCATCACGCGCAGACAGCCGCTGATAACCCAAAACAATTTGTTTCGCGCGTTCTACGATGGACCGATCAACAGCCAGCACCTGGTCCACGATGCCGAGCAGAGTGTCGAAAGCGGGTTGGATTGCGTCGCGGCGGTCGATAGCAACGTAGCGGTGCAGGATCTCCTGGAGAACCTCGGCGTCCGCCACCAGGCGCTCGCGCTCGCTGACCACTTTTTCGAGCAATCGTCGCGCGTCGCTCTTGTGGGCATGAGGAGCGCCAATCAGATACATGGGAATATTCGAGTCGACCAGAATCACGGTTGCGCGCCCGTTCCGTAACCCTTCTCGATCTCCGCCAGCATGACCTCGATATCACCCACCGGATAGTCATATTGTGCTGCCGCGCGGATGACTTCGAGCTTCTTGCTGACGCCGCCGGCAGGCTCGCGGCGGCACGCCAGGTCCAGCGCTTGCCGGACCCACTCGGCGATCGACATACGGCGTGAACGTGCCGCACGTTGAATCTCCCGGTATTCCGGATCCTTCAGAATCACTTGCAACCGCTTACTCATGACATGAGTCTATCTGACTCATCACTATGAGTCAACTGCGTGGCCGACCGAAAATCCCGGCCTTGCCGGAAAGCGCCCTCCCGGGAACTTCAATCTCCCGATTGGCGTTGGCGTTCCTTGACCCGCCAGCGACGGGATCGCCCCGAAAAGAATCGGGAGGCGCTATTCGAGGTTCTGGCTAGCCGATCAATTAGTGAAATTCCGGCTTCTCGGTCGGCAAAGAAGGCAACGGTGCGTGAAATTCTTCCGGAAGCCAAGAAAACGCGTAGGAGGAAGGAGTCTCTTTCGGGTGACCGAGTCCTATGTCCAAGGAAAAGTTCGTGGTCGCCACGCTGTTACGGGGTGTCGGATCTAATAAGGCGAGGCGCAAAGTCCTGGCAACAGTGGGCGCCGAAGGCGGGAACACTTTCCACCCTTGCTCCGTCTGAATGTAGAGGATGTCGCTCCCCGCGGGCTTCGGCAGGTCAATTGTTTCGCGAACAGGGCGCGAACTCACGACCACGAAGCGTCTCCCCTGCTTAAGAACACCGGAGCCGCCACATCCGCGAAGAATCCCGGTAATACCCGCGGCTCGAAGTTCCTGGATCTCAATATCTGTCAGATAGTGGAATGGGGGATCGATGGCTTTGTTTAGTTCCTCGCGTACCTGGCCTTCGGCAGGGCTCCATTTGGCGAAAACTAGTTCAACTTGTGGATCCTTGGTGGAGCTTATCTTGATGCGCGCATAAGCGGTGTAACCCCAAGCAAGCGAGATTAGCAGTACCCATGCGCCCGCTAGCATCTTGTGTCCCTTACCAAGGGGCCCGGTCTGAAATGATTCCTCGCAAATCCGGGGATACACGAAGAACCCAAATGCACCTCCTACAAATCCTGTGCCAAGCATCGTAAGGTACACAGCCGCGAGGCTAGGCCAGCCTGTGGGCGAGATCAAGAGAAGGATTTTGCAAGAAAGGTACGCAGAAATGCCTGCCAGTATCAGGCGCGAAACAAGAGTGACCTTTAGCTTTTGCAGCGCTAGCGCGCAGATGTAAATAAGAGCCCCGCCGAACAGCCAACCGAGGACCAGCGGACTGGCTGCGAGGCGCAAAAATAGTTTCAGGTACAGTCCCAACATCGCGAGCACGCTAGGGTGATTATATCCATGAGATTTTTCCTGCCAGCTAGCGAGCAAGCTGAACGCGGGCAGAACTCCAGCCAGCGTGCCTCCCATTACAATCAGGACATACCAGATGGCAGTCCGGTAGGCCCCCCGATGATTTTTACGAGCCATTTGCGCCTCTCCAGAGACTTCGCAGACCCGATATTTTTTGTGATTTTCTCACGGCGGACACCGCCCGCCGCAGAAAGTCCATCTGCTGTTTCCTGCTTGCACTGGCGGGTGGAGAAACCTTAACGCGCTGAGACGCTCCTGGGCGCCGTCTCTCCACGCGTTTACCACTAACTTCCCCTACTTCTCTTTCGTCTTGGGCGACTCCACCCGCCTTGCGTACGCATTTCTTCGTCGGCGTGTGGCCCCGTCTCGTTTCTTAGAGGCAACTCCTAACGTTGCGGATTGCACCATGTACGCCGAGCGCGTCATGCCCGCTTCCATGGCAAGACGATCGATCAACTCGATCTGATTCTCGCGCGCAGTAACATTCACGCGCGCGGTTTTCGCCTTCCTGAAGTCTTTGGTGACCAGAAACGCTACCGCATTTTGTCGATTGGGGTCTCCAACCAAATCATCCAACTTTGACGGCTTCGGAATCTTTTCTCCGTCTTCCATCATCCCCGCTATATGAAACGCCAACGCTTCCGGAGCCTTGCGGCGAGCTTCGTCGAGTGACTTCCCTGCCGTCACACAGTCGGGAAAATCAGGGAAGCTGACGCCAAAATCCGACTGCTGTCTTTATGCAAATAGGCGATGTAGTCCATTTCAGGCGTGTTAAGCGAAGGCAAGGCGGCCACGCGGGGCGGGGATGGGACGGCCGAGTTCTTTGGCGATCTCGATCCATTCCTGAATGATGATTTCTACGTTGGCGAGAGCTTCCTTGCAGGTCTTTCCACCGGCGGCGCAGCCGGGAAGTTCGGAGACTTCGGCGATAAACGCTTCGTCGGCCTGACCCCAGTAGATGATGATTTCGTATCTAGGCATCAGCTTCTCCCGCCGGGCGCTCCAGATGCCGGTTTAGCACCTGGGGCTTTTGATTTTCTTCAACAAATAGACGAATCACTTTTGCGCTCAAATGGTGTCGGGATGGACTGCGGTGAGACCCTTGAAGCGGCTGAAATCTATTACGTTCATGGTGAGTATGTGGTTGACTGCGTGCACGTACATCGCCGCGGCCAAACGCGCATCGTGCACCTGAACTCCCGACACGCCGTACTGCACCACGATCCTTCGCCATTCTCGGTACACGGCCTCGCCGTCTGGTAATAAGCTCATGCCGGACTCGATCGCCTGCACTTCGCGCTCGGCTTCGGCGGCCGTGAGCCCAAGCCCATTGCGCGCGATAGGTCGCGTCATCGCGTTCCAAAGCTCCGCGATATTCTGGTGCGTGTAGTGAAGAATTGCACCTTCGCCCGCCAGTCGTGCCAGAGCCGTGTCCACCACTTTGTGTTGAGGGTCGGTGCGCCGCGTGATGCGCAGGAGAATGTTCGTATCGACGAGACACGAAGCAAGCCCATTTAGTTGTGGTCCTGATAAATCCAGTCGCGCGTGATGTTTTCCGGGAGAGGCGGAATCTTATCGGAAAACTGCGCCAGCGAGTCTAGCCACGCTCGAATCTCTTCAGGAGTGCGCGCTTCCGGAGCACTCAGCCGCTGTGCCCCTAGCTGCTGTGCCAGAATCTCCAGGACGTAATCCTCCACCCGCAACCCTCGCGCTTTTGCCCGAGCAGCCAGTTCATCCGGAATCTTGACCGTCACTTCCATAAAAAAATACTAACACGAATCTGCAAGCAGGCACGCGGTTTTCAGTGCACGGTTTTTGGACTCGTCAGGTGGCGCAACCCTGGGGGTTTTCAGGGTGCGGTTTTTGCATCTGTGGATCAGCAAACTCCATCCCTTCAACATTTTCCGCGATCATTCGAATTACTTACTAAATAACTATTGACAACCAGTACCTTTTGCGTTACACTTGCATTAGTTTTCGCCGTGGCGGAGAAAGGAGCGCCTCCCTTTGTCCGCTACTTTTCCATCTTCCCTCCCCACCACTCTCGAATTGCCGTGCGCTCCCCCCGTTCCTCTGGATGGCGCCTGCCCCGATCCCGTCGAGGGCCTTGTCAGGAAGTCCTCTCCTCACGTCGCTATCTCATTACCTGCTTATTTCCTCTTCTCCAAGCCCTTTCCTTACCTCGTTACATCATTACTACTTCCTTACTTCCTTGCTTCCTCTTCCTTAAGTCCTTTAGCTGCAACACTTATGGATCTTCCCGCAAGTGTTGCAAACAAAAGACTTACCGTCTGACTAAACCCTTTAGATGCAACACTTACAAAAAACACGGGGGCCCTGTTCGACATTCGCATGTTCCGATGTGCAGACGCTGGCATGTTTGGCACCCGGGGACATCTCAGGACATAATGTCAGCGGCCATTCCGCCACCAAGGATTAAGAACGATGCTCCATGCATGGCACGATGTTTCTCCCGGCGACGACCTCCCGCGGGATTTTCAAGCGGTGATCGAAATTCCCCTCGGCTCCAACGTGAAATACGAATTGGACAAGGCCAGCGGGCTCTTGAAGGTAGACCGCATCATCCATTCGGCAGTGTTCTATCCGGCAAATTACGGTTTCATCCCGCAGACCTATGCCGAGGACAATGATCCCCTTGATGTTCTCGTGTTGTGCCAGGAGCCGGTACAGCCGCTGGCGCTCATCAAAGCGCGCGCCATTGGATTGATGACCATGATCGATTCCGGTGCCAGCGACGACAAAGTCATTGCCGTGGCCACAAACGATCCGGAATTCAACAGCTACGTCGAAGCCAACGAACTGCCGCCGCATCGATTGCTTGTTTTGAGGCGTTTCTTCCAGGACTACAAACAACTCGAAGGCAAACAGGTCCAGGTAGAGGACATCCGGCCGGCCTACGCCGCGCTCAAGGTCATAGAGAATGCGCTGGCGCGTTACAAAGAGCAAAGAGCGGCCCTTCGCGCGAAGGACCAGCACTAATGCAAATGTACTATTTTTATGGTCTGACCTCGGTGCTAGCTTCCATCGGCGGAAGCGGCCAGCTTCGGGTGGCGTGGCGGATCCGCATTGGTTTGCGTTTCGACAGGAAGCTGAAAAAGCGTTTTGGTTGTCATCCCGAGCAAAGCGAGGGATCTGCTTTCTGCCGGATCGAAAGGAAAATACATATTCCTTGGAGCGTGCCTAAGTTAATAGGCTGGAGCAAGCTGAGATGAATCGTTTCTTGAAATGGACAGCAGGAATTTTGGGCATGCTGCTCGTTGCTGCTTTTGCCGCGCTGTCCTTCATGGCGGGAAGCCCGAAGGACGCGTACCCTATGGTGCGGTATGCCCTGCCGCACATGCATCGCGGCAAGCTGAAAGTGGGCAGCGACGCGCCGGACGCGCGGATTGTCGCGCTGGATGGCGTTAGCCGTTTCCACATCCGCGAACGAACCCATGAGCGGCCGCTCGTGCTGGTGTTTGGGAGTTTTACTTGACCGCCCTTCCGCCGCCAGGTGGGCGACGTCGTTCAAATTTACGAAGACTATAAGGACCACGCGGATTTTCTGACCGTGTACGTTCGCGAAGCGCATCCCACCGACGAATGGCAGATGAAATCCAATGTGAAGGACGACGTCTGCTACGTGCAGCCGAAAACGCTGCAGCAGCGCGTGGCGATCGCGAATGATTTCACCAGGAGATTCAAGTTCCCCTTGCCCTTCGGAATCGACGACATGAGCAACGCCGCCAATGACGCGTATGCCGCGTGGCCGGAGCGGATTTACATCATCGATGAGAGCGGTCATATCGCCTACCGCGGCGGAATGGGCCCCTTTAACTACAAGCCGGAAGAAGCTCGCGAATGGCTGGCCGCGAGGTATGGAGCGGTGAAGCACGAAGCTTCAGCGTCGCCGCCATCTGGGGCGCCAACTTCCACGGCGGCGCCTGCAGCAGCGCCTGCGGCAAAGTAGAGAGTGGCGCTATGAAGAAAGTAGGGTTGGCGCGGGCGCTCTCGAAACTCGGCTATTGCTCGCGATCGCGCGCGACAGAGCTGATTGCCGCGGGCCGTGTGAAATGGAATGGAGAGGTGCGGCGCGATCCGGAAACGCCGGTGCACCTGGGAAAGGACCGGATCGAAATCGACGGGCAGCCTCTGGCGGAAAGCTCGAAGATATATCTCGCGCTGAATAAACCTCGGGGAGTTGTGACGACGGCAGCAGACGAAAAAGGCCGTGAAACCGTGTACGCGTATTTGCCCGAGGGCTTGCCGTGGATTGCGCCAATCGGGCGGCTGGACAAAGCGAGCGAAGGTTTGCTTCTCCTGACGAATGACTCCGAATGGGCCGCGTGCATTACGGCGCCGGAGACGCATCTCGACAAAACGTATCACGTTCAAATGCGATCGCCGATGAAGCGCTGCTGCAGAAATTACGAAACGGAATCCGCGCAAGCGACGGCGGATTTCTGCACGTGAAAGACGTCCGCGTGCTTCGGCAAGGCCAGCGCCATTCGTGGCTCGAAATTGTGCTGGACGAAGGCAAGAATCGCCACATCCGGCGGATGCTCGAAGAACTGAAAATAGAAGTGCTCCGGCTCGTGCGTGTCGCGATCGGGCCGCTGGCGCTGGGCGATCTGCCAAAGGGCGCGACTCGTCCGCTCGAGCACGAAGAGAAGCAGGCGTTGGATCGCGCGATGCGCGCGCCGAACCAGTTCTTTCGCCCACTTGCGCGTGAGGAAGGCGATAATTTCTTGCCTTCCATTCACGAATTCCGAGCGGTTTCTCCAGCGTGAATCAATTGTATAAGCCAGTGCCACCTTTTCAGGAGCGCGAGAGTTCCAGGCATCCTCTGCCAGTCGAACCTTCTGAATAGCCGTTTCAAGCGTAAATGGCGGCAATGGAGGGCGTTGAATTGTGGCTTCGGTGGTTTCTCCAGGTGTCCGCGCAGTCTTGGCGACGCCATCATCCGCCGCGAAGAGCTGACGTGGAGCGAGCAAAGCGGAGGCGGCAGCCAGGCTGCTGTATTCTAAAAGGTCGCGGCGAGATCCGCCGGAACCTGGATTTGCGGCCACGGATCGTCCCTTGCCCCAGTCCTTGTGATCGACATAAGTTCTGTCTTTGGTGGATTTCGTTGTCATGCAATTTATCCTTTCTCGAAAAATTTACCTTGCTGTGCTGCACTCTATTCCTTCCATCCGAGCACCGATCACGAGCAGTGCAAGCGAGTGCCCAATTGGATTTCACTGAAAAACAAGGCTCGAAAAGGAGATTGGAATTGACAGAATCTTGGGAATTGCCAGAAACCTGGGAGTTGAACGAGAGCCTTACCGAAAGACAAAATCATCTCGGCTGCCTTCATGTCAATGCTCCCTACCCGCGTGAATGCCGGGCGAATGATTCATAGTCGACGCCTTGGCCTCCCGCGGCCTCAGCCAAAGCTGCATCAACTCGATTTCTGATCGCTGGTCGGTGATGATCTCATGCGCCAGCCAGCGCAGCTGTGGGTCTTGGCCGTATGCCGATTGGCTGCAGCCAAGTCATGGTAGCGTGGATCACACCCATACTGACCAACGCGCACCACTAAAGAGCGAGTTCACTTAACTCTGGGTGGTCATCAGGACGCCGCCCCAGCGGCCAGCGGTACTTGCGATCCGATTCCTTGATGGGAAGATCGTTGATGCTTCCACGCGAATCCGAACCTGACCGGCTCCAGGTTCAGAGAATTGCCGATCCACTATTCGAAGCACGCCGGGTGCGGAGACTTCGGCTGCCTTGTATGTACCTTGCATTTGTGTACGCTCTCATCTGCATTTCATCCCGGCTAAACCACAGGCGTGTGGCTGCGATTGAGAAACTCGGACACATGACTGGTGAATGCGCCAGCGTGCTGAAACAACGCGCCATGACCAGAGTCCGGGTAGATAATGAGCTGCGCATTGGGCAGATGCGTGCTGAGGGTATTCGCAGATGCTTCATTTTTCCGTGCCCTTCCGAGCTTGACATATGCCACGGCAGCACCAGTCGCGGGCTTGCAGAACTTGCTTTTGGTGAGATCATTCTAGTGCAGCTCCAAAGAGTTAAAAAAGGAGTATCACAACAATGAAGCTAAATAAGATTGAGGAAGCGCGAGATTTTGTCCCTGCTATTTGCGAAAAACATGGTGTGGTTCAACTGACTCAAGAAAAGTATGAACAGGGGTTGGAGCGGGAGGACTGGCGCTGTCCAATTTCGGGATGCGGATGCAAGGTCGTCCCACAATCGCGGCCCGGACCAACCTTCCGTTCAAAGTAGGACGACACGGTTTTTGTCGGCGGTGCGGGCACTGACTTAACGGGAAAAGATGGCGCGCCTTTGGAAAAACTTGGCTGTCGGCACTCTGCTCATTTTAGTCCGCATAGTCAATCTGCCCGAGAGGAGTTTCGGCATACCGCACAAGTCGCAGCAGCAGGCCCGACTCTTTATCCAGATATAAACGGAGCGGCGGCTGGCCTTCGGTGCGCCCAGTAACCATGTAAGCCGAAATCAACCATTCAATAATTTGGAGTCATGCGATGAAGAACGAAGCCACCGTTGATGAGAGCGTGTTCATCTTTCTCTTTCGCTGTGAGAAATGTGGACGGCCAATCGCAAACTGGCTGCGCGGCTCCTCATTTGAGAAGGCCAAGAAGACGGCTGTGGCCCTTCGCTGCGTAACGAACTGCGGATTGACAGATGCAAGGCTCGGAAGTGCAGCGATCCAGAGCTGGACCGTCCCTTGGAAACACGAAGCGGAGTCCTGACGTATGAGCCAGGATGTAGTATTTAGGGGCTAATTCTGTTTCTCAAGGGCAGCCTTGAGATTCACTTCGGAGCCGCTCTGGACGGTCAACTCTCTATTCCAGCCGTTGTAGCCCTCCATCGCAACTCGAATCGAGTGTTTGCCTGGGCTGAGTTTGAGCGTCGCTGGCGTGTTTCCGACGAATGCGTCATCGGCATACACATCAGCCCCGCCAGGGGCAGAGGTCACGATGACCGTACCTGCGAGCCCGGAGCGGACGACCTCCGGAAGCGATGCTGAGCTGCTTTGCGGCGGGTCACCGTTGACTGCCTTTTCTGCCAGAAACTTCATCGCATCGTCAATTGCCATGTGATGCAACTTCCGGTAGGTCCACCAACTCTCGCGCCGTGTGTAATAGACTGGCTTGGGCTGATAGGACCTATCATCTTGCGCTCGTTTCACGTCGGCAGTGCGGAAAATTGACAGGAATACTCGCTCACTTTCCAGACTTTGGGCGACTCCGCTCGTCGGGCCGGAGAAGATAATGGGCTCGGGTTCACCTTCGGCGGAGAATCGGGAACTCCACACCACAACATAGTCCGGATTATCGCCATCTAGGCAGACGCTTGAATAATTCTTCTTGTTCTTTCCGTACCATTTTGCTTGCTCTTTGCTCATGCCCTGGATCATTCCGCCTGGAACATGGGGATTCGACTGATACGCCGCGAATCGGACCTTGCATCTTTCCTGTTCGAAATGGTTCTTGTTCTGCGCGTTAGCAGCAGCGGAAATACTTAGAGCGATGCCCAGAACGATCAAGCGTCTCATCCGGAATCTCCTTTTTGACTTCCAAAATGATGTCGATCCTTCTCTCAGAGGCCGCATGAATACTGGCGTTGGCGAAATCATAAGCCCACTTACGCCGACTTCAAAAAGGAAATGTGGGTTTATTCAATATTTCCGCAGGGGTCATTCCTGAAACACTTCGCAGCTGGCTCTCCTAACTATTCGGTGCCTTCTTCACCACAGCCTTCTCGTCGGCAGTGTCGTTGGCTTCGCTTTCCTTGAGGTACTGCTAGTGTTTTTGCTGATCATCGGGCGTACCCTTGGAGTCGTGGCCGACGGGCGAATTAGGACACTACCCGGAGGTAACAAAATTGGGGCCAACTTGGGTCCAAAACAACGGTCCGATTGGCCCCATTTCGACTCTTAGCAGCGCAAAGGCAACTGAATCAACGAGGTTTATGGAGCGGGCGATGGGAATCGAACCCACGTCCGAAGCTTGGGAAGCTTCTATACTGCCATTGTACGACGCCCGCTCATTCCTCTAGTTCGCTGATTATACACAACTAAGCGACTGCTCGTACAGACCGGCCATTTTCCATATTTTCCAATTCCATGTTGGAAAACGCCGCCCGCACTTGTTCCAGTGGAATTTCTCCGGTGTATCTCGCCGTCATCACCGCAGAGCTGTGTCCCATTTGTTGGCGAAGAACGGCAGGATTCATTCCGGCTAACTCCCATCTCCGATTGCATCCGTGACGGAACGCATGCATTCCAGCTTGTGGAAGCCCAAGGGCCTTCAAAACCGGATGCAAGAATTCATGCAGTACATTCGTTTCACGCAGAGGAGAACCACGTTTTGAATGGAATACAAAGTCGTTCGATTTTCGATCGCCTTTGAGGAAACGTCTAAGAATTCCCAACACTTCCCTGCCCTCCGAATCCGCGAGCAGAATCGTCCGATAGGCCGCAGCGTTCTTGCACGGCCCAACTATGTACGTCCGTTGATCGGCTGATTCATCCACGCGAATCGTGCCCGCCTTGAAATCGATGTCATTCCATTTCAAGGCGAATAGTTCTCCACATCGCAGGCCAGTTGCAGCAGCGAGAAGAAAAACCGTGGCATATCGTTTTTTCCTGGTATCGTCCACGTCGAGCTTGTGAACTTGATCTGCAATCTGTTTCGTTTGCAGCCACGAAAACGATATCGCTTCACGACTTTCGATCTTCATCTGCAACTTGTCACGTTCGGGAATTGCGAGACCCTCCTGGGAAAACGGCGGTTTCTTGTCTTTCGAGCTACAAGAAAGAACGCGTTGCATGGTTCGCAGAATGTTCTTAATCGTGACCCATGAAAGGTTTTCTTGCCGTTTTTTCCAGATCCACTCATTCACTGCGTCTATGTCAATGTGCTCTACCGGGATATCGTTCCAATCCGCTTCGAGATGGCATTTGATGTGCCCGTCCGCAACTGAAAATGTGGACTCCCGAAGCATTCTGGGGGCGAACACTTCCCGATAGTGCGTTACCGCATGCGCGAAGGTGGCAGAGGACGGAACACGGTAGTCATTCGAATTTACTTTTAGATTCAAAATGAACTCCAACTTCTTCCGTTCCGCCTCGCTCTTCGTCATCGTCTTAACAGGTCCGATTACTTCTGTTTCTCTTCTACGTTCTTCCCGTCCTGGGACATCAATCCAGTATTGGAAGAAATACTCCTTAATACCCTTTGTCCGGTTTAAACGTGTTCGGACGGAGGGATTCTGTCCAGCCCGGCGACTCATGCATTTTCCTCTCTTTCGAGTCGCTGGAAACTGGCGGCGAAGCGATGGTATCTCAAGATTGGATTCCTGCTCAACAGAACCCTCAATTCTTTTTTCTTGAGAAATCAGCGCCTCTTTGTCAGTCGATCGTTCTAGCATGATCGTTCTCGCCATCGGTCCAAATAGCTCAGTGCTCCGGTACAACTCCCATCTCTTCGCCCTTCGATTCGCCGTCATTTGGTGTCTTTGTCGCCGTTGCATCGAGTGCAATTCGGGCCTTCGTGACGGTGTGGCGAGCGTAGTAATTCGGATCGCTTTTGTCGTCCGCACGGTAGTCGGCGATGCGCTGGATGACGACTTCGGGCTCGTCGCCGCGGGTGGCTGAGATGAAGGCGCGCGATTCGAGTGTTCTTTTCATGAGGCCCTCCCCCGCGCTTCGACCGGCTGTGCTTTGTCGGACCCGGGCTGTGGGGTGCGTCGTCCTTCGCGCCACTTGCGGTAGTCCTGGTCGCGCCAAAGTACTTTCCTCAAGACTGCGTTAACGACGTGGTCTGCGTTGCTCTCGATGAACCGAGCGTAATCTTCGAGGAGTTCGTTGACCGGCTCCTCAAGCTTCACTTCTCTGGTCATGATCCCTGGCGCTTTCTTAACGATCGGCATGGTGTTCCTCCTCTGTTGATGTGTGTTTCTTCCGAACTCCCTGTCGCCGTGGAAAAAACAGCCGGCACGACTCACCATGCCGCAGGGCGGGAGCGACCCCAAAAACTTTTTGGGCGGCTGAAAGCCGAAAAAGTGGGGTCGCTCCCGCCCGTTTTGGTGTTTTTTTCACGGTGACTTTCGCTTGCACTGGTTCTCTATCTCCTACTCCGCAAAGAAATTGCTCGCGCCACAGGGTGAAGAATTTGGAGAAGACGAAGCTGAAGTGTGTAGTTCTTACGTTCTTCATCTTTTCCCCTCAGGTTCCGTCTCACGAACCGCAACCCGGTAGAGCACTTCGGTAACGAAATGCACGGTGGTGTAGCGATTACTTCCACGAAATTCCTGACGGATTTCGGTTTCGGTCACTCTTCCGACTTTCCATCCGCGATAGAGATGCTCGAAGCGCTCCCCGGCGAATCGGGTCTTGGCCTGGTTGCGGAAAATCAAGTCGGCCTCGGTCAAAGACGTGTACCGGCTGAGGTCCCAGGCCTTGCGGATTTGGAAGTAGCGCAATAGGTCCGCCGATGCGTCCGAGCCGAGTGGTATCGCGACCAGAGAGTCGAACAGTTCTTTAGCCTTTTCGAAATGAGAATCGACTCTCGCCAGATAGAGAAATCGGAACTCGGAGAGCTGCCGAAGCAGCGGCAGGTAAGCCTCGAGATGGTGCACAAATTCCGTGAGGCTTGCCTCTGTCCCCTGGAGATAGGTGAACGTCACTGCAGGCGAAGAAGCATCACTGCCGAAAAACATCGGAAACTTATCGACGAAGTAACGAACAGTGGGCTGCGAGGTTCTCTGTCCGTGGTAGATCTTCGAAGGAAGGAAGTGAATCGGGACCTGCAATTGGTCACAGAAGAAGCTGATCTTTTCCGGCTCCGTTTCCAGGTATTTCCATTGCGGGTGCGAGAGGACAAAATCGAGCATTCCGATGCGCCGTTGGATGTATTCGATTTCGTGTTGCCGGCGATTGCGGATGTTCTCGCGGTCGATCTGGCGGTAGAGCCGGCGGGAGAACAAGTGATAGACCGTTCCGCTCTTTGGAAAGCATTCGGTCCGGGCATGTTTCTTGGTCTGAAGCTTGTTCCAGAAGGCGGCTGTGCGCGCGCCCCAATGCCCAGCGGTGAAGGCGAGGAATTGACGCGCCACAAAGTACCCGGAATGCGTCGCCACAATGTAGAGAAACCGGGCTTCTGCCTCGGTGTAGCCGAAAGCCTTCAAAGCATCGAGATGGACACGGGCAATGTTCATAGCGTGAGGGCTTCGGGCGACGCGGGAGTCTGCTGTTCACGCCACGTTGCCCCGATCAGTGTCGAGGCGCAGTTGGAGTTTTAGCCCCATAAACAGCGTTGTCCCGCGATCGCGTTCGCCTTTACCTCAGGCCGTACGCGATGCAGAGCGGCGGACCGGGGAACCCGGTGTCGCGTTGCTCGCGGGAGTACGTGGCGAGAACTCCCCTCACTATACTAAGAGGCCTCCAGAAAGGAAAAACTCAATTGAAAAAATGGAGGACTGACTTTTGATTGATGCAGTAATGAGGTTTTAAAATCAGTTTGACGTTTCGGCGCAGCAGGTCGAATTCGCATCCACGCCGACGTGCCAAGATCAGCGTCGGGACGCTGATTTGTCCCAGAAGCGGCGTGTAGTCCGTGCGTTCGGCCGCTTCGCCAAAATTCTATGCGCACTGCAAATAGTGCGATTCCCTGCCGCGACGGCTGTGACGTGGTGAATCCCTGAAATCGGCTGTTGCATTGCTTTCTCCTGTCGGAACAGTTTCCGTGAAGCCGATCTCCTTCGGGCCAAGGATGTATTCGCGCGACCCCGCTCACACTCTATGTCGCTCAGCTGTCATTGATGCTTGCGCCTGTGAAGACCAGCGAACCGAGGAAAGCAACGCGACGCTACAAACTGACGCCACCACGACGGCAAAAGCGAGGGCCGTAAAAACGGAGCGCCTGACGACTATGACGCCCAGCGCTGCGCCCGCAAACATCGCCAGTACCGAGGCGAGTCGTCGTTGCCAACGCGGATTGCTTCCGTGGGCGAGGGAAGAATCCGCTGCAAGGCCTGTGAGGGTCAACGTCAATACCGTGGTCGTCGGGTCCGGAACGCCCAGCTTTCGAACCGCCGCGTTCCTCATGCCTATGGCTACAGCGGCGAGACCTTGACGCCGGTTCGGCCCAGGATTCGGCGCTGCATGTTCAATTTCGTGGATTTGTCGTCGGCTGAGTTGACTCGATCGATATGTTCTTGAGGGCGTGAGCGACAGCATCCTTGACGACGACCTCATTCCGGCCGTGGTCGGTGAGGGCGTCGTAGAGCAGTTGCGTCGGTCCTGGGTTTAATTCCTTGTTGTATTCGTCGGTGATATCGGTGGCTATTTGTTGGCTTTCTGGGCTCGTGATGCCTTCGAGCGGAGAAGTCCTCTGGCACGAAACTCCGATGGCCCGGTGCCGCATGAATGTCGCGATTGTGTTTCAGAGCTTCGCGTTGTTCCCGTGGCTCACGGTGCTCGAAAACGTAGAAGCCCCGCTGCTCGCGCGCGGCATGACGGAGGACGAGAGCCGCCGCCGGGCCCTTCACGCTCTG
>WNFD01006675.1_pt1 | contig 14883 bp, 12 predicted proteins | sample 5400491 | NCBI WGS metagenome assembly WNFD01 (sample SAMN13153343, study PRJNA577476) | soil metagenome | isolation source: 120 cm saprolite under Douglas fir tree site 2 hole 2 replicate 2 | place: USA:California | collected 2015-04-18
CGACAACGTCAAGTTGCAGAATTATGCGCTGGTGTACGAGCCCGCACGGCTGGAAGACGGCGTCTTCATCGGCCCTGCGGCGGTCCTCACCAACGACCTGTACCCCCGTTCGGTGGACCTGACAGGAAAGCTCAAGCGGCCCGCGGACTGGAACGCCAGTGGCGTGGTGGTCCGGGAGGGGGCATCGCTGGGCGCGCGCGTAGTGGTCGTACCGGCTCGCGTAATCGGGTGCTGGGCGATGGTTGCGGCCGGTGCGGTAGTGACCCGCGACGTGCCCGACTTCGCGCTGGTGGCTGGGGTTCCCGCCCGGCAGATCGGATGGGTCGGCCGCGCCGGGGAGCGACTGCTGGCCGACGGTCCCGGCCGCTGGCGGTGCCCGCGAACTGGCGAGGCCTATGAAGAGCAGGACGCGCTGCTTTCCCCCGCTGCTCGCTGATCGCGTCGTCGCTGCCTGGCAGCGGATACCGCGGGACGGCAGATGTGGACTGACAGGGATATTGCTTATAAGATTCACTTGTTATGACATCCAGGCGGGCCCGTTCCGCGTCTAATTGATGTCAAGTATTCGTTGCTCCGCTGGACGCGAGTCTGGCGAACCTGTCAAATAAACACTCCGGCGCGGATTAGCTGTCTTCCAGGCCTGGGGGGACACTCGGTGAGTGAGCATCTTTCTGGTGCCCCGGCATCCCCGGTCCCGGTGACGGCTGGCACCACCTACGTCGCGCTGAACGGGGGTTATTCCTATGACCCGGCGGCGTTTGCCAGCGCGGGCGTCGACAACCCGCCGCTGCACGCGCCGCAGTCATCCGCGGTCAGCGGCGGGACGGCGTGTACGGCTACAGCGGCTCGCCGACGTTCCCCACCAGCGCGTACAACGCCACCAACTACTGGGTGGATGTGGTGTTCACTGCGCCCTAGGTGTGCTCGACCTTAGGTGTATTCTCGGCAACCCACTAACAGGAGGAACTTCGCATGTCGATCGGGCTAGCGATAATAGGCGCTGGCTACTGGGGGCCGAATCTCGTCCGTACCGCACAGGCCACACCAGCGTTCCGGCTGGACTGGCTGTGCGACCTCCAGGTCGAACGCGCCAAGGGCGTCCTCGGCCCCTACACCACCGTCCGGCCCACCGACTCCTACGATGCGGTCCTCGGCGATCCAGCCGTCGCTGCGGTAGCCATCGCGACACCCGCCGCGACGCACTTCGATCTTGTGCGCAGTGCCCTGGAGGCCGGCAAGCACGTACTGGTAGAGAAACCGCTGACCCCGTCCGTCGCCGAGGGAGAGAAGCTAGCCTCGCTCGCCCTTCGCTCGGGCTTGGCGCTCATGTGCGACCACACGTACTGCTACACCCCGGCCGTCCAGCGCATCCGCGAACTCATCCGTAGCGGCGAAATAGGCGACGTCCAGTTCATCGACTCGGTCCGGATCAACCTTGGCCTGGTGCAGCCCGACGTCGACGTCCTCTGGGACCTGGCACCGCATGACCTGTCGATCCTGGACTTTGTGCTTCCCGAGGATGTCACCCCCATCGGAGTGGCGGCCCACGTCGGCGATCCCATCGGAGCCGGCCGGGCCTGCCTGGCGCACCTGTCGGTGTGGCTGTCTAACGGAGCCCTCGCACACGTTCACGTGAACTGGCTGAGCCCGACCAAGATCCGGACAACGGTGTTCGGCGGCTCCCGCCGCACCATCGTCTGGGACGACACCAACCCGGCAGGACGGCTGGCCGTCCACGACCGCGGCGTAGACACGCTGGAGGCCGGTACCGTACCTCAGGACGAACGTCGCCAGGCCCTCATCTCTTACCGGACCGGGGATACTCTCATCCCCGCGCTACCCGAGCGGGAGGCGCTTATGTCTGTCATGGCCGAGTTCAGTGCGGCGATCAGCGAGGGCCGGCCACCCCTCACCGACGCGAAGGCGGGGCTGCGGGTGCTCAAGCTGCTGGAGGCGGCGTCGCGGAGTGCGCACAGCGGTGGCGTACGAATATCTCTGAACGGAGCTGCTGCGTGATCGCCGGGCGGCGCTTCCTGGTCACGGGCGGTGCCGGCACGATCGGCTCCACGATCGTCGATCAGCTTGCGGCCGCAGACGCCAACGAGATCGTGGTGCTCGACAACTTTGTCCGCGGCAGACCGGAGAACCTGGCCACGGCGCTTCGGACCGGGAAGGTCCGGGTCGTCGATGGAGATATCCGGGACGGAGATCTCGTCCGGTCGCTCATGCCCGGCATCGACGTCGTGTTCCACCAGGCCGCCATCAGGATCACCCAGTGCGCTACCGAACCACGGCTCGCACTCGAGGTGCTCGTCAACGGCACCTACGAGGTCATTGAGGCCGCGGTCGACGCCGGTGTCCGCAAGGTCGTGGCAGCGTCCTCGGCATCGGTCTACGGGCTGGCAGAGGACTTCCCAACGCCGGAACGCCAACATCCGTACGCCAACGACACTCTGTACGGTGCAGCGAAGACGTTCAACGAGGGCCTGCTGCGGAGCTTCCACGCGATGCGCGGACTGGATTATGTCATGCTCCGCTACTTCAACGTGTACGGGCCGCGTATGGACATCTACGGTCTGTACACCGAGGTCCTGATCCGGTGGATGGAGCGGATCGAAGCCGGGCAGTCGCCGCTCGTCCTCGGCAACGGCCGGCAGACCATGGACTTCGTCTTCACCGAGGACATTGCGCGCGCCAACCTGCTCGCCGCGGCGAGTGACGTGACCGATGAGGTCTTCAACATCGGCAGCGGCACCGAGACCAGCCTGGTGGAGCTGGCCGAAGCGCTCCAGCGAGCCATGGGCTCGGTCCGGCCGCTTGAATTCGGACCGCCTCGCGGCGTCAACGCCGTGAACCGCCGCCTGGCGGACATCTCCCGTGCACGCCAGCGCCTGAGCTGGAAACCAGAGGTTGACCTGGAGGAAGGCCTGAGGCGGCTTGTCGCCTGGTGGCGTGCTGAGCGAGCCCCTGTGAGTGAGGCCGGCGGCAGATGATCCCCGTAATGAGGCCGTGGCTCGGCAAGGAGGAGGCCGAAGCAGCCGCCGAGGCTGTGGCATCCGGCTGGATCGCGCAGGGGCCACGGGTCCAGGAGTTCGAGGAGGCATTCGCCGCGGCCATCGGCCCCCCGCACGCGGTCGCCGTATCGTCCTGCACAGCCGCGCTTCACCTGGCGCTGATCGCCGCCGGGATCGGGCCAGGAGATGAGGTAATTGTCCCGTCGCTGTCCTTTATCGCCACCGCCAATGCTGTGCGTTACGCCGGTGCGCAGCCCATTTTCGCTGACGTGGACCTGGCCACCCAAAATCTCATCCCGGAGACCGTGAAGCCACATCTGACCGGCCGGACCCGCGCCGTCATCCTGGTCGACCAGGCGGGAGTACCTGCTGACCTGGATGCGATGCGCACACTGTGCGATCCGCTCCACGTGACCGTGATCGCCTGGTCGACCAGGCGGGAGTACCTGCTGACCTGGATGCGATGCGCACACTGTGCGATCCGCTCCACGTGACCGTGATCGAGGACGCAGCTTGCGCCGCCGGATCCACGTACCGGGCCCGTCCGGTTGGCGCCGGCGCCGTGCTGGCGGCGTTTTCGTTTCACCCGCGCAAGCTCCTCACCACGGGCGAAGGGGGCATGCTCACGACCCCGGACGGGTCAATCGCGGCCCGGCTCCGCCGGCTTCGCGAGCATGGCATGGATGTCAGCGCGGCCGACCGTCACCGTAGTCAGCAACCGGTCATAGAGCATTACATCGAGCTCGGCTTCAACTTCCGGATGACTGACATCCAGGCTGCCGTCGGCCTGGTACAGCTCCGCAAGCTCGCCCAGATGGTGGCCCGGCGCCGCGCCTTGGCAGTTCGCTATCAAAACCTGCTCGCCGATATCACAGGGCTGGTCACTGCTCGTGATCCGGAATACGGTACTACTAATTATCAGTCATTCTGGGTGCTGCTTCCCGAAGACTTTCCCGTCAGTAGAGATGAGCTTCTGCGCAGGCTCGCCGACGCCGGCATATCCGCCCGGCGCGGTATAATGGCCGCGCATCTGGAACCCGCGTATGCACAAGGCCATCATATGCCACTGCCTGTGACGGAGCGCCTGACTGGACGTTCTATCATTCTCCCGCTCTTCCACGATATGACTGATGCAGAGCAGGAGCTCATAGTGTCGGTCCTGATCAAGGCTCACCGGCAACCCGAGCCTACAGCTCTTATCTATTGACGTCGGATCTCTCGTCGAGCACTGGAGAGCCGGCTGCCACCGACACCGGGCCAGTCCGGTTCGGGGGGACCGTCTGAAGGCCCAGCCCACCTGGCACCTCGTCGGCGGTGGTTACGCTATTGTGCGGGGCCCCGACTGCTCGCGTGGAGGTCGTCGAGCCGCTTTTCGAGTTCCTCAATCCGAAGGAGCAGATCGGCCGGACGTAGTCCGAGAGTTTGCCTAGTTGAAGTGATAATAGATGGGGCTGGAGTAACAGGGCTGCCTGCTGCTATCACTTCGAATATCCGGAGCACCCCGTCCCCAGAAAGTACGTCGACGAACGCATCATCCGTGGACCGAGCCACGACCCGCCCAGGAACGCGGCCGACATAGCGGGGTGCATCTATCGGTCGCGCATTCGCGATGGTAATGCGACGTGTCCCCAGATATGTATGTGCTCCAGGATAAGGGGGTGATAGAGCCCTGACAAGAGCATAGATTTTCTCTGTTGGCTGGGACCAGTCTATTTCACCGTCAGCTGGTACCCGAGCACACCCGTAGGTGGCCAGAGATTCATCCTGAGGTGTTCCTTCGTAACCGTTCAGATGGCGCGCGACGGTATCACCCAGCTTTTCGCGCTGTATCTGATTCAAGACAGAGTAGAGATGCCCCACCGTGTCGTGCGGGCCAATTTCAGTTGTCTCTTGGTAGAGAATGTTTCCGGCATCAAGCTCTGGCACAATACTGTGGATTGTGATGGCCGCTTCACGCTCACCATTAATTATGGCCCAGTTAACGTTCGCCCTTCCGCGGTATCTCGGCAGTGGAGAATAATGGACATTGATGAACTTGCTGGCCCTGATGACGCGTTCATTCAGAATTCGATTGTAGGATGAAATGACCACGCAATCAGGCTGAGTCTTGATGATAATGTCCTCGATCTGAGTATGACTTACCCGCAGGACAGGTATGCGGAGTTCAGCGGCGCGGCGTTCTACATCATCATCGGGCTGCGCATCCCCAGCAGCGTCGCGGATGACGCCGATAACTCGAAATTGGGCGGCGAGTGACTCAAGGGCAGTCACAGCGGTAGGTCCCATCCCGAGCAGAAGGACGCTTTTCATACTTCCTCCCGATGAATCGCTGTATGATGTGCGGCTCTGGCACGTTAGCGGAGGCCGAGACGTCCGTCGAGATCCTGGACGAAAGCAAGCTCGTCCAGCGTGGCCCTATTGAGGCCGCGTGCCAGGAGCTCGCCAACCTTGAGGCCACCAGCCTGAAGTCGGACTATAGGCTCAGGGCCGATCGCTGACGGGAGTACTGCCATGTGGCCTTTTTCTGGTTCGTGCAGCGGCCAGACCGGCACACTGGCTGCGGCAAGAGCCGGCCGGTCCACGTCACCCCAGTATTGAACCACTAGTGTCCCTGGAGCGCGTTCCGCCAGCAGGTTTGCGTCCGCAGCCGTGAGAACAAACCCAGCCTGTGGTTGTAGAGCGAGAATGATGGCGTCGCACGCAGGAGGCACTACGTCGGGCGATAGCTTTCGGGCCTCGGTAACGATCGCGCCGCAGTTTTGCAGGCATCGTGCAATGAACGGGCCGAAGGCATTGTCGCAGAGCAGCACTACGCGGCTGCCGTACACTGCCACTCCGGCGTCGTGGAGCTGTTTCACGGCCATGAGGCCAAGAAATGAGAAAACGTCTACTGCTGGATGCTGCTCATTCGTCCCGGCTACCTTGATGCCCCGGGATCGGCATGCTTCAACGTCGACGTCTGTGCCACGGTATTCCCATGCCTCATACATAAGTGATACTATGCACGTGGGCTTGAGTTGCGCAACCATCTGCGCATCAATCGGTCGGACCTGCCCGCTGTTCGTGACAATATCAACTTTACCGATAATGGCCGGTTCTTTCTTCTCGGCAAGTGTGATCCTATCTGCGACGCCAGCCATCCGCGCTAGCTCGAGGGTGCTCTTCTCCAGCTCTCCGGCCGTCGCGTACTTGCTAGTGGCCGCAAGAGCATAGACGGTCCCTCCTGCCATCGCGGCCAGCACTGGTGTTACGACGTAAGAGCCGCTCGCAGCCTCAGTAAGGATGGCAAGGCCGGTGAGGTCTAGGCGACATCGCTCTATGGCCCCGTCCATGAGCCGGACAAGGCGCCGCGAGTCAAGGCCAGGCAGTTCGGTGACACTCATATGCGCTGCAGAGCTGCGGAGAGGACCGACACCACGCGCTCCTGCTGCGCGGGCGTGATCTCCGGGAAGAGCGGCAGGGACAGTATTTCGCGCGCAGCCTGTTCGGTGACCGGGAACGCGCCCTCCGCGTATCCCAGGCTGGCGAACGCGGAGCTGAGGTGAACAGGCACGGGATAATGAATCCCAGCGCCGATACCTGCCGCATGCAGTTCCTTGATCACCCGGTCCCGGTCCGGCACGCGTACCACGTACAAATGCCATACATGGTCGTTACCGTCCAGAACGCGTGGCCTGATGACCTCCTCAACGCCGGACATCAGCGCGTTGTAGCGCGCGGCCGCAGCCTGCCGGGCCGCATTCCATCCCGCCAGCCGGCGCAGCTTCGCCGACAGCACGACAGCCTGCAAGGTGTCGAGCCTGCTGTTGAAGCCGATCACCTCGTGGTCGTACTTGTGCCGCGACCCGTGATCTGCGATCATCCGCATTCGTGCCGCTAGCTCGCCGGAATTGGTGAGCGCTGCCCCGGCGTCGCCGTATGCCCCCAGGTTCTTCCCCGGGTAGAAGCTGGTGGCGGCCACGTGTCCGAACGCACCCGCGCTCGTATTCCCGCGCCGGGCACCCTGCGACTGCGCCGCATCCTCCACCACCCAGGCGCCGGCATTCTCCGCCAGCCAGAGCAGTCGCTCCACCGGGGCCGCCTGGCCATAGAGGTGTACCGGGATTATCGCCCGCGTCCGGGGCGTCAAGGCCGCTTCGACAGCATCCGTGTCGATCAGGTACGTCCCGTCATCAGCGCAATCGACCAGCACCGGTGTGGCGCCCGCCCGGGAGACAGCCTCGGCAGTCGCGATGAACGTGTTTGCCGGAACGATGCATTCGTCGCCCGCGCCGACACCGAGCGCACGCAGTGCGATCTCGATCGCGTCGGTTCCGTTCGCCACCCCGACGCAATGCCGCGTCCCGATGAATGCGGCGTACTCGGACTCGAACGCGGCGACCTGCGGCCCGGCGATGAATGAAGTCCGGGCGAGCACTTGCCGCCAGCCCTCCGCGATGTCCTCGGCCACAGCTGCGTGTTGCGCTGCAAGGTCGACAAGCGGAACCGACGTCATCTCCCCCACCCTTCCATCCAGTCCAGCCACCTACGCCGAACAACGAAGCCGCAGCATCCGCGTTAACTCCCAGCCGGGCAGCGGCCGCATCTGCTCGTGACCGCGCCCGAATCAGACGGTACTAGCTACCGAGAAAAAATACTGGTCCTAATCCTCTGATACGGAGTACAGCCATGGAAGCGAAGGACGCCAGGACAAAGTATGACATAGGACACCGTGCACACCTCGCTATGGTTTCATGTCATCGCGTGCCCCGTGTCATGCGTCTCATTTCTGTAACCAGTACGCGAGATGCCTGCCTCGGGTGCATAAGCTGCTGTTCGCAGTAGCGTGCGGTCGGCAGCGCCCGCTGGATCTGTCGGCATCCGGATGGCGAGGTTGAAAGGAATGGGACTCCCTATCCCTACATGGGCGGCCAGGACCTGTCCGCCGGGCCCTGGCGGTGGCTCCGCTGCCACGGCCCACTTCCCGCGCGAGCAGGAGAGCGTGCGATGACTTCAGTTAGCGTCGTGATCCCTTGTTACAAGTACGGTCATTTCCTTGAGGAGGCTGTCACCAGCGTGCTGGATGACCAGGAGGGCGTCGATGTGCGGGTGCTCATCATCGACGACGCCTCGCCTGATGACAGCGCCGATGTGGCCAGGAAGATCGCGGCTCGCGACCCTCGCGTGGAGGTGGCCGTCCATGCGACCAACAAAGGGCACATCGCGACCTACAACGAGGGCTTGCTCGAGTGGGCCGACGGTGACTATTGCGTTCTGATGTCGGCCGATGACCGGCTCACCCCCGGCGCCTTGCGGCGCGCCAGGGACTTGCTGGACGCCCACCCCCGCGTCGGATTCGTTTATGGACATCCGCTGTGGTTCTGGCAAGACAAGCCTCTGCCGTCGGCTCGCACCAGACTGCGGGGCTGGTCGGTGTGGCCTGGCCAGTGGTGGCTCGAGCGCCGGTTCCGTCAGGCGGAGAACAGCATTACGACGCCGGAGGTCGTGGTGCGCACATCGCTGCAGAAGCGGGTGGGCGGGTATGACGCGCGACTGCCCCATGCAGGAGACCTGGAGCTGTGGTTGCGGCTGGCGGCGAACGCCGACGTTGGCTTCCTACGCGGCGTTGACCAGGCCTATTACCGGGTACACGGGCAGAACATGAGAACGTCCTTTAACGCGCTGATGGACTTGCGTCAGAAGCGATTGGCCTTTGAGGTGGTGCTTGACCGCTATGGCGACAGGCTCTCAGACGCCCAGCGCCTGTCCGACCTCGTGCACCGCAAGCTGGGCCGGGAGGCACTCTGGGCCGCCGCACGGGCATATGACCTCGGGCAGGCCCGACAGACTCCCGCGGACGAGCTGGTGGCGTTCGCCTTCGACTGCTGGCCGGAGGTGAACAGGCTCCCCCTTTACCACACCCTGCAGTTGCGTAAGCGCATAGGGCCACGCGCCATGCCCTACCTGCAGCCGTTCATCCTGTCCGCATTCGCCCATAAGGCGCAGGGGTGGCTGCGGCGCCGGTCATGGAAGTACCGGGGGTTCTAGGAGGGCGCTGAAGCCCGCGGGACCCGGGGCGTCAACCCCAGCAGGAAGCACCGCAGTTCTGGGCCGACGACGTCCGCGTTAAAGTCACGGCGGAATCGCTCGCGCGCCGCGCGCGCTGCCTTCAACCGCGCCGGCTCGCAGTCGAGCAAGTCGATCAGCGTAGCCGCGGCCTGGGCCGGGTCGTCGAGGGACCAGAACCGGGCCTCGACGCCGTCGTCGCAAAGCTCACAGATGCCCCCGGTGTTACCTGCCACGATGGGAAGCCCAGCGGCCATCGCCTCGATGATCGCCAGCGGTAGCGATTCGGAGTACGAAGCGTGGACGTAGGCCCGGTAGCCCGGCAGGAAGCCGCGGACGTCGGGCCGGAAGCCACGGAAGCTGACCTGTCCTTCCAGGCCCAGTGAGCGGGTCTGACGCAGGAGGTCTGTGCGGCACGGCCCCTCGCCGAACACATCCAGGGTGAGGGATCGCCCGGCCCGCTTGGCTTCGGCCAGGACCTCCAGCAGGAAACGATGGTTCTTGACAAGATCAAGGTTGCCGATGGTGACCAGGTCCCCGAGCGGCTCCTGGCAGGGTTCGCCCTCCAGCGGCGCCACGAAGTTGCCGATGACGGCGGAGGGCACCGCCGCGGCCTCTGGCAGCCAGCTCAAGAGCGCATCCCGCCCCCATCTGGATACGTACACCAGGCCGTCGACCCGCGGTATCACCTCTCGCTCAACCTGCCGGATTGCCCGGAACACGGTCCCGTCGCGCCTGATCAGCTTCTTGTCGGCCCATTCGTCGGCCTGGGAGATCCGGAAGTGAACCGCCATGACCACCCGCTGATGTGGGCCCCGCCGCGCGCGCAAGGCCGCCCGGGCGGCCAGCGGGCCCTGCGCGTAGACGACGCAGCCGCCGGCTCCGGCGAGGCATCGGCGCAGCGCGTTGCGGAGGAACACCTCATGCCAGTAGCGATACCAGACAACGCTGGCGGACCCGCTGCATCGCGCTAGCACAAGCCGGAGGCCGAAAACGGGCACGGTGAGCATCCGGCCCCATGAGAACGGCGTGACGAGCATGGCGGCCGTGCCGGATTCGGCAAGATACCGGCGTAGCTGACGAACGTGCGTCTGAACGCCCGTGATGCCTTCCTCTCGGAGAATGGTCGCGATCACCAGTGGCACGGAAGCCTGATCCCGCAGTCGGCCGCCGCCTGCGCCAGACGGCCCGCCATCGTTGTATCTCACCTCTATATGAGCTTTCGCGCTACTTGCCTGATACATCACGCGGGACCAGGTGGATCCACAAATGCCAGCCCATGAGAGTTTCACCGGGTAGCCGGTGTACCGGGAGTGGCGGCGCATGCATGAAGCGCTTGTAGGTGCGCGTGACCCGGAAGGACGGGAAGTCCTGCTTCACCCGTCCGCGGTCGTACACCAGGGCATACGGGTTGGCTGGGCCATCGGTGTTGTGATGGACGAACTCGTCTAGGCGCAGGTAGCGGAACAGCCCTATCGTCTCGGCGTTGCCCAGATGGGCGGCCAGCGTCCCTTGCGCTGGATCGGACTTCAGGATCCCGGCCCGGGCGAGCGGGAAAGCCGCGAGCAGAACAGCGCGGCGGATCAAGCCGATGGACACCAGATAGTTCAGCGACCACCGGGCGTACATCATGATGACCAGTTCCCCGCCGGGGCGGAGGACCCTGTGCATCTCCCTCTGAGCCTGCTTGATGTCGGGCACGTGATGCAGGACTCCATGGCTGAATATGAGATCAAAGGTGTCGTCGGCGAAAGGCAACTCAAGAACGCTGCCCTGCCGCAACTCCTCATGGGGGAGCTCCCTCAGCGTCAACCGGGTCCGGACTCTCTCAACGGACTCAGCGGTAAGGTCCACCCCGGACCAGAGGGCCCCCTGGCGTATCAGGCGCTCCGACTCAGACCCCTCGCCCAAACCGATCTCGAGCACCCGCTTGCCGGCCACGTTCAGGGCATCGATGCATGCCGGCAGGTGGCGCTCGTTCTGGTAGCGGAAGCGGTCGTAGTCCGTGAAGAACTTTTCATAATTGTCGTGGAAGCGCTCGTGAAGCCCACCGACCTGCGTATCGCCACACGCGTGGTCCTGCCAGAATCTCTGAACGGTTTGCTCGTCCATTAGATGCGCGCCGTATTCAATGTCATTATCCTTCCGGACCAAGTCACGCGCCGCGCCGGCTCATGGTGCTGCCTGTGTCCTGGCCGTATGGCGTTCCACGCCACGTTGCCCAGCTCACCGCGTTGCCTTGCTCGCGCACCATGAATTGCCACGGCCCCTTGTAGATGTTTGACACGAAATGGTTGTTCTGGTCAATAGTTATGTGATTTTCGACCACGGTACCGTGGTACGGCGACCAGGAGCCCCACTGGCTGAAGATGCCGTTGAAACCGCAGTATTTCGCCCTGGTGCAGTCCGGGCCGATGCGCGCCGGGTCGAAGGTGAAGTTATTCCGGCTGACCAGCACGTTCTGGGTCTTCCACCGGCAGTCGTTGTAGTACGGCTCGTTGGCCAAGTTGGTGGCGTTGCACGAGTGCGTCGTCACCACCTTCGGGTCGACCAGGGTGCACGCGCCCGTCGAGGTGTTGGCGGGCGAACTGCAGTACCTGTCGGCGTTCTCCCACAGGACCACTCCGCCCCAGTTATCCGTGAACGTGTTGCCCGTGATCGCGAGAGTGTCCCCAAACGGTCCCGGAACCCGGCTGTCAGCGCCGGACTCGGAAATGTAGACCGCGGCATCAGGGAACCCACCCAGTTTCGGCCCGGCCACCAAGGCGTTACGGACGAAGGTGTTGTTGGCCAGCCGCAGATTGTAGCTGATCTCGTAGATGAATCCCTCGCCCTGGTTGTTGGCGAAGTAGTTACGCTCGACGTTGAAGCTTCGGTTGTTGGTGTCCGCCCACAGACCCGGTCCGAGGTTGTCGTGCACGTAGTTGCTAGTGATGGTCGCCCCATTGACGCCCCAGAACTTCGCGCCGCCGGTGCAGCCGCAGCCGCGCTGCAGGGCTTCCCAGTTGTCGGTGTTGTTGCCGACGATCTCGTTGTGATCGACGGTGATGTGGGAGCCCCCGCCCTGAAAGCCGTACTCGCCATTGTCTTTCAGGCAGGAGTAGGCCAAGACGTTGCTTGACCCGAGCATCACCCCAGCACCAGCGCTGTCCTGCACCGTTACGTGGTCGATACGCCAGCCGGAACCCTCGTCATGGTTGACGACACCCTGGCCGCCGCTGTTTCCGCGTGCGCCGAAGTTCCGGATGGTCAGGTAGCGGATCGTTACCTTGCTGGCCTGCTGGGTGAAGGCGTACAGATTCGAGTGCTGGCCGTCGAGGACCGCACCGGGAGCCCCGATGAACGTGTCGCCGTCTGCGGGGGCGATCTGACTGTACTGGCCAGTACCGAGGGTATGCGTGCCTGGTGCGAACCAGTACGTCGTATGCGGGCGGATGGTCCAGTTGTGCGCAAGAACAGTGCCACTGTCATCGCCTGCCGGGATAACGACCGCCCCCCTGGGAGAGGATGACGGGCCGCGTCCAAGGATCGCATTATTGCCGCATACCCGCGCGGGAGGCGATGCAGGGCCCGCGGCCGAGGATGCAGGGCCCGCGGCCGGGGAATGCCGCAATGCCAGCGCAAGCCAGGTCAGCCCAGCTAGGACCATCACTCCGGCAGCGAAGCAGGCCACGAGTACCCAGCCGGTACGCCGCCACCGCAGCTGACCAGGGTCATTACCTTGCTGCCTCAAACGCATGATCGGCCTGTTCTAAGGTCCCGTCCCAGCTGGGTAGCTGAGTGGTAGCGGTTGTATCCGAGGATCACCCTTATGTCAGCCTCCTGTCCGGGGCGGAGGGCACGAGCAGTGATGCGGCCAGGTAGAGATCGAGGAGATACATCGATGCGTCGGTGAACCCGACCTCGGTGTACGACGCGACCAGGCAATATGTCACGAGGAAAAGGGCGAGCGCACGCTGCACGCCGCGTGGCTGGAAGTAGGCCGTCACGAGTAGGAAGATCAGGATCATCGCGCAGACGGCCACCCCGAAGAGCCCCTGTTCCTGGTAGGAGGCAAGCCAGTTGCTGTCGATGGGGAGGCCATTGAACGAACTGTTGGACAGGCCGAAACCGAAGATCTCCTGGAACCTGTCCCGTGGAAAGGCGAGAAGGGGACCCCAGACCTTGGTCCGGCCGCTGAGATTGCTCAGCTGCTGCGTTCCCTCGCCCCGGGCCAGCCAGGTGGTCAAGACGCCAGGCAGCGTCATGATCGCGATCGACACCACGACGCTAGCGGCCGCGAAGAACTTGCGCACCCGGGCCTTGGCCACGATCAGGCTCAGGCCGGCGACCAGAATGCCGGCCACCACGCCAACCAGGGCGGTCCTCGTGTGCGTGAGGAGCAGGATGGCTATCGCCGCAACGACGACGAGCAGGATGGCCCGGCCGCGGGCCCGGCCGCAGAGCCAGAGCACGACCACCAGCCCGAGCGTAACAGCCGCATAGTGTGCGACCTGCGTGGCCGGTATTGCCCAGAGCACACCGGTGAGCCTTCCCCCCGCCATGGCATGGCCGGGCGCCACCAGCAGGCCGAGGAACACCGAGCCTAGTACCACCCCGAGCGACACTAGGTGGCAGCGGACCAGCAGCAGGTCGCGCCGGCCCCACCAGGGCGTCAGCAGCCAGAGCGCGGCGGCGAACTCCGCGAGCCGGAAGGTCCGGTACACGGTACCGAGGTGCTGGGGCTGCAGGCTCGTCAGTATCGCCTCAATGACGAGCAGGCCCACCAGGCAGAGGAACACATTCGGGCGCACGATGACCCTGCGATTCACGGTCAGCGCCACGAGTAGCGCCACTGGCAGGGCACCCTGCGTAATGGCCTTCCCCGCCGCGTGCGGGACAGGTAGCACGGATCCGGAGTAAGTCAGGACGTCGAGGACCAGCAGACCCCACACGAGGCCAACCCTGCGTCGCATCGAGCGTTCGCGCGCCTCCGCGGGTCCCAGCAGCGACACCGGACGGCCGGGACGGAATGCGGTGACGGACGGATTCATCGGCTTGGTTGCGTCGACGTCAACTTCCGGGGCGTCATGGCCGTGGGATACCGCTCACCCTGAACCGACGCGGAGGATCACCGGTCGGACGCCTTCCACCCGAACCCCCGTCGACTGTGACGAAGGAACCCTCCGCATCAGAATGCAAACCCTCTTTCGCGACGGCATTACGACCGGCTCCCGGCGGGTGTGTCACGCCGAGACTCTCGTCAGTCTTGTCCGCCCCGACGAGCACGGCGGAAACCAGGCGCGTGCCAGCGAGCCGTATCATCTCGCCGACGGCATGGATCTTCGTCCACGACGACCGCCCGGCAGTCATCACGACGACGGCATCGGCTGCCCAGGTTGGGAGGTGCTCACTGCCGACCGAGGGATCAAGGGTCACCAGGGTAAGCAGGAGGTCCGCCGAGGCACATGCGGCGGCCAACGACTCAGTGGCCCGAGCCCGGAGCGACCCGCCGAGGATTGGGCCCACGGGCACCACGTCATCAGGCTCAGGGACCGCTGTGACAAGGTGTGCGCCGCCGTCCACGCTCACCGTGTGGACTCCGGGGTCCCTGGCGCCCAGGAGCCTCGCTGCGGGGGCACCGCTGCACAGGTCGGCCACGACGACCTGCATGCCCTGCTGTGCGCAGGCCACGGCTAGTGACACCAGGCAGATTGCCGGTACCTGCACGTCGTCGACCGGAATAACGGCCAGGCTGGCCGGGCCGCCGGAACTAGGCGGCACCGTGTTGCTCAGGTGCGCGACGATCCGCCGGACTGTAGGCCTCTGGGCGGCCTTTAGCCCG
>WNFD01003948.1_pt1 | contig 14882 bp, 12 predicted proteins | sample 5400491 | NCBI WGS metagenome assembly WNFD01 (sample SAMN13153343, study PRJNA577476) | soil metagenome | isolation source: 120 cm saprolite under Douglas fir tree site 2 hole 2 replicate 2 | place: USA:California | collected 2015-04-18
AGGTTGACTGGGAGAAGCTCTTCCCTACCGGCTTCCGTCCGCAGCCCAGAAGATGGGTGGTCGAGCGTACCTTCTCCTGGATCATCCGCTGGCGTCGTCTCTGTCGCGATCATGAGGGACTGCCCAGCAGCAGTGAGGCATTGATCAGGATCGCGATGGGCTCTCGCATGTTGTACCTCCTTCGGCCCACCTATTTCTCGTCCTGAGAATCAAACACTAACTTAGAGACAAGTATCTACCTTCAGCCTCACACTGGCATCACAAAGACCGGATGCCACCTCACTAACGACTCATAGGGGTATGCCGTTTGGAGGAGGGCCTTTCCGCAGCATTATGCAGCTACTCTGCTGACCGGTACCAGCATGTCCCGCGTTAGATTCCGGCTCTCCCCCTTGCTGTCCAGAGGTGTTTCCGATGAGCGTAGCACCCTTTTCATTCCTTCCTACATGAGGAGGAGCTTTCGGCTTTTTCTGAACCGTCTCGCTCCGTACGAGTGTGATTGCAGCAATCAGGATAAACACACCACCGAGCAGTTGCAATAGACCCATCCCCTCTCCCAGGACAACCGTGGCCAGCATGACCGTCACAACCGGTTCAAGGGTAGAAAGCGTCGAGGCAGCGATAGGGCCAGTCCGTTTGAGGCCAGCGAAGAAGGTGACGAAGGCCAGGACGGTTGAGACAAGCGCGATGGCAACGACTGCTGCCCAACCGGCCACGGTCTGGGGAAAAGCCGGGCCGTGGACGATCACAATACCAGCATAGATGGTGGCCGCTGAGATCATCACCACAGTCGAGGAGGAGATGGATCCAGCCTGATGCACGATGCGGCTCCCCACCAGGATATAGACGGCATAGAGCGTGGCTACGGCAATTCCCAGCACGATCCCAGGCGCGCTTGCTCCTCCTGTGAGCCCGACCGTCAAAGCTATTCCTGCGAGCGCGAGGAACAGGGCTCCCAGCTTGATGAGACCGAGGTGCTCTCTGAAGAAGACGACCGACAGCACGGCCACGAGCGCTGGATACAGATAGAGGAGCAAGGCGACCAGGCCCGCCGAAGCCATCGTAAGCGCCGTAAAGTAGGCCAAGGATACGCCTGCATATCCTCCCGCACCCATCAGGACAAGCCCCAGAAGCACCCGCCCACGCGGAAATGCCAGCCTCCGCACCGGCATGATCACACTCATCACGACAGCCGCTATGCCGAAGCGGAGCAGCAGCACCGTGATAGGATCAGCCCCCGCAGCATAGGCAATGCGTGCGAAGATGGGCATCACGCCAAACGAGATGGCGGAGATGGCGATCAACAGTAGACCAATAGACCGACGTGTAGAGGTGGAAGCTCTATCCTTCATCACGTATTGGCTCAGGCTATCCGATCTGTGTGCCTGCCTGTCGTTTGCGGAACGACGATCGTTCCTAGCGCGATCAAGTGTCCCACGATGCGCATAATTGTTGCGCAGTCTCACCAATTGCTCTATTTCCTGGATAGTGAACCCCTGGCTGGGCAGCAGTTCATAGGCTGCTTTGTCTTTCATAATGCCCTCCCCGATAGTTTCTCTACTCAGGAGGATACTGCGGCGATATCACAGCTAGCTCACAGAACAGTAGCTTTCTATCACGGCTAAGACACAAGGCCCGGTGCAATCGTCCTGACGTATGCAGTAGCACCTGCAATTGTCATCTGCCTGTATAACCTGTGGGACCGTTGCTAATAGATCAGACCGCCAATCCATACCCGGTATGTGCATACTGGATCAGCTCACTAGCTGCCTGATAGTCATCAAGCGTCTGCGGGGAACTTACCGCTTCATCCAGGTCGGCTTCGGATTCGCCCCTTGTTCGCCCTCTGTAGAAGATGATCCTCGCTGTGTGTTTGCTTCCAGAAGAACGGTTACCTGTACAGGCTACGCTCGTAGTGCCTTCACGAGGTCAGGCGTCATGATGAGAGACGAGGTTAATGGTAGCGGCTGAGGTGGGTCCTCTTGCTAATGCATGGACGTCACAGGGTCATCTCAGACACTCGCTTCATGCTCACAAAACGCTTACAATTTCATCCCATACGGTGACGAACATATGGTGATGGGCTCACAATGAGATCACACTATTTGTGACGAGGTACCATACAGTAGCATGTTGAAAGCTTGCAATTGCTGGGTATCGCGTGTACAACGTGCAAGAGAGTAGGGTAAAGTTCTGTACGTCGCGTACACAGCAACACCCGGATTTTCCTGACTTCATCACACCGCACCTCACAGTAACCATCGTACAGTCTCGAATCCCTTGAGATTGTGACCGAATTGTGAATACGAATGCCCTTTTCGTGAGGTCAACGTGAGCATTTCCCTCTATACTGAAACACATGTATGCGGCAGAACAAGAGGACGCATGAGATTGCCAATAAAGCAACATCAAGGAACAAAATGGCAGCACAGGACAAGCTGCAAACGCATCGTCGAACTGCATGGTGGGACGATCTGGGCCGAGAGTGACATCGGCCAGGGGAGCATGTTCCACGTCTGGCTGCCGAGGGATGTACATGCGTTCTGATAGAAGAAAGATTCATCCACGCACAATTCATAGAAGAAAAGGATGGATACCTATGCCAGCAAAGAAATCGACCATATTGATCGCCGATGATGATCCCCAGTTGCTGCGCCTGGTCGCACGCAATCTCCAGCTAGAGGACTATGACGTCCTTGTAGCAAGCGATGGGAAGCAGGCGCTTGAGCAGATTGAGCACCATGCACTCGACTTGGTGTTGCTCGATGTGATGATGCCCAGGATGGACGGCTTCGCTGTGTGCCAACGGGTGCGTGAGTTCTCTGCCGTCCCCATCATCATTATGACGGCCCGTGGCCAGGACCAGGACAAGGTGCGCGGGCTGGACCTCGGCGCGGACGATTACCTCATCAAGCCCTTTGGCATCGAAGAACTTCTGGCGCGCGTGCGGGCGGTATTGCGGCGTGCGCAGTTCACAGCGAGCGAACAGGCGCATACGATGCGCACGGCGACGATCAGCGAGCTCTCGATCGAGTATGCGCAGCACCTGGTGACGATGGGGAAGCGGGAGATCGAACTGACACCGACCGAGTACCACATCCTGGCCTATCTTGCGCAGAACAGTGGCCGCGTCGTGACCCAGGACCTGCTCTTAGAACACGTCTGGGGGTCTGAATATGTTGGTGAGGGGCATATACTGCAGGTGAACATCAACCGACTGAGGCGGAAGATCGAACCCGATCCGATGCACCCCCGCTACATTCTGACGAAGGTGGGCATTGGCTATCTTCTCGCAGCCCAACCTGATGTGCCGACAACAAAATAGTCTCCATCGATCACAGGGCACATCACTCTACCCTCATGAATGAAGATCCCATCCGTAAAGCCAGGGAGCTCGCGCCCGTACGCATTTTGATGAGATGTTTTCGATGCAGATCTTCAGCCCGTCTTGCACTAGCGCATAGCCAAGCAACAGTTCGGGAATGGATCGCTTCACTAGCGGTGGCTTATCATCGAGGCGCTCGCTTCTTCAACCACTCATCGAAAGCAATACCACACGCAGTGCCCAGAAGCGTACACAGGATGAGAGGCGTAACCGCTAACGTGAGGAGCGTGAGCTCTGCATCCCAGAGATGATTCTCGCTCGCGGCTTGCAGAGCAGGCCAGCCCCCTTGCACCAGGGGACGTAGAACGGCTGCGAGGATCTCTCCAGCAATCCAGGCGACCGGCGCAATCAAGAGGGCCCACGCTGAACGGAGTAAGAAGGCCCCGACAATCACTGACAAGACCATCCCCAGGACAACCGTAGTGAAGACCCACGCCGCATCGAAGATGTCCGGCACTCCCCAGGGCCACCAGATCATCGAGCCAGCAACCAATGGAAACACGGCGCCAAGGATGGACATCAGCCTGTCTCTCCATCGTCGGGGCGAGGCAGGTGTTAGCTGCGATCGCTTCTGGAGGGGTGTCCCCGTCTGCTTGTTCTCAACAGGAGTTGGCGCCTGTGCTTCAACCGGCATCTTGTCATCATGCACTTGAGGGATCATAACCGCTCCCTCCTTTCCTTAAGTAAGACCCTAACGTAGGAATAACTTGTTCCCAACATGAGGATACCGCACGTGGGTTACAACAAGATCACATCAGCACGGTCTCGCCTCACACTATCATCACACGTACATAAACACAGATTTCCCGACTTGGTTGCTTGATTCTGAACTACTGCTGCTTTCCTCATTGGCATGAATAAAATACTGAATCAAGGTCTAGAGGCAAAGCAGGTATATTCTACCCCTATGTTTCTCATGCGAGAATGATAGCACCGATGAGGAATGCAGCACTAAAGACCTCATTTGCTAAAATGATACACTACAGGCTTCACACCGCCGTCACAAAAGGGAGTTCCCCCATCACGGAACCGTCACAATAGGCCACAAAGATCCAAAACGCCCTCAAAGGCTTTCTCAACGCCTATCTTCCTTCAGTAAGGACTGTGTGAACCACTGCGTTGCTAATGAGCGAATACCACCAGGCCCAGGGCCTGCTCAGGAAGCAGGCAAATATATACTCTATGTTGGAAGTATAGGTATAAAAACCAACAGAGCGACTAACAACAATAATAATATTGAAAGGAGCACGACCATGTTTCGCCATATTCTGGTGCCTCTCGATGGATCAGTCGTGCGGAACGCTGACATTGCTCAAAGTCGTCACGCCCCTGCTTGAGATTGATATAAACCCGGTGCGCTTATCAAGGCACATAGACCTACCTCTGGATGCAGACATCGCTCAGGCGAACGAGTACCTCGCAGGAGTGACCTCCTCAGATGATCTCAAGGGGATCGAGGTATAAACGGACGTCATGACTGGTGCACCAGCCTCGATCATCCTGTTTTTGCGCAGTTGCAACAGGTATCCAACGCTGGACGCAGGGCAGCATCACCGAGCGCATCCTGCATGCCACCAGGCTCCCACTCTTGATCGTGCCACCGCTGGACCTCCTAGACAAGGGTCACTAAGCCTTTCTGTTATGCGATCTGCAAGCGCCAGCCGTTCTTGTGTCTTCGGTGTGCCGTTGGGAACCCAATAGACCGGGAAAAGCACTGCCATCAAGATACGGACAACGCTGCTTTGTCTGGTTACAAGAGCACATCGCGCACGCTTCGCCGAGGAGTGGGTGGCACCTCCGACCCATACCCCATACGCAGTACGAGCTGTGGGAAGTCTGTTCGCCCAAACATGTCGCGTACCTCTTTTCGCAACGTAGCGATCTCAATGGGCTGACTGAAGAATGATGCCCAGACCCCCGCGGCGCGTGCGTGCAGCAGGATCTTCTCTACTGCCTGGCCTGCTACCAACCAATCGAACCAGCTATCGGTAAATGTCCAAAGCACGGCAAACACCGGAGAGCCCACAGCCAGATGCTGATCCTGGTTCGCCTCTTCCTGATCCATCAAGGTGCGAATTCTGAGTGGGCCTAGATAGGAAACCATATCTCCCTTGCCGAGCGCATAGGCTGGAACTCCATCGCGGCTCTGGCTGTCAACCGGACGCGTCCATGACGCTATTTCCTGGCGAAAACGTTCATCTCCCCAGAGCAGGCGATCACCAGTTGCAATCAGGCTCGCCAACGTATAGCGAGCTTCCTCTCCCTGCACGACCTGGAAGATGGTTCCTTCCCGTCCTGCAAGGTCCTCTAAGGCAGAGAGCAGTGACTTCGGCACCGACCGCTCTTTGAACAATTGGCGATTCGTTCTGCGTTGGAGGATGGCGTGGAAGAGGGTATGCACCTCCTCCGTGGCCACATCCCCCTTTTCGAGGGTGACGCGTGCTAACAAGTCGGGCTTATCAGAGGTGGAATACATTTCCACAATTGGCGCATATTCGAAATGCTGCACTGCGATGAGGAGATTGGCGAGGGCTGCACCACAACTGATGATCATCTCCCTGCCATCGGGGTCCGTTACCGGGAGCGCTCTTGATCTATCTGCATACAACTCAACGGCATTCCTCCGCACGTGAAAGAGCCATGGCTGAGCATTATGCCGCGATGGTGCGAGGACAGCATAGTTCAGGAAGAATTGCACCTGCTCAGCTGGTGAACCAGTAGCAGGAAAATCCGCTTCCACAACATTCCAGGGATTTGAGATAGGTTCAGACATCGTGACCTGCCTTTCGTTTGGCTTTCTGTCGTTCCCCTTCCTTTATGTAAGGAAGGTCCATTCAATCACTTGTTTCTCCGTTATAGCATACGAGCGACCCTACATACACAAACTACTCCGGGAGTCTCACAAAGGGGTCACAAAGCAGTAGTATTTTTTCTCAATTGGCACACGATTATGCTCGTCTCTTTGTGATGCAAGCGTGACGCTGCTCCCTTGCTTCGTGATGGTGCTGTGAGGAACTCATGTTACGCTTAGAAGATGGAAATGTAACGAGTCTCCATGAGTGGCTTCAGTGGCTCGCCTAAATGCTTCCAGGTAAAGCATGCGGCGATGTGATCCGATGAGCGGGAGAGAAGTGGAAAATCGAAGAGAGGAACTCCCTGGTGTGCCACGCTCGTGCTCTGCATTCGAGATGGTCTTGTGAGGATGAGGGGGCAGCTTGTGACTGTGCTGTGAGAGCGACCTGCTATGCTGGTAGCGTGGGAGAGGAGAAGCCATCCACTGGTGCAAAGGAGCGAACAAGCAGTCACCAGAAGGGAAAGGAGAAAACCATGGCATCCCAAACTGAACTGACAACATCCCGGCTCCCTGGGGCGGCAGGCATCGCCCCAGCGGGACAGGCAGCGGCAGCGCCCCAGGGCAAGCGCCTGCTGTTTGTGGATAACCTGCGCATTCTGTTGATTTGTGGGGTGCTGGTGCAGCACCTCTCTGATACCTACGGCTCGGCTGGTTCCTGGATGTATCGCGACCCGGCGACAGCTGATACGTTCACTTCGACCTTCCTGACGGCCCTGAACAGCATCGGCATGGCCGCTGGTTTGGGGTTCTTTTTCTTGCTCGCCGGCTACTTTACCCCGCGCTCCTATGATCGCAAGGGCGGCGTCTCCTTTCTGCGCGACCGGATCATCCGCCTGGGCCTGCCGTGGCTCGTGTACTCCCTGCTGCTTCAACCGCTGGTCTACTACATCGCGAAGGGCCTGCCCGGCTCCTTCTGGAGCTTTTACCCCACGTACCTGCACCGGGTGGACTCGATTGCCGATGGGCCGATCTGGTTCGTCGAACTGCTCCTATACTTCAGCATCCTGTATGCCGCCTGGCGGTGGCTGACAAGATCGCGCCCGCAGGCGGCCAGCGGGACAGGAACAGTGCCCGGCTACCGGGCGATCTTCGGGTTCATCCTGGGTCTGGGCCTGCTCAGCTTTGTAGTCCGCATCTGGTGGCCGCAATACTATCAGCCTTCACCGTTCAACCTGCCGGGGGGCTATCTCCTCCAGTACGTCTGCTTCTATGTGCTGGGGATCGTCGCCTACCGCCGCAACTGGTTGTTCAAACTCACCCCCAGGATGGGACGGGACTGGGCGCTGATCGCACTCCTGGCCACCCTGCCCTTTTATGGCGTGGCGATCCCTTATGTGCTCGGAGGGGGAACAGCAGGGGGGCAGCCTGGCATCGAGTTGGCGGGTGGCTTCCACTGGCTCTCCTTTGCCTACGCGCTGTGGGAGTCGTTCGTGATCGTGGGCGTCTGCATCGGGTTGCTGGTGCTCTTCCGCACGCGCTGGAATCATCAGGGGAGACTGGCGAGAAATCTGGCCACAAGTGTGTACACGGTCTACCTGATCCATCCCGTGGTGCTGGTCGGGTTTGCCTATGCCTTCCACGTGGTGGTGCTCTATCCGCTGCTCAAATGGGGCATCGCGGTGCTCGTCACGCTCCCACTCTGCTTCCTGATCAGCGGCGTGATCCGCAAGATTCCCCTGCTCAACCGAGCGCTGTGAAGGACAAGACAGAGAAGGAGTTCTTGCGCGATGTCAGACTCATCAATCAACACCCACACGCACCTGGAACCACACATCTCTGAACAGTCGGCCAAGCTGGATGAGGCGTTTGTCACGCATCCGTGGATACGCCACTATGAGCCAGGAGTCCCTGCTCACCTCGAGATTCCAGATCAGCCCCTGACCTGGCTGCTTGATTGCACCGCGAGCCGCTACCCGGACCGCACCGCCTTCATCTACTTCGGGAGGAGGCTGAGCTATGCTCAGCTCGCTCACCATGCGAAGCGCTTTGCCACGGTGCTCCAGCGCCTGGGTGTGCAAAAGGGGGAGCGCGTCGCCATTGCGCTTCCCAATATCCCGCAGTATCCGATGGCCTTTTATGGAGCGCTGCTGGCCGGAGCGGTCGTTGTTCCTACCAATCCGCTGTACACGGAGCGCGAGATGCAGCATCAATTGGCCGATTCGGGAGCGCGCGTGCTGGTGATGCTCGACACGTTCTACCCCCTGGTGCGGGCCGTCCGCCAGCAGACGGCCGTGGAGCACATCATCCTCACCGGTCCGGCTGACTTTATGCCGCCAGTGCTACGAGCTTTGTATCCCCTGAGCCAGCGCCGCGCCCGGTCTCCAGAAGCGCCTCTCACGCACAAAGAATGGCACGATGACCAGACCCTCCACGTCATGCACACGTTGCTGGAGCCGCACACAGGGGATGACAAAGAAGTTTTCAGTCCGCCGGAGCGGGTCCAGGCTGCGGATCTGGCGGTGCTGCAATACACGGGTGGGACAACGGGGCTGTCCAAAGGGGCGATGCTCTCGCACCGGAACCTGCTGGCCAATGCGATGCAGACACGGGCCTGGATCCCACAGGTGCGTGAGGGGGAGGAGGTGGTGCTGTGCGTAGCCCCGTTCTTCCATGCCTATGGCTTGACCGTCGGGATGAACTTCCCTCTGCTGGCCGCGGCCAGCATGGTCCTGGTGCCTCGCTTCAAGCCGAATGAGGTGGTGAAGGCCATTCGCCGCTACCATCCGACCATCTTTCCGGGTATTCCCACGATGTATCTTGCGATCATGAGAGAGGCAGGCAAGCACCCCGAGGACCTGAGGTCCATCAAGTATTGCATCAGCGGAGCGGCGCCGCTCCCCGCACAGGTGCGGTTAGATTTTGAGGCCATCACGGGCGGCAGACTCGTCGAGGGCTATGGACTCTCAGAGGCTTCCCCGGTGACCCACTGCAATCCCTTGACCGAGCAGTGCCGCACTGGCAGTATCGGCCTCCCCTTACCAGGGGTGGAGGCTGCCATCCTGAATCAGCAGACGGGTGAGCCGGTCCCTGCAGGCTCGGTGGGCGAGCTGGTAGTGAGAGGACCGAACATCATGCAGGGGTACTGGAACCTCCCAGAGGAGTCCAGTCAAACGTTCCACAATGGCTGGATGCGCACCGGCGACCTGGGGAAGATGGATGCAGACGGCTACTTCTCCATTGTGGAGCGGGTCAAAGATGTGATCATCGCCAGCGGCTTGAAAGTGTACCCGCGAGAAGTCGAAGAGGTCTTGTTCGGGCATCCGGCGGTCGCAGAAGTGGCGGTGGCAGGGGCAGCGGACACCTACCGGGGTGAAACGGTGGCCGCCTTCGTCGTACTGAAACCGGGGGTCGAGGCATCCGAGGAAACCAGGCGGGAGCTGCTCCACTATTGCAGGCAAGAACTGGCAGCCTATAAGGTCCCCACGATCCTGGAGTTCCGCGAGAGCCTGCCCAGGTCTTTGATCGGTAAGGTGATACGTAGAGAGTTACGTGCAGGCGTTTGAAACAATGGAGGTATGAAATCAAATGAAACAGCAGCACGTTGATTACAAGGTGGTCCCAAATCCGAAGCTCCGGCGGTGGTTTGCGGCCGCGTTTCGATCAGCCCAACACACGCCCACGATGCATGGCTTGCTCGAAGTCGATGTGACCTGGGCGCGTGAGTTCCTGCGGGACCAGAAAGCGAACACCGGGGAGGCCCTGTCGTTCACCGCGTTCCTCATTGCCTGCCTGGCAAAGGCCGTGGATGAGCACAAAGCCGTGCAGGCCATACGCTTTGGCAGCAAGCGCCTCATCTTGTTTGAGGAGGTGGACGTGTACACCTTTATTGAGCGTGACGTGGCTGGCCAGGTACCAATCATGCCCTACATTGTCAGAGCAGCCAATCGCAAGACCGTGCGCGAGATTCATCACGAGATCAGGGCAGCCCAGGTGCAGGACGTAGAAAGAGTCGTGAAGTGGCTTCAGTTCCAGCCGGCCTTTCTCTTTAGACTGTTCTTCTGGGTCTTCTCCTGGATCGGGAGAAGGTCTCCACAGGTGTGGAAGAAGTACGTGGGAACGGTGGGCATCACGGCAGTGGGTATGTTTGGGAAAGGTGCCGGTTGGGGCATCCCTCCAGCCCTCCCAACACTCATGATGACGGTGGGCGGCATTGGTGAGAAGCCGGTTATCGTTGATGGGCAGATAGTTATGCGGGACTATCTGAGTTTGACGGTCAGTTTTGATCACGATATCATCGACGGGGCTCCTGCGGCGCGCTTCACTGAGCGATTGAAAGAACTGATCGAAAGCGGCTATGGTCTGCCTGCCTCCACGGTCGAGTTGGAGCAGACCGTCGCTCTAGGAGCATCCAAAAAGAGCTAACGTAGTCTACATCTCAAGGAAGGACTGAGCTAATGGAGGTCTGGAGATGAAAAAGAATCACGATGGATATACGATGGTACCTTTCCCGAGGATGCAGAGTATTGTGCGCACGATCGCGCGCGTGGCACGGCACAAATACATTATTCGTGGCCTGGTGGAAATTGATGTGACCAGGGCTCGCCAGTTTCTACGGGAGCACAAGGCGCGGACTGGAGAGAGCTTGTCCTTCACAGCATTTCTGGCGGCGTGCGTGGGACACGCCGTCGAGATGAACAAGAGCGTGCATGCGTATCGAAACTGGCGCCATCAACTCGTCCTGTTTGACGACGTGGACATCAATATCCAGGTTGAAAGAGACATGCAGGGTCAGAAGTTTTCCCTTCCCCTTATCATCAGAGCGGCGAACAGAAAGACGGTGCGCGCTATTCATGAAGAGATCCGCGCCGCCCAGGCTCACCCCATGAGTGGTCGAGAAGTGAGGGCTTATATGCATACATGGGTGACGCTCTTGCCTTCTTTCGTGCAGCAGATGATCTTTTGGGTCGCGAGCAGGAGCCCGCACCTGTGCAAACAGAACATGGGCACAGTGGAGCTAAATGCGATTGGCATGTTCGGAAGCCGGGGTGGATGGGGTATTCATATGCCCTTCCATACGCTGAGCATTGTCGTTGGCGGCATTGCCAGAAAGCCAGGCGTTATTGACGAGCGCATTGAGATTCGCGAATACCTCAGTATGACCATCAACTTCGATCACGACATGATTGATGGCGCTCCAGCAGCACGCTTTGCCCAGCAATTAATTGACTTGATCGAAAGCGGCTATGGTCTGCCCGACTCCAAGATCGCGTCAGAGTTGGCCGGAGCACAGAAACGTTAAAGCGGTCCGTATCGAAAGGAGAACAGAAGATGTCGCCAACCATAATCACCAGTCTCTTCGGATCGATTCTGCGTGTAGGCAGAACGTTTACTCCCCCGATGGGAACGCCCAACGGGATTGCTGAGTTACAGCCGGTCGATCTCAACGGCTATCCGCAGTGGCTCCTCATGCGCGGGCAGGATGTTTCGCGACCAGTGCTGCTCTTCCTGCACGGAGGTCCTGGCGAATCGAACATGTGGCTGGCCCATTACACGATGAAAGAACTGGAAAAATACTTCGTCTGTGTCAACTGGGATCAGCGCGGGACAGGCAAATCCTTCCGACCGGGTCCCCCTCCCGAGACCATGACCATTGACCAGTTTGTGAAGGATACCATTGCCCTCATCGAACTGCTGCGCTCGCGTTTCGGTCAGCAGAAAGTCCTGCTGCTCGGGCATTCCTGGGGAAGCGTGCTGGCGATGAAAGTCGCGGCAGCGCGTCCCGATCTGCTTTTTGCAGTGATTGGGATGGGTCAGGTCGTCGATATGAAACGCGGCGAAGACCTCTCCTACCGCTATGTTCTGGAGCGTGCTCACGCGGAGCACAACCGCAAGGCTATCCGCATCCTTGAGCAACTGGGCGGCGCCGATACGTACAGGAAAGACGGTAAGTTTGTCCAGCGCAGGTGGCTCGTGCGTTACGGGGGTATGATGCATGCGCTAGATACGGGAGTTGTTGTCTCCATCCTGCTGAATGCACCCGAATGTTCCATTGGGGACTGCATCAGAGGTCTCACGATGAGGGACATGAAGTTTTCATGCCGGCGGTTGGGGGACGAAGTCATGGGTGTGAATTTGCTGCAAGAAATCCCAGAGCTTTGCGTTCCCGTGTTTTTCTTCGCAGGAAGATATGACTACACCACGCCTTGTGTCCTGGTTGAGCAGTTCTATGCCTCGCTGCATGCACCCTACAAAAGGCTGATCTGGTTCGAGCACTCGGCCCACATGCCCCATATGGAGGAACCAGACAAGTTTCAACGAGTACTCATTGCCCTCGCAGACGAGTTTTGCTCCGAAAAGCACCCGCAGGATGCGCTCGTTGCCAAATTGAAGCAGGAGCAATCATGACCAGGCGTCACACGAACACCGTCATAGGCACCACCCATAGCGTACGCTCCAAGGATGGGACAACAATTAGCTATCTCTCCATGGGAGGTGGGCCATCGGTTCTGGTTCTTCCCGGCGTCCTCTCCATGGCAGCCGACTACGCCGCCTTCGCGCGCGTCCTGGCTGAGCATTTTATGGTCCACACCATCGAGCGTCGCGGACGAGGCGAGAGCGGCCCGCAGGGTGATGATTACAGCATCGTCAAAGAGTGTGAGGATGTGCTCGCCTTGCGAGCCGCGACCGGCGCGTCTTTGCTCGTTGGCCACAGCTACGGGGGACTGGTGGCCCTGGAAGTTGCTCGCAACAACACAGCCTTCACCAAAATAGCCGTGTACGAACCCGGCGTGTCTATTGATGGGTCCATGCCAATAGACTGGATGCCTGGCTACGAGAAGAAGCTCGCCGAGAAAAAAGACGTCGATGCCTTGGTCGAGTGTGCTCTCGGCGTCGGTCCTGAGCATCTACGCAAAACGCCTCACTGGCTGATGAAGCTGCTGGTGCTTCTGCTTTTCATCCGCTTCCCCGAGTCTCGGCAGATGCTGGGTCTCCTCCATGCAAATGTGCGCGAATGGCGGGAAATTGCTCGGCTTGACAGTAGTTATGAACACTACCGAGAAATAGCTGCCGACGTCCTGCTCATGTATGGCGGGAAAAGCGATAGCACAGCGGTCAATCTGGCCATGGAGCGGCTTGCAGCGATACTACCGCACTCTGAAACGAAGGAATTTCCAAAACTCGACCACTTCGGGATCGAAAGAACGGCCCCACGAGAAGTCGCCAGGGCGGTCAGTGACTACTTTCTGAAGGAGTAGCCATGCAAACCTGCTCAAGTCCTCTCTGCGTTGCTGGTAGTGTACGCAATCTCGGCAGAAATCGGAAGATCTCGACGCAAAAAGCGTCCATGGTGACTGATATCCCACGAGTTGCGCGACGAGGTCATAGGAAGTAGGTAAAGAGCGCAACCATGTGCCTTCTTTCAGGGAATCATTTCGAAATACGCCAACGAGCAACATTGCTTCTCTATCCGTCTGGAGGTTCCTATGACCATGAACTCCCGATCCACTGTCCCCCTCCTGGTGCAAGACTTGCGGTGCGAATACCAGGACAACCCGCTGGGTATTGATGTCGTCCAGCCGCGTTTGAGTTGGAAGCTCGCGAGCGCGCAGCGTGGCGTGGTGCAGTCGGCGTACCAGATTCGGGTCACGGAGACGAGCGATGTCCTCTGGGAAACCGGCCAGGTCCTCTCTCCCCAATCGATCCATGTGCCTTATGGCGGATCCGTCCTGCGCTCCGGTCAGCGCTGCACCTGGCGGGTGCGTGTCTGGGACGGCAATGACCGGCCATCTGCCTGGAGTGAGCCGGCGTGGTGGGAAATGGGCCTGCTGCATCCTTCGGATTGGCAAGCTCACTGGATCGAACCTGGCTGGCAGGAAGACCCCAACGCCGAGCCTCCCTGTCCCTACCTGCGCACCACCTTTTCGGTGGAGGGACCGGTCTCCTCAGCGCGCGCGTATATCACCTCACTTGGCTTATATGAACTCTTCCTCAACGGACAGCGCGTCGGGGACGCCTGTTTCACTCCTGGCTATACCAGCTACCACCGGCGGCTCCAGTACCAAACCTACGACATCACCGCGCTGCTCCAGGAACATGAGAATGCCATCGGCGTGATCCTGGGCGACGGCTGGTACCGGGGCAAGCTGGGAGCCTTTTCCCAGCGCAACACCTACGGCGAGCGCCTGGCCCTGCTCGTCCAACTCCACCTCCGCTACGCTGATGGCCACCAACAGCTCGTCCTTTCAGATGAAGGCTGGCAAGCGACCACTGGTCCCCTTCTCCGCTCGGATTTGCAAGCGGGTGAAGTCTACGATGCTCGCCTGGAAATGCCCGGTTGGAACAGGCCGGGATTCGATGCCAGACAGTGGCAGAAGGTCGAGGCGGTCTCGTACCCCAAGGACCATCTGGTGGCGACGACTGGACCGCTGGTGCGGCCACACGAGGAAATCGCGCCGATCGCTCTCGTGCGGACGCCCAAGGACGAAACGGTGGTCGACATGGGGCAAAACTTTGCCGGGGTCGTGCGCTTCAGCGTCCAGGGGCCGGCGGGGACGACCGTCAGGCTCCAGCACGGGGAGACGCTGGATGCACAGGGCAATTTCACCACCGCCCATTTGCACGTCCCTCAGCGCTGGCAAGAAGTGCGCTACACGCTCAAAGGGGAGGCAGAGGAGGGGTACACGCCGCATTTCACCTTTCATG
>WNFD01007405.1_pt1 | contig 14878 bp, 17 predicted proteins | sample 5400491 | NCBI WGS metagenome assembly WNFD01 (sample SAMN13153343, study PRJNA577476) | soil metagenome | isolation source: 120 cm saprolite under Douglas fir tree site 2 hole 2 replicate 2 | place: USA:California | collected 2015-04-18
TAATCTGTGTCAAGATAAAATTGGAATGCGGCGGAAAAAAACAACTCCAGGGCAAGACTCCACCGGCGTGCATGTCTGGCTCGTTTTTATGAAGGCTTTTCAGGCGCTGCTCCCCCACGCGGCCGGGAGCATCAAGCGCACAGAACTGGGCGACTCCGATTTCCGCGTCCTGGAAGTTCTCCTGCACAAGGGCGCGCTTCCGGTCAACACCATCGGCCCAAAAGTTTGGCTCACTCCCGGATCCATTAGTGTGGCCGTCGATCGCTTGGTTAGAAAAGGCCTCGTCTCGCGCAACGATCACCCGGACGACCGCCGCGTGCGCCGGGTTGAACTGACACCCAAAGGACGAGCGTTGATTACCCGCGGGTTTGGCGAGCACGCCGCCGCGATGGAAGATGTGGCTGGCGTCCTTTCAAAAAACGAACGGCTGACATTGCTGCGGCTTTTGAAAAAATTGGGCAAACACGCGGCCGAAACTCGCAGGTATAAGGATCCGTTGCGGGCCACGGTTTCAAACGCGCGCAACTGAAGCGACATCGCTCTATCGCGGCCTAACGAGTGTCAACGCGGAGCCTCAGCGTTCCGGAACGCCGTGTTGTTCTTCAAAGCACGATTCGAAGGTCTTCAGATCTACCGGAACCCGCGCGGCTGCGCGCCTTTCGGGGCCGCTCTGAGATATTGGACAGGCCAAGCGGTTGGTTCGTCAAGTCCCATCCTAAAGCTTTTGCTTTCGAGATTGGACGAGTTGGTCGCTCGTGTCTCAAAAAAGGAAAAAGCGTGAAAGTAGCAGATCGAAGCAGATTTATGCCGGGAATCAAAGATTAGGTCGCCGTCATCACGGGCGTATGCGCGGATTAGATCGGCAGGATAGAGGCTAGGTAGCTTATGCACCCTCCGGCATGAAACGGTGCGAAGACCTAACGACTGCGAGCGTTCTCTTTCGTGGGCTTAGTGTCTGGCGCATCCGCGCTGTGTCTCGGGCAGGCGGCGCGCCAAAGAGGCGGCCGTATTCGCGACTAAACTGCGACGCGCTTTCGTAGCCGACGTCGAAGCCGACGCTGGCGGCATCGCTGTTCTTCGATAAGAGCAGGCGGCGCGCTTCTTGAAGTCGAATCCGCTTCTGAAATTGCCGCGGGCTCATGGCAGTGACCGCCCGGAAATGTCGGTGGAACGACGGAGCACTCATGCCCGCGATCCGCGCGAGCTCTTCGATGCGGAGGGATTGGTCGTAGCGCCGGCGGATGACATCGATCGCGCGGCTGATCTGCGAGAGGTGACTGGCCGGAAGCGCGAGTTGTCGCAGCATTTCTCCCCTGGGGCCGAGCAACAGGCGATAGAGAATCTCGCGTTCGATGAGAGGACCGAGCACCGCAATGTCTCGCGGTCGGTCGAGGAGGCGAAGCAATCGCAAGATCGGATTGAGCAATTCGTCGTCGAGCTTGTTTACCGCGAGTGCTTTGGAGGTTGTGCGGCTGGCGGTGATCGGCGGCATCTCGAGTAGAAGCGCCGCCAACGTGGGAAGATCGAGCGCAAGGGCGAGACCAAGGCAAGGCGCTTCGATTACCTGGCCGGAAACAGGCAGATCGAGAGACGCAACCAAATAGTTCATCGGGTCGTAGTGGAACTCTTCGTTCCCGAGGAAAACGCGTTTCCGTCCTTCGGCGATCACACATAACAGCGGAGAGTAAACCACGTGCGTCGGGCTGGTCTTTACATCCGAACGCGACAAGGTTAGCCGCGGAATCGCGGTGGCAGTACTGCCATTGAGACAATGACGATGCAGTAGCGCGCCGAGTTCGCTCATGCCTCCACGTTAGCGGAAAACGTGAACGCCGCCGAGGCGAAATGACGGCCCTGATCGTTTTAGGCAAGAACCTGAGCGGAACAGTCTAGGGCTTGTCGGGAACGCCTGTAGTATTCCGTCATGAGCGAAATCACTATGAACTATCAACTCCTCGGCCGCAGCGGCCTGCGTGTCTCCGATCTCTGTCTCGGCGCGATGACATTCGGCGAAGACTGGGGCTGGGGCGCAGCGAAAGACGAAGCGCGAAAAATTTACGACGCGTTCCGCGGAGCGGGCGGCAACTTCATTGACACTGCTAATATCTACACGAACGGGAGCAGCGAACAGTTCATCGGCGAGTTCATCGCCGATCATCGCGAAGAGGTGGTACTGGCAACCAAGTACACGAATGCGATGCCCGGCCGGAATGCGAACGCGGGCGGTAATCAACGTAAGAACATGGTCCGGGCGGTTGAGGCGAGCCTGAAACGTCTCGGCACCGATTACATCGATCTCTACTGGCAACACATGTGGGATCAGATGACGCCGGTGGAAGAAGTCATGCGCGCTTTCGACGATCTGGTGCGCGCGGGCAAAGTTCTTTACGTCGGCATTTCCGATGCGCCGTCCTGGGTGGTAGCAAAGTCGAATATGCTCGCGGAGCTTCGCGGCTGGACCCGCTATGTTGGATTGCAAATCGAATACAGCCTGCTGGAGCGAACGGTGGAACGGGAGCTGATTCCGCTCGCGAAAGATCAGGACATGACGGTGCTGGCCTGGTCGCCTTTGCGCAAAGGAATGCTCACAGGAAAGTATCTGCCGGAAAATGCGGCCAACGGCGCCAGCAAGGACGCGCGAATGAACAGCGAGATGATGAAAGGCTTTGGCATCAATACGGATAACAGCGCACCGATCATCCGCGAAGTAGTTGCGGTCGCGAAGGAGCTTGGTGTTTCACCCGCGCAAGTCGCACTCGCTTGGCTCCGAACCCGTCCAGTGCCGGTGATTCCAATTATTGGAGCACGGAAGCTAACTCAATTCGAGGATAACCTCCGGAGCCTCGACGTGAAGTTTTCTCCCGAGCACTTGCGGCGTCTTGACCAGGTCAGCGCCGTCTCGCTCGGCTTTCCGCACGACTATTTCGGGCTCGAAGCCGTCCGGTCGACTCTCACCGGCGGCTTGGCTGATCGGATTAAAGCTTGAGCTATTCATCGGGCTCACTACCTAACAAGTCCAAACAAATGAGTTCAACATTACAGAAGGCGCGCAAGCCGCCTCAATCAGCGGGCCACTCGCTTTGTACGCACTAGGCACTCGTCACCTTTGTGGCCAATGCCTGAAGTTTGGCATCAAGTTGCGTGGCGGCGGCGAGCAAAGCGTCATTTGTTTCTACGACCATGAGGGATGAAGGCCTCACGTACGTCAGGCTGCAGTGACCATGGTCTTCTTCAACAAGGATAAGCTCAACGGGCGCAAACAGGCCTGCCGTCAAGTCATGACGCAACATGGTGATAGCAATCGTTGGATTTCCAATGATCAATCGCAAAGCCTTCCTTCGGATGCCGACTTTTTTGATCCACGCGCCGTGATCGATGCTGGCGAACAGAATGAAATCGCTCGGCCCTACGCGAGACTCAATTTCTTTTTTGTATGAGTCCCAGCTTTCAAACTTGGCCGCAAGCTCATTAATCGGCAGCGGTTTGTCGCCTACATCGGCGAGGAGGGACGACAGTACCTCGTCGAAGCCTTTGGTGCTATCGAACCTGAGGCGGACGCCGGTGAAGGGAATTTCGCGCGGAGTTGAGTCTTTCATGGTCGACAGATTTGCATTCCCTAATTTCAGATGGATGAGTTGGTTAGGCAGTGAAGTGATCGCCGAACATCGGCAGGCCGCTCTTCGATTCGGCTTTGGTCGCTTCATCCTCGATGACATCCCAGTGCTCGGCGAGGCGGCCGTTTTCGATCCTGACAATGTCCGTGGCGATCCAGGCAACTGGCGGGCCATGTCCTGAGAAACGTCCGTGGACAACGACATAGTCGCCATCCGCGACGATGAGTTGATGTTCGTAACGCAACGTATCGGGTGCGCTGCGGATCAAATTGAATAATCCATCGCGACCCGGTTCAATGTGCGCGCTGCGCTGGATGTAGTTAGGCGACCAATACTTCTCCGCGGCCACGTAGTCTCGCCTGTTAAACAATGTCTGTCTCGAAGGCGTCGAGCACCAGCGCTTTGTTTTTCTCTTGTATCGTCTCGCTCATAATAATTCCTCATCCTTTCTTAGTGTGACTGCTCTTTGACGATTCATGCGTCGTTGGAAGTTGCTCTGCTATCTCATCGACTCGGTCGGGATAGAACGCGACATATCCCTTGATTTCCTCAACGGCGGGGTAGGGATCCTCATACGTCCACACGGCATTGACAGACTTCTTTCCTCCAGCGGGAACGCTGTAGTAATTGCAATCGCCTTTGTACGGACAGTAGGTCGCGTGATCTGTCCGTTCCAACTGAGTAAGATCGACATCTTCACGGGGAATGTATTGAACGGGCGGATAGTCCGCTTCGCGAAGCGTCAAGGCGTCGTGGGTATCGGCAACCACTCGGCCCGCGACGGATACGACGACCCGAGCCGGATTGTGCTGCATCGAAATCGGATGATCTGGACCTGGAATTCTAATCGGTTTTTCTCTCATGTTTTTGTCTTTCGTTTCAGCCGCCTCGATTCAGGCATTCATTCCGCCATCCACGGTCAGATTCGCGCCGGTGATGTAGGAAGACTCCGGACCGGCCACAAACGCGACCATGGCAGCGATCTCATCAACGTGGCCGTAGCGGTCGAGTGATGTGGCGGCCTTCTGCGGCACGGCCCACTCGCTGTCGGCGGGATTCAACTCCGTGTCGATCGGACCCGGCTGCACGTTGTTGACAGTGATGCCCCGGCTCCCGAGCTCTCTGGACAGCGCCTGAGTAAATATCTTCACGGCTCCCTTCGTGGCCGCATAGGGCACAAGGCCGGGCACCAAGACACGCTCACCGACGGCGGAGCCGATCATGATGATGCGACCGCCGCTCTTCATGTGCTTTAGCGCCGCCTGCGTTGCGATGAACACCCCACGGACGTTAATAGCGAGCAAGCGATCCATCTCTTCCAGTGTCGTCTCCTCAAACGTTTTCGGAATGGCGGTGCCGGCATTGTTTACCAGGACGTCGAGTCGGCCGAATGTCGCCACGGTCTTTTCGACCGCGGCTTTGCCCGCCTCGGCATCAGTGGCGTCCGCCTGAATCGCGATCGCCTTTCCGCCGTCGCGTTCAATCTCCTCAACCACCGACGCGGCCGCATCAGCCCCTTTCGCGTAGGTGATGGCTACCTTCGCTCCGTCGGCAGCCAGACGTTTGGCGATTGCGGCACCAATGCCGCGAGAGCCGCCGGTGATGAGTGCAATTTTCCCTTCCAGTTTCCTATTCATGGTTTTGCCTCCTCTTTTTTTTGATTTTCTCTCTCATTATGTATCGATCAGTATAAAACTCGGCCTCGACAAAGCGGCTGTCAAGTGGCTTATTTACCTATCGGTATGAAATCGAAGAATTCTTCCGCGAGTGTTGGGCGACCGCGCGCCTTCGACCCGGACGTCGCCCTGGATCGCGCCATGCACGTTTTTTGGGCCAAAGGTTACGAAGGCGCCGCGCTCTCCGATCTGACCCGGGCCATGCGAATCAATCGGCCAAGTCTTTATGCTGCATTTGGAAACAAGGAGCAGCTCTTTCGCAAAGTTCTTGATCGGTACATGAACGGACCGCTCGCCTTTTTTGGCAAGGCTTTAGGGGCGGCGAAAGCGAGGGATGTTATCGAACAAATTTTCCTCGGTGCCGCCAACATGCCGAGTGACCCACGGACTCCAGCAGGATGCCTTGTGGTCCAAGGTGCGCTGGCGTGCGGAGATGCGGCCGGATCTGTTCGGAAGGAAATAGCCGCGCGCCGCGCCGCAGCCAAAGTTGCGTTGCGTCGCCGCCTTCAACGAGCAAAACGGGAAGGTGACCTTCCGCCAAACGCCGACCCAGCCCAACTATCCCATTATGTGATGACTGTGCTGCACGGAATGGCCGTCCAGGGAGCTGACGGAGCCAGTCGGGACCAACTACGGCGAGTTGCGCAAATGGCACTGCGTGCGTGGCCGACTCGTTAACTCGCACGTCGCTTAAATCATTTGGCGTGCTTTCTTAAATCCGCGCGCGATGAAGCCGCCGCGAAAGTCCGGCAGCGCGATCTTTATTCCGCCGCAGCGTGAACCCGCTTTGGTGGTCCCGCGGCCGCGGGAGGGCGATTCCTCATGTCAGCGCGATACCAGAAAGCAAGCCAGAGCGAGCGCTACCAAATCTTCGCAAATAGCGACGAAGATATCTTTGATGCGTAGGTTATTCACCAAGCGTCTCCGGATTTCGTAACCGGCAAATGCTCCAATCACCGCACCAATCCCGCCCAAGAAGATGCCAATGCCTAACGATTGGCCGGCTGCTGCGCAAAAAGACGCGCCGCACAGTCCTCCCGTGACGATGCGCGCTACCAACGGCACGAGCGCAGTCCGTTTCGGAGTCGTCGGAAGTTTGTCGGCGATCAATTCTCCAATCGCGACGATGGAAAATACGACTGCGGCGGCGGTCGATCCCATAAAGGCAAGGCGCGATCCGCCCAAGTTCAGCCAGCCCAGATGCGCAGCCCAGGCTACGACTGCTGGGGCAGTCAACGAACGCAGGCCTGCGACAATTCCTATCCCAATCGCGAGAGCGAAGAGGTAGTTCACGAATTATTCATCCGTGACTACGCCAATGATTTCAAGACTTTGTAGTCCAAGCCGGACTGGCCTCGCCGTGCTCATCAGGACGATCGAACGGCAGTGGCGGTGGCTAATCGTTCCGGCAATCGCTAAAGTAATCATTCGTGAGCCGGATTGTTTCACTTCTGCCCGCTGCGACTGAGATCGCAGCTGCGCTTGGATTGATCGATGAAGTGGTCGGCGTTTCACATGAATGCGATTTCCCGAATGAAGCCAATGCGCGTCCGCGCGTGACGCATTGTCCGGTGCATAATGCCGGACTCGCGAGCAAAGAAGTAGATCAATGGGTACGCCGTGCGTTGCGCGAGCAGGGGACGATCTATACGATCGACGAACCGTTACTCCGTGAACTGCGACCGGATGTGATTCTCACCCAAAAGTTGTGCGACGTGTGCGCTGTCGGTTATGGCACGGTCGCGCGGCTTGCGGAAACTCTTCCTGGACCGCCGCGAGCGGTGATTCTGGAACCAACCAGTCTCTCCGATATTTTCGAGGATATTCGTCATGTCGCGCAGGTATGCGGCGTTCCGGAACGCGGAGACGAAGTAATTGCTCGGTTACTGGCGCGAGTGAAAAATGTGCGCGATCGCGCTGCACGAATCGCCGATCGACCACGATGCTTTCTGATGGAATGGGTCGATCCGCCGTTTTGCTCCGGTCATTGGGGACCGGAGCTGATGGAGATCGCCGGCGGACACGATCCGTCAGGACGCAAACATCAGCCGTCGGCGCAGATCGATTGGCAAGAGGTATTGGATGCGCGCCCGGAGATTATCGTGCTCGCGCTCTGCGGCTACGATGTCGAACTTGCGCGGCGAGATTTCGAATTGCTCCGGCGTTTTCCTGAATTCGATTCGCTTCCAGCGGCGCGCGCCGAGGAAATTTATCTCGTCAACGCCAGCGCTTACTTCGCGCGGCCTGGGCCGCGCATCGTCGACAGTCTCGAACTGCTGGCCGGAATTCTCCATCCGGAAGAGTTTCCAGAATTTACCGGCAGTTCATTCGTCTGTCACTTGCGGCGGACCGCGCCACCAAGTTCCGCGTGTCGCGGACACGTCACCAAATGATCGTTGACCATGCCGGTGGCTTGCATCAACGCGTAGCAGATGGTCGAGCCGACGAACTTGAATCCGCGCTTAACCAAGTCGCGGCTCATGGCGTCGGATTCGGTTGTGCAGGCTGACACCTGAGCCATTCGTCGCCAACGATTCTGCTTCGGCTTGTCGCCGACAAAACTCCAGAGGTAAGCGTCGAAACTGCCGAACTCTTTCCGGACCGAGAGAAACGCGTTCGCATTTTGGATCGTTGCCGCAATCTTCAACCGGTTGCGCACGATCCCGGCGTCGCCGAGGAGCCGTTTCACATTACGCGCGTCGTAGCGCGCGATCTTCTCCGCGTGAAATCCGTCGAACGCTTTGCGATAATTCTCTCGTTTCTTGAGAATCGTAGTCCAGCTCAGCCCGGCCTGCGCGCCTTCAAGGATCAGAAACTCAAACAATATTCGATCGTCATGAACCGGCACGCCCCATTCCTTATCGTGATAGGTAACGTTCGGTTCAGTAGTTGCCCAGGGACAACGCGGCATATGGGATCAAGGATGAGAGCTGAAGGATGGAGGGCAAAGATTTTACGTGAAATTCGTCTGGATAAATCGCGGACTAGCGTGGATGTCGATTTGGTGCAGGACCGTGTCGCCGGAGTTAACGAATCGATGCGGTGTGTTCGCCGGAATGACGACGATGTCGCCCGGTTTCACCTCGCGCTGTTCGTCGCCGACTGTGATGGTGGCGCGGCCGTCAAGAGTGAATGCGACTTCGACGTACGGATGCTTATGTAACGGTGGGCCTTGCCCGGGCCCAGCCTTGACGATGTAGGCCGAGAAGGGCGCGCCTTGAGTTTCGCCGACGAATTCATACGACATTCCAACAAACGGCAGTTGCTCGAGGTTGATGAAGCTCATTTATCAGTATCGACGCCGTCAGGCTGTCGATCCACACGACAGGGTGTGGTCAGTCTACCAATTCGACTGGATCGCCTTTGCGAATCATTCCTTCGGCGAGCACGGCGCCATAAACGCCGGCCATTCCTTCGTGAGCTTGCGCGACTTGTTTCAATATCGCCGTCGTTTTTTCGGCAGTGTCGGGATCGAGCGTGATCATCACGCAGCGCGGGTCGCGTTCCAGGACCGACACGACAACTTTCGATCCGATGCGCAAAGATCGTCCGACGAATTCGTTCTCGGCGAAGCCGCCGGAAGAAGTTAAATCCAAATAGACGTTGGCCCGGAACCGGCGCTTGTCGATTTTTATCCCCGTTTCGTCGCCAAGTTTTTTCGCCGATTGCACGGCAAAGATCGATAACGGACGACAATCCGTCAGCGCGCGCGCGGATCGAAGTAATGAGAGTTGATGTTTATCGTCGATCTTTTTGCGCAACATCTCGATCAGCGCCGGATCGTCTATTGCCACCGTCTTTCCGGCTGGGGTTTCGACGTCGACCATCAAGTCGTCCGGGTTGGCGTAAAGAGGAGTTACGCCCGGCGGGAGGCTGTCAGCCTCCATTTGATTGATAGGCCGTGTTGCTTTTTCGGGGTTTCGGAACCGCGGTTGGTATCGCAGCATTTGGCGTTGCTCGCGTCCGGTGAAAAAGGGAAATCCTTTTGGACTGGCCGAACTGGTGAAAGCAAAAAGACGGTCGCCGTAAACTCCAGCGTAGCCGGCGAACATCTCGTTCAACTCTTCGCCGCGCATACTTTTCACCGGATAACGCCAAAGGCTTTCCACTGTTCCGACAATGGGCATAAAGAAAGTAGGTCGCCGCGGCGACTTCGTCCGTCGGCGGAGAAGTTAGCTATCGTAGGCACGGTTGCGAATCTTTTTCATTCTGTCGGGGCGGTATTGTTCCAATAAGAGTCAACGCGGTGACCGCGCTGGCGATCGCTAGCGCCGCGCCGATGGCCATGATCGATCTGAAGCCGGACACAAAAGATTCATCGATCGCGCGGCGAATCAGCTGTTGCGTTGCCGGGTCCTGATCTTCCGGAACAGCGATGGCTGCGAGCTTGGTGCGTTGCGCTTGTAATGACCGCGACGCTGACGAGGGCAGTTTATATTCAACAAGTCGCTGATCGAGCGCGCCGCTGAAAACATGGAGCATCACGATTCCAAGGACCGCGATGGCGAGGAGCCCGGCTGTCCGCGCAACCGCGTTGTTGACGCCCGATGCAATCCCGGCGCGGTTTGATGCAACTGAATTCATCACCGTAGTGGTGAGAGGCGCCACGCTGATCGCCATCCCCAGACCCAGAATGACAATCGGCGGACAAAAATTTGTCCAATAGCCGCCGCCCACATTCGGGAGCATGAAAAGCCCAAAACCAATCGCGGCGATCAACGGACCAACAATGAGCGGAAGCTTTGCTCCATAACTTACGATGAGTCCGCCCGACCAACGCGAAAGAAATGAAATGATCAGGATGAAGGGCAAGAGCGCCGCGCCCGCCGCGGTCGCAGAGTAGTGCTGGACCTGAATCAAATTGAGAGGCAGGAAAAACAAAGTTCCGCCAAGCGCAGCGTAGAGCAGGAACGTCAATAAGTTTGCTCCGGTAAATGTGCGGAGGCGAAAGAGCGCGAGCGGCAACATCGGCTGAGAAATTCGCGCTTCGACGAACAGGAAAACAACGAGAAGCGCACCCGCGGCGGTGAGGACAAGAATGACTGATTTATCGGCAAAACCGAGTCGTGATGATTCGATTAATCCGTAAACGAGCGCGCCTAAACCGGCCGCGGCCAAAATTGCGCCTAGCCAATCAACCCGCGTGTTTTCCTTGTCCGAATTTTCCGTGACGTGCCGCAGCGAAATCAGAATGACGAGAAGCGCGATAGGAAGATTGATAAAAAACACGGCGCGCCAGGACACGTGCTCGATCAGCCAGCCACCCATCACGGGGCCGATTCCGGCAGTGATCGCGCTAAAGCCCGACCAGGTACCGATGGCGCGACCACGTTCGTTCTCTGAAAAAGAACTACTGATGATAGCGAGACTGCCGGGAACGAGCAGCGCCGCACCGAGCCCTTGAAGGGCGCGGGCGGCGATCAGTTGGCGGATGTCCCCAGCAAATCCGCACGCGGCCGACGCCGCGGCGAACAGTGCAACGCCGATCAAAAAAATGCGGCGACGGCCGTAGTGATCGCCGAGCGAACCGCCGACAAGCAACAGCGCGGAGAGCAGAAGCGAGTAGGCTTCGATCACCCATTGCAGGTCGACGGCGGTGGCGTTGAGGCTCGATTGGAGCGCAGGCAACGCAACGTTGACGACGGTGCCGTCGATGAAGGCCATGCTGGAAGCGAGAATGGTGGCTGCGAGCACCCAGCGTCCGCTCGATTTCGAACACGGCGCGGTGGCTGCGCGAGACCGGATTACGTTCTCGTCACAAGGTTCTCGGAATAGTGCCCACATATTTGCGGCATATCATCATCGCAAGGAAACACACAAATAAACTAGACAAGATTGGCCTGATCCCGCGACCGCGGGACGAGACCCGGTCAGATTGGCACTTCATCAATTCAATCGTGTGAATCCTGTTTAGTTTTGGAATGTGGAAATGATCGTTTGTGTTTTGCGCAATCCGGGCGATACTAGACACTTATTGGATTACTCTGTTTAACTTCACTGCACGGAAGATCGTCAGGTGAGCGTCGCTCATTGGTGGTTTGAAACCCGATTCCCGGGAACGGCTCTGTAGCTCCTAGTTTTTCCATATTCAAAACACAATGAAACTGTACGTAGGTAATCTCTCTTTTGAGACCACCGAGAACGATCTTCAGGATCTGTTCGAAAAACACGGCGCCGTCAACGAAGTCCATCTGATGATGGACAAGATGACGGGTAAATCGCGCGGGTTTGCGTTTGTCACGATGAATGACAACGAGCACGCCAACGCGGCCAAGAATGCGCTCAACGGCCAGGAATTTAATGGCCGCGCGCTGAACGTGAACGAAGCACGTCCACGCGAAGAGCGTCCGCGTCCTTACGGCGCGAACCGTTTTGCGGGCAATCGCCGGTAGATCCGGAGTTGATTGCACAGCCGGCCCCGAAAGCATTCGGGGCCGCGCTGTTCGCAACATCGACATAATGAATCCCGAAAAAGCAATCAGCCTTGAGGGCACCATCATGAGCGTGCTGCCGGGGACGATGTTTCGCGTCGCGCTCGCGAACGATCACCTTGTTCTTGCGCATATCTCGGGAAAAATGCGCAAACGTTTTATTCGCCTAACCATCGGAGATCGAGTAAAGATGGAGATGTCTCCCTACGACACCGCCAAGGCGCGGATTGTTTACCGACTTTAATATATGGCAACACGATTCCTGTTCGATCCACCGAGACGACCAAAACCAAAGATCGGCACCGGTCTCAAGAGCTTGCTGGTGCGTTGTCCTTCAACGTCGAAGCTGACCGATACCGGACGCACCATAAAAGAAAAGCTCTGGCCGACCGCCAAAGTGAAAGCGCGAAAGTTCACTTGTGTGCATTGCGGCGGCGTTCATATCTGGACAAAAGAAGACGTGGTTCTCGGTCGCCCGCTTCAATAAGCATTTGAGATCCGAGCTGCACTCGCTCTCGCCTGACAAATTCCCTCTCCTTGATTTTTCGAATTCCGACCGACCGGATTAACTGGACGACCAGCTCGTTCCTGATCGGCACATTTATTCTTACGCTAACCGCGGTGCCGTTGTACCTGTGGCATTTCGGTTTTGATTGGTTTCACTTCGCTGTTGCCGCAGCGTTGCTGACTGTAACCGGCTTTAGCATCACGCTTGGCTACCACCGACTGTTCGCGCATATGACTTTCCGCGCGAAACTCGCGGTGCGTCTCTTCGTGTTGATTTTCGGAGCGGCCGCTTTTGAAAATTCAGTTTTGATGTGGGCGAGCGATCATCGCCGCCATCATAAACATGTCGATCATGAGGAAGACCCGTACGACATCAGCAAAGGTTTTTTCCACGCGCACATCGGCTGGCTCTTGTTCAAGCTCTGGCCGCAACCGCCGTTCGATAACGTGGCCGATTTGAAGAAAGATCCGTTGGTGGTGTGGCAACATCGCCATATTCACCTACTCGCGGTGCTGGTGAGTTTTGTGTTACCGACGCTGCTCGGATTTGTATGGGACGGCTGGATTGGTGCACTCGGCGGATTTCTCATTGGAGGTGTGGCGAAAATTGTCGTGCTGCAACATTGCACGTTCCTGATTAACTCCGCCTGCCACACGATCGGGCGCCAGCCCTATTCGACAAAATGCAGCGCGCGCGATTCGCTGCTGATGGCGGTGTTCACGTTCGGCGAGGGCTATCACAATTATCATCACGAATTTCAGCACGATTACCGCAACGGCGTGAAGCCGTGGCAGTGGGACCCGACCAAATGGTTGATCTGGACTTTGTCGAAGCTCGGTTTGACGAGTAGTCTCCGTCGCGTGCCAGCGGAAGCAATTCACTTCAAACAAGCGCAGCTCCGCCTGGAAAAGTAGGAAGCAGAAGTTAGAAAGTAGAAATTGTCAGCCCCAGAATCTCGACTGGGGAGTCTGGCGTTTGAAAAAGAGAAGTGACGGCCACGGTGTTATGATGTTGATTTCGCCGTCATGACCAAGGCCCACGAACTGCGACTCGCCAAGCGCATGACGCGTCTGGGCACCGAGACCGCTTTCGAAGTGTTGGTAAAGGCGCGAGCGCTTGAGGCAAAGGGCCGCGACATTGTCCATCTCGAAATTGGTGAGCCCGATTTCGACACTCCGGGCAACATCATCGACGCGGGGTGTGACGCGTTGCACAAAGGCTTCACTCACTACGGGCCTTCAGCGGGTTTGCCGCAACTGCGCGAAACGATCGCGCAATACGTGAGCAAGACGCGCCGGGTAAATGTTTCGCCCGATGAAGTCGTGGTGGTTCCTGGCGGCAAGCCGATTATTTTTTTCTCCATCCTTTCGCTGGTCGAAGAAGGCGATGAGGTCATCTATCCGAATCCGGGATTTCCCATTTACGAATCAATGATCAATTACGTCGGCGCGAAAGCGGTGCCGATCCGGTTACGCGAGGAGATGGATTTTCGGCTCGACGTCGACGAGCTCGCCGGGCTGATCAACAACCGCACGAAGCTGATCATCATGAATTCGCCGCAGAATCCTACCGGCGGCGTGCTGACGAAGAACGACATCGACGGCATCGCGCGCGCGATCGGCGATCGCAACATCATGGTATTGAGCGACGAGATCTACAGCCGGCTCATTTTTGAGGGCGAGCATCACTCGATCATGTCGGTGAGCGGAATGAAAGAGCGCTGCATTTTGCTCGACGGTTTTTCCAAGACTTACGCCATGACCGGCTGGCGTATGGGTTACGGCGTCATGCGCGCCGATTTGGCGACGCACATTGCGCGCCTGATGACCAACTCCGCCTCCTGCACTGCAAGCTTCACGCAAGTCGCCGGCGTTGAAGCACTGGAGGGTCCGCAGGAATCAGTGGAGAAAATGTGCGCCGAGTTCAAGAAACGGCGCGACGTAATGGTCGCCGGTCTGAACAAGATTAAAGGATTTTCCTGCCGGTTGCCCAAGGGCGCGTTCTACGTTTTCCCGAACATCACGAAAACTGGCTGGCCATCGAAGAAACTGGCCGACGCGCTGCTCGATGACGCCGGCGTCGCTGCGCTGTCCGGGACCGCGTTCGGCGACTTTGGCGAAGGCTATTTGCGCTTCAGCGTGGCCAATTCGATCGAGAACATCGAGAAAGCACTCGATCGCGTCGCCGCCTGGGCGAAAAAAACCTCTGAAGAAATTACAAAGTAGGAAGTAGAAATTACAAAACTTCCTGCTTCCGTGCCTTCCTGAGAGATTTTCCTTCAGCCTATGAACCTACAGGTCCTGGTGGCCCTTGCTGAAATAGTCAGCGCTTTGGCCATAACACTGACGCTGATCGCGTTGATTGTGACTATCCGGCAGAACACCAGGTCCCAAAAAGCTCTGGCCGTAGATTCGCTCGCGGCAGCCATTACCTCAATCAATGTTCCGGCGATGGAGTCTCCCGCGCTAGGAGCTGCCATATCTACAGCGACGACGGATTGGGCGTCAGCCAGTCGCGAAGAGCGAATTATGGCGCACTACTTTTTGTTCTCTTTTTTTAAATTGTTGGAGAACGCCTGGTACCTGCAAAAAGCAGGCATCCTTGATCAGGCGCAGTGGCTTGGATGGGAGACAGTGCTCCGAAAATATT
>WNFD01003953.1_pt1 | contig 14875 bp, 16 predicted proteins | sample 5400491 | NCBI WGS metagenome assembly WNFD01 (sample SAMN13153343, study PRJNA577476) | soil metagenome | isolation source: 120 cm saprolite under Douglas fir tree site 2 hole 2 replicate 2 | place: USA:California | collected 2015-04-18
GATTCGCCTCGCGCGAACAGCCGCGCGGCCTGCAGCCGGCGCGCTTCCAACGCGGCAAAATCCCGTCGGGATGTGGCCATGCCTCAGCATGCGATCGTACCCGTAGAATCAGTTAGTTTATTCAGCGAGACTCATTAGATAATTGGGCGTGCGACCATAGGGACTATCTGGACCCTGCGAATTCACGAGCATGAGCACCAAGGGATCCATACTGGCAGAGGAACTATGCTGACCGGGCCCGCAGTGTACGCCGTGTTATCTAGACCTAGATACTTCTAGTTTGGGCAGCACAAGGGAGGCGCCAATGCCGATCGACGCACAGCTAGACCGTGCGAGGGTCAATCGCTCGAAGGCTCTCGTCGATCAGTTCCGCAAGCATCAGTTCGTCAGGGAGCGTCTCGCTTGGAACGTTCACACGAAGCACCGTGTGACTACTCGCCCGATGTTCTGGGAAGCTATGGTCAGCTGTCTACTCACGACCCAACAACGGTCTGGTAAGGGTTCACCGGTCTACCGCTTCACTAGGACTACGCCATTCCCCCTTCGATGGACTGTGCTTGCCCGAATCCGAGACCGGAACGACCTAGTCCAACGGGTATTGATCAAAGCAGGCGGTATACGGCGGCATAAAGTTCTCTCAAGCCACATCGCTGAAAACTTCAGTCTGCTGCTGGACGGGTTTTGGCAAGAGACCCTTCCGGTTCTCCGCACTTTGATGCCAACCAGCACGCAGATCGATGAGCGTCTAGCAGCCGACTTCATCGACGAGCACTTCGTCGGATTTGGTCCGAAGCAAGCGCGCAACTTGCTACAGTGGCTAGGGTTGGCACGTTACGAGATCCCGATCGATAGCAGAGCCGTCAAGTGGATAAACGTCCTGAGACTAGGCGTCAGGGTGGATCCCACGAGGCTTCAAGACCGGGCTTACTATTGCGAGGTTCTCGATGTCGTGCAGCATGTCTGTTTAGTGGCAGACATCTACCCCACCGTTCTGGATGCCGCAGGATTCGCTAGCCTTGAAAGCTGATTGTGAAGAGAGATTCCCGGCCGATAGGATGCGGCCGGCGCGCTGCCTGTGTACCCTCCGCTTGGCCTTGCCGCCGGCGACGGCCCTTGGATCTGATCGGTCCCCTCGACGAGGTCAACGAATGGACACGTATCAGTTGCGCGCATGCTGCCCAACAAGGGCGCTTCAGCGGACCGGGGCGCGCGGTGCTCGCCCCGACCGCTGACCGCCACGTTAGAGCGCGAAAGGAGTCTCAATGGCCCCCAATCTCCCCCTCGACATCGACGCGGCGTTTGAGCTCCTGCTCGAGGAGATAGAGGCCGTTGCGAACGTGTTCGCGAAGAGGAGCACCGGGGCACTCGAGGCTCGCGACTTTGCCGGCGCCAGGACGATGGTCGACCGGGTCGAGATCCTCACCAAGTACCGGCAGAAGGTGGATGCTATCCGCCGGGAGTGGGAACAACTCGATCTTCTGCCGGAAGACGAGGTCGAGCCGAGCCTAACGGGAGCGCCGCAGCGAACCGTGACGGGCCGACTGGCGCGAGGAATGCGCACGCGTGAAGCCTCGTATTATCGACCGATCCTGCAGGCGCTATCTGAAATGGGAGGTAGGGCTGCCGTTGGCGCAATCCTCGAACGGGTCGGCGAGCTCATGAAGCCGGGTCTCAAGGATGTCGACTACCTGAACCTCGCGTCCGACCCTGGAGAACCTCGCTGGCGCAATGCTGCGAAGTGGGCTCGGAACACACTCGTCGAGGAGGGGCGCCTCAAGTCGGGCAGCCCGCACGGAGTCTGGGAGATCAGCGACGAGGGACGGCAATGGCTCGCGCAGGGAAGTCGACCGCTCTAAGTACAGGATCACCCGCCGGCCTTCGGCCGCGGGTGATCCTTTGCGTTAGCCGACCTCAGATCATTTACGAAGGGGAGGCACTTATGGCGAAGGGAAAAGTGCAGGGCACGACCGGAGGTAAGACGAAGGGATCGTCAGGGCAGAAGGGTAGTACAGGTTCTGCCAACAAGGGCCCGGCGAAGTACGCAAGTACCACAGGGACCCGGATGGAGAGACCGGTCCGGGAGAACACGAACTCACGGGACGACGAGACTTGAAGCTCGAAGAGTGCAGCACCGCCTACCAAGACCTCAGCCGTACAGCTAGCGAGGTCGCCCGGAAGGTAGCATTCTCCGGGATTGCTCTTATCTGGGTATTCACGCCCGGCCAACCATCAAACCCGGCCATCCCACGCGATCTGCTCGTCCCTGGCATTCTCATCGTCCTGGGCCTCGCACTCGACTTGTTGCAGTACATCTCAGGTACCGTCTCTTGGGGCGTCTACGCACGCACCCAAGCCAACTCAGGTAGGAAGGCTAGCGACACGGTTAAGCCGCCACGGTGGCTGAACTGGCCACAGAACACAACCTTTTGCCTTAAGCTCGCGAGCATCGTGGTCGCATATGTCTTGCTTCTGTCGTTCCTCATGAGGAAGGTGCTCGTGTGGACTTGAGTGGTGAGTGCTGGAGGTCAGCCTCACCTGGTGGAAGTCATACTGTCTAGATGGCAAGCAGAAGGGGGATGGGTTGATTCGGCTTTCGGAACTACTTTCCGCTCGTGGTTTTGTGCCAGATACTGAGCACGTCAAGCTCGTCCGCCACAAAGACAGTCGGCTGGATTTGGAGGCTCTCCGAGCCGCGGGTTGGTTGGACACCTATCAGAAGTACCAATCGAGACCAGTCTTCGACGGATGTAGTCAGATCGTCGTCTTCTTCGGCGAAGAGGGGTTCAATGGCCGCTTTGTTGGCATCTACGATGTGGGTGAGCGTATCCCTGCTGACACAGCGCCCGTTCCGTCGGGCTGTCCGCATCCCGAATGGGCCCAGGTCGGGCACTTCTACTACCCCCTCGAAAAGCGTGCTGGTTTCGACGACCTTGAGGATCGCGTCGTCATCGACTGGGGGAGGGCCGCTGTGGTATGGCATCAGTGGTTTGCCGATCGCACGGTCGTCGAGATCCGACCGACGGGCCGGTCGCTCCCACCGTTTCGAGACTATCTGCGAGTCCATCTGTCGTTCGACGATCTGACCCGCTTGACCGCTCAGCCAGAGGCGCATCGAGACTGGGTCGCTGGCCTCTCAGCGGTTGGGGCAATCTACTTGATTGTCGATGCTCTTTCAGGCGAACAGTACGTGGGATCAGCGACGGGGAACGGCGGTCTGTGGCAAAGATGGTGCGAATATGCCAAGACCGGGCATGGCCACAATCTGCGCCTCAAGCAACTCTGCGAGCAAAGGCTCGGCCATCCGGCTGCTTTCAGTTTTTCGATCCTTGAAACATTCTCACGGAGTCTGTCGCGGGAAGAAGCCCTCTCGCTCGAGGGCTTCTTTAAGCAGAAGCTCGGAACGCGAGCATTCGGGCTGAACGCGAACTGACGTGAGATTGCCATCTAACACCGTTTGTAGCCGACGGCGGTCAGGGGACATGAGCCGCCGTGGCTGAAACGGGGTGTCGATATGACTTCCGCTGTCAAGTATCACGATGACGCCGGGACCTGGCGTGACAGGGCGTGCGCAGTCGTTCACGCGCGTGGACGGGGAGCCGCTTGTGGATTGCCACATCCCTTTCCGGGCGGCACAACAGGTACGGGTCAGTCGCTCGGGTCTTTGGCGGGTCAGGGAACGCACAGCTGGCTTGCTGGTTGAAGGCCCGCCGAGCGTTTCCTGCTAGAATCGGCCGCATGGCGGCGGCCATCGACGTCCCCGAGCGCTTCAACGCCGCCACCCACTTTCTAGACCGCCACGTCGCCGAAGGCCACAGCGCCCGCACCGCCTTCCGCTTCGCCGGCCGCGACGTCACCTACGGCGAGATCGCCCTCCGCGCCAACCGGCTCGGCAACGCGCTCCTGGCCCGGGACGTGCAGATGGAGCAGCGCGTGCTGCTGGCCCTGCCGGACCGCCCCGAGTTCGCCGAAACGTTCTGGGGCGCGATGAAGATCGGCGCGGTGCCGGTGCCGGTGAGCGACGGCCTCCCCGCCGAGGAGCTGGCGTTCCTCCTCCAGGACAGCCGCGCCCGCGCGGTGATCGGGTCCGAGGCGGCGGCCGCCGAGATCCTGAAGATCCGGGCGCAGTGCCCGGCGCTGGAGAGCGTCATCGTGGTGGGCGGCCGGCGGCGAGGCGCGCTCGAGTACGAGCGGCTGCTGGAGAAGGCCTCGCCCGAGCTGGCCGCGGCCGACACGAGCCGCGACGACGTGGCCCTCTGGCTCTACACCTCGGGCTCCACCGGGCGACCCAAGGCGGCTGTGCACCTGCATCACGACCTGGTCTACGCGGCGGAGCTGGTGGGGCGGGGGACCTTCGGCATCGCGGCCGACGACGTGATCTTCTCGGCCTCCAAGCTCCACTTCGCGTTCGGCCTCGGCAACTCGCTCTACTTCCCGGCGCTGGTGGGCGCCGCATCGCTGCTGGTGCTGGAGCGCCTCGAGGCCGAGCGGATCTTCGAGCTGATCCAGGCCGAGCGCCCCACCATGCTGTTCGCGGTGGCCACCATCTATCGCCGGCTCCTGCAGGTCGAGGGGGCGGAGCGCCGGTTCGATCTCTCCTCGCTGCGGCTCTGCGCGTCTTCGGGCGAGTCGCTGCCCGCCGCGATCTTCCACGCGTGGAAGTCGCGCTTCGGCCACGAGCTGCTGGACGTGGTGGGCTCCACCGAGGCGCTGCACGACTACCTCGCCAACCGGCCGGGCGAGGCGCGGCCGGGCTCGAGCGGGCGGGTGATCCCGGGCTACGAGGCGCGGCTGGTGGACGACGAGGGCCGGCCGGTGGCGCCGGGGCTGGTGGGGCAGCTCCTGATCAAGGGCGACTCCACCGCGGCGTGCTACTGGAACCGCCACGAGCGCACTAAGGCCACCATGCAGGGCGAGTGGCTGCGCACCGGCGACATGTTCTACCAGGACACCGACGGGTACTTCTACTTCTGCGGCCGGGGCGACGACATGCTGAAGGTCGGCGGCATGTGGGTGTCCCCGGTCGAGATCGAGGCGTGCCTGGGCGAGCACCCGGCGGTGCTGGAGGTGGCGGTGGTCGGGCGCGGGGACGCCGACGGGCTCACCAAGGCCCACGCCTTCTGCGTGCTGCGCGACGGCCAGAGCGGCACCGACGCGCTCGCCGCCGAGCTGCAGGCGCTGGTGCGCAAGCGCCTGGCCGGCTACAAGTCGCCGCGCTGGGTGGACTTCGTGGCCGAGCTGCCCAAGACCACGACCGGCAAGATCCAGCGGTTCGCCTTGCGGCGGGGCTAGGATGCGCGTCGTCGCCGAGCGCGTGTCCAAGACCTTCACCGATCGTCGGGGCCGCGACGTGGTCGCGCTGAGCCAGGTGGACTTCGCGGTCGAGCCGGAGGAGTTCGTGGCCCTGCTGGGACCGTCGGGCTGCGGCAAGTCGACGCTGCTCAACATCATCGGGGGGCTCTTGCCCGCCACCTCGGGGCGCGTCTACTTCGAGGGCGAGCGCCGCGAGGGCCGGCCGATGGCGGCCACCGTGTTCCAGGAGTTCGCGCTCTTTCCCTGGCGCACGGTGCGGGCCAACGTGGAGTTCGGCCTGGAGGAGCTGGGCGTCTCCGGCTTCGAGCGGGCCGAGCGCACGCGGCACTACCTCGACATGACCGGCCTGGGCGGCTTCGAGACCAAGTACCCGCACCAGCTCTCGGGCGGCATGCGCCAGCGCGTGGGCATCGCGCGGGCGCTGGCGGTGGAGCCGGCGGTGCTGCTCCTGGACGAGCCGTTCTCGGCGCTGGATGCCCAGACCCGCACGCTCATGATGGAGGAGCTACTCGCCATCTGGGCCCGCACGCGCCAGTCCATCCTCTACGTCACGCACAATATCCAGGAGGCCGTGTTCATGGCCGACCGCGTGATCGTGCTCTCGCGGCGGCCGGGCGAGGTGCTCGACACCGTCCCGATCCGGCTCCCGCGCCCGCGTGGCGAGCACCAGCAGGGCGATCCCGCCTTCATCCAGGCCAGCGATCGCATCTGGGGGCTGATCAAGTCGCAGGCGCAGGCTGCGCTGCTCGAGGGCGACGAGGTGGCGGAGCGCGGCTGATGGCGGTCGAGCGCTTCGTGGTGGCCGATCGCACCGCCTTCCTGCGGCGGCCCGACTACCGCACGGTGCGCGTCCTCGCGCTGGTGGGCCTCGCCGTGCTCTGGGAGCTCATCACCCGCACGGGCTTCGTGTCCGCGCTCTTCCTGCCGTCGCCGCTCGGTGTTCTGGCGGAGGGCTGGGACATGGCCGTCTCGGGCCAGATCTTCGTGCACCTGGCGCGGAGCCTCGAGCGCCTGGCCTGGGGCTTCGCGATCGGCGCGCTGGCCGGCATCAGCGTGGGCGTGGCCGTCGGGTTCTTCTCCCTGGCCGACGCGGTGGTGCAGCCGCTCATCGCGGCCACGTTCCCGATTCCCAAGATCGCGCTGCTGCCGCTGCTGATCCTCTGGCTCGGCATCGGCGAGGCCCCCAAGGTGGCGGTGGTGGCGCTCGGCGTCTTCTTCCCGATGGCCATCAACACCTACTCGGGCGTCCGCCAGGCCGACCCGCTGCTGATCCGGGCCGCGGTCTCCTTCGGAGCCGGGCGGTGGAGCGTGATTCGCAAGGTCATCCTGCCCTCGGCTCTACCGATGGTCTTCGCCGGCCTCCGGCTGGGAGCGGGCATCGCGCTGCTCCTGCTGGTGGCCGCCGAGCAGATCGCGGCCGACGCGGGCATCGGCTTCCTGATTCTCCAGTCCGGCAACCTGATGGAAACCACCAAGCTCATGGTCGGCATCGTCGTGCTCTCGCTGCTCGGGGTCCTCTCACACTGGGGGCTCTCCGGGCTCGAGCGAGCGGTGATCCGCTGGCGCCACACCTGATCGGAGGACCCTCGCATGCGCCGACTCCCACTCCTGCTGCTCCTGGCCCTCGCGGCGATCGCGGGCGGCATCTCCCTGTCGCCTGGGGCCGAGGCGCAGACGCCCGCGCCGCTCAAGGTCGGCGTGCTCAAGCTCACCTCGTCGGCGCCTGTCTTCGTGGGCGTCGAGAAGGGCTACTTCAAGGAATTCGGCGTCGAGCCCGAGCTGGTCTACTTCCAGGCGGCGGCGCCCATCGCCACCGCGCTGGCCGCGGGCCAGCTCGACGTGGGGGCCACCGGCCTCACCGCCGCGCTCTACAATATCGTGCTGGGGGGCGAGCAGCTCTGGATCGTGGCCGACAAGGGCCGGGAGTGGCCCGGCTACCCGCTGGTGGCCATCGTGGTGCAGAAGGAGCTGTGGGACAGCGGCGGCCTGCGGTCCATCAAGGATCTCAAGGGCAAGCGGATCGGCGTCACCCAGATCGGCTCCACGTTCCACTACCACATCGGCAATATCCTGGAGAAGGACGGGCTCACCCTCGCCGACGTGAAGATCGTGCCGCTCCAGGCCATGCCCGCCACCATGGAGGCGCTGAAGGGCAAGCAGGTGGACGCCATCCTGGTGCCCCAGCCCTTCCCGGGCGCCGCCGAGGCCCAGGGCTTCGGCAAGATCATGGCGTGGGCGGGGGATCTCTACCCCTGGCAGATCGCGACCATCTTCTACTCCGGCAAGTTCGCCACCGACCGCGCCCGCGCGGTGGCCTTCATGAAGGGCTACGTGAAGGCCTCGCGCCACTACCACGACGCCGCGCTGGTGCAGAAGGACGGCCGTCTCGTGCCCGGGGCCGGCTATGAAGACGTCGTGCAGATCACCGCAAAGTACACGGGGGCCCGCCCCGAGAACATCAAGCTCGGCTTCCCCTTCCAGGACCGCAACGGCCGCCTGCTCGTGACCGACATCGAGCGGCAGATGGCCTGGTGGACGGCCAACGGGTTCATGAAGAAGACGCTGCCGCTCCGGTCCATCGTGGACACCTCCTTCGTGGAGGAGGCCGTGAAGGCGCTCGACCGGTAGACCCCTCACCCTGCCCTCTCCCCAGAGGGGAGAGGGTTCGTTCCGACCCCCTCGCCACTCTGAGGGTGCGGTCCGAGCCCCTCGCCACTCTGAGGGGGCGTTCCGGCCCCTCTCCCCTCTGGGGAGAGGGTAGGGGTGAGGGGTCCGTTCCTGCTATCATGCTCGGAACGTGAGCGCCCCGTTCGGGAAGGTCCTCATCGCGAATCGCGGCGAGATCGCCGTCCGGGTCATCCGGGCCTGCCGCGAGCTCAGCATCAAGACCGTCGCCGTCTTCTCCGAAGCCGACCGCGAGTCCCTCCACGTCCTGCTCGCGGACGAAGCGGTGCCGATCGGGCCGCCGCCCGCCGCCGAAAGCTACCTCGTCATCGACAAGCTGATCGCGGCCGCCCGCGCCACCGGGGCCGAGGCGGTGCACCCGGGCTATGGCTTCCTGGCCGAGAACGCGAAGTTCGCCCAGGCCTGCCTGGACGCGGGGCTCACCTTCATCGGGCCGCCGCCCGCCGCCATCCGGGCGATGGGCGACAAGATGGCCGCCCGCCGCGTCGCCATCAAGATGGGCGTGCCGGTGGTGCCCGGCACCGAGCAGCCGGTCGCGGACGATGCGGAGGCCGCGCGCGTGGCCGAGCGCGTGGGCTATCCCGTCATGGTGAAGGCGGCCATGGGCGGCGGTGGCAAGGGCATGCGCCTGGTGCGCGCGCCCGGCGACCTGGCGGGGGCCCTGCGGGCCGCGCGCTCGGAGGCGGGCGCCGCGTTCGGCGACGCCGCGGTCTACATCGAGCGCTACGTCGAGGAGCCGCGGCACATCGAGATCCAGGTGCTGGCCGACGCCCACGGCGGCGTCGTGTACCTGGGCGAGCGCGAGTGCTCGATCCAGCGCCGGCACCAGAAGCTGGTGGAGGAGAGCCCGTCGTCCTTCGTCACGCCCGAGATGCGGCGCCGGATGGGCGAGGCCGCTTGCCGGGTGGCCGCCGCGGTCGGCTACGTCAACGCGGGCACCGTCGAGTTCCTGGTGGACCGCGAGCGCACCTTCTACTTCCTCGAGATGAACACGCGCCTGCAGGTGGAGCATCCGGTGACCGAGCTGGTGACTGGGCGCGATCTCGTGAAGGATCAGCTCCGGATCGCGGCCGGAGAGAAGCTCGGCTTCGGCCAGGACGACGTCGCGCTCCACGGCTGGGCCATCGAATGCCGCATCAACGCGGAAGACCCGTTCGCCTCGTTCATCCCGTCGCCGGGGACGGTGGTGGGGCTGCGGGCGCCGGGCGGCCCGTGGGTGCGTGACGACACCGGCGTCTACGCCGGCTGCACGATCCCGCGCTTCTACGACACGCTGATGGCCAAGCTGATCGTCTGGGGCCCCGACCGGGAGGCGGCGATCGCGCGGATGACCCGCGCGCTCGGCGAGTACAAGGTGGCCGGCGTGCAGACCACGATCCCGATCCTCGAGCGCATCATCCGGCACCCGGATTTCGTGGCGGGCCTCCTCTCCACCGGCTTCATGGAGCGCCTGCTGGCCGCGGACAAGCCGGAGGGGGCCGGGCGGCACCGCAAGATCGCCCTGATCGCGGCGGCGCTCACCGCCTACAAGCGCGCGGGGCGCCCGGCGTCCGCGGTGGGCTCATCCAGTGGGCCCGCCACGACGCCCAGCGCCTGGCGGCAGGCGCTGCGGCCGGGCTGGAGGAGCCGGTGAAGTTCGAGGCGCAAACGGGCGGGGAGACGATCCCGGTCGAGATCGCGGGCGCCGAGGGCCGCTTCACCGTCGCCATCGGCGACGAGCGCCTCGCGGTGGATGCCCGCGAGACCGGGGAGGGCATCTGGTCCATCCTGCTGGACGGCGCCTCCCACATCGCCGACGTCACCGAGCAGGACGGCGTCTACGTGGTGGACGTGGGGGGCGAGCGCTACGCGATCCGGGTCGAGGAGGAAACGCGGTATATCATCCGCACCCGGGGTGCCCAGGGCAGCGTCCTGGGCCAGGTGCTGAAGGCCCCGATGCCCGGCAAGGTGACGCTGATCGAGGTCGCGGTGGGCCAGGTCGTCGCGCCCGGTGACGGCCTCATCGTGCTGGAGGCCATGAAGATGGAGAACGAGTTCAAGGCGCAGGTGGCGGGGACGGTGAAGGAGATCCGGGTGGCGGCCGGCCAGGTGGTGAACCCCGGGGACGTCCTGCTGGTTATCGAGTAGCCATGGCGCTCGCGACCCTTGACCCCGGCCCCGCGGTGACGCAGGGTGCCGCTTGCGCAAAGAACTAGGAACTCCGTTGAATCGTGTGGCTTCGTCCATCTATCAGGGTCACCGACTCGAACGCTCACAAGGAGACTGACATGACCCGACTGATCACCCTGGCGGTTGCCGTCCTGGCGCTCACCTTCGTTCACCCCGCAGCGGCGCAGGAAGGCACGCTGAAGAAGATCAAGGACTCGGGCTCGATCACCATCGGGCACCGCGACGCCTCGATCCCGTTCTCCTACTACGACGACAAGCAGCAGCCGGTCGGCTACGCGGTGGACCTGTGCTTGCGCATCGTCGACGCGGTCAAGACCGAGCTCAAGATGGACAAGCTCGAGGTCAAGTACCAGCTCGTCACGTCGGCCAACCGGATCCCCCTGATGGCGAACGGCACCATCGATCTCGAATGCGGCTCGACCACCAACAACCTCGAGCGCCAGAAGCAGGTGTGGTTCACCATCACCCACTTCGTGACCGCCAACCGCTGGGTGGCGAAAAAGGCGGCGAACCTCAAGACGCTGCAGGACCTGAAAGGCAAGACCGTCGTTTCCACTGCCGGCACCACCAATATCAAGGGGATCACCGAGATCAACACCGCGCAGAACCTCGGTCTGAATATCATCTCGGCAAACGGCCACCCCGAGGCGTTCCAGATGGTCGAGACCGGCCGCGCGGCCGCCTTCGTCATGGACGACGTCCTGCTCTACAGCCTGGCCGCGCAGGCGCGCAATCCCGGCGACTACGCGATTTCAACCGAAGCGACCTCGGTGGAGCCCTACGGCATCATGCTGCGCAAGGATGATGCGGGGTTCAAGAAGACGGTCGATGCGGCCATGGTCAACATCTACAAGTCGCGGCAGATCAACGGGATCTACGAGAAGTGGTTCCAGAAGCCCATCCCGCCCAGAGGACTGAACCTGAACATCCCGATGACCGATCAGTTCAAGAAGGTCGTTGCGAATCCAACCGACTCGGGAGATCCGGCTTCCTACAAATAGGGGTCACCGAGGAGACGCGAGTACCACGCACGGGGGGCCCGAGGGCTCCCCGTTGGGCGGGAGGGAAATGAACTACAACTGGCACTGGAAGGTGCTGTTCGAAATGGAGCCCGGCGGCACGGGCACGTATCTCCATTACCTTCTGGTCGGCCTCGCCTGGACACTGGCGACTGCGCTCGCCGCCTGGGTGATCGCGCTCTCCGTGGGTGCGATCATCGGCACGCTGCGCACCACGCCGGTGAAGTGGGTGGTGCGTCTCGGCAATCTCTATGTCGAGATTTTCCGCAACATCCCGCTCATCGTGCAGATGTTCCTGTGGTTCTTCGTGATGCCGGAGCTGTTGCCCAAACCGCTCGGCGACTGGATCAAGCAGATGCCGCCGCCGTGGGGGTCGTACATCCCGGCGGTGCTGTGCCTCGGCATCTTCACCTCGGTGCGCGTCGCCGAGCAGGTCAAGGCGGGCATCATGTCGCTCCCGCGCGGTCAGGGCATGGCGGGCACCGCGATGGGATTGACGCAGCCGCAGACCTACCGTTACGTGCTCCTGCCGCAGGGCTTCCGCATTATCCTGCCGCCGCTGACTTCAGAATTCATGAACATCATCAAGAATTCCTCCGTTGCGTTGACCATCGGTCTGCTGGAGTTGACCGGACGGGCGCGGGCCATGCAGGAATTCAGCTTCCATGTGTTCGAGGCCTTTGCGACGGCCACGGTGATGTATCTGCTCACGAACCTGATCGTCGTGGTGCTCATGAGGGCTCTCGAGAAGAAAGTGCGCGTACCCGGCCTGATCGCGGCGAGCGGTGCGCCGCAGGCGGGGCACTGAGCCATGGATTCCGGCTTCGATTTTGGCGTCATCCAGCGCTCGCTGCCGTACCTCTTCAAGGAGGGCATGACGTTCACGGTCACGCTGACCCTGCTCGCGATGACCGGCGGTATCGTCTTCGGCACGCTCCTCGCGATGATGCGGCTCGCGAGCATCAAGCCGGTGTCAATATTGGCGGGCGGTTACGTGAACCTGATGCGCTCGATTCCTCTGGTGCTGGTGATCTTCTGGTTCTTCTTCCTCGTGCCTTACATCGGCGCCTGGATCCTGAGGCAACCCAACCCGATCAGGGTGGGCGCGTTCTCGTCGGCGCTCATCACCTTCACGATGTTCGAGGCGGCATACTACTGCGAGATCATGCGCGCCGGCATCCAGTCGATCCCGCGCGGCCAGGTCTGGTCGGGCTACGCGCTCGGCCTCACGTACTGGCAGACCATGGCGCAGATCGTGCTCCCGCAGGCCTTCCGCAACATGCTGCCGGTGCTGCTCACCCAGACCGTCATCCTGTTCCAGGACACTTCCCTCGTGTACGTGATCTCGGCGACCGACTTCCTGGGCGCCGCCGCGAAGATTGCCAACCGCGACTACCGCTTGATTGAGATGTATACATTCGTGGCGGTGGTCTACTTCGTCATCTCCTACGGCCTGTCGACGCTGGTGAAGCGCCTGCAGGAGCGCATCGCGATCGTGAGGTGACCGACATGATCAGCATGAGACATGTGAGCAAGTGGTACGACGCCTTCCAGGTGCTCACCGACTGCACCACCGACGTCGCGAAGGGCGAGGTGGTGGTGGTCTGTGGTCCCTCGGGCAGCGGGAAATCGACCCTCATCAAGGTCGTAAACGCACTCGAGGCCTTCCAGGAAGGCGAGATCATCGTCGACGGCATCTCGGTAGGCGATCGCAAGACCGACCTGCCGAAGCTACGCGCGCGCATCGGCATGGTGTTCCAGAACTTCGAACTGTTCCCGCACATGTCGGTGACCGAGAACCTGACGCTCGCGCAGATCAAGGTGCTCGGCCGCAGCCAGGAAGCAGCGAGGGACAAGGGCCTCAAGCTCCTCGACCGCGTCGGCCTGCTCGCTCACAAGGACAAGTTCCCCGGCCAGCTCTCGGGCGGCCAGCAGCAGCGCGTGGCGATCGCGCGCGCTCTCAGCATGGACCCGATCGCGATGCTGTTCGACGAACCGACGTCCGCCCTCGACCCCGAGATGATCAACGAGGTGCTCGACGTAATGGTGCAGCTCGCCAAGGAAGGCATGACCATGATGGTGGTCACCCACGAGATGGGCTTCGCGCGCAAGGTCGCCCACCGCGTGATCTTCATGGACTCGGGCAAGATCGTGGAGGACGCGAAGAAGGAAGAGTTCTTCGGCACCCCGCGGTCGGAGCGCGCCCAGCAATTTCTGTCGAAGATCCTGCATCACTGACGCGGCTCGCGCGGCGGCGCGAACGGACCGCACGCTCATGTACGCCCGCTCGCGTGCGGGGCGCCGGTGCCCGGTCCGGACTTCCAGTTCAAGATCCTGCTCCACGAAGGAGAACGTGCATGCGGAGACGCATGGGAGCCGTGATGATGCTGGCGCTGCTGGGGGCGGCCGTGACGCCGGCGCTCGCGCAGCAGAGGATGACCGTGGACAAGATCAGCGAGACGGGGACGCTGACCATCGGCACCCGCACCGGGTCACCGCCTTTCGCCTACGTCAACGGCCGGAACGAGTGGGTCGGCTTCTCCATCGACCTGGTCGAGGAACTGATCAAGCCCGCGGTCGAGAAGAAGCTCGGCAAGCCGATCAAGGTGGAGAAGAAGGAGAGCACCCCGCCGACCCGAATCCAGCACTTGGCCTCGGGCGCGGTGGATCTCATCGCGAGCACCATGACCGACACGCGCACGCGGCGCGACAGCGTGGACTTCTCCCTTACCTTTTTCGTCACCGGGGCCCAGTTCCTCGTGAAGAAGGGGAGCCCCATCAAGGGCATCAAGAGCATCGACGGCAAGCGCATCGGGGCCCAGCAGGGCTCCACCACCGCGCGGGTCATCCGCGAGAGGGCGCCCAGGGCCGTCCTCCGCGAGTTCCCGGACCAGCCGGCCGGCTTCCAGGCGCTGGTGCAGGGGCAGGTGGACGCCTACACCAACGACGGGATCCAGCTCGCGGGGCTCAAGGCGAAGTCCCTGGACCCGGCTCAGTGGGATATCGTGGGCGACTTCTTTTCCTACGAGCCTTACGGTATGGCCATGCGGAAGGGCGACGCCGACTTTCGCAACGTGGTCAACGGTGGTCTGATGGAGGGGATCGAGTCGGGGAAGTTCTTCGAGATCTACGGCAAGTGGTTCGGAGCCAAGGGGGAGGTGCCGTACCCGATGGCGCCCCAGGTCCGCAGCTTCATGCTGCTCCAGGTCGTGCCCAAGTAGCGGAGCTTCCACGTCCCGCTACGCGCGCGACCTGGAGAAGAGGATCGGCCCTGCCTGAAGTCGTCCTGCCCACCGGCGTCCGCCTGCACTGGCGGGAGGCCGGCCTCGCTTCGGGTCCAGTCGTGGTCTGGATCCACGGGGGCTCGGTGGAGGACTCCTCGGTGATGGTGGCGGATCTCGAGCCCTTCTTCGGCCGCGTGCGCGCGCTTTTTCCTGATACCCGCGGGCACGGGCTCTCCTCGCGCTTCGAGCGGGTGGAGGACTACACGTACGCGCGCAAGGCGGAGGACTTGCTGGCCTGGCTCGACGGCCTCGGGATCCGCGAGGCGGTATGGGGCGGGGCGTCCATGGGGGGCGCGCTGTCGCTGTGGATCGCCGCACACGTCCCAGCGCGCGCGCGGGCGGTCATCTCCATCAGCGGGCCGCCCTTCGTGCCGAGCGACGAGGACAAGCGCTGGTGGGCCCGGCAAC
>WNFD01014787.1_pt1 | contig 14870 bp, 14 predicted proteins | sample 5400491 | NCBI WGS metagenome assembly WNFD01 (sample SAMN13153343, study PRJNA577476) | soil metagenome | isolation source: 120 cm saprolite under Douglas fir tree site 2 hole 2 replicate 2 | place: USA:California | collected 2015-04-18
GTAGTCGCCGTGGCGGAACTCGCCGAGCCGCGCTCTTCGCCCAAAGCGCTGGCAAGGACCGCATGGCGGGCCATACTCGGCGCCATTGTGCTAGAATTGAGCGCAATGCGCGAATTTCGCGGTGGGGGACATACGCCATGACGACACCGAGCGAATACGCCAAGAACGCCACGGTGGCCTTGCATCAAGTCCTGCACATCTCGCCGGCCGATTTCGATGCCGAGGGCACCGCTGCGGTCATCCACCAGGCCATAAGGAACGCCACACGCGAGCGGGAAACCAGGGCCCGTCGGCAGTTGAAGGAGGTGCAGGCCGCGGCGCAGGAGCGACTGGCGCGATTGCTGAACTCATCACCCGCGGTGATCTATAGCTTCAAGGCTACCGGCGATTTTACGCCGACCTTTGTCAGCGACAATATCATCGGCGTGTTCGGGTACGCGCCAGCCGAGTACCTGGAGGATCCGTCCTTCTGGCGCGACCGGGTCCACCCCGACGATTTGGCCCGCGTCGAGGACGCCATATCCGAATTCTTCCAGAACGGGGTCCATACGGTGGAGTATCGCTTTCGCCGTAAGGACGGCTCCTATTGCTGGGTGAACGACGAGCAGCATCTGATCCGCGGCGTCGACGGCAAACCGTTGGAGATCGTCGGGTCATGGAGCGACATCACGACGCGCAAGGCAGCGGAGGCCGAGAAAGCCGCAGCGCATGCCCGTCTGCCCCAGTTGCTCGCCAGCTCGCCCGCGGTGATCTACAGCTACAGGGCGACGGGAGATTTCGCGCCGACTTTCGTCAGTCCGAACATCAGGGACTGGCTGGGTTACGAGCCCCGTGAATACCTGGAGAACGCTGATTTCTGGCGGCGCTGCGTGCACCCGGATGACTTCGCCGCGGTGGAAGCTGAGTCCGTCCGGCTGTTCAAGAAAGGCCGCCACACGGTCGAGTACCGATTTCTCAAGAAGGACGGCACTTACTGCTGGGTGAACGACGCGCAACAATTGATCCGGGACGAGAAGGGCCAACCGGGCGAGGTGGTTGGCTCGTGGAGCGACATCACCGAACGCAAGCGAGCGGAGGAAGCAGTGGCGGCGGCTCGGGATCGCATCGAGCACCTGCTCGCCAGCTCGCCGGCGGTGATCTACAGCTTCAAAGCAACCGGCGACTACGCGCCGACGTTCATAAGCCAGAACGTGAAGGACCTGCTCGGGTATGACCCTGAGGAATACCTCGACAGTCCGAATTTCTGGCGAAGTCGCGTACATCCCAAGGACAGCCCGCGCATCCTCGGTGACTATTCGCGTCTATTTGCGGAGGGGCACCTCAGCATTGAATACCGCTTCCGCAAGAAGGATGGCAGCTACTGCTGGATCAGTGACGAACTGCAAATGCTCCGCAATGCGGCGGGCGATCCGATCGAGGTGATCGGTGCGTGGAGTGACATCACTGCGCGCAGGCAAATCGGCGAAGCCCTGGTCGCCGCGCAGGACCGTCTCGTACACCTGTTATCGTCTGCACCTGCGGTGATCTACAGCTACCGGGCGACGGGAGATTTCGCGCCGACCTTCGTCAGTCAGAACATCACGGACTGGCTGGGTTACGAGCCGCAGGAATACCTCGAACACCCGGATTTCTGGCGCAGCCGCGTGCACCCCGACGAGCTCGCCGCGGTGGAGGCCGAGTCTGTCCACCTGTTCAAAAAAGGCCGCCACACGGTCGAGTACCGATTTCTCAAGAAGGACGGCACCTACTGCTGGGTGATCGACGAGCAGCACCTGATTCGGAATCGCGACGGCGAACCGGTCGAGGTGGTTGGCTCGTGGAGTGACATCACTGCGTCTAAGGAGGCGGAGATCGCTTTCCGGCGCAGCGAGCAGCGCCTAACGGACGCGATCGAATCGATCTCGGAGGGGTTTTCGTTGTACGACGCGGAGGACCGGCTGATCGTCTGCAACAGCGCGTATGGAGAGCTTCTTTATCCCGGGCTGGGCATGCCGACGCCGGGCACGCCGTACAAAACACTCATCCGCAACGCGGCGGAACAAGGCCTTGTCGAGGACGCCAAAGGACGCGTCGACGAGTGGGTTGCCGAACGGCTGGCAAAACGCAGGCAAGCGGGCGAGCCCCATGTCCAGCGGCGCGCCGGCGGCCGCTGGGTTCAAATCAACGAGCGCAAGACCACAGAGGGCGGGACCGTCGCCGTCTACACGAACATTACCGAGATCAAGCGAGCCGAAGAGGAAGTTCGCGAGGCCAAGCGCAAGGCGGAGCTGGCGAACGAGCTCGTGAGCGAACAGAAGCGAGCGCTGGAGATCCTGTCGACGAAGCTGTCGAAATACCTGTCACCCCAGGTCTATTCATCGATTTTCACCGGCCAGCGCAGCGTTGAGATCGCCTCGACCCGCAAGAAGCTGACCGTGTTCTTTTCCGACATCGCGGATTTCACCGCAACGACCGACGATCTCGAATCGGAGGAGCTGACCGGTCTACTTAACCACTATTTGACGGAGATGTCGAAGATCGCGCTCGAGCATGGTGCAACCATCGACAAGTACATTGGCGACGCGGTCCTGGCGTTCTTCGGCGACCCGGAGACGAGGGGTATTAAGGAGGACGCCCTGGCGTGCGTCAACATGGCCATCGCGATGCAAAGGCGGATGCGAGAGCTTCAGTTCGAGTGGCGCGATGCCGGGCTGGAAAGGCCGTTCCGGCTGCGGATCGGCATCAGCACAGGCTATTGCACCGTCGGCAACTTCGGCAGCGAGGACCGCATGGACTACACCATCATCGGCAATGAAGTGAACTTGGCGTCCCGGCTGCAATCGCATGCCGAGTTGGGCAGCATTCTCATCAGCCATGAAACCTATTCACTCGTCAAAGACATGGTTCTGGCCGAGGAGCAGGGTCCGATACAGGCTAAGGGATTTGCCAAGCCGGTCCGCAACTACAAGGTTCTCGACCAGCTCGACAAGCTGATGGACCAGAGACGTGTCATCCGCGAGGAACAAGACGGCCTGAGGGTTTTCCTAGACCTGCAGAAGCTGGACAAGGCGAGCGCCGTCCAGGCCCTGCAGAGCATCCTTTCGCGACTCGGGAGTTGAGCGGAAGTCAGGATCCCAGCGTCGAAGAAATGCCGTCATAGTACAGCAGATGATCTTTGCCGACTCAGCGTGTGCTGGGAACCTTGCTGGAGCCCCCGCTGGTTCGCAAGCTAGGCGAGAGTCCGTTCCACAACCCGAACTGGCGCCCGGGCAACACCGCGTGACTGCTCCATTTTCGACAGATCCCAATACCGCACGCCTTATGTTCGCTTCTGGTCAAGGACATCATACATTGCGCCAAGCCGACAGTCGGCTTCGGGTCGATCACGGACAGCCGAACCGACGCGACCTCCGTTTATGAGTACACGGCGCTAGAGCGCCAGCGCCGCCGCGTCGCGCAGAACGGCCTCCGCGGCGGCGGTGAAGCTGCCGTCCGCCTCGTGCAGGACCATGCCGGAGAGCAGCCTTGTCGGGCTGGCGATCTGCTTGCGGGCGCGCACGATGATGCGCTTGGCCGGCTTGCCGCCGCCCGGCCACAGCGGATAGAGGGTGATCTCGCCGGCCCTGCCGGCAAGCAGCGCGAGCAGCGCCTCGAGCCGATCGGCGCGATGGATGAAGGTCAGGCTGCCCTTGGCGCGCACCATGGCGAGGGCGACGCGCACCCAGGCGGCGAGATCGGCGTCGCCCTCGAGCTGGGCGGTCGCCTTGCCGGGGTCGGGCGGCGCCGTCGCCGTGCCGGCGGCAAGGAAAGGTGGATTCGCCATCACGTGGTCGAAAGCACCGGGCGCCAGCCGCGGCGGCAAGTTGAGGAGATCGCCCTGCATCACTGAGAGGCGGGACGAGAGATCATTGAGGACGATGTTGTCGCCGGCGAGGCGAACGAGGTCGCGCTGGACCTCGACGCCGGTGACCCGGCAACCCGCGACCCGCGCGGCGAGGCACAGCGCCGCCGCACCGACGCCGCTGCCGACGTCGAGCACAGAGTCCTGCGGCCCGGCCGGCACGGCGGCGGCGAGGAACACCGGATCGATCGCGACGCGGTAGCCGCTGGTCGGCTGGCGCAGACGCACGCGGCCGCCGAGCAGCAGGTCCTCGCTCTGCAGCGGCAGGCCGGCCGCCTCGGGCGCCGCGCTCATTCGGCTTCCTCCTCGGCGATCTCCTCCTCGGCCTGGCGCAGCGCCGCGGTGGCGCGGAAATGGTCGGCATCGGCGACCATCAGGCGGCGCGGAATGGCGCCGATGCTGCCCTCGACGACGCTGGTGTGAAGGTCGAGGACGATGACGGCGATCTCGGCCTCGGCGAGCACCGCTTGCAGCCAGGACAGGCGAACTGCGTCATTGGTGCGAACAAGCTCTCTCATGGGCCCCCTCGCCGTCCCGTGTCGGTCTCCCGCGCCACCCCCTAAATCCCCGAGGGGCGCCCTCGGTAAACGCCAAGTCACAAAGGCGTGGGCTTGACCGCAGGGACGGGGCTTCTATGCTCGCTATCGCCCGGTCGCGCGTCAAGTAGTGGGACCCGCTAGGTAGTTCGGCCGCAAGCGCGCGATTGGCGGGCAACCGGCAAGCATCGGCGCCGCCGGAGCGGCCATCATAGGAGAGTCGTCAGTTGGCGCTTGTTGCCGCCGTGCAGGAGGATGCGAGAAAGCCGCCAGCCAGTCTCGACCGGCTGAGCGAGCTGTTGCGCGGCGATCTGGAGCGCGTCAACACGCTCATCCTCGAGCGCATGCAGAGCCCCGTGGCGCTCATCCCGCAGCTCGCCGGCCACATCATCGCCGCCGGCGGCAAGCGGCTGCGGCCGATGCTCACTTTGGCAACGTCGCGGCTGTGCGGCTATCGCGGCGACCGCTCCGTCACCCTGGCGGCCGCCGTCGAGTTCATCCATACCGCGACCTTGCTGCACGACGACGTCGTCGACGCGAGCGACCTCAGGCGCGGTCTCGCCACCGCCAACGCCGTCTGGGGCAACAAGCCCTCGGTGCTGGTCGGCGATTTCCTCTTCAGCCGCGCCTTCCAGCTGATGGTCGAGGACGGCTCGCTCAAGGTCCTCGGCATTCTCAGCCACGCCTCCGCGGTGATCGCCGAGGGCGAGGTGCTGCAGCTCGTCACCTCGAACGACACGGCGACCGACGAGGCGGCCTATCTCGCCGTCATCCGCGCCAAGACGGCGCAGCTCTTCGCCGCGGCGAGCCAGATCGGCGCGGTGATCGCCGACCGGCCCGAGGCGGAGGAAGCGGCGCTCGCCGCTTTCGGCCTCAATCTCGGCATCGCCTTCCAGCTGGTCGACGACATGCTCGACTACTCGGCGCGGCAAGCCGAGCTCGGCAAGACGGTCGGCGACGATTTCCGCGAGGGCAAGATCACCCTGCCTATCGTCCTCGCCTTCAGCCGCGGCGACGATCACGAGCGGCGCTTTTGGCGGCGCACATTGGAGGAGCTCGAGCAGCGCGACGACGATCTCGACCGCGCCATCGCGCTGCTCCACAAGCATGATGCCCTCAGCGACACGCTCGAACGGGCGCGCCACTACGGCGCCCTGGCCCGCCGCGCCCTCGACCTCTTCCGCGACGGCGCCGAGAAACGTGCCCTCCTCGAAGCCGTCGCCTTCAGCGTCGATCGCGGCTACTAACGCCGTCTACCGTTTGCATTTCGCCGCATCGTCGCCGGCCTGCGCTGCCTCATTCGCTCCAGCCTGGCTCGCGGCGCCGGCATTCTTCGTATTTTCGCCGGCCGCCCGGGCTGCGGCATCCGCCTTGCCGGTCCATTTGGCGGCCTCCGCCGGGTCCTTGGTCTCGCCCGCTTTCTTGCGATAGACCCGCGATCTGAGATCGTCGAGGTTGGCGGCCTGGAAAAACGCCGCCGCGGCGGCGACATAGGACGTCGCCGCGTCGCGCCGCAACGGCGCCGCCTCGCAGAACTCGCCATCCCGCTCGTTGATCGCGGCTTGCGCGGCAAGGTCGCTCGCTGCCATCTCGTACGCCCACGCCTTGTCATGCGGCGATTGCCAGCTGTCTGCCGCGTTACTCCAGCACTCGGCCGCATCGGCGTAGGCGCGCTCGGCATCCTCATTCTGATGCGCGTCGAGGAAATAGGCGGCGGCGATCTCAAATTCGATTGCCGCCTCCGCATAGAGCGCGCCGGCCTGGTCGCGGAGCCAAATGGCGGTGTTCTTATCGGCGGTGCGACCCGCCTTGGTCTCGCGCCGGCCGCCCTGATCGCGGAGCCGCTGCGCCTTCTCGTCATGGCTTTTCGCCGTATCGAATGCATCCGGCATGACATCCCCCCCTATTTGCGGCGACCGCACCCCGACCGCCGGGAGCAGCATAACGTCGAATGGCGGTGCGTGCATGCCGATGGAAGCGGCCGCGCGGTCGATAGCGGTTGCAGCGCGCGGGGGATGGCGCTATAGCTCCCCGGCGCTTGGTATCTGGGCGCTTGGCATCGGAGTGTAGCTCAGCCTGGTAGAGCACCGCTTTCGGGAGGCGGGGGCCGGAGGTTCGAATCCTCTCACTCCGACCAACGTTTCGGCCGCTGGCGTCAATCGCCACCTGCGTTTCATTTCCATCAACATCCCGCAACCGGTCAAGCAGCCGGCGGATATGGGCGCTCAAGACGACAGGTGACCGCCGTCACAGGGACGAGCGGCGCTTGTGGCCGGCGTCACAGCTCGGCCGAACTCGGCTCGGGCAGACTGCCGTCATCGTCAACGCTCGACACCATGGATCGCCCCGATGACGCGCTCAGGCACCCTCGCCCGGCCCCGCTCAGCCTTTCTCGCCGCCCAAATCGAGTGCTGGCGCGACGCCGCCGCCTACGCCCTGGAGACGAAAGCATGGCTCGCCGGGGGCGGATTCGTCGCGGCGTTCCTGTTGCAGATTGCGCTTCTCGCACATAGTCTGACCCTGACCGAGTGAGCCGGCGCCTTTGGCGGGAAGGATTACCGCGGCGCGATGCCAGATGAACCCGTACCGGCGATCGAAGCGCCCCTGCTCAAGCAACTCTATGCGGATTGGCAGGCGCGGCGCCGCGGACGGACGATGCCGGCACGCGAGGATTTCGATCCGCTCGACCTGAAATACATCCTCGGCAAGCTGTTGCTGATCGATGTCCTGCAGCGGCCCCCGCATTATCGCTTCCGCCTCGTCGGCACCGAGCTGGTCGTGCGATCGGGCGTCGATCTCACAGGCAAGACGCTCGACGACTATCCCGATCGCGAGTATCGCGAGTTCATGCGCCAGCGCTACACCGCGGCCGTCGTCGCCCGGTACCCGCTCAGCTCGATCCAGACGCGCCTCGTCGTCGACAACCGCATCCGCCGCTACGAGGCGCTGCTCCTGCCGCTCGCCGCAGACGGCGAGACCGTCGACATGCTGATGATCGGCATCGTCTATCTATAGAACTGCCTATGACGCGACGATGGTGACGGTGCGCGCCACCCCGCGCGCGTCGCCGTAGGTCACGGTGGCGCCGAAGAACACCTGATCGCGGTTCTTCTGCTGCGCCGGATCGACGATCTGGCTGTTCTCCAGTCGCTTGACCAGGAAGCGGATGCGGCGATCGATCTCGCGCAGCCGCCGCTTGCCATAGATGTAATCGCCGTTCTCCGAGCGATCGCCGTTGGCCGCCGCCCACGACACCACCTCGACCACCTTCGGCCGCTCGACGCGGCTGAGCTGCCGCAGCTCGTCGCGCAGCTGGCCGCAGCCTCGTGGCGTCATATAGTTCTTGGCGCCGTCCGGCAGAGCCGGTGCATCCTCGGATGCTTCCCCGGCAATCTCGTCAGCGCTGCGGCGATCCTCGCTCATCGCCCGCGACTATCGACGCAAGCAGCGTACCCCGCAACCCCGCAGCATGAACGCCATCGGACGCGTCAGACACCCCAGGCGAACGCCGCCCAGCCGACGATGAGGCAGCCGCCAACGGCCAGGCCCATGACCAGCTTGTCCCAAACATCCATCTCTTGTACCGGTCCGTGTGCCGCTTCGCTGCGCATCTCAGATTACTCCCGCCAGCCTGAGCATGCCGCCGGTCGTCACGATCAGCCCGCTCAAGACGATGCTGAACGCCGCGATCGCGCCGATGATCAGGAAGCAAGCATCGAAACGTTCTGCCAAGGTCCGCCGCATCACTCTGCCCCGTCGACATACCCATCCGAGGACGGTTGGTGTCCTCTCATTGGAGAGATAGCGGGGGACGATCGGCAGTTCTGTGAGTCTCTTCACATTTAGCGGGATTTTTTCGCCAAATGGTAGCGGCGTACCGGGTTGCTACACCGCGGCGGCCGCGCGCAAAAGCGGGCCCTGCCGCGAGGGCAGGGCCCATTGAGAAGGTGCTTGTGGCTACCGCATAGGCGGGTGAGCCATCTTCGCCGCGAAGCATTGAAGCTCCGTTAAGTGCGCCGCCTAATCGAGACTCGATGGGCCGGCGCAGATCGAATCCTGCAGATCGAGTCCTCATGGGCCAGGCCCCGGGATCGAATCCGCCGGGATCGAATCATTGTGCCCGGCGCGGCGATGATCTAGAGACCGCAGGCCCCTCCGCCGCCGGAGCACTCTTCTTGATCGACAAGATATCGGACGCGACGCTTCTTGCGGGCGCTGCTCTGGTCATCCCGAGCATCGCGATGATCGCGCCGCTTGGCATCGCGCCGCTGCTCGCGGTGCTCGCGCTTGCGCTGCTCGCCATCGAGCCGCGCCGTCGCCTGATCCTGCAACGGCCGCTGCTGCCGCTGGCGGTCCTCCTCGCCACCCTGGCGCTCTGGGGCGCCCTCTCGGCGTCGTGGTCGATCATCCCGGCGCACAGTCTTTTCGAGGCGGCGCGCTTCCTGCTGCTCGCGATCGCGGGATTGGTCGTCGTCGCCGCCGCGCTGGCGGTCGACGACGCGGGCAGCGCGCAGGTCGGACGCGCCAGCCTTCTCGGCTTCGCGCTCGCCCTCGCCCTTGTCATAATCGAGCTCGTCGGCGATTTCCCGATCCGCCGGGCATTGTCGAGCGTGGCGCGCGACGCGATCGGCCTCAACGTGCTCGACCGCGGCGCAACGGTGCTGTCGCTCGCCTGCTGGGCCCCGGCGCTGTTTCTCGCCCAGCGAGGTCGCGGCCTCGCCGCCGCCTTGGTTGTCCTCGCCACGCTCGCGATGCTCTATCGGCTGCTCAGCCTCAGCGCGGTTCTCGGCGGCGCCGCGGCCGTCGCCAGCTTTGCCCTCGCCCGCTGGCGGCCGCGCGCGACCGCGGCGCTGCTTGCCGGCGGATTTGCCATCCTCGCGGTGATCCTGCCGTTGCGGGCGCCCACGCGCGATACGGTGATCTGGCTGAGCGAGGAGGCGCCCTGGCTGCGCAAATCGGCGGAGCACCGGCTGGTCATCTGGCGTTTTGCCAGCGATCGAATCGCCGAAAGACCGCTGCTCGGCTGGGGGATGGACGCGGCGCGCGCCATCCCGGGGGGAAAAACGGATATCCGCGACTACCTGAACCTTCCGGCGATCCCCGATCTGGAGGGCGGCGTCATGCCGTTGCATCCGCATGACGCCATCCTGCAATGGTCGCTCGAGCTTGGCATCGGCGGCACGCTGCTGGGCGGTGCCATCGTCGTCTGTGCCATCTTGCTCGCCGGCTTCGCCGGAACGGCGTCGCGCGCCGCCCGCGCCACCGGTTTGGCGGTGATCGCCGCCGCTCTGCCGCCGCTTCTGCTCAATTTCGGCGTCTGGCAAGCCTGGTGGCAGTCGACCCTCTGGCTGGTGGCGGCGCTCGTCATCGCCGTTGCCGGCGCGCCACCTCGCGGTGCGCCGGGGCCTAGCCGCTAGGCGGACGCGGCCCTTGGCGCCGGGTCGACGCAGCCGGGCGCGACGGCAAGCACATCGCCCGCCAGCGAGAAGACGATGCGGGTTCCCTTGTCGGGTTCGCTCTCGAGCGTGAATTCGCCATCCATCAGCTCCACCAGGCGCTTGGCGAGCGGCAGGCCGAGACCGGTACCCTCGTGCCGTCGAACCTGCGAGTTCTCGATCTGACCGAACGGCGTGAGCGCGATCGGGATCTGCTCCGGCGCGATGCCGATGCCGGTATCGGCGACGGCGATCCAGACGCGGCCATCGGCCCGCCATCCGGTGATGGTGATACGGCCGCCATCCGGCGTGAATTTCAGCGCGTTCGATACGAGGTTGAGTAGCACCTGGCGCAACCGCCCGGGATCGGCGCGGACGACGAGGCCGGGTGGGACCGTGATCTCGAGCGCGAGGCCGAGCCCGGCAGCGCTGTCTTGGACGATGCGGCGCACCGTCTCCATCACCGGCGCGATCTCCGTCGCTTCGAGGCGAACCGCGATGGCGCCGGCCTCTGCCTTGGTCAGATCGAGGATATCGTTGACGAGATCGAGAAGATGTGTGCCGGCGAGATGGATATCCGCGGCATAGCCGCGATATTTCGCATGACCGAGCGGTCCGAAGACCTCGCGTTCCATGACTTCGGAAAACCCGAGGATGGCGTTGAGCGGCGTCCTCAGCTCGTGGCTCATATTGGCGAAAAACTCGGATTTGACCCGGTTTGCCGCCTCCGCCATCGCCGCGCGCTCGATCGCCTGCTCGGCTTCGCGGATCGCCGTGATGTCGGTCGAGGCGACGATCAGCAGGGCGCGGCCGCCGACCTCGCAGCTTTGCCGCTGATTGATGTAATAGTACGACTTGCCATCGACGATCAGCGGGCGTTTGCCGCTGATCAGCTGGTTCGGCGTGCGGCGCGCGGCGGCGTCCCATTCCTGGATCTGATGGGCGTCCTCCGCCGACATCAGGTCCTCGATTCGGCTGCCGATGATCTCGCTCCGCCGCCGTCCGAACTGGCGCTCCATCGCCCCGTTGATGAGGATGTAGCGGCCGTTTTCGTCCTTCACCGCGATCGCCGACGGTGTCACCTCGAGCACGGTCGACAACAACGCCGCCTGCTCCGCCAGATCGATCTCGCGGCGGCGGCGGCGGGTGACCTCACGGAGGAGAAGCACGACCAGCACGACGATCACCAGGGTCAGCGCGGCGGCCATCAACAAGCGGCGATGCAGCTCGCCGTCGAGCCCGGCCAGCACGTCGTGCATGCCCAGGCCGACGATGACGACGAGAGGAAATCCGGGTACCACCAGAGCGCTGCGGATGCGCTCGACCCCGTCGATGGCGCCATAGCCGATGAAGGTCGCCTGCGCCGCCGCGCCGAGGGCCTCGCGCCATTGTCCGCGACCGATGTCCTGGCCGACGGCGGTGTCGGCGCCCGCCCGCCGGGCGCGCACGATGCCGTCGCGGCCGACCAGCAGCGCGACGCCGCGGGGGCCGAGATCGACGGTCTCGAAGAACTGGCCGAGACTGGACGGATCGATCGAAACGACGACGACGCCGGCGAAGCTACCGTCGGCGCGCTCGAGGCGGCGCGTCACCTGGAAGGTCCAGCGGCCGGACATTCGGCCCGGCAGCGGCACGCCGATATAGGGCTGGGCGGCGCCGGCATCGAGGTGATGGCGAAAATGCGCGCGGTCGGCGATGTTGGCCCGGCCCTCCGCCGGGCCGAAATTGGTCGCCCGAATCACACCGTCGGCATCGGCCAGCGAGACCCGCACGGCAAGTCCGGCAAGGAAGCTCGAATGGTCAAGCCATGCCGGAATGTCGAATCGCTCTGGCGCCGCCTCGTGCTCAGCCTTGATCGCCAGCATGATTTGGTCGAGCGCGGTCATCGTTCGGCCGATGTGCTCGCGAAAGGCAATGGCGAGATTGGCCGTGTCGCGTCCGGCCTGGGCGATGCGCAACTCGCGCTGCGCCGCCGATTCGGCGAGCAGATTCGCCCACAAGATGAGGAGGATTCCTGCTCCGCAGGCCAGAATGGACAGGCCTAACCCGCCGAGCCGCGATATCAGGCCAATCTTCACCGTTCTCGCTCGGCAAGCGCGCCCCCTCTGAAGCCTTGGCGAGTGCCTCCGAAGGAGATCGGTTGCGCAGTCTGTTTCCGACCCCGCGAGCTTGCCCGGGAACGGTTAACATCGGCTTAAGAAATCTGTCCGAGACTGAAATGGCGGCTGAAATCAAGGCCGTCCAAGTGAATCGGTTCGTGAAATTCGTTAATTGACTGGTAATTTTCAAAAGTTACCTTAGAATCGAGTTCCATCATCGGCCCCTGGGGACTTGCCAGATGATCGATATGTTCCAGCGCCTTTACGATGCTGTCCTCGCCCGACGCGGACGCGACCCGTCGACGTCGAGAACGGCAAAGCTGCTCGCCGCCGGCCGCAACAAGATGGCGCAAAAGGTCGGCGAAGAGGCGGTCGAGGTCGCCATCGACGCCGCGAGAAACAGCCGCGCGGGGGTTGTTACCGAGAGTGCCGATCTCATTTACCACCTCGTCGTCCTGTGGGCCGAAATGGGTATCGAGCCCGCCGATATTTGGGCCGAGATGCAGCGGCGCGAGAAGGCGTGCGGTATCGCCGAGAAACTACCCAAGCAGGCCGCCTGATACCGACCTTCCTGCCGATGGTCGCTCTCTGAATCGCCTCATCCGGCGATGGAATTGTTGCTTTGCTAGCCTCGCGGGTCTTGCCGGCGGCGGCGAACTAAGCTTTTCTCCCAGGCATGGTGATGCGATCGACGCTGAGGCGGCTACGTGCCGTCGTGCTAGCCGGAGTGCTGGCCGGCGCGCTGGCGGTGGCGCTTGCCACGCCGTCGATCGCCCAGAACGCCAGCGTGACGCTGCTCCACGTCAACGACGTCTACGAGATCTCGCCGGTCAAGGGTCAAGGCGGCCTTGCCGAGTTGATGACGCTGCTGCGCCAGGAACGCCAGCAGCACAAGGACACGATCACCGTGGTTTCCGGCGATTTCCTCTCGCCGTCGATCCTGTCAGGCATCACCAAGGGCGCGCAGATGGTCGAGTTGTTCGGCGCGCTCGGCGTCGACCTCGTCACCTTCGGCAATCATGAATTCGATTTCGGACCCGATGTCCTGAAGAGCCGCATCGCCGAATCGAAATTCCCGTGGGTCGGCACCAACGTGCTCGATGCCGCCGACCAGCCCTTTGGCGGTGCCGTCCCGACATTCATCAAAGCGGTCGGCGACGTCAAGATCGGCTTTCTTGGCATCGTCACGCCGGAAACCCATCATCTGTCGAGCGCCGGCCCGACGGTCCACTTTGCCGACCCGGTCGCCGCCGGCAAGGCGGCCGCCGCCGCGTTGCGGCAAGCCGGCGCGAACGTCGTCATCGCGCTCACCCATCTGAATTTCGAGGAGGACCGCGCGCTGTCGCGCGCGGTTCCCGGAATCGACGTCATCCTGGGCGGCCACGATCACGACCCGATCACCTTCTACGAGCACGGCGTGCTCCTGCACAAATCCGGATCGGACGCGCGTTTTCTCGGCGCCGTCGATCTCGATATCCGCACCGAAGAGACGAGCAGCGGCAAGCGGACCAGCATTCGGCCGTCCTGGCGAATGATCGCCAATGCCGGGATAGCACCCGATCCGGCGGTAGCCGCCATCGTCAAGACCTATAACGATCGGCTCGATGCTGAGCTCGGCAGCGTCATCGGCAAGACCACGGTCGAGCTCGACAGCCGGATCGACACGGTGCGCACCGGCGAGGCACGCATCGGCAATCTCATCGCCGATGCCCTGCGCGACAGTCTCGGCGCCGATCTCGCGATCACCAATGGCGGCGGCATCCGCGGCAACCGGGTACTCGCCGCCGGCACCGCATTGACCCGCAAGGACGTCCTGGTCGAGCTGCCGTTCGGCAATCTCGAAATCCTCATCGATCTGCGCGGCGCCGATCTCCTGGCGGCGCTCGAGAGCGGCGTCGGCGGCGTCGAGCAGAAGGCCGGGCGCTTCCCGCAGATCTCCGGCATGACGGTGACCTACGACCCCAAGGCCGAAAGCGGCAAGCGGATCCGCGAGGTCAGCGTCGGTGGGCGGCCACTCGCGCCGGAGGCGCTCTATCGCGTCGCGACCAGCGACTACATGGCGGGCGGCGGCGACGGCTATGCCGCGCTGAGCCGCGGCAAGGTGCTGACCGACCCGCGTTTTGCCAAGCTGATGGCGACAGTGGTCAGCGACTACATCGCGCGGCAGGGTACTGTCGCACCGCAACTCGAAGGCAGGATCACCGCGCGTTAAGCCAATCTAAAGCAGCGCGGGCGTTTCATCGGGCACCGAGGATCATCGATGCCCGTACCTTCCCGCCTATGGCCCATCGCGGCCTGGATCGCCGCGATGCTCGCCCTCGCCGCACCGGCGGCTGCCCTGGACGCCTATTGGACGGAGCCCGCTTACGAGGTCTACCCGCTCAAAGGGCCGGACCGGGCGCTCGGCCTCGTCATCTGGAATCACGGCGTCAACGGTCAGCTGCCGCAATACAAAGGGCCGCCAATTCCCGCGATGCAGGCGCTCGCCGCGCGCGGCTGGGACGTCATCAAGCTCAACCGCAACCCGGTCTGGGAGAACACCTGGTCGAATGCCGGCCAGCGTCACGTGGCGCGCGTCGTCGAGGAGGTCGCGGCCGCGCGCCAGCACGGCTATCGCCGAATCATCATCGCCGGCCAGTCCTATGGCGGCGCCATCGCCTTGGCGGCGGCGGGCGCAATCGAAGGGCTGTGGGGGGTAATCGCCGCCGCCCCCGGGACCGGCCAGGAGATGCGCGGCGACAACGTCATCACCGACAAATGGAGCAACGCAATCGCGCAGCAGACCTACGAGGAGCTGCGGGTCGCCAACGCAACGCGGCTGGTCGTCGTATTTCCTGACGCCGACGAGTTCATCGGCATCAAGCGTGGCACCGAAGCGCGCGCCATCCTCGGCGAAAAGTCGCTTCCTTTCCTCATCGTC
>WNFD01004568.1_pt1 | contig 14869 bp, 16 predicted proteins | sample 5400491 | NCBI WGS metagenome assembly WNFD01 (sample SAMN13153343, study PRJNA577476) | soil metagenome | isolation source: 120 cm saprolite under Douglas fir tree site 2 hole 2 replicate 2 | place: USA:California | collected 2015-04-18
GCGTCGAGCAGCGTCACCTGCAAGGTGATATCATGCTGTTTGTTATCGCCATTTTTGATCTGTCCATCCACTTCGAAGGTCGCCCCGCTGAGCATCTTGGCCGTTGGCTGGCCTACCTGGAAGATCATCTTTACCAGCGCTGAAACCGTCGCCGTCGCCGGTACCGGCGTGCTTGTTGGTGGAGTAGTGGCAACAGCTCTAGGCGCACTTGCTGTAGTAGCTGTGCCTCCACCGCATGCGGCCAGCGCCAGTGTCATTGCCATAAGACTCGCTACTACCAGTAGAGGCAATTTCCCCATATGCCTGGACAATCCCATGAATTGCTATCCTCCTGAATTGTTTAACTGGCACCTGCCATGTTGTTCTCTCTAGATAAACAGGCATACGGTGTCCAATTGGCAGACTTCGTGACTAATTTGGTGGTGAGGCGGGGGAATTTGCGGGAGGGGAGTGTTTAGTTCTCAGAGGAACAGCTAGCATAGCGGTCAAGAGGAGAAAAGCCGGAAGACCTTGCGGGAGAGGACGCGCACCTTGTTCCAGATAGATACGCGGCCGTTCCCCTGACGAGCTGGTTGTGGGTATGGTAAAGAGACCGGTGGAGTATAGCTATTCCCTTGCCCTGAGGGAAGCTGGGGTGCAGTCGCTGGGAGGACGCGCGGTAGCTGCATCGGCTGCTGTCCTCCATGGCCTGCCAGTACCCGCCAGCATTCCTCGATCGTCGCAAAACGCTCGGCAGCGTTCAGGGTCATTGCTCGTCCTATGGCCTCGCTTATATCGCCTGGTAGCTCTGGGATGAGCAGGTGAGCAGGCTTGAGAGGATCAACGCCCTGGCTTCTCAAGACCCGGGAGATGGCATCGGGTGGGATGGTCCCAGTCAGGAGCGTATAGAGGGTCGCTCCCAGTCCGTAGATATCGGTTTGTGCGCTGGTTCCACTCGTGTACTGCTCAGGTGCCGCATAACCAGGCGTCCCACGGCGAATAACGGCTGTCGTTCTGCCAGCGATCTGCTGCTTGGCGATGCCGAAGTTGACCAGCATAGGGGTCGTGGCCCCTGCTGGGACGATAATGTTAGCCGGTCTGACATCCCTGTGCACCACGGGTGGGTCTTGCGTGTGAAGATAGCTCAGGGCATCGGCAATAGGAGCCAGCAAAGGGAAGGCCAGAGAGAAAGCAAACCGGTGTTCTGCTTGCTCTCGACGCATTGCCTCCAGGTCTCGACCTTCGATGTAATCCAGGACCAGGTACACCCGCCTGAGCTGTTCGTGCTCGAACACCCGGTGTACACGGGGCAATGCCGGGTGGCTCAAGCGCATGAGGATCTCACCTTCAAAGGTGAAGCGCTCGCGGTCCTCTGGGCTCGGGTCGATCACCTCTTTCAGGACGAATAATGGCCGACTGAACCGCCGATCTCTCACCAGGTAGACCGCACCAAACTCGCCTCTTCCAATAAGACCTTCTATGGTGTAGTGAGCACCATGTGGGTCCCGGATGGTCACTCCAACCGGGAGCGTGATGTGCTGTTCCGACATGCTGCACCTCAAATAGAGAGGAGGTCACCTAGTGCTACTCCGTTCGTTTTTACGAGGTCTGAAGGTCCGATCTGGTCGTGTCGATGAGCCAGAGGAGCCGATAATGACGAAGCCCCAGAGAAGATCCCATCGGCGATGTGAAGGCGTACGTTGGTGTTGTGCTGGATCTGTCATCACCCGCTCCTTCACAGGAAATCGAGACAGTATTCGTGCGCTTGTAGTATAAAACGTCAAAAAGCAGAAAACAATACCCCACCTTAAAAAGGGTGATCGATATGCATATTGCAGATGAACTTAAGCGCCGCTTATTCCCATAAACTTCATTTACAATTACTTATTTCACCCTTCGCTCAACCAATCCTCCTGAGTAAATGCTTGCGCAAGCCCCTCTACCAATCTCACCGTCTCCATACTCACCGTCATTACCTTCCCGAGCAACCGCACAATATATTCCTCATCATCCAGGTTATTCGGATCACTCACAATCCCACTCCGCATATCCTCGATGACTTGGTATTGATCAATCACCCAATCGAGTGCCGAGCGGTTGCCTAATCAATACTAAAACATCCTTGCCAGCATCACCGGTACAGCCCCACTAAGATATTGTTGGCGAATTCGGTTTTCACGCTCGGAAATACTACAAACTCTAGCTCAAAACGAGCTTGATTTTTGAATTCGCCAACAATATCACTAACCGGTGGACGAGCACAAAGGGACCTTCCGAGGGCGACCTCGTGGTCGTTTAGGTTTGGTCGGATCAGGTACAGGCTTGATGCGAGGACGACCTCTTCACTACAGCGACGTACCTGTTGCAATAGCCAATCAGCAAGTCGGCTGTCTCGCGTCTGGCTCACTAGTCCTGCCAGCCACAACCTCGTGGAAACCATCATGGCTAAGCCCATCCAGGCGATCATCCCTCGTGCTTTCACGCGAATTTCATCGGCTTGGACATGCATCAAATCCAGCTTTCCTTGTTCTACCATGGCCTGATGCACCTTTTGACAGTGTATCCCTGCACGATCTCGCCACGCTGCGACGGTTCGTTCATCCAAGCCATATGCATGCACGATCGCTTGGAGCGGACATCCATACGCGAGCAGCGTGACCACAATCACAATCAATTCTGTTGGCTTGCGCAGCCCTTCGAACATAGTCCCGCGTCGCGCGACTCGTGGTCTGTTTGCACGTCTTACAGCGAGAGCGCTGCCGTTGGCGATCATGGATGACGATAGTGCCCTGTCCTCGTTGGCCTCTTGCGGAACACGCCGGGTTCGGGCAAAATTGGTGCGACGCGTCCATCGACTCTGTGGTTGTTTGCATAGGCACAGCATGCCGAGGACCGTCTCAATTTTCAAGCTTTTCCTCCTTTTTCACCAATGAGTGGGGGCTCTACACAATTTCTGTAAAACTGTGAGTATTTTTTAGCTTTATCATTAAAAATATGGTATAATAAAAGTATAAAAGTTCTACCCTGTATCATTGGGGCTGTAGGGAGACAAAGCAGTCCTGAACACCCTTCCCTCTCCTTCACACCGGATGCAACGTGTGAGAAAAGAGTCCCTCATGACACCAATGCAACAAGATTTACCTGGAATCGTTGAGCGGCACTCGCTTGACCAGCATCGTGAAGCGTTGTTTCTTGATAATGGAGGCTTGGTCATCCAAGACGACGACGGCATTTTGGTCGTGCTGACGGCTTCGTCTGCCTACCATCTGCTTGATTTGCTCGAAAACCATCGGAAAGTACTGCAACTCTCACAAGGACACGAGCAACTATACCCAATGTCGAGAGCATAGATTGTGTCCCCTGATCGTGGCGACGTTTTAGACAGGTCATTGGTGCAAGTGGTTTTGTGCTGTTCCGTGCTCGCATGCCTGGGACCGCCCCCATTTTCAAGCCTTTCCCCCATTTCACCAGTTAATGATATTGTTGGCGAATTCGATTTTCATGCTGGCGAACCCGCGAGATTAGGCTTAAAGTGAGCTTCATTTTTGAATTCGCCAACAATATCTTAATGTGGCTGTACCAGTCGAAGGGTTTCGCCTCCAAGCATTGCTCTCTATTCGTTTGGAACGAGCAGCCAGATGCGCTTGAGCGAGAGTTCAGCTTTCAGGTCTTCCGGGATGGTCAAACTGCTTGCAAGGAAACTTGCAGGCAGGAGTAGGAAAGCTACTTGATACTAGCAACCAACCGCTTATTTGTCAAGCAACCGGAACGATTGCGGCGGCGTTTCCCACCCACCCCACGAAAAGAAACAAGGAATGCGCCGTTTAAAACGAGAGGCACGAACGCTTTCCTCTCACAAGCTTACCATCATGGGTTCAGGTGAAGAACATGTTGCAACAACGTGATCGTCTCACCGACACTATAGATGATGCTATAGCCATTGTTAGGCGGTTTCGGTTGCGGTGACCCTGGGGAACTTCCAGTGCCACAGCCAGCGACAAACAGCGTGATGCCTAAGACCAGGAGGCAGAATTTTACGCGGAGCCCCTGGCTTGGAGTGTGTTTCTGCATGAGTGGTTTCCTTTCTGAAGAAGGCGCGTCAAGCGCGACGATCTATGTACCTGTCACTCTCGTCTCTCTTTCGTGTTATGAGTAGTCACGTGTATATCCGCTCTGAGGTTACATTGCTGCTGAAGCACGCTATTTCAGAACAGCCATTTGCTCTGGATCCACACCTCTTACCCCCATAATGAGTGCTGAAACCGGGAGGCGACCCGACACGTGGTAGTACTAGCAACAATTGAGAAAGGGGTTCCCTATGGACACAACGACGCATTCGGGCACACATGAAGATACGACGTATTCGCACACAGTAGGTGTGTTTAGAGAGCGTACAAACGCTGAGCAGGCTCTGAACGAACTCAAGCAGGCCGGTTTCCAGGAGACCGATTTGACCGTGTACAATCCGCATCCAGCAGAAGAGCCTGTTGACTCCTCTCACGTTGATGCTGGGATGCGCGTCCTCGTCCACGCCCTGGCCGAGGGGAGAGAACAGGAAGCTGTAGCCATCCTGGTCAGCCATGGAGCCAATAACGCCGATCTCCCTCTCGGAACGGAACTCTATCACGGTTCTATCATCGGATCAAATGATGCACCTGAGGCGCAGGGTGCGACACACGCGACTGCTGGAGGCCCTTCCGAGAGCTTCTTTGGCACAGCGAACGCTCCGGGCCACCCACAGGATATCAACATCATGGACACCCCGGACACCCCGAACGGCTAAGGCGGTTCCGGGAGAGTCTGCAATACCATGGGGGCCGATGAATCGGCACTGGGCGCGGTGAACCAGCCCCTACAACTATTTCATACACCCTGCTTAAAGGCGCAACTATGCCTGATGGGTCAAAACACGCCTGGTGGCTATGATCGGTTGCAGTAACTCCTAATGGGCCAAGCCACGATGCCATATCGATTTTTGTGTAATGATATGTGGCGAGAATACGTTAAACCTAGGCCAGACGTGGCTTCCAGGTTTTTCTTCTATGCACCATTACACAACATTTGTTATGGCATCCAGCATCGCCATTATGTTAATATACCAGCTAGTATTCCCATATCCACCTCATTTACCATTCTCATCCAGGCAAGTACGGGATTTCATGCTGTTGACCGCTTTAGTATACTTGTGTTAACCATAAAAAAGAGCGAGGCAGGAACAGGAGTATGCCCCAGGGCAAGACAGGTGATGCAAAGAGGAACAATGGCGCTAACCTGGGCTTCGAAGAGAAACTCTGGCAGGCCGCCGACAAACTACGCGGTCACATGGACGCCGCCGAATACAAGCATGTCGTCCTGGGGCTTGTTTTCCTGAAGTACATCTCCGACGCGTTCGAAGAACACTACCAGCAGCTAGAGCTATGGACAGCCGACCCAGCCAGTGATTTGTATATCCAAGAACCGAAAGCCCGCTACCAGGTCACCGAGGACCGTGACGAATACCGGGCCGAAAACATCTTCTGGGTCCCCAAAGAGGCTCGCTGGCCCTACCTGCAGGCAAATGCCAAACAGCCAACCATCGGCAAGCTCATCGACGACGCTATGGTTGCCATTGAAAAAGAAAATCCCTCTCTCAAAGGCGTGCTCTCCAAAGACTATGCCCGGCCATCCCTCGATAAGCAGCGCCTGGGTGAACTCATCGATCTCGTAGGCACCATCGGCCTCGGTGATAAAGAGAGTCGGTCTAAAGATATCCTTGGACGGGTCTACGAATACTTCCTTGGCAAGTTTGCTAGCGCCGAGGGAAAAGGTGGTGGCGAATTCTATACCCCTCAGTCAGTGGTCAGACTGCTGGTAGAGATGATCGAGCCGTATCAAGGCCGAGTTTACGATCCATGCTGTGGATCAGGAGGAATGTTCGTACAGTCTGAAAAGTTTGTTCAGGCTCATGGAGGCCGCCTCAGTGACCTCTCTATTTTTGGGCAAGAGTCAAACTCAACGACATGGCGCCTAGCTAAAATGAATCTCGCCATTCGTGGAATCGAGGCTAATCTAGGCCCTTACAATGCTGACACGTTCAGTAATGATCTACACAAGGACCTTAAAGCCGACTTCATCCTTGCCAATCCTCCATTCAATGACAGTGATTGGGGAGGCAATCACCTACGCGAAGATGTACGATGGAAATATGGAAAGCCTCCAGTTGGCAACGCAAACTTTGCATGGGTTCAACACTTTATTCATCACCTCGCACCGAACGCGATAGTAGGCTTTGTTTTAGCAAATGGTTCGATGTCTTCGAACCAATCTGGCGAGGGAGAAATTCGCAAGGCGATTATTGTAGCAGATCTTGTGGATTGTATGATCGCTCTTCCTGGTCAATTATTCTATAGTACCCAAATACCTGCTTGCCTCTGGTTCCTGGCTCGCAATAAGAAGAATGGCAAGTTCCGCAACCGGAGCAGCCAGACGCTTTTTATTGATACACGTAAGCTCGGTTATCTGGTGGATAGAACGCACCGCGAACTATCCGATAAAGAGATTGCTCAAATCGCCGGGATCTACCATGCCTGGCGTGGAGAAAAAGATGCTGGCGAGTATCACGACACGGCTGGATTCTGTAAGAGTGTAACGATAGAAGAGATTGCTTCCAATGGTTATGTGCTCACTCTTGGACGTTTTGTGGGAGCAAAGGAAGTTGAGGATGATGACGAGTTATTTGAAGAGAAGATGGTAAGACTTACTGCAAAGCTGGAACAGCAGTTTGCAGAGTCAGCACAGCTGGAGGAGAGAATTCGACAAAATTTGTGGGGGTTAGAGTATGGTAGATGAGTGGAGAGAGTGCCTTTGGGGTGACCTTGCAACACTCGAGTACGGTAAAGGGCTTCGTGGCTATGAGAACTCTGTTGGGTCTTATCTTGTGTATGGAACTAATGGGCCGATTGGTAGACATTCAGCGGCTCTTTGTAATCACCCCGGCGTGATTATCGGTCGGAAAGGTGCATATCGAGGTATTCACTATTCGAGTATGCCTTTCTTTGTGATAGATACTGCTTTTTACTTAGAACCTAAAACTAGGTAGTGACTCTAGGAAGGGGTGATACAATAAAGGGTGGGAGGTGAAGCATGACCAAGCAAGAAAGCAAAGAGCGACCCAACCTGCCCTCGTGTCCGAATCCAGACTGTCCACAGCCACACGTGGTGCGCAATGGCAGCCATCGAGGCAGGCAACGCTATCACTGCCGCAGCTGCAAGACCTACTTCGGGGAAACGGAAGGAACCCCCATGTATAACCTGAAGACGCCTGCTGCGGAGGTGGCCCAGGCCCTGTTGATCGTGATGCGGCGCGGGAGCCTGCGGGCGGCTGAAGAGATCACTGGGCACAAATACGAGACCATCAGCGTGTGGCTCAAGCGAGCAGCAACCCAGGCGGCGGCCCTCACGCAGGTGCTGGCCAACGATCTCCATCTGAGCCAGGTGGAGATCGATGAGTTTTGGTCGTTCGTGCAAAAAAAACGGCGCAGCCTGCCAGCCTGATGAGGGAGAACGCTGGGGCTGCCTGGTGCAGGATCGGGACAGTCGCTTTGTGGTGGCCTGCGCTACCGGCCCGTTGAGCGAGGAACTGATCGAGCAGGCGGTGACCAGCACTGTTCAGCGCACCCACCAGCGTGAACTGCACTGGTTCAGCGATGGCTGGCACGGCTATCAGAACATCCTCGTGCGGGCCTATCGCAAGCTTGCGCCCACCGGCAAACGGGGACGGCCCCCGTGGGTGGTTCCAGAGACGGTCACGTTGACCAAAACGGTCAAGCATCGTGATGAGCACGGACGACTGCTGTCGGTGGAGATCCGTGCCGCCTTGGGGGCAGCGATGGAGCCGACTGGCACGGTGCATGTCGAACGACTCAATGGCGCTTTGCGCGATCGGCTGGGTGCCCTCACGCGCAAGACGCACGCCTTCGCCAAACGCGATGCCACCTGGGATGCGCTGGTGGGCTTGCAGTTGTTCGATCACAACTTTCATCGCGCCCATCGCGCCTTGCGGCTGCCTCTGGAGGACAGGGTGCGCCGCTATCGCCTGCGGTCCCCGGCCATGGCCCTGGGGCTGACGGATCATCTCTGGTCGTTCCAAGAATTGTTGACTTCCCGAGTTCCCGTCACCCCTTAATAGGGTCACTACCGAATTTTTGAAACGGCTGGAAATCAGACGTGCGCTCTCCGAAGAGGAGAGCGAAACAATCAGCAATAATCTTACCCGGTTATTTAACCTGCAAAATTACCCGTTCACAGCTCTTGAGATTGCTTCAACGGTTGACGATGAGCAGGTTGCAGATATATTTGTCAGGATTAATAGCGAGGGTGTTACTCTCAATCAGGCAGACTTTATTCTCACTCTCCTATCGGTATTCTGGGAGGATGGACGGATGGAACTGGAGCAGTTCAGCCGGGCATCGCGGGTACCTCCAAAGCCAGGATCAGGCTCTTCTCCGTTCAATCATTTTATCCAGCCCGGTCCTGATCAGCTCCTGAGGGTTGAGGTTGCTCTCGCATTTCAGCGAGGACGTTTGCGAAGCGTTTACCAAGTGCTACGAGGGAGGGATCTTGATACTGGAATTTACTCACCCGAACTCAGAGAGCGGCAGTTCACAAGATTACGCGAGGCACAAGCAAAAGTATTGAATCTTACGCACTGGCACCAGTTCTTTGGAAGTCTGCTTGGAGCGGGATTTCGGAGCAGTGAACTGATCTCATCTCAGAATGCTCTTCTCTACGCCTATGCCTTTTATCTGATTGGGAAGACGCTGTTCTCTGTGCCTGAGTATGTGCTGCAGCGTGTCATTGGCCGGTGGTTCTATGCATCTTCCCTCTCAGGACGCTATACGTCTTCACCTGAAACCGCTATGGATGCTGATTTGAATCGCGTGAAAGGCTTGACCGGAGCAGATGCATACGTTGCTGCCCTTGATACAATCGTTTCCGATACGTTCACAAGCGATTTCTGGACGATTACCCTGCCGAACGATTTGGCGACCTCCTCATCGAGAAGCCCTGAGCTTTTCGCATATCAGGCTGCACAGATCAAGCTGGATGCACCAATTCTCTTCTCGGATAAGAAGATTGATCACCTCCTCGATCCGTCTATTAAGTTTAAGAAGAAGGCGATTGATCGGCATCACCTCTTCCCTCGTGCCTGGCTCGAATCTCAAGGAATTACGGATTTGAAGTTGATCAATCAAGCTGCTAACTTTGCCTGGCTTGAGTGGCCTGACAACATTGATATCAGTGATACTCCTCCCGCTGAATATGTGCCGAAGATGCGTAAACGGTTTGATACAAATACCTGGGCCAGGATGTGCGAGTTGCATGCACTTCCCGAAGGATGGGAGTCGTTACCCTATGATGAGTTTCTTCGCCAACGTCGTATACTCATGGCCCAAATCACACGCCGTGGCTTTGAGGCATTGACATGAAAAGTAATATCACCGAATCCACTGTCGAAGACGCTGCCCTCGCCTGGCTCAAGGAGCTTGGCTACACCGCCCTCAACGGCCCCAACATTGCTCCAGGGGAACCCAAGGCAGAGCGAGCCAGCTATAGCGACGTGGTGCTGGTAGGTCGCCTGCGCTCGGCGCTTGCAAGGATCAACCCCGATATACCCTCTGATGCTCTTGACGAAGTGATACGTAAGATTACTCGCAGCGATACACCCAACCTGTTTGAGAATAACCGCCGCTTCCACCAACAACTAACCGGTGGCGTAGATGTAGAATACCATGCCGATGATGGCCGCATCATTCACGACAAAGCCTGGTTGATCGACTTCTCCGACCCCGGTACCAACGACTGGCTGGCTGTCAACCAGTTTACCGTCGTTGAAAACAATAATAACCGCCGCTGTGATGTCGTCATCTTTGTGAATGGCCTTCCTCTTGGCGTGATCGAACTCAAGAACCCTGGCGACGAGAACGCGACCATCAGGGGAGCCTTTAACCAGCTCCAGACCTATAAGAAAGACATCCCTGTTCTTTTCCCGTATAACGAAATACTTGTCATCTCCGATGGCCTGGAAGCGCGTGCCGGAACGCTTACCGCTGACTGGGAACGCTTCATGCCCTGGCGTACCATCGAAGGCGTTGACCTTGCCCCAAAGGGTGTGCTGGAGATGGAGGTGCTCATCAAGGGCATTTTTGAAAAGCAGCGGTTCCTGGACCTGGTGCAGAACTTCATCGTCTTCGAGGTCGATGGGTCAAACATCGCCAAAAAGATGGCCGGGTATCACCAGTTCCACGCCGTAAACAAAGCGGTTGCCTCCACGGTACGGGCCGCTTCGCCCGAGGGTGATAAGCGCGTAGGCGTTGTCTGGCATACCCAGGGCAGCGGCAAAAGTTTGACCATGGTCTTCTACTCCGGGAAGATCATACTCCATCCCGCCATGTCCAATCCCACACTGGTCATCATCACCGACCGCAACGACCGGGATGACCAGCTTTTTGGCACTTTTGCCCTGTGCCAGGACCTGCTGCGGCAAACGCCGGTGCAGGCTGAAGACAGGGAACACTTGCAAGAACTGTTACGGGTCGCCTCGGGAGGCGTGATCTTTACTACCATTCAGAAGTTCCTGCCTGAGCAGGGCCAGGGATATCCCCTTCTCTCCGAGCGCCGCAACATTGTGGTCATTGCCGACGAGGCGCACCGCAGCCAGTACGACTTCATCGACGGTTTCGCCCGTCACATGCACGACGCGCTGCCAAACGCGTCTTTTATCGGCTTCACAGGCACCCCTATTGAATTAACGGACCGTAGCACCCCGGCGGTTTTTGGCGACTATATCGACATTTATGATATCCAGCGCTCTGTAGAGGACGGCGCTACCGTTCGTATCTACTACGAGGGGCGGCTGGCGAAGCTCGCGCTCGATGAAACGGAACGGCCAAAGATCGACCCGGAGTTTGAGGAGGTCACGGAAGGCGCGGAGACTTCGGTCAAGCAGTACTACAGGAGCAAGTGGGCGCGCCTGGAAGCTCTTGTGGGTACCGAGAAGCGCATTGAATTGATTGCCGAAGATCTCGTGGAGCACTTCGATCTACGCCTGTCTGCGCTAGATGGCAAGGGCATGATCGTTTGTATGAGCCGGCGTATTTGTGTTGACCTGTACAATGCCATCATCCAATTGCGTCCAGACTGGCATCACGAGGACGATAATAAAGGCGGGATCAAGGTTGTCATGACCGGTTCGGCCTCTGACCGGCTTGAGTGGCAACAGCACATCCGCAATAAAGCAAGGCGGGAGGCGCTTGCCAAACGCTTCAAAGACCCATCAGACCCGCTAAAGCTGGTAATTGTACGGGATATGTGGCTGACAGGATTCGATGCGCCGTGTTTGCATACGATGTATGTAGACAAGCCTATGCGCGGTCATGGGCTGATGCAGGCTATTGCACGCGTCAATCGCGTGTTTAAAGATAAGCCAGGTGGGCTCATTGTGGACTATCTCGGCCTTGCCGATCAGCTCAAACTTGCCCTGGCAGCCTATTCCGAAAAAGATCGTGGTGAGGCAGGTATTCCCCAGGAAGAGGCGGTGGCGCTCATGCTAGAAAAGTACGAGATTGTCACTGCCCTGTTCCATGGCTTTGATTATTCGCTGTTCATAAATGGAACCCCTGGACAGCGCCTGGCGGTCATTCCCGCTGCTATGGAGCACGTACTCACACAGCAGGATGGCAAGAAGCGCTTCATGCAGGTGGTAACGGAGCTTTCCAAAGCGTTTGCGCTGGCAGTGCCTCATGAACAGGCGTTAGCCATCCGTGATGACGTGGGCTTTTTCCAGACAGTGCGGGCGGCTTTTGCCAAGGCAACGCCTAGCGAGGGGAAAACGCAGGAAGAGCTAGATACGGCCATCCGGCAGATTGTGTCAAAGGCGGTAGCAGCGGACGAAGTGATTGACATCTTCGCCGCGGCCGGTCTGAAGTCCCCGGATATCTCGATCCTCTCCGATGAGTTCCTGCAAGAGGTGCGCGATCTCCCCCAGCGGAATCTCGCGCTGGAACTGCTGAGAAAACTGCTCAATGACGAGATCAAAGTCACTGCCAGGAAGAATATGGTCCAGGCTCGCTCGTTCATAGAGATGCTCGAGCGAGGCATTCGCCAGTACCAGAACCGCTCGATTGAAACCGCCGAGATTATCGAGGAACTGATAGAGCTTGCCAGGGAGATGCGGGATGCCCACAAGCGAGGCGAAAACTTAGGGCTGAACGAAGATGAACTGGCTTTCTACGATGCGCTGGAAGTCAATGACAGCGCGGTCAAAGTATTAGGTGATGAAACGCTGCGCACGATTGCCCGCGAACTGGTGGAGACGATACGCAAGAATGTGACCATCGACTGGACGGTGAGGGAAAGCGTCCGGGCCAGGATGCGCACGCTGGTAAAACGTCTCCTGCGCAAGTATGGCTATCCGCCGGATAAGCAGGAGAAGGCTACACTGACCATCCTGGAACAGGCTGAGGTGCTGAGTAGAGAATGGGCGGTCGCTGTCTAAATCAAGTCCTAATGGCCGCGCCTGGTATCTTCCTTCCATATTCCTGCTAGCAAATTCACCTGTATGCGGGAGAGAACTCAGCAAACCGATTACTGTCCTTTGTCAGGAGCATCCTCAACCAGATCCTTCACCGATACTCCCAGCGCCTCTGCCAATCGGCCCAACGTCACAGTGCTAATTTCCGCATAAGGGTCATTGGCGATGCGGTACACCGTCTTATAGTCTAAATCCGCTTTGCGTGCGAGTTTAGCTATACTGATGCCTTTCTCCCCAGCGACCTCTTTTACTCTCAGCCTTATCATGCCAGTGCTCCGTATACGTTTGATGCCAGTGTACCAGAACGAAGGGATTGGCAGAACTGGATGCTAGAGTTAAGATTAGAGAGTATGTATTACAATACCAATACTGTGACGTACTCGTTTAGGTTCTAGTAGTATACTGGATATATCGACGTGAAAGGAGCGCAACTTGAGCAGTGAAGTTGCAAAATTACGCCAGCAGATCGAGCTTGAGTGTCAGGCTATACAGCATTTGATGCAATTCTCTGTCCTTGCCTCACATCGAGCTATCAACCGAAGGTATCTAAATTTGGATCAGTGCCGCGACCAACTCAAAACCTTAGTAGGTGAGGAGCAGGCAACGAGCATCGTTGTTGACATCTACAATCAACTGGTGAAGTGATATGGTAGAGTTTCCAGCAGAAGGAAAAACACGACGAGGCCTTGGCCCCTGAGCATTCAGGCCTTGTAATGCTCTCCCCGCCCCGCCAGAAACACTTCCCACCCCCGGAGCACAGTCTCTTCCAGAACAGCAGGATAGTCAAACCCATATTGCTGGGCCAGGTGGCGCCCAAGGTGCTGCGAAACGGCCTGGCGATTGCGCTCGATGGTCTGACAAAGCTCCTGATGATCTCTCATTGGCGCGCCAAGCAGCGCCAGCGCTTGCGCCCCCATCGCCTGTTCAATGGTCTGGACGACTTCGGTTAAGCTGTGGATCGTCTGACGCCTCACATCCCCGCAATCCTGGCCGCTCACCTCGATATACCAGAGCCGCAGCAGCAGGCTCTGTTCTAGATGCAGGCCCAGCGTGGCCATGACATCGAGGCCGCGATACAACACCTTGCGGTGTTTATGCGAGTTGATCCAGAAGCTGACCAGTAAGTCTCGCACCACTTCACCGTCCACGTCCAGCCTTTCCACCGGCGGTATGCTGTTCTGCCCGGCGAGCTTACGCTCGAACTCGTCGCTGCGACAGCCGAGGATCAGCAGCGGCTCAAGGGTTGGCAGCCGGGTGGCGCTCTGCACAAAGAAGTCGAAGATCTCCCCGTTTGAAAGCACCAGGTGATGGAGCCACGGCGTCATCTCCAAACTGCATAACTCCTTGCCCGGCTACCGAGGTATGAGTGAAGATGCGCTCAAAGCGCGGCGTTTTCCAGGGAGCGAGCTGCTCCGGCGCGACAGCAACGCGAAAATCGACATCACTGAAGAGATCCCCTGCTCCGCGAGCCAAACTCCCGCCTAGCCAGAGGGCGACCACCCCGGCCTCCGGCCAGATATTGGAAGCCGCCTCCACAATGCTTGCTCGCTGGGGCAGATCTGGTAAATTGCTCAGTTGCAACTCTGTCATCGCAAGTCTTTCCTTTCCCTCGACGATGATGTCCTTCATAACGCTGTTCCCCGGTCGGAAACGAGAACCTCGCTATAAAATCATACGCTAAAAAACTGGAGTATGAACGTCCACCTTGAGGATGCAAAATATGCCTTTATCGTAGGTGCAAACGTAACTCGTTGAACGAAGCAAGGTAGATGGAGGATTAGCACAGTAAGGGATTTTTAGGCAATCCTTAGTGCAGGAGGATGCAATGGACTATCGCGTTGTTTGGGTACATGGTATTGGTCACCAGCCTCCAGGATATTCGAAACCCTGGGAGGATGTCTTCAATCAGTACCTCCAATTCCCTCATGCTGATTATATAGAAGTATTGTGGAGGTGCGTAAAGCTTTGACAACCCAGTTGCTCGCACGTGCAGTGCCTATGCAAACCCCAGTATTAGGTGAGTGGTCGGAGCTGACGAGCGGGGTGGCAGCGGGGGAGGCGTTACTCCCTGGCTGGGTATTGCAGCCGGATCAATACCTGGGCGAATTTGTGAAGTACCTTGTGAGTAGACCGATCCGCAACGCAGTCAAGGAGAGGGCAAAACAACAGTTACGTCCCCTTACCAACAGCGCATACGATTGCTCCATTATTGCTCATAGTTGGGGCACGGTTGTAGCGTATGAAAGTCTGCTCGATTTGGAGGTGGAACTGCCTGCATTTCGGCTTGCCAACTTATTCACGCTAGGGAGTCCTCTTTGG
>WNFD01003958.1_pt1 | contig 14864 bp, 17 predicted proteins | sample 5400491 | NCBI WGS metagenome assembly WNFD01 (sample SAMN13153343, study PRJNA577476) | soil metagenome | isolation source: 120 cm saprolite under Douglas fir tree site 2 hole 2 replicate 2 | place: USA:California | collected 2015-04-18
CGGGTTCGGGGATCTGTCCTATTTTAACCGCGCGTTCCGTCGACGCTATGGCGTGGCACCCTCGGAATTGCGTGCCGCGACAAGGTCTGGCGATTAAGCGGTTTTCCACTTTCTGTGTCGGCGAGGTCGTCCCTGGCCTTACGCTGCGCAGGGTTGGGGCGCGGGTCGCGGCGGGCCGCCACGAACGCATGCGCCTCACAACACTCTCAACATGGACGCTACGCGCGCACCAATCAGAAGCGCCAATAGCCGCGGGCGTACATGGTTACTCAATTATCGACCATGATACTCAGCATCGTTATGTTCGATCAGCTGATCCTTCCATACATTGCGTTGGCAGCGACGCCCACCGAGCCGGACAGACCGGCTCCAAGACTCGAGATGACCGCAGCGCCCTTGCAGCGGAATGCGATATCCGGACCGATCAGGCCGCTTTCCATGGCAGCGAGAGTGGTTCGCCAAAACCAGAAGCCTGTCGGCAAACCGAAAAACAGAAGATAAAGCCCGTTCCCCCCCAGTCCGGCGTTTCCGCTGACGAATATTGTGGCGCAATCGCCCGAAAAGTCGGAGGATTGCAAGCGGCTGACGTTGTGCGTGTTGGGAAAGCAAATCCCTTCCGTCCACGACGGGGCGTTCCCGTAGGACAGTCCGCCATTGTCAGCAACAAATTTGAGGATCTTTTGCGCGATCTTTGAATTTTTCAGGCCGGGGATACCTTCGCTCGCTCCGACCGCCATTCCCACGAGCGCCATCGAGCCGGTAAAATCGGGCTCGTCTAGGCCGCCCACATGTTGGAACGTTATTGGGCCCGAAAACCCGCCGCCTCCGAAGCCGGGAACGAGGCTGACGCCGCTCAAGCTGAGATTTGTCACAAACCATTGGTCGACATCGAGGCCGGGACCGGGAGGCGCGCCTATGATGGGTTGGATCGGCTTTGCCGGCGCAGGATCGGGCATTCGGCCGTGCGGCACGGACCCGAAGGCGTAAACTTCAACCGCGCGCCAATAGCCGTCGTCGTCGTTCTCGCCGCCGCTGCTTTTGGATTCGCCCCAAGCTAGTTCCTTCAGGAACCTCCCCCCCGCCGTTGGAATTGCCGCGATGATGCTACGCTTGACCTCCTCGCGTCGACCAACGGAAAGCGCCTGGTTGAGCCTCTCGCTGCCCGTCTTGCTCGCATAGGCTTGGATATCGATCCAGAAATCGGCAGACCTCTCAACAGTCGCTTTTATCAGATCGTGATTTATCCATGCACTATGCTTGGGGAGCAAAGCGCTATGGCCGGTCGGGAAGTTGCAGAGCCGCGCACCGATCAGCTGCGCCGGCTTGGGCGGCAGCAGGGGAATGACGTCTTGCACCAATTGCACCAATGGAGCCTCCATCAAGACAAAAATAATGGCGCGTCGAAATGCATCTATTCCAACTTTCACGCCTGTTGCGGCTTTAAGAAAGTGCGCGCTCGCACCTGTTCTCAGACCTCAAATTTTCACTCGCAGGAAAAGCTCGCCGATACCGCACCCCAGATCCAGCACATGCATCCCGGTCGAAATCCCCGCGCGCCGCAAAAGCTGTTCGGTCAGCGGGTTCAGGATGGAGGCTTGCAGGCGAGACGCCGCCGTTCGCGGTCGTCGTGCCCCATGACATACTGCGCTTGCGGCGGCGGTTCGGATCTGCCTTCCCCTGGGGGAATGGAGGTTTCGCCGGGCAGCGGATTCCGGGTGGCAGAGGATATCGCCCGTCGTGATCATATTCTTGTCCTTGATCGCCTCGTTCGCACTCTCGGCCGCACGGTCGCGCTGGCCGCAAATCCCTAGCGATCTCGGCGCGTCCGCTCTTGGACTGGCGCGACAATTGAGTGGGACTGGAGCGGCCAGTTGATAGGCCCTTTCATTGATGTGAAGGGACGCTCCGCCGCTCGCGTCCGCGTTGGAGCATTTCAGGGATCGGGCGCTTGCTGCCTTCGTGAGCGCACGACGAACCCATTCCGCTACCGCCGCGAGCTATCAGGCGCAAAAATCGCCGAAACTTTGAACCTCTCGCTCCTATCGAGCGACAAAACTGGATAGGTCTGGGCGGCCCGCGCGCAGATAGCGCACACTCGAGCTGGAGTCTGGCCATGAGCGCTTCGAGCGGCGTCGCAACTGTCGGCAAAAGCGATTGCAAGGTCGTTCGGTTCTCGACTGCGGATTATGCGCCGCACGAGCGCCTTGATGCGTGTCGTGAGATATACGGCCGAACTCTGTCCAAGCGGGACATCGAGCCCCTCTCGGCCGAGCGGTTTCATACCGAGGCCACCCTGCGGCGCATGCCGGGCCTGGGGATAGTGACGGCCCGCCGATCCGCAGCGATCTATCGTCTCCCCCCGGAATTCATCGACAACGACGATGTTGTCGTGACCGTTGGATTGACCTCTAGCTACGAGGCGCATCAGTTCGACCGTCTGCTCAATCTGAAGCCTGGAGAGGCGATCGTGCTGACCGCGTCGGAACCCGTATTCCTGAAGGTGCCGACGTACGGCGAATACATCAACGTGCGGGCGCCGCGGCGCACGTTATCGTCGCTCGTCGCCGGCCTGGACGCCGCATATGGCCGACCAATCCCCGCAGACAATCCGGCGCTGCGGCTTCTGACCCGCTACATCGGCATCATCGAGGAGACTGAAAGCCTCGCTGCACCTGACCTGCAACGGCAGGCCGTGACTCATATCCACGACCTTATGGCGCTTGCCATCGGAGCGACGCGGGACGCGGCCGAGATCGCCAAGAGCCGGGGCGCGCGGGCGGCGCGGTTGCGCGCGATCAAGGAGGACATCGCAACCCTGCTCGACCAACCCGACCTCTCGGTAGCGACCATCGCCGCACGTCATCGGATCAAGCCACGGTGGGTCCAGCGGCTGTTCGAAAGCGAAGGCACGACCTTCACTGAGTATGTGCTCGCGCAGCGCCTTGTCCGCGCGCACCGGCTGCTGACGGATCCCCTCTATGCCAACCAAAAGGTCAGCGCTATAGCGCTCGATATCGGGTTCGGGGATCTATCCTATTTCAACCGCGCGTTTCGCCGACGCTATGGCATGACACCCTCGGAATTGCGCCCCGCTGCAAGGTCCGCGAATTAACCGACAGCGAATCCCGGCCCGCGGCCCATTGCGAAAGGCGAGCGGCAATGCTGGCCGTCGCGTAGCGCCGCGCGGCGCACTGTTGCGACGGCACCGGCGTCCAGGGACGAATGGTGACGCTCAAAGTGAATTTGCCAACTTCCAAATCATCACCCGCAGTCGATCGTGCGTCGCGCCGATTACGAACCGCTCGACATTGCTCCCCCGCATGCGGGGGAGGGGAGGGGAGGGGACCCGTTCAAAACCGAAGCGGGGCCGATGCGCCCGCGGGAGGAACGTATCTGGCGCACCGCCAGCGGAATCCGCTCTTGGGCGCCTTCCACGGGAATATGCTCGCTTCGGCTTTCGGCGGCGAGCATCACACCCGCAGGCCCTAATCGGCGACAATCGGTCCAAATGGCTCCCAACGCTCGCCGGTAAAGCGCATCATCCGGAACTCCTTGACGACGCGATAGTCGGTCCGGCTGGTACTGATCGAGAGACCGGGCAGGAGCAAATCGAGTTTCACGTTCTTCAGGTTCGTGGCCTGCCGCATGATATTCTCGCGCGAGAGATCGTCGCCACATTGCTGCAGCACCCGCACCAGCAACTCGGCCGCGCTGTAGCCGTAGGTCGTGAAGATGCTTTTCCTGTCGCCGCTGGGGTAATAGTGGTCCATGAGTGCGACCCATCGCTTCATGCCTTCGTCGTCGGACCAGGTCGGGTCGCCGGCCTCCTTGAACGAACTCGCCGAGATGAGCCCTCTCGAGTTCTCGACGCCCGCGGGCACCAGGACCGCGCCGATCGAGGATGAGCCAACGCCTAGCAGGTGAACGGGTTTCCAGTTGAGCTGCGCCAGCTTCCTGATCACTTGGGCGGCGAATTTCGGGGCTGCCATGTCCACCAAGACATCGACCCCCGCCGCTTTGAGCAGCAGTACTTGCGAATCGGCGGTCGCATCTGCAACCTCGTACGAGGCCTCACTCACGAGCATCTCGCTCGCTTTTGCGCCGAGCGCTTCCCTCAGTCCGGCAAGATAGTCCTTGCCGCTCTCGTCATTCTGGTAAAGCAGGCCGACCTTTGCGTTCGGATAATTGTCGAGGACAAAGCGCGCATAGACGCGGATCTCCGTGCGCAGGTTCGGCGCGAATCCCATCGTCCATGGAAAATTGACCGGATCCTCGAACCGCGTCGCACGACCACCCACGAAGAGCTGAGGGATCTTGCGGTCATTGAGATACTTTTGGACGGCGATGTTGGAGGCGTTCCCAACCGTCTGGAATGTGAACAACACCTCATCGCTCTCGACGAGCTTGCGAACCTGCTCGACAGTCTTGGGAGGCGTCGCCGCATCATCGTAGGAGATCAGGCTGAGCTTGCGGCCATTTAATGCCGCCACGATCATTGATCATCTGGAAATACGCGGCCTCAACCTTGCCGATCACAGAGAATGCCGAGACGGGACCGCTATACGGCATTGTCTGCCCGATTCTGATCTCGGTATCACTTGCGCCGGGATCGTATTTTCGGCTCTCCGCGAGCAAAGCGGTTGCGACAAGAAGACCGGCGCCGATGATTGTCGCCTTCATGGCATTCCTACACAAGCCCTCACTCATCAGGGCGCTCCATCGTCTTTGAACTTGACGCGGTCATCGCGTAGCCGACGCTCCACCCCATGATCGGCGACGCTGCGCGGATCAATGCGCGGAAGAAGCGGCGCGACCGCGGGCAGGCTTTTCCACTCCGGCGCGGGCGGCGTCTCACCCGGGCGCGGGCAGTAGAGGGAGCGTTCGCCCGTGGTGAGGTTTGGCACATAGCGCGGGCGATTCGGATAGATGTCATGGCATTCGACGCGGATCACGGCGTTGGCGCCGTAATGGCGTTCCAGGCTTTCGGCATCGCGATGAATGCTCGCATGGCCGTTGATGCGGATGCGATAAGTCTTGCCGTCAAATGTGATAAACAGGAGTCCGACCTTCGCATTCTTCGTTATGTTGCCGAGCGTCCGGTACATGAAGTTTCCGTCGTAGTCGGGAAACTCGAGCGTCCTCGGGCCGGTGATCTTGATGAATCCAGGATCACCTCCCTTGAAGCTGCAGTCTGGTTGGTCGCCATCGCATGATGCGATGAAGAAGAAGCTTGCCTTTTCGATCTGCGCCACGTCGCCTTCGGAGAATTCGCTGTGCCGCGCCTCGGTCGCGAGAAATTCCGCCACACGCCGGCCGTTCGCCGCCTCCTGCAGCGCCACCATGCCCTCGTGATAGAATCCACGCGCTGCCACGGCGGTCCTCGTTGTTGGACTTTCCGATGCGGCCTCGAAGCAGCGTAACACCAAAGGCCGCAACGCTTCTCGACTGTCCTTGCTGAAAAGGACGATTCTTGCGCGGCGCAGCCTTCAGCACGTCTGACGGAATCGCCGGGGAGATAGCCCGGTTTCGCGTGCGAAGACCCGCGCGAAGTGGCTCGCGTCCTTGAACCCACAGTCGAGCGCGATAGCGAGAACGGTTTCGCGGCCAAAGAGAAGTCGCTGCCTGGCGCGCTCAATTCGTTGCTTGAGGAGATACCGGTGTGGCGGAATGCCGATGGCTGCGGTGAACAGATGCGAGAAATGATATGGGCTCAGGCCCGCAACGGCGGAGATCGTTGCAAGCCTCAGATCATCGGCGAGATGCGTGTTGATGAAATCGACCGCGCGGCGCAAACGCGCATCGAGAGTGACCGCGCGCCGCGGACAATCGAAACCCGGCTTGGAGAATTGGGAGACAAGCCGAGACAAAAGGGCGATCGCGAGCCCGTCGACGTAGGCAGACGTCAACTGGTCGTGCCTGTCAAGCGCCGAAGCGACAGCATGAACCAGAGGCGTTACGCCGGGCTCGGACGCATAAACAGGATCCTTCAGCTCAATCCTTGAGCTGCGCGCGGGGCCGCCCGCCATGTCACGCAGCGCGTCGACGGGAACATGGAACTGCATCGAGTCGAACGCACTGTGCGCGAACCAGCACGGCTCCGCTGCCGGCGCATGGATCCGCAGTCCGTGCGCAGGGATCACGCCATCCCAGACCTGCCGCCCATCAAGCCATGAGGTTGCGCGCAAGTCGCGCAGGACATAGGAAAAAACATGCACGTCATCGCCGACGTGCGAGACGAACTCGCGCTTCAGTGCCGTGCGGCAGGTCCAACGCATAATGGCCATGCCGGTATAAGGCAGATCGGAAAGTGCTGCGGCCGGCGCGAGCCGCCACTCCGCGGTCAGCCGCTCGACAGGATTGCTCATCATATTGCTCAAGCGCTGATCGATGTACGGCAGGGTAGCGCAACGGCCCAGCTCGCGGAATCGGAGCTGGCACGCGGTCGGCTTGGGGAGGCTGCGATGCCGGCGGATCAATGCGGTCGTCACCGCACTCGACGTGCTCAGTCACAGGGCTGCCGGCAGCCGTCACCCAACCTAGCGCTGGTGATATCGCCGTGGAATCAGATCAAGTTGTTCGGAGTGCTGCCCGAACAGGTGAGCGGCGAGTAGCCGAAAAAAGGCCGGCGACCGCCTGGCCTCGGTGCTCAACAAGGTGGTCGCCGCACAGGTCGCCGACCCTCGATGCGCCGACCACCACCTGCGGCGACGAGCTGCTGCCGAAACGAAAACCTCCGGCGCGTGACAGCAGCGCGGCAGACCCGGTGCTGCCGCTCTGTCCCCCCTCCCTTCCCCAGCATGCCGGGCAGGGTAGGGCAGGGGGCCCGTCTAAACCGAAGCGGGCCGATGCGCCCGCAGGAAGGAATGTATCTGGCGCACCGCCAGGGGAATCCGCTCCTTGGGCTCCTTCCACGGGAACATGCTCACTTCGGCCTTCGGTGCGAGCATCGCGGCCTCCATGGCGACGGCGTAGGGATGTGCCGGGATATCGTCCGGCAGGATCAACACGGGCGTCTGACAATTGCGCACGAAATCGCGCGTCACCGTGAAGACGAAGTCGGGGTTGGTGCGGTACATCCTGGTCAGGAATTTGTCGACCGTCTCCATCGTGATGTCGGGCCGCCTAGCCGTCAGCGCCGGACCCCAGGTCTTCATATTGCCTTCGTAGAAAAGGTCGCGCATCTCCGGACGCGATCCGCTCGGCTGCGCCAGCACGGCCGCAACAACACGATCAGGCGCCCGCTTCAAGAGGCTCCAGACGAGGGGACCGCCAATGCAAAAGCCCATCACCATGAACCTGTCGATGCCTAAGTGATCCATCAGGCCGATGTGGTCATCGGTGTGGGCATCCCACGGCCGGTCGATCTCGAGGGGGCCGGAGGATTGGCCTTCGTTGGCGTTGCGCAGGTCCGCCGCGATGCAGCGGTACTCTCCCTTGAACTCCTCCATCGGGTTAAAGGGCCCGCGGGCCAAGGCGGAGATCGTTGAGTTCAATCCTCCGCCGGCAATGACCAACAGCGGGAAACCAGAACCGGCCTCCTCAAAGTGAATGCGAACGCTGCCCTTTTCGTAGAAGCGTGCGCCAGCTCCTTGCCCAGCCTGCTGAGCAAACACCTGCGGCGCTGCGGCCATCGCCGTCGCCGCGGCGCCCGTTGCCAGTATATTGCGTCTGATCGCATCCATAATCGGCGCCCTCCTAGGTCGTTGTCATGGCCGTTGCGTGCGGCTCGAAGATCGTGGACCGAAGCCGCTCGCAGGTCTTTAGGTTTGATCGGTGGTGCACGGCATTGGTAGCACAGGTTCTGTCGGCGCTGAAGGGTCGAATGGGCGCTGGTGGCCCAGGACGGCCAGGGGCAGATGACGCACGAGATCACCAGACAGCAAGGGATCGCACAGTGCATCCTCGACAAAAACTCCGAGCCCCTGCGGCGGCTGTCGCCTGCCCTGACGCGCAACCCCGTGGCGCGGCTGTCGCAGGCGCCGACGGTACGATGATGGCGAGGTTGGGGTCGGCAGCGCCGCCGCAGTGGCGGGCGCTCGACGCCAGCAGGGCGGGCCCCATCAGGCCGATTCGGCCGCGCCTTCCTGCGCTCTGCGGCCGGCGTCCGTGATCCTGACGCAAGCCACATGGACATTCGGTTCGCGCTTCCCCATGCTCTGAAGCTGTACCGTTGCGAGCCCGCCGCGGATGAGATCAGCGATCGTCTCGAACCTGAATCCGCGGGTCAGCAACGCATTCACGTCGCGGCCGCGCGGCGCCTTCGCCAGCGCGGCGAGCACCCGGCGATGTCTCTCCCCAAGGCTCTGGTTTTCTGGCTCCGTGGCCATTTCGGCCCCCCACGGAGGTGATCGCCCAGACTGCAGCACGAAATCTTCTACGGTCAGGGCTGCCGGGCCGGCTTTCCCCACCCGTTCCAGAGGAGGCCCCAAACCGGCGCACATCCAAAGCCGGCGCCGCGAAGAGGCGCCGGCCGAACGCCGAAGTACAACCGGAGCCGATCGGGGCAACCACAGGGCGGAACCATGACGGTGAATCGAATATTGCGAAGTGTTGCAAGGCAGACACGCTGCTAGCAGGGGACGCCAAAAGGCCTCCGGAGTTGCTATAATGCAGCGGGCAACTGGGGCCGCCGGGAGGACATGATGTCGAAGCCAGCGGTGATATACGCGGTTCTTCTGATGGCCAGCGGCTTCGCGCGTTTGGCATGGGCGCAAGAAGGAGTTAGTACGGAATCGCCAGTCCCACCGAATTTCAGATTTCCCGCTGGAGCAGAAATCACGTTTCAATGGAACTACACTTGCCGCAATAGAAAACCGTGCGTATTCAGTTGCGGAACGGCCGATAGCGTAAAAGCTTTGACAATGTACTTGGGGACAATACCCGTCGGGAGCAACCAGAGGAATTCCGTAATATTCTACTTCTACTCGACAACGACGATTCCCTACAGTGGCGGCTTCCGCATCAGTGGTGGCCCTGCGTCTACGTTATCGTGCGATGTCAGCGGGATGACCCTTGATTATTCGGGGCCGCCAATCGAAATTCCGGCGCCGCCGGTCGACACCTCCAAGACCCGGTAAAGTGGCACCGCGCGCCAATGCCGCTTAAACTCGCGGGAAATCCTCTCAGCCGGTTCGGCGCAAAGCTGCATCGGCCGGTGGTCTGCAATTAATGGCGGGCCTGCAGGATCGATCCTCTGGGTGCACGGACTGTCACCGGCTCTGCGACGCGCTTTCTTCCAACGCTTGCAGCCACTCCACAGGGCTAATCTCCTGAAATACGAGGCCCCTGAAGAGCGTCTTTGCCGACGCCTCATCTGACGCAATAGCTGAAGAAAAAGGCGCAAAGCATGTCCTCATTAAGAATGAGGTTGCCTGGTCGACAGTGTCCGATGACCGGTAAGCCGCCTTCATGTTGTTTCGGATGCATGCGCTCGCTTGAAGAAACCCGTCATTCAAGGCCGTCTCTCGCGTGGGAGCCAAGGCTATCCCTCGCGCTGGACTAAGGGCTGTCTCTCGGGCCGGACTGAGGGCTGTCTCTCGGGCCGGACTGAGGGCCATGTCTCGGGCCGGACTGGGAACTGGCTCTCGCGCCGGATTGAGAGCCGTCTCTCGGCCCGGACGCAGGGCTGTCTCTTGAGCCGGCTCAAGTGCTTGCCCGGGAGTGCCGTCGGCTGCGCCCACTCCCGCTGCCTGTGTGGCACCGTCGCCGTCGCGCTGCGTCGTACCCGGTAATGCAACCGTGGCGGCCGGCGCAGCAATATTCGGTTGCCCACGCGGAGCCGGAACGGCGAGGTTATTTTGTGTATCGCCGTTGCCTTGGTCGTGAGCGCTGACCGTTTGGACCCGGAACGGCGATGAACGAGCATTCCGGATGGCCGGCTTCGCCATTTGTGCAGGGGAGGCGGCTGCCTCTATTTCGTCAGGACCCTGGGCAAGACGGGTTGCGGCTTGTCGTGCGTAAGAATCCGCCAATTCAAGTTTAGGCGCGCAGCCGGCGGCGAGCGCAGCAAGTCCTATCGCGGCAACGAAGCGCATGGAATCCCCCCCAATCCCCGAACACCAATCAAGGGGCAAGCGTAACCCCTGGTGAATGCAGAATCTACGCCAACGCAAAGCTTAAATAGTCCTCTGTCGTACTTTTCCGCCGCGAGTGTCATTTTTATCGCGGTGCACGGTTTGCAGTCGCAAGGGCAAACGCGCCTGAACCGAGCAGAGCGATTCGATGAAGCCGATCATATGCGCCATGCCGTGGCGCCACCGAAGGTGGCGAGCCCGGAATCCGTAGACGTCAGCCGGTGCCGAAGCCGCGTTGGCGCGACGGTGAGCGGGATTGCAGCGGAGGACCTGCGCGCGATGAGTCACGCCAGTGCAGACCCCGGAGGCCGCATCCCTGGTCATCGCTCGATCGCGCGCGCGGCAGTCTTCCGTTTCGAGGATTTCTCGCGAAGAGTGAGCAAGCGGCGAGCGGCGGCTTCACCGGATCGCCAAGGCCATTGTGCACGTCCGTAGCAATCGGTAATGCGCCGTTCATCTGCTCGCAATGTCCCTCTCGATAGACTTAAAAGAGGGGCAGTGCTTCGCGATGTCGGTCGGTAAATTTGCACCATGCCGGCCGCGGCCTTTCCATGGGAACCCAATATGCGCCTGATCGTGTTCATTCTTGCGGCACTTGTCTGCAGCGGCCCCGCCGTCGCCCAGAACTGGCAGGAATACAGCTATCCCGATCAATTCTTTACAGTCGCCTTTCCGGCTGATCCGCAGATCGAGACCACAACGTACCAAGTCGCCGACGACCGCTCGGTCGAAGCGCACGTCTACTCGGTCTACCAGGACACTGCCGTGTTCAAGGTGACGGTCGCTGAAGTCGCCGATGCCAGCCTTGAGGAAAGTGCCGTGATCGATCACGCGATCAAGACGCTGTCTGAAGGCGGCGAGGTCAAGGTCAACATCCCCCACCGCGTCAACCGGGTCTTCGGTCGCCAGCTCAGCATCGCAGGCCCGGATGGCATCCGGTCGATGGTTGCGGTCTTCGATTACAAGGGGCGGCTTTATCAGATCGAAGGCAGGTCGGTTTCCATCGAGAACGATGCCGCCGCCGCCATCCGTTTTGTTCAATCGCTCGTATTCACCGGCGGTGGTTCGAACCGCTCTCCCGACGAGATTCGCGCTGTGCAGGCGGCTTGCCGAGGCACAGGCGCGCCTGAAATCGCCGGGGCTCCGGCGCTGAAGCGCCGGACGGGGGACGTTGCCGTGACCGGCACCGCCGCCAGCGCGGAGGCGGCTAAAGAGACATGACGCCCGACGAATGCCGCGCACTCCAGCGGCTTGCCGACGTTCCGCGCGGCATCGCCGAGACCTTGATGCTCGCCCACGGCTTCACGCCCGAATTGATCGCCGGCCTTGTGCTGGCCGGGCTCGCAACGGTGGTGACCGACACCGCAAGAATCGGCGGACAGACGATCAAGGTTGAGCTTGTCATGATCACGGACGCGGGCCGCAGCGCGATCGAAAGTTGATCGACCGCGCCCACGACTGTCAGAAGCCCAATAAAGGCTTTTCGGCCTAGGAATGCGCCGGCTGCGGCCGGCGCTAAAGTCGAGCGTGCGGTTGTCTTAATCCTGCTAAAATCCGATCCCGATTATCATCAAGGCCGCGAGTGAGCCGCTTTGGCGTTGAAATTCCACTTTTACGGATTGCCCGGTCTTGAGATCAGACAAATTGCCGGTTTTCTGTCCGACCCGAATGACGGTCTTATCGGTGATCCTGAACTTCCAGTTCTTCTTCTTCTTGGCGTAGTTGAAGCTCGTCCCTCCGGCATCAACCGAGGTGATCTTTCCTCCCGAAATCGCGGCGGCGCTCGCAGGCAGTGCGAACATGCTGCACACAATAATCGCGAGCGCTGTCTTGTTCATTGAAATCTCCGTTGCTAGTAGACGATCGTTGCTGGGTTCCGTTCATTTTAACGCCAAGATCGCGCGAGTCATACTTTCCCGGTCTGGGTCGGGCGTGCCGCCGCGATTGGCCGTTCTCACGTCGCCCGCGGGGGCCGTCGACATGACGCTCTGTCGCTCATTGCCCGTGACCCTCGTCTTGCGCCGACGAACCGCGATCAACGTACGACCGGTGCCGGCGACGGCCGCAAAAATGGCTTGGACATCGGGGCAGGGGCCGGCCGCAGCGCAGGCTCTGAGTTCTTGTAAAGGACATACTGCTCGACCGCCTGCAACTTGGTGATTTCGCGCGTCATCTGCTCCTGGCCGGCTGCAAGCCGGTCGACGCTGCGCGTCATCTGCTCTTGACTGGTGGCGATGCTGGTGGCGACACGGTCGATGCTTTGCCGTATCTCGTCGAGATCGAGCCCCAGGGCATTGAACCGCTGCTGATCGGCAGAAGAGGCGGCTGGCGCGATCATCTCTCTGGCCGCGTCGCCGTAGGTCTGCCAAGCCACAGTGGCGATGACACCAATGAAAAACGCGATCAGGTAGCGGGCGAAGGCGAGCGGCGCCAGTTTGCCGAGCCACGACGACGACCCGTTCGGCGACTGGTCGTTTTTCAGATCGGCCGAGCGGGTAGAGGGTGCCTCGACTGACGGCTTAAGCAACGAGGCAGCGAAGAACTCGGATGGCTTCGGACTCGACATGGTGTTCATCGGCGCCTCGCTCTCATGCTGCCAATAGCGCAGCCCCGGTCCCTACACCGAAAGGCCCCCCAGCCCGGGACGGGGCTTGCATCGAAATTGTTGCGACCCCAAGCGCGGGAGAGGTGTTGCGGAATGCGCCGGGGCCGCCGACGGCCGATCGCCCGAGAATTAGCGGAGCCGCGGGATAACAAAGCGGCCGCGCGCGTCTATTGTCGGTCTGCTTCTCGACAACTCCACAAAGAAGTCGCAAACGCTCAACCGCTTCCGTAACCCGCTGAACGACAGCATGTGTACGGACGCACCGGCCCGAACTTAACCAGACGGCCGCAGGCCAGATTCCGGTGGACATGATCGGTCTTGTGTTGGTCATGCGACAATCGCGGACAGACGCCTGAGATACTGGGAATGTCCTGACAGGACGCACCACCCGCATCGACTTGGCCCGCCATGACCGGAGGATTTTTCTCACGGGTCGGACTGATGAATTCGGGTGAATTGACCTCGGAAAACCGATCGGCAGCAAATCGACGATCGAGGCCGCACGAGCGTCAACGAGGAATGGTTCCGATCATCCCCGACCATACCGGATTCAACGCGCCGTCTCGCTCAGTAGCAATCAAGGGCGACGGCTTTTAGGAGAACGCCATGGGAGCCCTTCTGTATGTCGTTTTCGTCACAATTGGAGGCCTGCTTGCTATCGCAATCGGCTATCTGGTCGAGCCGGTGGTGTCGATGACCGCGAGCCTGATCGTGTTCCTTGCTCTGTTTTTCGCCAACTTCGTCGTCTCTTGGATTGCCGTCGTCCTTGTCATGAATGGTCCGCTCAAAGACGTGCATGGCCGAGCGGCGAAGTCGGATATCGAGAAGGCGGGACAGGAGGCGATGACGGCTGGGGGGCTGATGCCGTAGGCGCGTCAATCTCTACAGCGCACAACCCTGGTCGGAGATGGGCATCACTGATCTAAAATGCCTTGCCGAAGTGAGCGCTCCGAACGAGCAAATCCAAGTTTTTCGTTGCTGGCCGTGAAGGAGTTCGCACCATCGGCATCGGCCTACGGCGTGCGCTGTCGTGCCCGCCGGTGCGTCTTGCGGCGTGTCGGCTGGGCACTGACGGGTCGGCTGGCTCCGCTTTGATTGGCTTGCCGCGTCTCGGCACTGGCAACGGCAGTTCTCAACCGGTCAAACACGTTCCTTACGCCATGCAGAAAATCCTCGATCACGAGAGTTGATTCCACCCGCGCGAGCGTTACTTGCTCGACGGCGTCGAGGTGCAGGCTTAGGTCGGCAGGCGATGGATGAGTGTTGATGAGTGTGACGCAAAAACCGACAAGCGCATGCACTTGACCGGCGAGGAAGCGCACGTTTTCGGTTTCTCGGGTATCCGTCACCAGAGCCTCCCGCGACGCGCAGCCGTGACGCGAACGTGAACGCCTAAATCTGAAACCTAAAGTCCGATCAAAGGCGGTGCAGCACGAACTGCGGATCATTAACGCGAGTGACGCAAGCGTGTTCCGAACGTGATGCCTGAGCGAGACGTGTGTCGGCAGGTTTGTCGAAGGGCTGATCCCCTGTCGGCCGGCGCCGGCGATCGTGATGCAGACGAGCTCGATCGTCTTGCTGCCAGCCCCTTCATGCTCACGATCGCCCATGCGCCTCAGTAGGGAGGCGCCCTCCGGGCCCGCTGCATTTTGGCTGCTTCGCTCCACCAAAAAAGATCATCCGCGAAGCGGGGAAATGCGCGGTCGAGCGACAGTCCGGCCTCGCCAATTGGCTTGCCTTCGGCCGTCAATGCCTGGGCGATCGGTCCGACGGCGAGTGTGCTTGAGATTACGATCATGCCCATCTCGGACAATGTCCCATGCCAAAGCAGGGCCGACCGTGCTCCCGCAATCCGACCTGCTGAATAGCTCGCGATGGCAGCGGGCCGCCAGAACCATTCCTCAAGGAAATGATCAGTCAGATTCTTCAACCCGGGCTGCATTCCCCAGTTGTACTCGCCTGTCACGAAGACGAACGCGTCGGAAGCCCGAATCTTGGACGCGAGCGACTCCAGGGCCTCTGGCGCTGAGCCGGGCGGGTATTCCTTATACATGCGGTCAAGCATCGGTAACCCGATTGTCTTCGCATCGACGAACTCAACATCGCCGCCGCGGGCTTGAAGACCGGCAACGACGTAGTCCGCGAGACGAATCCCCATTCGGTCGGACCGGTAGGAACCGTAGAAG
>WNFD01005536.1_pt1 | contig 14861 bp, 9 predicted proteins | sample 5400491 | NCBI WGS metagenome assembly WNFD01 (sample SAMN13153343, study PRJNA577476) | soil metagenome | isolation source: 120 cm saprolite under Douglas fir tree site 2 hole 2 replicate 2 | place: USA:California | collected 2015-04-18
GCGCTCCAGCACCGCGATCGCCTCGCCGTAGTCCATGCGCACGAACTCCGAGCCGACGATCCCTTCGAGCTTGGCGACGAGCCCCTTCTCGATCCGCTCGTCAAAGAAGGCGAGATCGTCCGGCCTCTCCTTGAGCAACGTCTCGAAGGCGAACTTGAGGAGCCGTTCGGCCAGTGTCGCATTGTCCGAGAGATCGGCGAACGCGATTTCCGGCTCGACCATCCAGAACTCGGCGAGGTGGCGGCTGGTGTTGGAGTTCTCCGCCCGGAACGTCGGCCCGAACGTGTAGACCTTGGTGAGCGCCAGGCAATAGGCCTCCACGTTGAGCTGGCCCGACACCGTCAGGAACGCCTCGCGGCCGAAGAAATCCTGCGCGAAATCCACTCCGCCCTGGGAGTTGCGCGGCAGGTTGGCGAGGTCGAGCGTCGATACCCGAAACAGCGCCCCCGCCCCCTCGGCGTCGGACGCCGTGATGATCGGCGTATTGACCCAGAAAAAGCCGTTGTGGTCGAAAAACCGGTGGATCGCCTGCGCCAGTGTGTGGCGCACCCGCGTCGCCGCTCCGATCACATTGGTCCGCGGGCGCAGATGCGCCACCTCGCGCAGGAACTCCAGCGTGTGCGGCTTCGGCTGGATCGGATATGTATCAGGGTCGTCCACCCAGCCGATCACTTCGATCGCGCTCGCCTGCATCTCGAACGGCTGGCCTTTCGCGGGCGATGGCACGATCGTCCCGGTCGCCGTCACGGCGCAGCCGGCGGTGAGCTTTAGGACCTCGTCGGCGTAATTGGGCAGCGTGCTCGGCGCCACCACCTGCACGGGATGAAACGACGAGCCGTCCGAGAGATGCACGAACGAAATGCCGGCCTTGGAGTCCCGGCGGGTGCGCACCCACCCTTTGACCGTGACCGGAACGTCCTGCGGCGCCCGGCCGGCCAGGATTTCGCGCGTGCTGAACTCTTTCCCGTGCATTGATCGAGAGTTACAAAGGCAGCGCGATTTGTCCAGTTATTGTCCCGGTGAGGTTTGTGACGGAACATGCGGTATCGAGCAACACAGCCGGGGCGATCGGGATGTGTTGCGCGGGTTCGCCCCCATTGGCGCGTTATTGCTTGATCCCGCAGCGGTGGCTCTCACGCCGACTGCGGCTTCAGCACGAACGTGGCCGGCGCCAACTCAGGTCATTCAGCGTGAAGCTCGCCCCTTGGCGGCGGGCTTAGGTGCGAGACTCGCCTTCCGGGCGACGCAATCGTTGAATGTCGCCTGCTGAGCTTCGCTGCGGAAATACCATCTCCGCAGCGTCCTGCCGTCTTGCAACTTATGAGTGTAACCAGCGTCGGGGTCTAGTCCGAGTTCCTTCGCGCACTCGACGAAGTTCCTGTGGTAGTCCTGCGCCGGCGCCGGATTAGCAATTATGGCTGCGAAGGCCAGTCCAAACCAAACTTTCTGCATCGCTCCCTCCCAGTCGAAGTGGGACCAACGGGGCATAAATGCCCCACGGCCGGGAGATCATAGTGTGAGCTGGCTCACACGGCTTCCAGAATATCTCGCTTTGATTGATCCAGCGATCCAGCGGCCTTCCTGGATACGTATCGAACTCTGTGCCTAGGCACGGACCCCGCATAGTGCGCAGCGTGCGCGGCGGTGGCCTCATTTGCATAATCGGTAACCTCCTTTTTCCTGTACTTGCCGTTCCAGCGCCGCCGAAACCGTCGGCTTCATTTGGTCGATTTGCTTTTCTGTTTTATCCTGCTCGGTACGGACGCAAGTGGTCATCAGTTCATCGATGTCCACTTTTGTGGAACTGTCGAACTCCGCACCCGCGATATTCGCGTCGGTCATGTTGGTCCACCGGAGGTCAACGTCCTTAAATTTTGCGCCCCGAAGGTCCGTCTTGGAGAGATCAGCTCCGATAAAGCTCATCGAGGTGAAGGTCGCATCCTTGAAATTCGCGCCTTTCAATTGCGCTCCCTCGAAGATAACCCGTTTGAAGTGGGAACCCTCAAAATTGGTAATTAGATTGAATCGCTCTTCGTTGCTGACTAATGTCCAGCCGCTCGTCTCATTCCAGCCCTCGGCGTCTTCCGCGGTTGCTCTCAAACGTCCCCAATCGGCGTCGCTGATATCACTCTGGCGGACATCGGCCCGAGATAAGTTAGCCGCAGCCATGTACAAATTTGACAAACCGCCACTCTGAAAGAAATCGCCCCTAACCATGCAAGCACCGGCGATATTGATTTTGCGCCACGCCTCGTCATTGCCGGGCCGTCGTTCGCCCAGTAATCTCATGGCAGTCCCGAGAGCTGCGGCCGGCCGATAGTCGCGCGAGCGGTACTTGTTGCCGGCCTCGCATTGCGTCCTTCCGACTTCAAGAATAAATTGACCAAAATAACGATAGACCGGCTCATTATACGAAGGAATGCTCTTCGCGATAGTAGCAAGAATGTGAAAGCCGCCAATTGTGCTCCATATAGCGTCTGGATTCTCGCGAATTTGCGAGACGGCCTTGGAAAATTGCTCTGCTGCGCCCTGTTCAACGCGCTGCGTGTAGTCTCGGCTGAAATTGTTCGCGGATTGAATGAATGTTGCCACAAATGCCAAACCCGCCACGACCTGCGCCGTGGTTGCGCGGACTAAGTTGCGGTCCGTCGCAACCTTCACCACGTCCAGATACTTGGACGATAGGGGTTCGCGTATGACATAGCGTGGAACCGCAATGATGCTAGTAAGACCGAATACGGCTGCCGCCAACACGAGCCAGGCGTTCAGTTCCATGAGTTTATGCCCCAATGAGTTCATGATCGTTATGCTAGAAGCGGATCCCGGTCGATTTGAATCGGCGCTCGCCCATCCACTGCCGTCACCCGCGGGCTTGACCCGCGGGTCCATCCGCTTCGCATAGATTTTGCGAAGATGATGGATGCGCGGGTCAAGCCCGCGCATGACGGCCAAGTGGATCAAATCGACTGGAATCCGCTCTAGAAGCGGATCCCGGTCACGGTGAATCATTATCCGGAGTCATGGCCGGACTTGTCCCGGCCATCCACGCCTTGCTTTGCTGAGCCTCCGTAAAAAAGATTTGATGCCCGCGACAAGCGCGGGCATGACGGCCGAGAGGTGATTCGATGTCATCGAAACACGCTCTAGCCTGTTCAAGCGTTCCAGCAACGAGGTTGCTGCGGGAGATTGAGGCGCGATCACCTCGCCGTTCCATCCGACAACGAAAATCGCTCCTGCATCAGTGTCTCTCGTGAGTCCGGCTTTAATAGCGGGCAACACGGTATTGAGATTTTTCGGCCAGTACCGGCGCGTTTTGCGATCTATGCGGACAGATTCGCCTAGTCGCTCAAGCACGCAGATATGGACCATCTCGTTCTCGACGTCAGCGTGACGATCGTGGCTGACGTTAGTTTCCCCAAATCCTGAGAGAATTGGAAAGGGCTTGCATTGGACGGCTACATTAGCCACAGAGCGGAACGCTGTCGGCATCAACCGGTAGATGCCCTTACGCGGATTGTGCTGGTGCGCAAGAGCCCAGCGCTTGGGCTTGTCGGTTGGAGGCGACGGGCCACTATCGGTAATCGCGGGCAATAGTGCCTCGTCCACGGGGAAATCACGGTAGTGACTCTTGATGCGCTTAATCATCCAACTGAGTGTAATATCGTCGAGACGCGGCACCAGTTCGCCGTCCTGATCATGCTCGTTTTCCGCAAAGTAGCCTCCACCCACGTCGGCGTGCGCACCTGGAAACCATACCTGCTCCGTCGTTGTCTTAAACTGCTTGAACTTGCTGCGGCGCCACAGGGCTGCCTCGAAGGGTTCACGGTGTTCATCCAGCGCTAATGAATGTAGATTGACGTCAACAATCGAAGAAAGTTCAACGTCGTGGAATTCGTATTTGTCGCGGTTCGCGCGACGCAAGGGCGCGAGTGGAATCCCCAGCGCGCCGACCGTATCGAAGACACCAAGACACGCTACCCGCAACTTGTCCCGCTGGTGTATGTGCGGGCTAAGAGCCGACCAGGCTCCGGGAAGCCTGTCATTCGGAGCCGATCGATAATAGTCCCAAACGTCCTGTTCCAGCGCTTCGGTGCAGCAATCCCGTTTTAACAGGCCAGGGGCATTAAGCATGCCGACCAGTGACCGGGCTGTGTAGGCGCCTCGAGAGAATCCAAAGATAAATATCTGATCCCCTAGCTCATAATGGAACGATAAAAACTTGTAAGCTCGTCGTATGTTGTTGGTGATCCCTTCGCCGAAGGTCCCTCCGACCCAATGGTCGAGGAAGGCGCTGGTCCCGACGCCGCGCTCATACATAACATAGGTGTCTTTATCGCCATAAGCATACGACGTGACTTTGGGTTCGCGCGTGCCGTCATTTTGCCCGGCTATGTGAAGCGTGCGGGCGATGAGATTCGAGAGACGCACGATGTTGGTGTCAGTTGACCCAAACGCAGCATCATTCCAGGTCCCATCAAGTAATAGGATCAGACGTTTCGATCTGACTCGTGTCTCGGAGATTGTCGGCGCAGGCTCATTGCTTTCAGCAGGTACAGAGTTTTCCATGGGCCCCCACCGTGTTTGGTGTTGATGACGCGCCTATCCGCAGGTTCCATCTCCTAGTGAAACAAAAGAAGCCGAATGAAAGTGTGATCTAGCTCACATTCTGGTCTGCAAATTCTCCCAAGTTGGTGCTGCCGATGTATTGCACTGACGTTGCAATATCAGCACCTGATGCAGTCGGTCTTGGCCCAACACAGCGAGGTCAACTGGCCGCGCCGCCCCGTATCGCCTGCGCTCCCTTTGCCGCCCGTGTCGCGATCGCCGACCACCCGACCGGCTTCTTGATCCCGGCAATGAGTCGGGACGCTCGGTACGCTCACGCGCGCAGCTCAAGCGGTCGGCCGTCAACTACGGATGGAACTGGTTTAAGCTAGGTTTAAGCTGCCAGAGCCAACATGCCTGAGGGAGTATGCTTACCCCGGCTTGGACTCGAAATTTTTCTATAGCGTTTTCAATAGGAAAGAAGACCACCGGAAAGCGTGCTGCTGTAAGCATCTGAGAACTCAGGAGAAACGCAGTGGTGGGCCCGGGAGGACTCGAACCTCCAACCAAGCGGTTATGAGCCGCTAGCTCTGCCATTGAGCTACGGGCCCCTGAGTGTCTTAGACCTTTTTTCGCGAATGTGGAGATCGGAATGTGGGTAACGTCCTTGAAGGCTGCCCGTCCGGCCGCGGGAACCTACGCTGTGCCTACGGCCGGGGCTGCGGCGGCCCGCTTCGCTGCCCGCCGTTCCAGCACCAGATAGAAGGTTGGGATGATGAACAGCGTGAGGAGCGTTGCCATGATGAGTCCGCCAGCCACGACGGTGGCGACACCGCGTTGCACATCGCTGCCGATGCCGGTCGCCAGCGCGGCCGGCAGCATACCGACCGTTGCCACCGATGCCGTCATCAGAACCGGCCGCAGCCGTTCGCCGGCGCCGATAAGCACAGCTTCGAACAGCGGGACGCCGCGTTCGCGCACATGATTGAGGTTCGCCACCATGATGACGCCATTCATGACCGCGACGCCGAACAGAGCGATGAAGCCCACGCCCGACGCGACGTTGAGCGTGGTTCCGGTGGCGTAGAGGGCAATGAGCCCGCCGAGCGTTGCCAGCGGAACGGCGCCGAGAATGAGCAACGCCTGGCGGAGGATGCCGAACCCGGCATAGAGTAACACCACCATCAGCCCCAGCACCAAGCCGAGGATCAGCGCCAGCCGCGCTTCCGCCCGCCGCTGGTTCTCGAACTGTCCTCCCCATTCAATGCTGTATTTGTCGGGATCGAACGACACCTTCTCGTCGACCTGCTTGTGGGCGTCAGCGAGCAGAGATGACAGGTCGCGGCCACGATAATTGAGCTTCACCGTCAGATGCCGATGGTTCATCTCGCGCGTGATCGTGCTTTCGCCGGTCTGCAATACCACCTGCGCGACCTGCGAGACCGGAATCAGGGCGCCGCTCGACGACGTGAGCACCAGGTTCCCGATCGCCTCGGGACTGCTGCGCGCCGCCGCCGGAAAGCGGACAGTCGTGTCGTATCGCCGTTCACCGATGAACACCTGGCTCACGGGGTCGCCACCGATTCCGGTCTTGATCAGGTCCGAGACGTCCGCGACGTTGATGCCGTAACGGGCGGTGGCCGCGCGATCGACTTTGACGGCGATCTGCGGCAGCGGCGGCTCCTGGTCGATCGATACATCGGCCGTGCCGGGCGTGGCTTCGAGAATGCCAACGATCTCTTTTCCGATCCGGCGCAGCTCGTTGAAGTCGTCGCCGAATATCTTGATGACGAGCTCGCTGTGCGCGCCGGCGATCTTGTCGTTGACGCCGTCGATCATGGGCTGGCTGAACCCGACATCGAATCCGGGCATCGTGTGGAATTTCGCGGCCATGCGCGAGATCAGCTTCTGTTTGGTTTCGCCGGACGGCCAGGTGCCGTAGGGGTGAAGGCCGACGCTTGCTTCGATATGCGACGGCGTCCACGGATCGGTGCCGTCGTCGTTTCGCCCGAGCTGGGTGACGATGTAGGATACTTCGGGGAACGCGCGGACCGCCCGGCGCAAATCGGCTGCCATCTCGGTCGCCTTGGCAAGCGAAATGCCGGCCGGCATCTGCACCTGGAGCCAGATCGAGCCCTCATCAAGCTCGGGCAGAAATTCGCGTCCCACCGTCGCGCCGAGCCCCACGACGGCCACAGCCGCGGCGCCGCCGAGGACCGCGGCGATGCCCGGCCGCCGGAGCGATCCCTCAAGCGCGTGACCATATAGCGCCTGGATCCAATCCAGGACCGGATTGCGGAAGATGCGCCGGGGCTTGCGATAGGCCAAGTAGGCAAGCCCCGGAATGACCAACAGCGCAAACAAGAGCGCGCCCAACTGCGCATAGCCGACCGCGTAGGCCATCGGCAGAAAGAGCTTGGCTTCGACGCGTTGGAAAGCGAACAGCGGCAAATAGGCAGCGATGATGATCAGCGTCGCGAAGAAGATCGGCTGGGCCACTTGCAAGGCCGCGTCGCGGGCGTCGGCCTCGATCAGGGGTTCGTGCGGCTTCGCCTCGCGCCGCCGCAGGATCGCTTCGGTCATGACAATTGACGCGTCCACGATAATACCGAAATCGATGGCGCCAAGCGACAGCAGGTTGGCCGGGATCTTTGTGAGATTCATCAGGGTGAAAGCCACAAGCATCGCAAACGGGATGGTCAGGCCAACGATCAACGCGCTGCGGGGGGTGCCGAGAAACAAGATGAGGACAATGAGGACGAGGCCGATTCCGGTGAAAATGGTATGCGAGACTTTGTCCACCGTGGCAGTGACGAGGCCCGAACGGTCCAGATACGGCACGATCTGAACGTCCTCCGCTTTAAGACGCTTGTTCAGCTCGGCCACCTTTGCGTGGATGCCGTCGAGGACACGCGAGGGATTTTCGCCGCGCAACAGCAGAGTAATCCCCTCGATCGTATCGTTCTTCTCGTCCTTGCCGAGAATGCCGTGCCGCTCCTGGCTGCTGAGCTTCAAGGTGCCGAGGTCGCGCACGAAGATCGGCGTTCCGCTGCGCTGCGTGACGACGATGTCGCCCATGTCGTCGAGCGTTTGCACGAGGCCGATGCCGCGAATGACGTAGCCGAGCTCGCCGCGCGTCAGAACGCTGCCGCCGGAGTTGGCGCTGTTGGCGTTGATGGCGTCGGTGACATTCTTGAGCGACAGGTTGAAGCGCATGAGCTGCGTCGGGTCGAGCTCGAGTTGGAATTGGGTGGTGATGCCGCCGAAATTGGTGACATCGGCGACGCCTGCCACCTGCTTGAGCGCCGGGATGACCGTCCACCTCTGAATTTCGGACAAGTCACGCAATCCTTTGGTGTTCGACGCAAGCGTATAACGATAGATTTCGCCGATCGGCGATGTCAGCGGGTCGAGTCCGGGAGTGATGCCCGATGGCAGAGTAACGTTCTGGATGCGCTCCAAAATGCGCTGGCGCGACCAGTAGTCCTCGGAGCCGTCGCGGAAGACAAGGACGATCAGCGACAGCCCGAATGTGCTCTTGGAACGCATGACGAACAGCCCGGGCGTCCCGTTAAGCTCGCGTTCCAGCGGAATGGTGATTTGCTGCTCGACCTCCTCAGCCGCCAACCCGGGCGCCTGGGTGATGACCTGCGAGGTTACGTCGGCGATGTCCGGATAGGCCTCGAGCGCCAGTTGGGTCCACGAGTAGTAGCCGTAAATGGCCGCGAAAATGCAGATCATCGCCACGACCATGCGCTTGTGCAACGCGAAGGCGACGAGGCGGTCAATCATTGAGGAGCACTCCGCCCTTCACGACCACGCGATCGCCGACCTTGAGACCGCTTTGCACCACGGCCTCGTCGCCTTGCTGGAAGCCGATCTCGACCGGCACGGACGCGAAGGTCCACGGCGCCACTTCGACGAACACTTGATTGGCATCGTCTTTGAGCACCAAGGCTGTCGTCGGTACGATCGGCATCGTCTGACTGGGGGCGAAGAACGTCACATTGGCGAACATGCCGGGCTTGAACCGCATGGCCGTGTTGTCGATGTTGATGCGGACCTTGGTGCGACGCGTGTCCGGATCGAGAACATTGCTGACGAAGAGAACCTGGCCGTTGAAGACCTCGCCCGGATAGGCGGCGAAGATGATATCGACCGACTGCCCCTTGGCGACCAGGGATGTATCTTTCTCCGGAACGTTGGCGGTGACCCAAACAGTGCTGAGATCCGCAACCGTCATCAACGCGGCCGTCGAATCGTTCCAGAGCGCACCAGGCGCGACCGCGAGATCGATCACGCTGCCTGACACGGGCGCCGAGATCGTGACCGTGCGGGACTTGTTGACCGTGCCGCTGGTAGTGTCGGGATCAACGCCGATCTGCCGCAGCCGCGCTTCGGCGCGCTGATTCTCCACCTCCGCTGTCACATAATCGGTCTCCGACTGTTGCTGTTCTCTAAGCGCCGCGCCGCCGGATTTTGCGAGATCGCGCAGCCGGTCGCGATTGCGCTGCGCCAATACCAACAGCACCTTGGCGCGATCGTAGTCGGCGTAGGCGGTCGCAAGATCGGGCGAGTCGAGGACTGCGAGCGGCTGGCCGCGGACAACCTCCTCTCCAAGTTGCACTTTAAGCTGCGTGACGCGCCCTGCAAGCGGCGGCAGAACCTTGACGAGGCGGGCGGGGTCGGCTTCGACGACGGCCGGAAGCACCAAATTGCGCCTGATCTCCTTCCGACCGACGGCATCGATCGTCAACTTGTCACGCAACGGCGACCCATCGGGAATTTCGATGCGCTCGCCTTTTTTGATGAGATTAGGCGCGCCAATCTTTGGGATCGTCAAAGCCTCGCTGCCTGAGGGCGTCGCGATCAAGCGATAAGCGCCGGCGCCTATTCCCGCCCCGATCAGCAGGAGCAGAAATCCCCTCCAGACCCGATGGCGTTCCAAAGTACGATCGTTCTTATCAACGGACTTCATGTGACCTCTTTTAGAGCTTGCAGGCCCATCGATGATGGCAAGCAGCCGGTGCGGACGCTGCAATGCTTTGGTAAAACGCGGAACGCGTTGTCTCGACCACGAGTTGATATGTCGATCATTTCATTTCTGTGACACCGAGAAATCCGTCGGGGCAGCAGTTGCCGCTAAGCGCTGTGCGCCGCCGTCGGCCGCTACCGAAGCCGAATGATTTCGCAGCGGAGGGTACCGGTCGGCGCGGCGATGAGGGGCGGTTGGAGGAGCCGCCTTGGCGCCCCTGCTGGGTTCAACGCCTAAGCCACCTCGAAATGCCGCAGCGATTGAAGACTCGCCGGAACAAGTCCAGTCTGCGTGAGTATTGACCACAGTGATCTCCATCGAGCAAGCCATTCTCAAACTGGCAGTGACACTCGGCCTCAGCCCCGCCATCGGGTTTGCGGCCGATTCGTCGTTTTGCCCCTGTTGCCGTCTGTGCAGGCCGTCGCCGTGAACAAGGTGCTGTGCCACGCTCTTGCGATGATCGCGCCGGTGTTCGGCGACGATGCGCGGGCAGCCGATTCCTTGACGACGTCCTGGGCGACGCGCGACACCGAGGCGCCGTCCAGTGCCCCCGCGGAGGCGCCGGCGCTGCCTTCCAGCTGGACCGGCTTCTATGTCGGCGCCCATGCGGGCGTGTCGGGCGGTTACTCGGCTTGGTCGGCGACGCAGCCGGGTGGCCCGGACCTCTCAGGCTCGCTTAATTTCTTCACGCCCTACGACGTGTTTAATGGTCACGGCAGTCACTTCGCCGGCCTTTCGGCCGGTTACAATTATGCCCTGCCGTCGCGCCTCGTCGCCGGGCTCGAAGCCGACGTGTCCTTCCCGGGCTTTCTCGATGCCAGCCAAAGCTTCTCTTCGGCTGCAATCGGCGCGGCGAACTTTGCGGACACCGTGAACATGTTCGGCTCGGTGCGCGGGCGGATTGGCTATGACGCCAATCACTGGCTCTATTACGCAACCGGCGGCCTCGCCTGGACGCACGATCAGTTCACCCGCACCCAGTTCGGCGCCGGGCCCGCGTTGGGCGCGCCGGCCGGCACGGTTGAGACGTCCTTTGCGGGCCGGGTCGGCTGGACCGTCGGGGCTGGAGTCGAGGCGCCGATGGTGCCGGGTTGGACCGCGAAAATCGAGTATCTCTACTCCCAGTTCGGGACCGGCGCAGTGACTTTTCCGCTGGGCGGGCAAAAGTTCGAATCCGATCTCTCCATGCACCAGGTCCGGCTCGGCCTGAACTACAAGCTCGGCGAGCAATCAAAGCCGGATTGGACGAAGCCGATGCCGCCTGCGTTCGAGACGGACAATTGGGCGATCCATGGTCAGACGACGTTTGTCAGCCAGTTCGCGCCCGCGTTTCACGCGCCCTACCACGGCGCCAACAGTCTGGACTCAAACGCCGGCCGCGAGACCTGGGACGTTACGGTTTATATCGGGCGGCGGCTGTGGGACGGCGCGGAGTTTTGGATCGATCCGGAGATCGACCAGGGCTTCGGATTGAGCGACACACTGGGTATTGCGGGATTCACCAGCGGTGAAGCCTACAAAGTCGGCAATACCTACCCGTATTTCCGGATACCGCGCGCCTTTGTCCGGCAAACCTTCGATCTTGGCGGGGACGCCGAGAAGGTCTCTTCGGGCCTCAACCAGATGAGCGGGTCGCGGACCGCGAACCGGGTGGTGCTGACGGTCGGAAAATTCAGCGTCTCCGACATTTTCGATACCATCTCCTACGCGCACGATCCCCGTAACGACTTTATGAACTGGTCCCTGGTCGACGCCGGAACCTTCGACTATGCGGCCGACGCCTGGGGTTACACCTATGGGGCGGCGATTGAATGGTATCAGGGCAACTGGACATTGCGGGCCGGCCTGTTCGACCTGTCGATTGTTCCAAACAGCGTCGAACTCGACCATCGCTTCGAGCAATTCCAGAGCGTCTACGAACTGGAACATCGCCATCAGCTGTGGGGACAGCCCGGAATGATGTCCATTGTCGGATTTTTGACCCGTGGACGGATGGGCAGGTTTGACGACGCCACCGCGTTGGCGCAACTGACCGGCGGGGCGGCGGACATCGCGGCGGTTCGCCGCTATGCGAGCCGCGGCGGCGTGAACGTGAACCTCGGGCAGCAGGTCGCGGACGGCATCGGCATATTCGCGCGCGCCGGCTTTGCGGACGGCAATCGCGAACCGTACGAGTTCACCGACATCGATCGCACCGCGTCGGTCGGGGCGTCGGTTTCCGGGAAGCGGTGGGGCCGGCCCGACGACACGCTCGGGGTCGCCGGCGTTGTCAACGGCATTTCGGGCGTGCATCAAGCCTACCTCAATGCCGGCGGGCTCGGCATCCTGGTCGGCGACGGCCAATTGCCTCATCCCGGCCTCGAGCAGATCCTGGAAGCCTACTACAGCTTTCCGGTCGGCGATTGGCGGGCCACGGCCAACTATCAGTTCATCGTCAATCCCGCCTACAATCGCGACCGCGGTCCCGTGTCGGTCATCGGGGCGCGGTTGCGGACGCAGTTTTAGCAGTCTTGAGCGCGAGTTCCGGCGATAACGAGCAGCGCAACCCGACGGTGTTGCATGTGTTCGTGCTGTAATATTATGTAAGATAAGTTGAGCCACCGGGTCGGGCCTCCGGCCGGCCCGATGATAAACTTGAGCGAGACCACCGGCGGCGCTCGCGCGTGGCGACGCGCAGGATGGGTTTCGCAAGAGTTCAACCCATCCTGTGCGATCCTACCCCGCCGGCGGCGGAGACCATCGTGACTATCTCGACCGACATCGCCAAGCGGGTCTACGACCACACCTTCAAGCTCGATCCGATCGTCCGCAGCCTGCTCGATACCGATTTCTACAAGCTCCTGATGCTCCAGATGATCTGGGGCCTCTATCGCGACGTTCAGGCGACATTTTCGCTGATCAACCGCACCACACGGGTGGGCGTCGCGGAGGAGGTCGACGAGCGGGAACTGCGCGATCAACTCGATCATGCGCGCACGCTGCGCTTCACCAAGAAAGAGATGATCTGGCTTGCCGGCAACAGCTTCTACGGCCGCGCTCATATCTTGGAGTTCCAGCTGCCCGAATACGAGCTTCGTCGCGTCGATGGCCAGTACGAGCTCAACTTCAGCGGGCCCTGGACCCACACCACCATGTGGGAGATTCCGGCGCTCGCCATCATCAACGAATTGCGCTCGCGCGCGGCGCTACGGCGCTACGGCCGTTTCACTCTTGATGTGCTCTATGCCCGCGCTAAGGCCAAGCTGTGGGCGAAGGTGGAGCGGCTGCGAGAGCTGCCCGCCTTGCGCATTTCGGACTTCGGTACCCGCCGCCGGCACGGCTTTTTATGGCAGCGCTGGTGCGTGGAAGCGCTGAAGGAGGGGCTCGGCGCAGCCTTCATTGGAACCAGCAACGTGCTGCTCGCCATGGACTTAGACCTTGAGGCGATCGGCACCAACGCCCATGAACTCCCCACGGTACTGGCGGCGCTCGCCAACAACGACGAGGAACTGCGGGCCGCCCCCTACCAGGTGCTGCGCGACTGGGAGCGCTACTACGGCGGCAATCTCCTGATCGTGCTGCCCGATACTTTCGGCACTACCGCCTTCCTGCGCGGCGCGCCGGACTGGGTTGCCGACTGGACCGGCTTCCGGCCGGACTCGGCGCCGCCTGTTCCCGGCGGGGAGGAGATCATCGCGTGGTGGAAAGAGAAGGGCCGCGACCCGCGCGACAAGCTTCTGGTATTTTCCGACGCGCTCGACGCCGACACCATCGTGGCCACCTACCGGCATTTCGCCGGCAAGACGCGCATGAGCTTCGGCTGGGGCACCAACCTCACCAACGATTTCGACGGCTGCGCCCCGCAACCCGACGACGGCCTGCGCGCCATCTCGCTGGTCTGCAAGGTCACGGCCGCCAACGGCCGGCCGGCAGTGAAGCTGTCGGACAATCCCAAGAAGGCGACCGGGACGGAGGAGGAGATTGCACGGGCTAGCCTTGCCGCTCTTGCTGCGGAGCAAGGGATGGCGTTGCCGGATTACCTGAAACATTTGCTTGAAGAACAGGTGACATCGCGCAAAGCGACGTTGCTGTCGCCGGGCGAGCGAGCCCGGCTATGGCGAGAATCGGCTAAGGGTCTGCCGCACACGCCACCTCTTTCGGACCAAGCGGTCGGCCGCGAAAGCTTTTATGACGCTCGCGGATGAGCGTTCTGGTTGATACCAACATTCTGCTGCGCCGCATACAACCCGACCACGTGCATCATGCTCTGGCGATTGACAGCGTCGCCCGGCTCCTTGCCGCTGGCGAACAGGTCTATTTCACGCTGCAGAACATCTCCGAGTTTTGGAATGTGATGACCCGGCCGGCCGCGGCCAACGGCTTGGGATTCTCCCCTGCATTTGCCCTGAGCGAAGTCGGTAAAATCGAAGCGGTGCTTACCCTCCTGCCGGATTCTCCGGCGGTTTACAAGAATGGAAGCGCCTCGTCGCCACTTATGCCGTCATCGGCGCCAAGGTGCACGACGCACGGCTTGTGGCTGTCATGAACGTGCATGGCGTCCGCCGGATTTTGACATTCAACACCGGCGACTTTGCCCGGTTTGGGATCGAGGCGCTTCATCCATCGGTGGTCTTGGCCTGACCACCCGATTCGCCGCGGCCGGCTGCGCCCCGCAACCCGACGACGGCCTGCGCGCCATCTCGCTGGTCTGCAAGGTCACGGCCGCCAACGGCCGGCCGGCAGTGAAGCTGTCGGACAATCCCAAGAAGGCGACCGGGACGGAGGAGGAGATTGCACGGCGGTATTTGCGGGTATTCGGCGGGGAGGGACGAACCGAGCGGGAGGTGGTGGTGTGAGGGGGGACGGGTTGTCCACTGTGGACGCTTTCGGAGATCGAACGCGCCAATCACCGCGTATGATATGAACGCGCCTTAGACCTTCGATCGACGCGAGAACATGGCCACAAGCAAAATATTGCTTCTCGGCGCGGGTTTCAGCCACAATCGGCACGCCTTATTCCCACGGATCGCGTCGGGCTCCGTGGATGATACGAAGGATCACCACATCGCCGTCAATGATCCGGTAGTGAACCACATAAGGGTAGCGCACGAGTGGGACACGCCGGATGCCCGGTCGGTTTTCGACCTCCTGTGCGCCTTTGGGAAATTGCCCGATCCGCTCGAATACACGCGTTATTCGCCCTTCGAACCGCGCTGCCGCGCGCGGATTTTCAGCTCGACTATAGTTCAAAATCGCGTCAAGCTCCGCGAGCGCGAGCTTTGAGAGCCGGACCTTCATGCCC
>WNFD01003964.1_pt1 | contig 14855 bp, 14 predicted proteins | sample 5400491 | NCBI WGS metagenome assembly WNFD01 (sample SAMN13153343, study PRJNA577476) | soil metagenome | isolation source: 120 cm saprolite under Douglas fir tree site 2 hole 2 replicate 2 | place: USA:California | collected 2015-04-18
TCATCACGCAGGCGCTGGTCTATGTCGCCATGCTCCTGATGTTCCGCAACGACACCGGCTTCGGCGGTAACAACGGCATGACCGGCTTTACGCTCATCTTCGGTTGGCCGATCGGCCAGCGGGGCGTTGTCATCGCCATCGCCGCGTGCTCGGCCGCTGCGTTGGCTCTGACATTGCTCGGCTGCCGCCTTCTGCTGCAAAGCCGCTTCGGCGTGCTGATGATCGCTGCGCGGGACGACGAGGTGCGGCTGCGCACGCTTGGTTACGACACGCTGCTCCTGAAGCTCGCGGTCTGGTGCCTGTCGGCGCTGATCGCCGCGCTGGCGGGAATGCTCTATGTGCCGCAGGTCGGCATCATCAATCCCAGGCTGTTGGCGCCCGATCTGTCGCTCGAAATCGCGGTCTGGGTGGCGATTGGCGGGCGCGGCCATCTGATCGGCGCCGTGATTGGCGCGGTGCTGGTCAACGCGCTGAAATTCTGGTTGTCGGCGGCCGCGCCCGAGTTATGGCCGTTCATCCTGTCGGGCTTGATCGTGCTCGTTGCCTTCGTGTTCCCCAATGGGCTGGTCGATCTCGCCAAGCTCAGACTCCATCGTCCGCTGATCTCGCGGCGGCTATCCTCCGAAACGCCGGAGCTGCGCTGATGGGCGGGGTTGCGCTTCTGGTCGACGCCGTGACCGTCGAGTTCGGTAGCTTCCGGGCGATCGACACGCTGTCGCTCGCGATCGATTTTGGTGAGGTCCGCGCCGTGATCGGTCCGAACGGGGCCGGCAAGACGACGCTGCTCGATGTGGTCTCGGGCATCACGCGGCCAAAGCATGGCCGGGTGATTTTCGGCGATTCCACCGATATCGTGCGCGCCAGCGAGTCGCAGATTGCCCACGCCGGCATCCGGCGGAAATTCCAGAAGCCAAGCATTTTCGAGGGCTTGAATGTGCGCCAGCACATCGAGATCGGCGCACAGGGCGGCCTGCGCCGAACGCTGCCGAAAGACGCGCTCGACGGTCGCATCGCCGAGGTGCTCGACGCCGTGGGATTGTCGGCTCTCGCCAGTCGCTCCGCGTCCGAACTCGCGCATGGGCAGAAGCAGTGGCTCGAGATTGGCATGGTCCTTGCGTCGAATCCGGCCGTGCTGATGCTGGACGAGCCGGTGGCGGGGCTGACCGACGAAGAGACCGAGCGCACGGCGTCTCTCGTGCGCGGCCTGAAACGCCCGGACCGCGCGATCGTCGTCGTCGAGCACGACATGGACTTCGTCGAGCGGATTGCGGATCGGGTGACGGTCCTGCACGAGGGCAGGACCCTGTTCGAAGGCTCGATGGCGAACGCCAGGGCCGACGAGCGCGTCATCGATGTGTATCTGGGACGATAATCATGCGCTTCCGCGTCGAGAGCCTGGATCAGCATTACGGCAGCGCGCAAGTCCTGCGCCAGGTCGGCTTCGAGATCATGCCAGGCGAATGCCTGGCTGTGCTTGGCCGCAATGGCGCCGGCAAGACCACGCTCCTGAAATGCCTGATGGGCGTGCTTCCGGTGTCGCGTGGCCGTGTGTTGATCGACGAGGCCGAGATATCGGGATGGCCGTCGCATCGGCGCTCGGCTGCGGGGCTCGCTTACGTGCCACAGGGGCGCGAGATCTTTTCCGAATTGACGGTCGGTGAGAATATCGAAGCGGCGGCGCGCGCGCATGGCACCTTCGGCATGCCGGTTCTGGAGGAGACCATCGCGCTGTTTCCGGTGTTGAAACAGATGTGGCGTCGCCCGGGCGGCGCGTTGTCCGGCGGTCAGCAGCAGCAGCTCGCGATCGCGCGGGCGCTCGTCACGCAGCCGGGCCTTCTGATCCTCGATGAGCCGACCGAAGGGATTCAGCCCAATCTTGTCGCCGCGATCAAGGACGTGCTGGCGGCGTTCAAGGGCAAGATTTCCCTGCTTCTCGTCGAGCAATATCTCGATTTTGCAGTGAGCCTTGCCGACGCGTTCGTGGTGCTGTCGCGCGGCACGGTCGCGGAGGCGGGTCGCATGGAAGCGTCAAGCCGTGAGCTGTTGAGCCGATACATCGCCATCTGAAGCAAACGACACAGCAAGGGAGCAAGCCCATGTCGCGCCGCCACGAGATTTCTTCGTCGCCCGAAAATATGGTTTGGGGCTATCTCGACAGCACCACGCCGCCGGTGCTCGAGATCGCATCCGGCGACACCGTTACGCTGCATTCCTTTCCCGCGGGCGGCAAGGAGTGCCTGCCGGAGGACAAAAGCCTGATACCCGCCGATTATCTCAAGGCGCTCGATACGCTGGTGCAGGGGCCTGGACCGCATTTCATCACCGGGCCGGTCTATGTGAAGGGTGCGAAGCCCGGCGACGTGCTTCAAGTCGATATTCTCAGCGTCAAGGTGCGCCAAGATTGGGGTTTTGTGTCGATCCTGCCGCTGCTCGGCACCTTGCCGGATGAATTCACGGAGTACGAGACCATCCATCCGAAGGTCGACCATGACCGCAATGTCTGCGTGATGCCATGGGGACTGGAGATTCCGCTCGATCCGTTTTTCGGCATCATCGCCACCGCGCCGCCGCCGGCGTGGGGACGTTGCGGCTCGCCGGTGCCGCGCAGCTTCGGTGGCAACATGGACAACAAGGAGCTTCGGCCCGGGACGACGCTCTATTTGCCGGTCTTCAATGAAGGCGCGTTGTTCTTCGCCGGCGACGGGCATGGCGTGCAGGGCGACGGCGAGGTCTGCATCACGGCGCTGGAAACCGGCGTGACTGGCACGTTTCGTCTCACAGTGCGAAAGGACATGGAGCTGTCATGGCCGTTCGCCGAGAGCGCGACGCACCTGATGTCGATCGGCCTCGACGAGGATCTCGACGATGCCGCCAAGCAGGCCGTGCGCGAGATGGTGAAGCATATCTGCGACCGCACCAATTTGTCGCGTAACCAGGCCTATATGCTGTGCTCGCTCGCGGGCAATCTTCGCGTCACCCAACTCGTCGACGGCAACAAGGGCATTCATATGCTGCTGCCGAAATCCTATTTGTGAACATCGGAAGGCTGGGAGCCTGTGGCCACGGGCGGAACAAACGCGGCCGGCGCCCAATTCAAGGCAAGCCGCTGACCGACGGCGATCTCATCGCGCGACATCTTCGATGCGACCGCGTCGCGAAATCTCGCATAGGCGTCCCGCTCGCGCCCGCGTGTGCGCGATGCGGCGAGGTCGAGCCATTTGTAGGCGAGGATGAAATCCTGCGGCACGCCGTGCCCCTTGTCGTACATCAGGCCGAGCATGGCCTGGGCGAACGGATTGCCCTGAACGGCGCCCTGGGTGTAGCAGCAGAAATAGGTGGTTTTTGACGTCAGTTTGATGACGGTGATATAGGCCTTGGGTCGATCAACAATCTGGAAAACGGCATGCTGGAGAAATTCGAGCGCTATCCGCTCACATTCGGACCGACCCCCATCGAGAAGCTTTCGCGGCTCACCGAACATCTCGGCGGCGAGGTCGAACTTTACGCCAAGCGGGAGGACTGCAATTCGGGGCTTGCCTTCGGTGGCAACAAGCTCCGCAAGCTCGAATATATCATTCCCGACGCGATCGCCTCCAATGCCGATACGCTGGTGTCGATCGGCGGCGTGCAGTCCAATCACACCCGCATGGTCGCGGCGGTGGCGGCGAAGATCGGCATGAAGTGCCGCCTGGTGCAGGAAAGCTGGGTGCCGCACGAGGACGCGGTCTATGACCGTGTCGGCAACATCCTGCTCAGCCGGATCATGGGCGCCGATGTGCGGCTAGTCGAAGACGGCTTCGATATCGGCATCCGCCAGAGCTGGGAGGAGGCGATCGCGGAGGTGAAGGCCGCGGGCGGCAAACCCTATGCGATTCCGGCCGGCGCATCCGTGCACAAATATGGCGGGCTCGGCTATGTCGGCTTCGCCGAAGAGGTGCGGGCGCAGGAGAAGGCGCTTGGCTTCGCCTTCGACTACATCGTCGTCTGCACCGTGACGGGCTCGACCCATGCCGGCATGGTGGTGGGCTTTGCCAAGGACGGCCGCGCGCGGAAAGTGATCGGCATCGACGCTTCGTTTACGCCCGCGCAGACCAAGGCGCAGGTGCTCTCGATCGCGCAGAATACCGCGCGCCTTGTCGAACTGGGTCAGGAGATCGTCGAAGATGACGTCGTGCTGATCGAGGACTACGCCCATCCGGCCTACGGCATTCCGTCCGAGGATACCAAGCAAGCGATCCGGCTTTGCGCGCGTCTCGAAGGCATGATCACCGATCCGGTCTATGAAGGGAAATCGATGCAGGGCATGATCGACCTCGTCGAGAAGGGCTATTTCCCGAAGGGATCGAAGGTGCTCTACGCCCATCTCGGCGGCGCGCCGGCGATCAATGGCTACGCCTATACCTTCCGAAACGGCTGAAGCGATCGAAGCGCAAAGTCGATCAAAGTGATTTATATCACGCGGGCCGGCGGCAGACTCATGATGGTATGAGTTTTCGGTGCGACAAACACCGAGGACTCCCCCGCTGTCAGGGCCAGACCATGAGACGGATATCGGTTGAGCGAAGGTTGTTGCTGAAGGCCGCTGCTGGTACGGTGTTCGGCCTGATCAACGGCGCTTCGCTGGCCGATATCCTGCAGGCGGGTAGCGGCCCCGATGGCAAGGGTCCGGGCGGCGACGATCTCGCATCCGCGCAGTCGCGGTTGGGCGAGAATTTGATCCGCTATCTGGCGGACCACGCCAAGCCCGGCGCCAACCTGATCGTCTCGCCTGCGAGCCTTGCCTCCATCCTCGCTTTCGTGGACCTGGGCGCCAACAGCCTGATGCGCTCGGCCATTCACCGTACCCTCGGATTCAAGCCCGCCGCCAGGCTCCGGACCGAGCAGGATCTGGCGGCGCTCAGAAACGGCGTTGCCGCGATCAGCGCGCGGAGCGCAGGACCACTCACGCTCGCCAATCTGCTCGCCTTCGACCTGTCGACCCGGCCGCGGCAACTCGCGCTTCTCGGGCTATCGGGCGCCGGCGCGGATGTGCTGGTGGACAATCTCGGTGATGCGAAGATGATCGGCCGCATCAACGAGTGGGTGCGGCAAAAGACCCGCGATCTCATTCCGTCGATCATCGAGGAAGCGCCCGAGGACATGGGCCTCGTTGCGATCAACGCGCTCTATTTCAAGGACCGCTGGAAAACGCCGTTCGATCCCGCCCGGACCCAGTCCGCGCCGTTCCAGGCCGCGTCCGGCAGGCCGGTGGATGCGAGGATGATGTATTCGCCGGTCGCGAAATTCAACTTCCGTCAGGATGAGCGTTTCATCGCAGCCGAGCTTTCCTACGCCAACGACGACTTTAAGCTCGTGATCGTCACGACGAAATCCGCGCCCGCGCCGCTCTCGGAGTTTTTCCCGGTCGCCGGCTGGCTGAGCGGGCGGGGTTTTGAGCTGAAAGGCGGCGAGATCGGCCTGCCGAAAATGTCGTTGTCGGCATCGGAAGAATTGCTGCGTCCGCTGGACGCGCTGGGCCTGAGGTCGGCGCGCCTGATGCCCGATGCCCTCGAGGGCTTTTCGGCGATGTCTCTCGCCATCACCCGCGTCGTTCAGAAGCTCGATCTGCGCTTGAGCGAAGAGGGCACCGAGGCCGCCGCGGCAACCGCTGTCGTGACCACGCGCTCGTTGGGACCGCATGATCATGTCAGGATGATCGTCGACAAGCCCTTCATGTTCGCGCTTCGTGACCAGAAGACCGGCCTGATCCTGTTCACGGGATATGTGGGCGCGCCCGCGGAATCGGACAAAACGTCGTTCCGTCAATAACGCCGACATTCATCGGTCGATGGTGCCGGACGCCGCATGATGCGACGGAATACCGGTCATTGCTGAGCCGCCGCCTTGACCAGCGCGATCAGCTCCTGCCCATAATGCTCGAGCTTCTTGTCGCCGATCCCCGCGATCCCGCGCAGTTCGTTCAACGTCGTCGGATGCATCGCGGCGATGCCGTCGATCGTCGAGTCGTGCAGCACGACATAGGCCGGCACGCCGCGCGTTCGCGCGACTTCGGCGCGCCAGGCACGGAGCGCCGCATGCAACGCTGGATCGCCGGCCTTGCCGGGTGCAAGGTCGCCGCGCCGCGATTTATCTCGCACCGCGCGGTTGCGGGAGCCGGCGGCCTGTTCGCGCAGCATCACCTCGGTCTCGCCACGCAACACCCCGCGCGCGGTCTCGGTCAGCTTCAAGGCACCAAAGGCCTCACTGTCGGCCCGGAGATGACCCATCGCGACCAGCTGGCGCAACACCGTGCGCCACTGTTTCTCATTGAGGTCACGGCCGATGCCGAACACCGACAATCTGTCGTGTTCGAACTGCTTGACACGATCGGTCATGCGGCCGACCAGGACGTCGATCAGATGCATGGCGCCGAAGCGCTGACCGGTCCGATAGACGCAGGACAACAGCTTCTGCGCGACGATCTTGCCGTCGTGCACGCGCGGCGGCGACAGGCAGTTGTCGCAATTGCCGCAACCGCTCGAGCTCAAGGTTTCGCCGAAATATCCGAGCAGGCGGCCGCGCCGGCAATGCGCGGTTTCCGCCAGCCCGACCAGCGCGTCGAGCTTGCCGATCGACACGCGCTTGAAGGCGTCCGAGCCGGTGGATTCATCGATCATGCGGCGCTGTTGCACGATGTCAGAGAGGCCGTAGGTCATCCAGGCCGTGGCCGGCTTGCCGTCGCGTCCCGCGCGGCCGGTTTCCTGGTAATAAGCCTCGATGCTCTTCGGCAGATCGAGATGCGCCACAAAGCGCACGTCCGGCTTGTCGATGCCCATGCCGAACGCGATCGTGGCGACGATCACGACGCCGTCCTCGTTGATGAAGCGATCCTGGTTGCGGGCGCGGATCTTGGCGTCGAGGCCGGCGTGATAGGGCAGGGCGGTCATGCCGGCGTCGGCCAGCGTGGCCGCGACGTCTTCGACCTTGGCCCGCGACAGGCAATAGACGATTCCGGCGTCGCCCGGGTGACGCTCGGCGATGAAAGCCTTGAGCTGGGTCTGCGCGTTCCGCTTGTCGACGATTTCATAGCGAATGTTCGGGCGGTCGAAACTGGCGACAAACTGCGGCGCGTCTGCAAGCCCGAGCCGGTCCGCGATCTCCTTGCGCGTCGCCGCGTCGGCGGTCGCGGTCAGCGCCACGCGCGGCACATCGGGAAAACGCTCGGCGATCGCGGACAGGCCGATATATTCCGGGCGAAAGTCGTGCCCCCATTGCGACACGCAATGCGCCTCGTCGATCGCGAACAGCGCGATCTTGCCGTGTTCGAGCATCGCCAGGCAGCGCGGGGTCAGAAGCCGTTCCGGCGCCACGTAGAGCAGATCGAGGTCGCCCGCGATGAACCGGCGCTCGACGGCCGAGGCCTGCTCGAACGACAGCGTGGAGTTCAGCGCGGCTGCGTTGACGCCGGCCTCGATGAGACCGGCGACCTGGTCGCGCATCAGCGCGATCAGCGGCGAGACCACGATGCCGCAGCCGTCCCGCAGCAGCGAGGGCAACTGGTAGCAGAGCGACTTGCCGCCGCCGGTCGGCATCAAAACCAGGCAATTGCCGCCGCCTGCGACGTGGCGGACAATCTGTTCCTGCGCGCCCCGAAAGGCGGGCAGGCCGAACACGGAATTGAGAACGGAGAGGATGTCGGGAGCGGGATCGGACACGCGATGATCGAGAAGGCGGGCTGAGGTATCGGCCATGTCGGGCAATGTAACGGGCTTTCCCGCGCGCCGCCAGTCTCGCCCGCGCTGGCCCAGGCCGATCTAAGAGCCGATCTGATGTTTGTCGCGATATCAGGTCGGGCAGCAGGTCAGCCGACCGCGCGCCTGATCTGCTCGCCAAGCTGGGACAGCACCAGTCGCGCTTGCGGGAGCACGGCGCCGAGCGCGTGGAAATTATGAATCATGCCGTCATGACAGACGTGCTCGACGGTCACGCCCGCCGCCAGCAGTTTGCGCGCGTAGGCGTTGCCCTCGTCGCGCATCGGATCGAACTCCGCGGTGTGGATGATCGCGGCCGGAAGGCCGGCAAGGTTCAACGCGCGAAGCGGTGAAATTCTGGGATCGGCGGGATCGGCTCCTTCAGGCAGATAATCGGCGAGGTCAGCTTCCAGCATTGCCTTGCCGGCCAGAGGATGCTCCGCAAATGCCTGGCGCGAGGGTGATATGTCCTCGAAATCGAGCACCGGACAGATCAGACATTGCGCCGCAATCGATGGGCCGGCGTTGCGCAACGCCTGCTGGGAAACCACGGCGGCAAGTGTGGCGCCTGCGGAATCGCCGCCGACCACGAGTCTTGCGGCATCGATTCCAAGGGATGCCGCGTGGCGTGAGACGAATTCGGTCGCGGCGACCGCATCGTCGACGGCCGCTGGGAATTTGTGCTCCGGCGCAAGCCGATAGTCGACGGAGATCAGCCGGCATCCGGCCGCCTCAGTCAGCGCCGCCGCAACGCGGTCATGGGTCTCGATGCTGCCCGCGACCATGCCGCCGCCATGGAAGAAGAGGAAGCCGGGCGACGATTCACCCCCGGCGTTGCCGGGAACGTAAAGCCGATAGGCGATGTCGCCGGCGGGACCGGGCAGCACGCCGTCGACCGCCGTGACATCCGCGACGTCGACGTCGGCGAACCGCATCAGCTTCGCCAATGACTGGCGGCGTTCATTGGGCGTCGGCCTCGGCTGGCCGGTCGGTGAGGCCGCGGCCATCATTGCGAGCAGTCGCTTGGCGATGGGGTCGAGCGGCATAACGGCTCCGGTAACCGGGGCGGATGTTCATTCCTGTTTGTCAACCAAAGATTGATCACCATGACGGTCGCAAAAGCAAGTGAATGCTTGGGCCAAGCGGATGATCGAGGCGTGAGCGGCCCTCATCGGCGTTCCCTTTCAAATCTTCACCAAAACTGGCAAGCTCGTTCCAGGACAGCGGGGTGAGCATGACAAAGGCGGTGCTTGGCATTATCGGCGGCTCCGGCATCTACGACCTGCCGGGACTTGAAAACGCGCGCGAGGAAGCGATCGAGAGCCCCTGGGGCGAACCGTCCTCGCCGGTGCGGCACGGCACCATCGCCGGCCTTCCGATCGTGTTTCTGCCCCGGCACGACAAGGGCCATCGCCTGTCGCCATCCGACATCAACTACCGCGCCAATATCGACGTGCTGAAGCGCGCCGGCGTCACCGACCTGATCTCGCTGTCGGCCTGCGGTTCTTTCAAGGAAGAACTGCCGCCCGGAACCTTCGTGCTGGTCGATCAGTTCGTTGATCGCACCCACAAGCGCGAGAGCTCGTTCTTCGGCAAGGGCTGCGTCGCGCATGTCTCGATGGCGCATCCGGTGTCGCCGCGGCTGCGCATTCATCTGGCCGCCGCGGCCACCGCCGAAGGCCTCGCGATCGCGCGTGGCGGGACTTATGTCTGCATGGAGGGGCCGCAATTCTCCAGCTATGCCGAAAGCATGACGTACAAGACCCTCGGTTACGCCGTGATCGGCATGACCAACATGCCCGAGGCCAAGCTCGCGCGGGAGGCCGAAATCTGCTACGCGACGGTAGCGATGGTGACCGATTTCGATTGCTGGCACCCCGATCACGACGCCGTGACGGTGCAGGACATCATCCGGGTGCTGAACTCGAACGCCGACAAGGCGAAGAGCCTGGTTGTGAGATTGGCCAAGGATTTTCCGCGGGAGCACGAGCCGTGCCCGATCGGCTCGGACCGTGTGCTCGACACCGCGTTGATCACTGCGCCGGACGCGCGCGATCCAGAACTGCTCAGGAAGCTCGATGCGGTGGCAGGACGGATCTTGCGAGGGTAGGATCGCCTTTATTGTTCGAGCATGATCTTTTCGGAAAACCGGTGCCCACTTTTCCGGATCATGCTCAAGGGAGCGCCATGAAGGTCGACGGCAAGCATTTCCGCAGCATCTGGCTCGATCAGGACGGCTGGTCGGTCGGCGCGATCGACCAGCGGAAACTGCCGCATGAATTTGTCGTGGCGCGGCTGACCACCTGCGCGGAGGCTGCCGATGCGATCCGTTCGATGCTGGTGCGGGGCGCGCCGCTGATCGGGGCCACCGCGGCCTATGGCATGGCGCTCGCCATGCGGGACGATCGGTCGGAAGCCGGGATCGAGCGCGCCTATCAGACGCTGATCGCGACGAGGCCGACCGCGATCAATCTGAAATGGGCGCTGGACCAGATGCGCGCGGTGCTGCAGCGCTTGCCGCCCTCGGCACGCACGGACGCGGCCTATGCCCGCGCCGACGATATCGCAGAACAGGATGTCGGCATCAACCAGGGCATTGCGGGACACGGACTCCCGCTGATTGAAGCGATCGCGGCGCGAAAATCCGGCGAGCCGGTCAATGTGCTGACGCATTGCAACGCCGGCTGGCTCGCCACCGTCGATTGGGGCACGGCCACGGCGCCGATCTATCTCGCGCATGATCGCGGTATCCCGGTCCATGTCTGGGTCGACGAGACCCGGCCGCGCAACCAGGGCGCCTCGCTGACTGCCTGGGAACTCGGCCATCATGGCGTGCCGCATACCGTGATCTCCGACAACACCGGCGGTCATCTGATGCAGCACGGCAAGGTCGATCTCGTCATCGTCGGCACCGACCGCGTGGCCGCCAATGGCGACGTCTGTAACAAGATCGGCACCTATCTGAAGGCGCTCGCAGCCCACGACAACGGCGTGCCGTTCTATGTCGCGCTGCCGTCGCCGACCATCGACTTCAATGTCGCCGACGGCGTCGGCCAGATTCCGATCGAGCAGCGCGGCGCGGAAGAGGTGACGCATATGACTGGGCGAACCGCCGACGGCCGGATCGAGACGGTGCGGATCATCCCTGCGGGATCGCCGGTCGCGAATTACGCCTTCGATGTCACGCCGGCGCGGCTGGTGACGGGATTGATCACCGAGCGCGGCGTATTAGGCGCCGATCGCGCCGCGTTGTCGGCCACCTTTCCGGAGCGGATCGCGACGGCGGCGGAATAGCGCTCCTGCTGCAACGCCGAACGCTTCAACAGCAACAGTTCCGGACTAAAATACCGCTCAGATCGCGGGCGCCGTTCTCGGCCGGCGTATATGATGAGCTGCTTATAATCGGTGATTCAGCGAAGCGCCTGTCGGGAGGCGGAATCGATGGTCGGCGTAGCAGGCTTATTGTTCGGTCATCGCAGGCTGCGGCCATCGAATCTGGCCGTTTCGCTTTGCATCCTGTGCGGCCTCACCGGTTGCAACAACGACTCGTCAGACCTTGATGCCAAGAGCTTGCAATGTGCCAAAAAGCAGTACTCTGATTTCAATCCCAAGAACTTGAAGCAATGCGTCGACGTCTGCATGACCTGCGAACGGGGCAGCATGACGACCTGCTCGACCTCTTGCACGATGCGAGGTGCCAAGTAGCTCAGCTGCCAAGTAGCTCAGCGCAGCGCGAGCCCGGTTGCCCCCTCAAGCTCGGCAATGGCTTGCGGCGCGCTGGTCACCTTGATCGTGGTCATGCCCATCTCGCGGGCCGGTTTCAGATTGACGCCGAGGTCGTCGAGATAGACGCATTTGTGCGGATCGACGTTCAATGCCTCGACCATCATCCGGTAGATGCGCGGGTCAGGCTTGCGCAGGCCGATTTTGGCGGACTCGATCACATGGTTGAACAGCGCCATCACCTCTGCGACATAGAGCGTGCGCCCGCTTTTGCTGCCGATCGCGTTGGCAGGAAGATTATTGGTGATGCATCCGGTCTTGAAATGCGCGCTGATGCGCCTCAGCGCCTCCACCATCTCCGGCCGCAGGTCGCCTGAGAGCAGCGGCAACACGTCCTTGCCCCGGACCTCCGCGCCAAGCGCCAGCGATTCCTCCGCGAACAACCGGTCGAAGGCCTCGATATCCATCTCGGCGCGCTCGAACTTCGCCCAGGCATTTTCCAGATGATTGGCGGCGTTGGTGCGTCGGATGATGTCGGCCGGCAATCCGCGCTCACGCTCGAACCGCGCAAAGGCCTCGAACGGCGACGTCGTGAGCACCCCGCCGAAATCCCAGATCACCGCCTCGACCATCATGTCCTCAGGTGTCGCAAAAATCGTTGCCGAACCGGCTAACACGGCGCCGAAGACGATGCCAGCCCGTGTGACGCTTGGCGTTTTCCGTGCCACGGGCTATCCCATGTGCCCATGAGAATTGCGCCCATGAGAATCCCGGTCGTCATGATGGCGGCGCTTGCGCTGTCGGTATCTTGTCCCGCAGTCGCGATCGTCGGTGGTGCGCCGCCGTCCACGGAGGGTGTCGGCCGCTCCGTCGTCACCATCGTCGGTTCGCGCGGCAATTTCTGCACCGGCAGCCTGATCGCGCCGACGCTGGTGCTGACGGTGGCGCATTGCGTGCAGCCCGGCGCCGACTACAAGATCGTGGAATATGGCGCCGGCCGGAAGCCGGAACTCAAGGACGTGACGCGCGTCGCCGTTCATCCCGGCTTCCAGATGCAGAGCATGCTGGCGCATCGCGCGACCGCCGATGTCGCGCTGTTGCAGCTCGCGTCCCCGGCAAAAGGAGCCACCGCGGCCGTGCTCGGCGTCCCGCGGCTCCCGATCGCGCCCGGAAACAGTTTCACCATCGCCGGCATCGGCGTGACCGTGCGCGGCGACGGCAAGAGCGGCGGCATCGTGCGCGCCGCCTCGCTGATCGCGACGGGCAAGCCCGGCACCTTGCAAATTCGCCTGGTCGATCCGGCGGCGCAGGGCGCGCGCGACGGGCTCGGAGCCTGCACCGGTGATTCCGGCGGACCTGTGTTCGAAGATGGCGCGGCCGGTCCCGTGATTGTCGGCGTGGTCAGCTGGTCGACCGGGCCGAACGGCAGCGCCGGCTGCGGCGGCCTGACCGGCGTGACGCCGCTGACGCTCTACCGCGACTGGATTTTTCAGACCGCGCGGCAATGGGGTTTCGCGCTCTAGCTTTTGCGCATGATCTCCGCGCAAACGCGTTCCGCGTTTGTCGCGAGGGAAAACCGGTGCCCACTTTTCCGGATCATGCGCTAGAATCAAACACTGTTTGATTTGCAGCCCTGCGCGAACATGAGCTTGACCGTGGCGAGCAATTGAGTTCACCCTCGGCCAACCCTTCAAGGAAACGAAAACAACATGAACGTGGAAGCCGCTCGCCGGACGTTCGCGTCCGTCCCGCAAGCAACTGAACATTTCGACGTGCTCATCGTCGGCGCCGGCATCTCAGGCATCGGCAGTGCCTATCATCTGACGACGAAGATGCCGGGCACGAGCTTTGTGATCCTCGAAACCCAGGAGACCTTTGGCGGCACCTGGTGGACGCACAAATATCCGGGCATCCGCTCTGATTCCGATCTCCACACCTTCGGCTACAGCTTCAAGCCGTGGGTCGGGCCGCCGATCGCGACCGCCGCCGAAATCCGCGCCTATATGGGCGAGGTGATCGCCGAGAACGATCTCGCAAAGCACATCCGCTACAAGCATCGGATTTTGAAGGCGGACTGGTCGAGCGAGGAAAATCTCTGGACTATCGAAGCCGAGAAGACCGACAGCGGCGAGAAGGTCGTCATATCGGCGAATTTCCTCTGGATGTGCCAGGGCTATTACCGCCATTCCGAAGGCTATACGCCGGAATGGGAGGGCATGAAGGATTTCAAGGGCCGCATCGTGCATCCGCAGGTCTGGCCCGACGATCTCGTCCTCGAAGGCAAGCAGGTCGTGGTGATCGGATCGGGCGCGACAGCGGCGACGCTGATCCCCAACATCGCCGACCAATGCGCGCATGTCACCATGCTGCAGCGCTCGCCGACCTATTTCAGGCTCGGCCGCAACGCCATCGAGCTCGCCGAGGAACTGCGGCGACTGCAGGTCAAGGAGGAGTGGATCCACGAAATCGTGCGCCGCAAGATCCTGTTCGAGCAGGATACCTTCACCAAGCGCTGCATCAGCGAGCCGGAGCAGGTCAAGACGGAGCTGCTTGGCCAGATCAGCGCCGTGCTCGGGCCCGATTACGACATCGCCACGCATTTCACGCCGAGCTACCGGCCATGGCGGCAGCGCATCGCCTTCGTCCCCGATGCCGATCTGTTTCATGGCATCAAGAGCGGCAAGGCATCCGTCGTCACCGACGAGATCGACCGCTTCACGGAAACCGGCATTCTCCTGAAATCCGGACAATCGCTGGAGGCCGACATCATCGTCACTGCGACCGGTTTCAACCTCTGCATTCTGGGCGATATCGCCTTCACCGTCGACGGCAGGCCGCTCGATTTCGCCGACATGGTCACCTATCGCGGCATGATGTTCACCGGCGTGCCGAACATGGCCTGGGTGTTCGGCTATTTCCGCGCGAGCTGGACATTGCGCACCGATCTGGTCGCGGATTTCGTCTGCCGGCTCCTGGGCCACATGAAGGACAACGGTGCGAAGAAGGTCGTGCCGGCGCTGCGGCCGGAGGACCACAACATGCCGCTATTGTCCTGGATCGACCCGGAAAATTTCAACCCGAACTATCTGATGCGCGACATGCACCTCCTGCCGAAGCGCGGCGACAAGCCGGAATGGCAGCACAGCCAGGATTATTGGGCCGAGAAGGACCAGTTCCCGGCGATCGATCTGGATGACAAGGCGTTTGTTTATAGCTGAGCTACGCGCAACGCTTGCCACACCTTCGATGTCGTCCCCGCGAAGCAGGCTGTGTGAAAACTCGATCGCTCGCCGACGGCGCAGAAAGTTCTTCTCAACTATCGTTCTGGACGGAGACAGCATGCTCCTCATGCATCCAGAAATGCAATTTGAGGGAATTGTGTTCTCTGCATTTTGCGCGCGC